>Ga0105045_10000720_pt1 | contig 25287 bp, 22 predicted proteins | sample MAT02_FD_78089 | JGI IMG/M metagenome (GOLD analysis project Ga0105045, IMG submission 78089) | Freshwater microbial communities from Lake Fryxell liftoff mats and glacier meltwater in Antarctica - MAT-02 (megahit assembly) | ecosystem: Environmental > Aquatic > Freshwater > Ice > Liftoff... | reverse complement strand
GCCGCCGCCACTGCTCGCCTGCGCACCGAAGTGGATCAGCGGGGCCAGCAGTCGGTACGGGATTACCTGCCCCGGCTGACCAAAGTGGCCCAAGGCTTGCCCATTTATTTGAAAAAGCTGCTTTTGGGCAACTTGCCCGCCCTGCTCCAAGGGCGCATCGAGGAAGTGGTGAAGGACAGTTTGGCAAAAATGTCGCCCGATAAGTTACTGGATCTGGTAGAAAAATTCATGGGCAAGGAATTGAAACCGATCACCCTGCTGGGTGCACTCCTCGGTGGCATCGCAGGGGTAGCCCTGGCCGTGCTCCCTTCGGCCGGTGATTCGTGGACTAACACCGCCCTGGCCGCGCTCGCCTATGGGATCACTGGGTTTAGCACCAACTGGCTGGCCCTGAAAATGATCTTTCGGCCCTACCAAAAGTGGAAATTCTTGGGCTGGGGCGTGCCACTCACCCCGGGCGTAGTGGCCAAAAACCAAGGCCGGTTTGCCGAAAACATGGGGAAATTTGTTGCGGGCGGGCTGCTCAATCCCGAGAACCTCAAACATGCGTTCCAACAAAGGCAGGATGTATTTCGCCAACGCCTCACCGAACTGTTGGTGACCGACGAGGCCGAAATCGTCAAAAATGCGTTGGCCAAAAATCAAGTCGCGATCAGCAATGAAATAGCCACCAAAGCCTTGTCTGCCCTTCATGATCCTTTGAAAAGTACTATTCCCAATGCAGAGGCGAAACCTACTTTATTGACTGGTTTGCTAGCGCAATTAAGTAGTTTTTTAGCTACGCAAAAAACTACCAATTTTGCCGGGGCCAACACGGCAGATTTGGAAAAAGCCATTCATACATTTCTGCAAAGTGAGGCTTTTGGCACCAAGGCAATAGCGGGCGTGACCCATTTATTGATCCAACTAAAGACCAATGCCAAGCCACTGGATATTTCCTTGGCCAGTTGGCAACCCGTCTTGGCCGAGTGGTTGCAGGCCCAACTGGGCCAGTGGCTGCGCACCGCCAATTTGAGCGGCGACCAGCCCGAAACCGCTGCCGCCGCCGAAGAATTGGTCTGGGAAATGATTTTGCCACGCTTGGACAGTGTGTTTGCCCGGGCCACGGCCAGCAGTCTCAACCAGTTTATCAATATCGAGCAGCAGCAAAAAATCAAGGTAAAACTGGGTGAATTGCTCCGCCAGCGCTTGATTGACCGCGAACTGCGCAAGTTGATCTTCAATTTCATCGATAACCGCTTGGCCGAGGAACTATCGCCGGACAAAAAAATCAATGAAATTTTTGGGGGCAATGTGACCCGTCTTTTGCGGCAAAACATGGACACCATAGTAGAAAACCTCATCCAATTTGGGTTGGATTGGCTACAAGAAAATAAAGAAATGTTGGCCGATCAAGTATATGAAAAAGCCTATGAACAAAACCGGGTCGGCACGTTTTTGTACAAATCGGCGGTGAAGGGAACCGTGGTGGAATTGGCCGAGGAAGGCATCCCCGAATTTTTCCGGCGGGAGAGCAAAAGCCTCAAATGGCTGGTGGCCGATAGCGTGGAACAACTGGGGGAAAGCCGGTTGTCGGTGCTCAACATTGGAGTGGATGAGGAGTACCTCAAAAATTTGGTGGACACTTTTTTGGGGCGCGAAGAGATGCACCAAGCAGTGGAGCGCCTCCTTTATTTATTGCTCGATGAGTTGTTTAAATTGCCGCTCTCGGTGTTTTTGGGCATGGCCGGGGTACGATCGGCGGATGATTTATTCCGTATTTTTCGGCCCGAGGCGGCCCGCCTCAGCCTCGCGCTGGTCAACCGCCTGGATGAAGCGCAAGTGGGCATCAGCCAAGCAGCCAGTGGCTTTGCGCTCCGGTTTTTGCAGCACCAATTGGCCCAAACTTCGCCTGCCGAAGTACTGGGCCAAGTACCCGGGGCGGCCTTTGCCCAGTTGACCGACCAATGGCTGGGCCGCTGGCTGGCCTCCCCGGGCTATCCTCCATTGCAAGAAGCTGTGGTGGCCCGGTTGGTGGCCCAGGCCAAACAACTGCCGATGGGCGAAATGGTAGATTTGGCCGTGCTCAACACCGATCTGGACGCGTTGATCCGAAAATTCTTGGCCCAAGCCCCCCATCAGGTGTTCCTCCAAGGCCAACTGGCCCAGCTCCTGTCGGCCAACTTGGTCGCCCTGCCCGATACCATTGCCTTAGAAACCCGCCAATTTTTGGCGGCCGCATTGGTCAACGCCGCATTGGGAGCGTTGGAAAACCACTTGGATCCGCTGATTGCTGCCCTCAACCTGCGCAAGATCGTGATCACCGAAGTGACCGAGATGAACCCCAAGGAAATCGAGGATTTATTTTACAGCTTTGCGGGACAATATTTCTCCGAATTGATCAATTACGGGTTTGGGTTTGGGATTGTGTTTGGCTTGGTGATCGATCTTGCCCTCATGTACGGGCTGGGTTGGTTGGTTGGCAAGGACAATTGATCTAGGTGCATTAACTTTGGCCCGATTTCACCAACCTGCCACCATAATGGTCGGTCGTTCCCTTTCACTTCTGGTAGTATTGCTCCTCCTGCCCTTGCCTGCGTATGCCTACTTGGATGCCGGCAGTGGGAGCATGATCATACAAGCAATCATGGCCGCGGGCTTGGGGCTGTTGGTGTTTTTCAAACAATTGCGCACCGCCCTTTTTTCATTCTTTGGCCGTCGAAAAGACAAGGGGACCGGGCAATGAGGGGATCCACGTGGGTAGTTTGCCCCCAAGTTTTGAGGGAAGGCCCGATATGATCCAAAAAAATTCATTTCGCGATCCTCACGGCAAGGTCTTTTCGCACAACGGAATCGTTTACCGGGCAGTTTACCACCGTTATCGGGATACGTATGACGCGTTGGTCGGGGCTGGGGTGTTCGATACCCTGATCAGCCAGCAATTGCTGATCCCGCACCAAGAAGTAGATCCGGCCCAGATTGGCCTAGCGGGGTATGAATCAAGCTATAAAATCCTCCAACCTGTCCAATTGGCGTTTATTTCCCAGCCCCAAGAATGGAGTTTTTCCATGCTCCAAGCGGCGGCCCTCACCACTTTGGCGGTCCAGCGGGTAGCACTGGCCCACGGCTTCACCCTCAAAGATGCCTCGGCGCACAATATCCAGTTTTACCAAGGCAAGGCGGTGTTGATCGACACATTATCGCTCGAAAAACATGAAATTGGCCAAGCTTGGCCGGCTTATGGCCAGTTTTGCCGCCATTTCATTGCCCCGTTGTGCCTGAGCGCGTTTACCGATGCCCGGCTCCAACAGTTGTTTGCCATTTTTCCCGATGGTGTTCCGTTGGATTTGGCCACCAAGCTGTTGCCATTGCGGGCCAAACTGCGTGGGCGGATTTTGTGGCACTTGGTCTTTCATGCCCGGGCCGAGCGGAGTGCAGCCCGAAAACAGCTGGCCCGAGACCGCATGGGCCGATCGGCACCGGAACGTTCACCCAGCACCAACCGAAATTTCACCGTTGCCTTTTTGCAACAATTGAACGAGTCATTGGCCGCATTGGTGCACCAGCTTCGCTATCGCCCGACCACCGATTGGAGCCAATATTACCAAACCGAAGTGGGGGAGGCTTATTTGCAAAATAAAAAAGCAATTGTTGCTGATTTTTTGGACAAAATCGCGCCGTCCTACGTCTGGGATTTGGGCACCAACGCGGGTGACTTTGCCAAACTGGTCGCGCTGCGGGGCATTCGTACTTGTGCATTTGATGCCGATCATGACAGCATCGAGAAGCTCAGTAGGGAGTTGGCCCAAGCGCCCGCCGCGCCGTGGGCGGCCCATTTGCAGGGCTATGTGATCGATCTGGTCAACCCCAGTCCCGACAGCGGGTGGGGCAACGCCGAGCGACAAGCGTGGCTGGCGCGCCCACGCCCCGACACCGTGCTGGCGTTGGCCCTGATCCACCATTTGCGGATCTCGGCCAATGTGCCACTGGCCGAGATTATCGGGTTCTTGGTTGAGTTGGCCCCCCAGATCATTGTCGAATTTGTGCCCAAATCCGACGAAAAAGTGCAGCGGTTGTTGCAGCACAAAACGGATTATTACGATGATTACACCCCGGAAAATTTTGAGTGCTTGTTTGCCGCCCGCTGCCAGTTGATCGATAAGCAAACGGTTCATCCCACCCAAAGAGTAGTTTATGTTTTTGCCCGCAAATGAGGAAAAAGCCTTATTTTGCCTTTCCCGTATTCTAAGCAAAATTCTGATGCAATTACTGATCATACGCCAAAAATTGCAGGAGAAATGGATTTTTCATCCCGTTCTGTTGGGGATTTTTTGGGTACTGCACATTTACAATGCCATTCCGATTTATTTTGAAAACCAGATCCTAGCCTACTGTTTGGGGGCAGCGATCCTCGGCACGGCCAGCCTCACTTGGCTGCTCCCCAAGCAAAACAAGCCCCGGAATGCGATCTATCTCTCCCTTTTATTGACCATCGTACTTTTTGCGCCCATCACCATTTGGCTCCACCAAACCTTGGCCCTGGCCGTCCCGACCTTCACTTTCCGGGCTGCTTTGGGGCTAATAGTCGGGCTCGCGTGCCTGTTCGTCTGGCTCACTTGGCGAAGGCGGCTCCTGACCGCCACCCTCTACCTTAACCTGCTCTTGGGTTTGTACTGCATTTGGGAACTGGGGCTGGGCCTAGATAAACAGCGGGCTTTGCCATCAGATGGCCCAACCGCCACCCAGCCAGTTTGTGTGGATTGTCCAGATATTTACCTGATCCTGACCGATGGCTACACCAGTACCCAAAGCCTAAAAAATTATTTTCAACATGACAACACGCCTTATCTGGATTCACTCCGCCAAAAGGGATTTTACGTAGTGGCCAGGGCACAGAGCAATTACCACGTCACAGTGCGCAGCATGGCGGCCATGCTCAACATGGACTATTTGCCCAAACCCACCGTGCCCGACTTGGAGATAGGGGAGCGGGTGTTGCGCATTACCCATAACCGCGTCAACCAAGTGCTGGCCCAACGAGGTTATTCGTTTATCAATGCCTCCATTTTTGATATCTACCACGGGGGACTATTGACCACCGGAACGCCCAATCCGTATGCCCACGCCAGCTTTTACTATTCGCTGTTCACCCGCACTTTGTTTGGGGCCATTGACACTTATTTGATTGAAAAACGCGGGTATAGTGATCGGCGGTTGGTTCCTTACGAACGGATGCTCCAATCGGTGGGCCGGCCCCGATCCACGCCCCAGTTTGCTTACCTGCACCTGATGCTGCCCCACGGTCCGGCCAACTATGACCGCAACGGCCAACGGGTGCGGCGGCTGGGGCCAGCGGCCATGCTGGGTTATCGCGAGCAGTTGCTGTTTACCAACCAGTTGATGCTGAAATTGATCAACCGGATCGAGCAGTCCAACGGGCGGCCCGCGATCATCCTGATCACGGGCGATCACGGATCGCGGGAGTTGACCGACCGAAAGGCTTGGACCAAGGAGATATTCACCACCACGACCGCGTTTTATTTCCCCGATCGCCAATACCAAGCCCTGTACGACACCATGTCATCGGTAAACCTGTTCCGGGCAGTGCTGAACAAAGCCCTGGGCGAGCAAATGCCTTACCTGCCCGATCGGGCGGTGGTGCGCAGGCGGCCCTAGCACCCAATGTATTACCTTTGATTAAATCAGTTATTGGCTGTGCACTCGTGGCGGCCTTCTCTTGATAGGCCAAAAGAAAAGGGCCAATTGCGCAAAATGATTTCCCGCGCTCCCGAACGTCGGATCGCGAGCGTCGGACTGCCAACCTCGGCACTTATACTGGCGAAAAGTTTGGTACAAGGCCATTCGCGGTGTAAAACCAAGCGCCAAAGCTCATTGCCAAGGATTTGGCGAAGCAATGCCCTATTTGACCACCGCCCGCAGGTTGGATTGAATGGTCACTTCCACTTGTTCGGCAATTTTCTGGAACATGAGCTTGGGCACTTCCACCTTGTGATCGACCAGTTTGATAAAAAATTTACTAAACAAAGAGACGGTGCCATTTTTTACGGTAATCTTGGCCGAAATGCTTTGTTTTTTCACAACTCCGTGAATGTCCAAATCTCCCACCGCATTGACGGCATACTCGCCATCTTTCTTCAGATCATAACTGCCCTCCAGCTTTCCCTTGAAGGTGGCAGTGGGGTACTTGGCACTTTCCAAATAGTTTTCGTTGAAATGCTCTTGCATGAGGGTCGAGGCAAACTGGAAGGACTTGACGGGGATCCGAAAGAGGAATTCGTTCTTGGTAAAATCTACTGCGCCCTTGGTTTCTTTGTTGGTAGCTTTGATATCCTCCAGTAGGGCCGAGGAGAAAAAAGTTACCTCGGGAGCATTGAGCATATACACCCCCTGAGCGCGTGCCCCAAGAACTAATGCAAATGCGATGATCAGCACAAAATATTTTTTCATGTTACCTTAAATGTTTAGCTTATTAGATTTGACAAATACTCATAAAAAAGGCCGTCAGCTTATTTCATTTTCAATTCTCCGCCTTTTTTCTTACCCAACTGAAAATTTCGGGTGATATTGAACCCCAGGTGAACCCCGCCATTGGCCCAGTCGCCAATGGTTTCGGCAATGAAGCCCTTGTCGATCATGGGCGATGAGTTGGTAAGGTGGAACTGGAATACGTGGCCACCTGTCTCGATGTCAAAACCAATGGAGAATGAATTGTAAAAATTATTGAACTCATTCAGTGCACGGGTTTCGGTGGGCGGCACCCGGTAGATGTATTCCACATTTAAAGCCACGCGCTTGCTCAATTTCAGCCGTCCCGCCATGCCCAAGGCCAGCAAGTTATCTGTGCGGTTATTGCTCATGGGAGTGGTGTTGCGCAGCACATAAGTAGGGGAAAGTTGGAACGAAAAACTTTCGCTGAACTTTCGCCCGATGATCAGTTGGTTGACATAAGACAGTCGGTTTTGGAAGCCCATCTCGGCGCCCAATACGTCGTTCCTAAGGGTATTGATGGCAATATTGCCAAAGTACAAAACGGAAACGGGGCGACTGCGCGCGCCAGTCGACTGCCGGAGCAGGTTGGCCTTTACGAAGAAATCGTAGGTCTTTTGGTATGTACTGCGGCCCATGCCCACCATGAGCCAGTCGGAGATCCCATAGTCAAGGCCCAGCCGGATAGTGGCCTGATCCAAGCCCCAGAGCTGGTAAGCGCCGCCATTGAGTGTACCAAAACGGTGGGAAATGCGGAATTCCAACGCGCCAGCGGCTACTTTTTCCACTGAATGCAGGTTGACCACCCGAGAAGATTTAAAAGTGGCCTTGGTGTACTCTGTCTTTTTTTCGGAAGTGCTGTCCAGTAATGCCTCTAAATCTTGCCCCCAAGCAGGCGAGGCACACCAAAGGAGAAACCCAACAAGGAAAAAATGCTTCATAAAAAGGATGGTTTGTTATTAGAGTTACAAAGTGCAGAATGCGAGGGTTGTTTCATGACTGAAATATAATTGAAATGAATGTAAGAAACGCAACCTTTTTGGCGCGTTTTCTGTCTATGGATTTACAAGTTAATTAACTTACAAGCCACATGAACAAAAAACTTTTTTTTCTCATATTGTTGCTAATCCCCTCAGCGGCTTTCGCGCAACTAAAATTCAAGCTTGGATTGAAAGCGGGAATGGGCATTTCCAAGGTCAACCTATCGGGCACAACCTTGAGTCAAGGGACGGCGATTCTACCGGCCGACTCCAAGGTCAGCTTTCACGGCGGAGCTTTTACCCGGCTGCAGATCGGTAGTTTTTTTCTGCAACCCGAAGTCTATTATACTTCAATCGGCAGCCAAGCCATTTTTGAAAATACTAACTTGAACCAAGCAGTGCGCAATGCCCAAGACTATAACCTCAACCGGATCGATGTGCCCATTATAGTGGGGTTTCGGCTGGGCAATGTAGTGCGGATCGGGGCCGGGCCGGTCTTCAGTTCGCTAACGGGCTCCACCTCTGTCCACGACAAGCTCAATTCGGCCACCCTTGGCTTACAAGCGGGTTTTGGCATCGATATCAGTAAGTTTAGCCTCGATTTCCGCTATGAGACTGGGCTTTCCAAGTTCAGCAACAGTTTGACCATTCCCGGTACCAATCGCACTTTCCTAGCCGACCAACGGATAAACCAGTTCTTGGTCAGTTTGGGCTATTCCATCTTCTAAGCAACCTTACTTGCTTAAAGCAAAAAAACCGTCACAAGACGGTTTTTTTATTTTTCTTTCATCAGACAATTTCTGGTCAAGCTAAACCTAATTGCCATTGGCCTTCTCTTTGTCCATGAATTGCTTGAACGCGTTGTGGTGCTCGGGCGCAAGAACCGATTTGATCCGAGACTCGTAGTTTTGGTTGGCCCGCAAGTATTTGACTTTCTTCAACTCGTCGGTCAAGTTGGGCATGGCCAACCCTTCATCCAGCTTCTTGTAAAAATCTTCAGCGGCCTCATGAAAGCGGCCAAGCTGGGCGTTGTCAGTAATCTTGAGCAACGCGCCCAAGCGTTCGGTCTTCATGGCAGCCCGCTCTACTGCGCTGGCAGTTGGTGCCGCTGCTTTGGGTTGAGCTTGGGCCAGCCCAATCACTAAAAACACGCAGATAAGAATAAAAATGAGCTTTTTCATACCGGATTATATTTGTGGTTTACCCAACCAAAGTGGTTGTTTTAATATAACGAAAAAAGGCGTGCCCTATTATCCAAATGCAAGGAAATGTGGATACAAAGCACCAAGGTTGACCACAAAAAATCGCCAAGGCAAATTGGCCTTGGCGATGAATGACGATTCAATCCGCCCACCTGTTAGTGACCCAACAAATAAGCAAAAATCAAGGGGGCGACGATGGTCGCATCAGACTCGATCATATACGAGGGCGAAGTAACATGGAGCTTTCCCCAAGAGATCTTTTCGTTGGGTACGGCCCCCGAGTAGGATCCATAGCTGGTTGTAGAATCAGAAATCTGGCAGAAATAGGCCCAAAAACCCACTTCGTCCATTTCCAGATCTTGCTTGAGCATAGGCACCACACAGATGGGGAAGTCGCCCGCAATGCCGCCCCCAATCTGGAAGAAGCCGATGCCGTTGCCAGTTTTATGGTTTTCGGTGTACCACTTGGCCAAGCTCAACATATACTCAATGCCTGATTTCATGGTCGAGGTTTTGAGCTCGCCGGTGTAGCAATAAGAGGCAAAAATATTGCCCAAGGTGGAATCTTCCCAGCCCGGTACAAAAATGGGGAGGTCATTTTGGCAGGCAGCCAACAGCCAGCTATTCTCGGAAGGGATCTGGTAATATTGTTCCAAAATGCCGCTGCGCAGCAGTTGGTAGAAGAATTCATGTGGCAAGTAACGCTCGCCGTTTTCATCTGCGGCCTTCCAAAGTTCATACATGTGTTTCTCAATCCGGCGGATGGCCTCTCCTTCGGGAATGCAAGTATCGGTTACCCGGTTGAAACCGTTTTCCATCAAATCCCATTCCTCGTTGGGCGTCAGGTCGCGGTAGCGCGGAATCCGTTTATAAAAATCATGGGCCACCAAATTGAACACGTCCTCTTCCAGGTTCGCGCCCGTACACGTAATGGCGTGCACTTTGCCCTGCCTGATCATCTCGGCCAAGGTAATGCCCAACTCGGCGGTGGACATGGCCCCGGCCAAGGTCATGAACATCAGTCCGCCCTTTTCCAAATGGACTTCGTAGCCTTTGGCCGCGTCAACCAAGGCTGCCGCATTGAAGTGGCGGTAATTTTTTTCGATAAACTGGGAAATTGCGCCTTTTGCCATTGCCATGCTTAATTTTTTAGGTGAAGAGGAACCGGGCCAGCCCGGCGAAAACCAAGACGCAAAATTAATGAAGCCATTCCATTTTCAGAACTTGGCAACATTAATTTATTGCTCATCCCCTATCTATGGTTACAGTGGAACTGAGGGTGGAGCTGGCCTTACCGCGGTAAGCACCAGTCACTGGGGTACAAGCCTCCGTTTGGGCGGCGGCGGCCACTGGCACATGATTTTCGGCGGCCATGAGGCCCATCGTTGGATCAAAACCGCGCCAGCCTGCGCCAGGCAAATACACCTCGACCCATGCATGAAGTTCATTTCGCCGGTCAGGATCAGGTTCGAAATGATAGCCACTCACAAACCGGGCGGCCAAGCCGGCTTCCCGACACAGCGCCATTTGCAAAAAGGCCAAATCGCGGCAAGACCCCCGCCGCAGCAGCATCGTATATTCGGGCAAATAGGGATTGCCCGCTTCGCGATGTTCATACTGGTACTGCTTATGGATGGTTTCGGTCAGGAGGGTCAAAAATGGAACAGTCAGAAAATCAGCTTCCAGCATCATCTCTTTGGCAAACCGCCGAAACTCTAGGTTCTCCGAAACGGGTTGGATAAAGGGGAGCAACTGGTTGTGCCACACCGAATCATAAACCATCGGCAATCGAGTGGCCGTAAATGGATACAACAGAAAATTGAGCGGGTTGGTATTGGTGGTCTCCACCACCGAGGTGGCCCGCAAATCCAAGTGATCCACCAATCCATCAAACCAGATCACCTGCTCTTGATTACTGCTTATCCCCAGTTTATGGGATTGGCCACTGGGTTTTGGCTCAATGGCCATTTCAAACGAAAGGACGTTGAGCGTTAGGTCGGTCCGGGGATGAAATCTAAGGATATGGGGCTCTAAAACCACCCCTTCTGAATATTTGTAGCGAGTGTGGTGGACTATCCGTAGTTTCATGCAGTTGATATTTGGCTTTAAATTAGTCCCTTTTTTCCGAACCCTCCTCCAGTCGGGGTTTTAATGGCCAAAAAAAGCCCTGGAGCAATTGCTCCAGGGCCAATAAAAGCCAGCGGTACCGCCGATTAATATTCCCAAAGTTGGGCCTCAAAGTCCAGCAAGTCATATTCCACTTGCATAGAAGCCACAATGCCGGCCTTGCCAACCCCGTAGATGTCCTCGATGGTCAAATCATCACCATTGGAAAACTTGGTCAGGTGGGCAGTGAACAAGCGCAACTCAAACGATTCAGCCAAGTTGCGGTGCTCTTTGGGGTTGGCATTGTTGTACCAAACCGCATCGGGATTGTCCTTGAACACATTGTCCACCAATTCTTTGTACGAAAACGACGCAATGGGCTGCTCAATTGATTTGGCCACGTTTTTCTCGGCGGGCAAGTAAATGGTGAGCGACTGGATATCGTGGTAGATCCGGGAGCGTTTTTTGTCGAAGATCAGATCTTCCTTCATTTCCATGATATAAAGTTCCTTGGGCAGCCATTCAGTGGGGACGGCCTCTTGTGCAGTCCCGCCAGTCTCATCGCCAAATCCATCATTGCTACCGAAACCATCGTCCTCGGTGCCAAAACCCATGGCCTTTTCTTCCTCAGTCAACCCAGCATCAACAGTGGGGATGGTCATATTTTGCATAAAAGTCTCAAAGCTCATCCGGGTTTTGAGCGAATCATTCTCAAAAGGACGGATAATGCCCGCTCTCACCGCTTCAATTATCACCTTGGTAATCTCCATGTTTTTGGCAAACAAGGGGCGGTTTGGTTTTTCGCGGCCGTCAATCCGCCACCAAAGAGTTTTCTTGAAAAGCTGATCCGAGTTGCGGATCGGGCGGAGCGAATTAATGTTGTAACCAAATTCCTCCCGCTCTTGCGCCATTGCACAGGTGCTAAAAAGCAACAATGCCAGTCCCAATAGGTTTCTCACGGTCTTAGCCATAAATTCAGTGTTTTTATCGAATACTAAAACAAATTAACAATAAATATGCCTGATTTGCACAACTCGGCTTAAAAATACAAAAGTCTGCTCCCGTCAAGGAACAGACTTTTGTCAAATTTACTTAAACCCAACTATTGGGTAATGTTGTAGCTAAAAATGGATTGGTCACTTGGTATAGTCACCACTTCAGTCTGGCCTTTGAAATTCATGCGCTGTATTTCCTTCACCTCGATCACCAAGCGATCGCCTTCGCGAGCATTGGATCGGAAATCGTTGATGTTGGTAGTTTCACCACCATTTTTGGGAGCGCCTACTGGGCGGCGGCCACGTACATGGATGATTTCTACTTTGGTCACCTTGTAGCGGGCATCCTCGGGCAAGAATGTTTTGAAACTTTCATCCGAGATAGCCTTTACGGTTAGTGAAGCTGGGCAGGCCCCGCCTTGCTTAATGTTCAGGCCTACCATACTCAAAGTAGGCTTGGGAACCAAACGTACCTTGAAATTCTCCACCCCAATGTTATTGCCACCGCTTGATACAGTCATGGCGACATTGGCGCCGCTGGGAACCAAGACCACTTCGCCTTTTTTGGAACCACGGATTACTTCAGCACCAGTAGCAGTGAATGAAGGATCGTAGGTAACACCGAGCGCGGGTACTTGTACGCTCAATTTGTTGCCGCACTTCAGGTACAGGGCCTGTACACTGGCCGACTGCACTTGAATGACCGGCTTGGCCACAATGTACTCTTCTTTCACGCGGAAAGTGGTGTCACCGTTCGAGGAAGGAATGGTAATAGAACCTTCCCAAGTTTGCTTAGAGTTGCCCTCGGCATCATAAGCCCCAGCTTGCGCGGTAAACTCGATGATTCCAAAGCCGCCTTCCATTTTGACCCCACCCTTGGACGATGTCATCCGGGGAGTGATGTTGGAAGCCGAAGCACCCAAGAACAGTTTGGCGCGGTATTTTGTACCGGCAGCGACTACCCGGGAATCAGCCGTTACCATGGCCGAGATTTTGTCCAACTTTATGGGCACCTGACCAATGTCCTTGGTCAAGGCAGCCACTACTTGGCTCTCGGCCCGGGCTACTTTAGTTTGCATTTCGCTCAATACCGCCAATGCCGCCACCAAAGGTGTGTTCTCAAAGTTCAGGTTTGCAAAGTCCTTACTTTTCTGATCACTGTTTTTGGCAAACATCGGGATTTCTTTGGCATCCAGCGCCAAAGGCGTAATCGTGGCATTTTTGCTGTATTTGCTCATGCTGGCGGCAAAAGAATTCAATTTTTCTTTGAGCTCGTATGCCTTCCCTTTGGCCCCACCTTCAACGCCAATCAAATAGTTCATTGAATTGTCGTAGTTTTTGCCGTCAATCAGCTCACCAGTTTCCTTGTCGCGGCCACCAGTCTCTTTGATCAAACTCTCGCGGAGTGCTTCCATGTCATCCAGCATCTTCCGAGACTCATCTTTGGCCTTCTGGGCCTGGGCCAAAATGCCCAAGTCCTTGGGGTTGTTGCCCTCTTTCTCAATCTGCGCTTGCACGCCCTTGAGCACCTGATCGGTTGCGTCTTTACTTACTGTAACAGAATAACGCAAACTTTCATCAATGAATATAAACTTTTCCAAAACAGCGTTGCTTACCTGCAATGCGAGCAGGGCGGTAAGCACAAGGTACATCATACCTATCATTCGCTGCCGTGGGGTTTCTTTTGCTCCTCCAGCCATTGAATAATAAAGTTAATTGGTGGTTAGAAATTAGATTTTAAATAACGTTTGCCGAAAGCTGCAAATTAACCCTTCATCGCGGTCAACATATTGCCGTACACCTTGTTCAGGGAGGTCAAATTGCCGGTCAGTTTGGTCATTTGATCTTTGAACGTTTGCGATTCCTTGCTGGCTTCGGCCATGCTTTCCATTGCCATAGTCAAATTGCTGTAGAACTTGTTCATGGCCTTCAGGTGGCTGTTGGCATCCTTCAGTTCCATTTCATACACCGCATTCAATGCGCCCAAGTTCTTGGTGATCAATTGCACTTGTGCATGGTAGTCTTTGGCATCTTTGGCAGCATTGGCCATAGAGGACATTGCGTCAACGGTAGAGGCATAGGCTTTGTTGAGCGTGGTCAACGAAGTGGAAGCCGTTTTCAAACCAGCCGCGTACTCATTGGAGGCAGAAGCCGCATCGCTCATGTCGCGCATTTTGAGCGCAGATTCATTCAAAGTTTTGATCCCTTTGCCGAAGCTTTTGAAAGATTCGGTAGAAAGATCGGCCTCGGCCAACATTTGATCTAACCCCACCAATGCTCCAGTGTTGGCCAACTTGTTGGACATTCCTTTGTCAATGGCAACGATTTCGTCTTCAGAAGCTAGCTCAGGATACACACGTTCCCACTCGTAGTGAGCTTCGGGAGGAGGCGCGGGTTGGAAAGCACCCATAAAGAAGATAATCGCTTCGGTGATCAAACCGACCGCCAACATTTCACCAGCACCTTTCAGGTGGAGAATTTTAAACATTGCCCCAATGATTACTACTGCTGCACCAACACTCGTGATTTTGGGAACAGCAACGCGGTAGAACCACTCAACTTTTGATTCATGTCTTTTGCTCATGATTTTGTACCTAGGTTTAGTTAAGAAATAGTTTTATATTGCGAATGAGGATCGCCTTGTTTGAAAAGAAAAGGTGGCAAAATACCAGATGAGTTAGTACTTGACAGCTTCCCTACTTGCATTCTTTGCTGCAAAATTGCAGCCGATAATTGACTTTATAATACTTGTAAAAATACTACCGGGAGTTGGACGTGTAAGAAAAGAATGTAATTGCGCCAATTCCCACCTTTCCATTTAAAATTCAAAGCCAGACGAACGTCCCAGGTAAGTCATGGTGCAACGGAAGCCGATAAAAGAACGGGCCGAATCACCATACTCAAACGACCGGGTACCGGTCTCGATCAAGAAAGCAATGTCCTTCCAAGAACCACCCCGAATCACTTTGCGGGGCTCATTGGCGTCGTAGTAGGTAGGATTCAAGTCCCATACCAAAGGAACGCTAGCGGGATTGTAAGCATCTTCCACCCACTCAGCGGCATTGCCGGCCATATCGTACAAGCCATAATCGTTTGCAAAATACGATGCAGCCGGACCTGTGTAAGAAAATCCATCATCATAGTAATTACCACGGCCGGGTTTGAAATTGGCCAGGGCACAACCTTTGGCATTGCGGGTGTAAGGGCCGCCCCAAGGATACTTGGCCATGTCACGACCACCGCGGGCAGCGTATTCCCACTCTGCTTCGGAAGGCAGGCGGAAGTTGGGCAGCGGAAACTTGCCGTCGCCTTCACGGGCTTGGTTAATCTTCTTGGTGCGCCACTCACAAAATAGAATGGCTGATTTCCACGTAACGCCCACCACGGGATAATCGTCGAAAGCTGGGTGGTCAAAATAATACTGGGTCATTGGATCCCCCATGTGATAGGAGAAGTCGCGCATCCAAGTAGTAGTGTCCGGGCGCAGCAAGTCATCGATGTCCTGTTGCTCCTCAATTTTGGGGAGCACCTTCTGGTAACGGATGAAGATACTGCTGTCTCCACCAAATGGAAGATATTCGGGTGCTTCAACGAGAAACTGCCGATATTCATTGTTGGTGATCTCAGTGTCATCCATGTAGAACCCGCTGATGGTAATTTGCTTGTTCATGTTGATCTTGGACGAGGCAATGTCTTCGTCGGCCTGCCCCATGTGGAAGGTGCCGGGCGGGACAGAAATCATGCCGTAGGGCAGATCTTGCTTCCATCCTTCGCGATCCGCTACGCCAGTGAGTTGGCCATCGTCCCCTTTTTTACCTCCGAAGATACAACCTTGTAGCAACGAAAAGGACGATAAAACGATCAGCGCGCTCTTTATGCCTTGCAGAAAACGTGGTTTCATCATGTTTTGACTGTTTTAAACTTGCAAATACAATGTTTGCCTTAAATGAAAAATATATAAACGTTGGCAGTGCTTTCAAATCACTAAAAAACAAGTCTGCTACCCCTCTTACTCCCGGTTTAACTCCAAATAATTCTTGCAAAAATGAAACCAAACTTTATTCAAACCTGAACCTTGGCGTACGAATAATAAAGCGCTTTGGCCGCTGGGCAGCCGGGATTCTATAACCAAGGCGAATCTCGTGCGAAGTGGCCGCAAGTGCTGCTTGGCTGTTGAGCCGTAGATCAAAGGCATAGCCAATGGCCAATGATTTATCTTTCAGCACATTGGCCCCAATCATGGCGATGGCATCATTGGTGGGGCCGACATCACGAAAGGACAAACCAAAATAGTAGCTGTCCTGATAATGCAAGAGGGCGCTGCCTTCCAACGACACAACATTTCTGAGATTACTCTTTACAATGGCCGATGGAGACAAGGTTAAACTGGGCGAAATATCAAAATTCATCCCGCCTAACAAAGTGTAGTTCCCTTCAAGTCTGTTGGTGGCAATTTCTGTACCATAGTTGAGAACTGGCTGCAATAAATGGCTGTTGCTCACCCCCAAAAAAAACTTTTGGCTGGTGTAGTAGACCCCAAGCCCAAAATCGGGCACCCATTGACTCTCGCGCCCGCGGCCTTCCAGCAGCGGATCACCGGTATCGTTGAAGCGGAAACGGCCAAAATCGATCACACTGTTGTAGAACCCACCACTCAGGCCGAGGGACAACCGGCCTTTTTTGGTCGCAATGTGGTAAGCGTAGGAAAGTTTGAACTGGTTGATACTGCCCGGCCCGATCATGTCGTTTTCCACGAATAGGCCAATCCCACTGTTGATGTTATTGAGTGGCATGGTGTAGGAAAACACGGCGGTGTTGGGTGCGCCCCCGTCATCGAAAGTAGGGCTGTACCCGACCCACTGGCGGCGATACATGAGGTTGAAGTGGGCAAAGCGCGGGTCTGAGCCAGCCACAGCGGGGTTCAAATAAAACTGGTTGAACATGTACTGGCTGAATTGCGCGTCTTGCTGGGCTTCGGCCGACAACCCAAGCACAATCAGAAAAAGTGTAACAGTAAATTTCTTCATGGATGCGGTGGTTATTTGTTTGCTTTGGGTATTGGACGAAATTACGATGGCATTGGTGGCAGCTTGAAGACGATTGCGCAAAACCAAAAATCGCGTTTTCGGGTCACTCCAACGGCAAGTATTGGCAATTTACGAAAGCTATATCAATAATGCCAAGTCAAAATAGCATTAATTTTTACTAAGTGGCCCAAAAACATAATGTCTGTGCGAGCACAGACATTAACAAAGTACAGGCTTTGTTTTTTATACGACAATGGGATGCTTACAAGTTGGACTCTTTTATGTACAGTTCTATGGCCCCGGTCATTGACGGGGCGTCGGGGTGCGGGGCCTGTACATCCAATAGCAGCCCATGATCCAGCACCGCCTTGGCAGTGGTGGAACCGAATGCAGCCAACAATGTGCTGCCCTGTTTAAATTCGGGAAAGTTGGAGAATAACGAAGTGACTCCCGAAGGGCTAAAGAAAGTGATGAGATCGTACTTGGCCAGATCCAAGGCGGACAGATCACTCGATACCGTGTGATAGAGCACGGCCTCTGTATATTTTAGCCCACTCCGCTCCATAAAAGCAGGGATATCGTCCTTCTTGATTTCTGAGCAGGGATAGAGGTATTTCTCAGTCTTGTGCTTTTTGAGGAGATCGTAAAGATCGGCCGCCACTCGCTTGCCCACAAATATTTTTCGCTTGCGGATGACGATGTATTTCTGTAAATAGTTTGAGGTTTGCTCGGAAATGCAAAAATATTTCATTTCGGGTGGCATTTCCAACCTGCTTTCTTCGCATAGCTTGAAGAAGTGATCCACAGAGTTGCGGCTGGTGAAAACCACTGCGGTGTGCTCCAGAATATTAATTTTCTGCTTCCTGAATTCCTTTAAGCCTGCGGCCTCTACGTGGATGAATGGGCGAAAATCAATTTTTAAATCGTATTTCTTCGCGAGTTCACTGTAAGGGTTTTTGTCGGTTTCGGGCTGTGGTTGCGAGATAAGAATATTTTGAACTTGTTTCAGCCTGTCTCTATGCTGTATGATCGACGATTGTCTCTGTTCGGTCATAAATTAAATGGTTACAAATATTTTTAGCGAAGCCAACACTGGAATCAGTTCTACGCTACAAAGATATGCAAATAAATAAAAACTGCGATGTGGCGACAGCTTATTTACCCGATAACACACCAAGATACTCTTTGCCAACAGGCCAATGGCAAATGCACCAAACAAAAGTGGCGCGAACCGGTGGATCTGGGCCGTTGGGCTGGCATTGAGCAGTAGGGTGAGCAGGACAAAAAATGTGCAAAAAAACCGCGAGAGGTTCATAAATTCGTAGATGTGGGCAGTGGCCAAATTGCGATCGTTGTATAAATTGGCGAAGATGAGTAGCAACCAATACTTGGCCGTCACGGCAAGGGACATACCCAGTGCGATCAACAAAAAAGAACCGAGCCAGTCCCATAGGGTCACGGTAGGGAAACTGGTCTCGGGGAGGCGGATCAAAGTCGTGTAAGTATCGGCAAACAGGGCGATGAAAGCTATGGAGATACCATAATAGATCATAAACAGCACAAAGGTGCCCAGTTCCAATCGCTTGGCCAACTCCCGTTCCTTGCCAAATAGGACCGCGAGGGCATTGCCAAAATATTGGATGGAGAACAATGGCCCGTTGATCTGGGAGAAGATGGCCACGGCGGCCAGTATCAATAGGGTCAAGAGGCCTAAAAAGCTTTTGCGCGGATCGGCCAACCGCTGCTCTTGGTCGGGTGGAGAGACCAATGTTCCCGCAACAATGGGTGCTGGCGCTTGGATCGAGTCCTGCCGGTTGGTGCAGAAAACTGGTGGGGACGACCGAATGGGACTGTCTGCCAAGTAATAGGTGAGCAAGAGGGCATTGTGGCCTTTTACGTGGTAGTGCCGGTTTAAGCTATCCAAATTAAGGTGGAGCCATGTTTCGCTGGGCCACGTTTGAACCAACCGGCGGTTTATAAACAGATAGGCCCCCTTGGCCCCCAAAATGCTCACATACTTTGCCGGTAGGGAGTCGGGGTCGGCCAACAAGTGGATTTGCCGCTTGTCAAAATGGATTTTAGCCAAAAACGGGACGTATTCGCCCACTTTTCGGTCGTAGATCATCCATTCTTTTTCCAGCGAGGAAACTGTATAATAGGGAGAATGCCCAATGCCCTCGGCCCGGGGCGCCAGAACTGGCCACAAACTGACCATCCCAAACACCAAGCAGCACACCCATGCGGGCAAGCAACTTTTAAGGGAAGGTTTGCCAAAGAGTGCGATCTGGTAGCCCATTGATATTGAATTACGGCGCAATTTATACCAAGATTGGCTTGATCTGCTAATTGGCCGATTATAGAAACGCCAAGCCGAAATGCTGGGAAACCTAAAGTGGTTGACTTGTGCTGGGCGCCAGTTGCCCCGTTACTATCTAATCACCAAAAAAACCAATACCCCAAAGACTGGTTGCCTTTGGAGTATTGGTCTTAATATGAGCAACGGGAATGTGCCGGCTTATACAGCGGGCGGCGTATCCGAAGAAGTGCTGCTGCTCTCGGTGCTGCTCGGGAGCAAGCCCATTTTGGCTTTGAGGGCCAGCAGGGCCTCTGACGAAGAGCCGCTGCCCGGACCGAGCACCTTTTCCACTTCGTCATCCACTGTTTTGCTTTCCAGGGCGATGGCCCCGTACGACTCGGCCAGTGCTTCCTGTTCGGCCACTTTTTCCTTCATCCGCTCCAGCATGTTCATGGTGCTGCCCGAATCGACCTGCGCCAATTGCTTGTTGATCTTGGCCGTAGCCTCGCTCACTTTGGAGCGGGCCTTCAGGGTGCGCAGCTCGTTCTCGTAGGTGTTGACTTTCGATTTGAGCGTATTAATGTTGGTTTCCATCATCGATACGCTTTTTTCGTGCTGGGCCATTTCTTTGGCGGTGCGCAAGGCTTCGCTGTCCGACTTTTCTTTCATGCGGAGCATTTCGCCAGCCAACCGATCCGCCTCAGCGGGGGCCAATTGTCCAGCCGCAGCTTTTTGGATCAGTGCCACTGCCTTTTGTTCGTAGCTTTTACCATCGGCAGTGTACTTAACATTGTCATTGCGCGCCCGGATGGCCAGTGCTTTGATTTCGGCCAACCCCTGTAAGCCTTTGTTCAGGTCTTCCTTCAAATCGCGGATGCCCTGCTCGGTCATTTTGATCGGATCCTCGAGTTTGTCAAGTGCGGAGTTTGCCTCAGACTTGCCAATGCTAAAAATTCTGCTAAAGATTCCCATTGTTGTGGTATTATTTTTTGAGTTAATGACAAATTTATTTAGGAGTCGCGGTCGCGAAATCATACATTTGCCCGGCGTACTCGGCCAGCAACAGTTTCAAAGAATTGAGCGAACCTTCCAATTCGTTGAGATCCAAGTTCTCCAGTTGCAGCGTGTCGCGAAACATTACTTTAGTACCAGTTTCATCGAGGGTGAACGCACCATGTACGATGTCACGATTTTTTTGCAACAACTGCTTAAAAATCTCATTGCTCTCCGCGTTTACGGAAAACAATTGTTGCTCAATGACCAAGATCGGATCATTGCAATCGACGACCAGGTTTTGGATACCGTCCTCGAGTGCATTGACCACATAAAGGTGGTCAACTGCATCTTCCACGGAAATATCGTAGCCTAATTCCTGTAGGTACGTTTTTACTTTGGCGAAGTGACTCATTGACTTTGAAATTTTTTAGTTGAGATATTGATTGGGGAAAAGCATTGAACACGCTTTAAAACTAAGGCAAAAAAACGAATCTTCCAATATAAAGTTGCCCAGTGGGGCGATTTACGAAAATTTTAGTTTCCCTGCGACAAGGATAACAGCTTTTTTTGCTTATCATGCAGTGTATAAAAGCGCCTGAAAATGAAAAAAAGAGTCTTAGTCCTTACTGGAGGAGGCGATTGTCCCGGCCTCAATGCAGTAATCCGGGCCATTGTCAAACGTGCCCAACAAACCCCCGACTGGGAAATAATCGGCAGTATTGAGGCTTTCAACGGAGTGTTGCGGGATCCGATGGAACTAATGGTGCTTGATAGCCGCGCGGTGGCGGGCATCCACGTGCGCGGGGGCACCATCCTCAAAACCACCAACCGGGGCAATCCCATGAATTTTCCGGTGACCCAGCCCGATGGCTCGGTGATCAACCAGGACATTACCGACCAGCTCATCGAGCGCATCCGATCGCTGGGGGTGGAAGCGGTGATCAGCATCGGGGGCGACGGCTCCCAGCGCATTTCGCAGCACCTCCACGAAAAAGGGCTGCCCATTATCGGAGTGCCCAAAACAATTGACAACGATCTGGCTGCCACCGATTTTACCTTCGGGTTTCAAACGGCCGTCCAGATTGCCACGGAAAGCTTCGACAAACTGGTGACCACTGCCGAGAGCCATTACCGGGTCATGATCATGGAGGTGATGGGCCGCTCGGCGGGCTGGATTGCCCTCCACACTGCTATTGCGGGCGGGGCCGAAGTGTGCCTCATCCCAGAAATCCCCTATGATATTGACAAGGTGCTCGACCGGATCAATGGGCGTTATGCCAACGGCAAGGGCTTTGCCCATATTGTGGTGGCTGAGGGCGCCAAGCCCAAGGAAGGGGGCATTACCGCCCGCCAGAGCAGCGTGGTGGGCTACGAAAACCTGCGGCTGGGCGGAGTGGCCTATCAGCTGTCGCAACAACTCACGGAAGCAGGTTGCCTGGCCGATATTCGCGAAACAGTACTGGGCCACGTGCAGCGGGGTGGCACTCCCACGGCTTTTGATCGGGTGCTCGCAACCCAATTTGGCGCACGAGCGTTTGAGATGGTACTGAATGGGGAATTTGGCCAGATGGTAGCTTATCAAAACAACAGGATAGTGACCGTGCCCCTCCAACTGGCCGTGGCCAACTACAATGTGGTCGACATCAATTCTTATTTGGTTCAAACTGCCCGGGGGGTGGGAATCTCGTTTGGCGATTGACAAGTCCCGCCAAGGTTTTGGGCAAAAAGTAAACAGGTTTTCTTTTCATGCTGTATCTTTGGGCAGCTTAAAGACTTTAAGTCCAATGAACACAAAGTTGCGAATCGGAGTATTGCTTTCAGGCTGTGGGGTTTATGATGGATCGGAGATCCCTGAGTCGGTCTTGGTTCTCTCAGCTTTGGACAAGCGGGTGGCCGAGGCAGTTTGCTTGGCCCCTGACGTAGCCCAGCCCCAAATGGTGAACCACCCCACCGGGGAGCAGCGGCGGCGCAAGTTGGCGGTTGGTACCACGGAAGCACCATCGCCCTATGACATCCGGGCAACCAGAGCTGCCCTCAACTTGGCCGGGACCGGGGCGGTGATGACCGCCCCCACCGATGTGCTGGTGGATGACATAAACAATAGTATTTCTTCGCCCTGCTACATGATGGAAAGTTCTGTCAGCCAAGTGGCCGACGGGATCGAGAAAACGATAAGCAAATTATTGGAAATGGTGACATTGGTGAAGGAGGGTTAATCAGCGCGTACTTTTATCGATTTTTCAATCATTATTTTATGAACAGATACAGCTTAATACTGGTCAGCATTTTGTTTTTGGGGGGCTGTAAATCAGCAATGAAAAAAGCGGAAGACAATTTCCTCAGCGCAAAATACGAGACTGCCATCCAAATGTACAAGAAAATATTGACCAGTTCGGGCATTGGCAAAGAGAACGAAATCAATTTTCGGATTGGAGAATGTTACCGGATGTCAAACCGACAGCGCATGGCCACGCCTTTCTACAAGGCCGCGCTGGATGGCGGCATGATCGACAACGACGACCTTAATTTTTACTACGGCATGGCCCTAAAAGCCAGTGAACAATATGCCGATGCCCGGGCCCAACTCGAGAAATACGTCAAGGCTGGAACTAATACCGACCACTTGCGCTTTGCCCGGGCCGAAGTAAAGAACCTGGCCTCGGTCAAAGAAATCTTGGAGGCCGATTCGCACACCAAGATCCAAGCTTGTGATGCCATCAATACCCCTGCGGCCGAATTTGCCCCAGTCTATTATGAAGGCAGCCTCGTATTTGCCAGTTCTCGCCGCAATGAGAAAATTTTCGAAACCACGGGAACGGGGTTCAACGATTTGTACCGCTTCGACATCACCGACACTGCCACTTGCGCGGGCACTATCCAGCCTTTTTTCGCCGAAACGTTCAACCTCGATGGAATGCACGAAGCCTCGGCCACTTTTGACCCCAAGAACAAGTTCGTGATTTTTGCCCGGAGCAACAACGGCACCAAAAAAGAAGTTTACCGCGATGTCCATCTGTTCATCTCAGAACGCCACCCCGAGCGCGGTTGGCTGCCCCCAGTCCTGCTCGAGAACGTGACCGATACCGCCAACTGGGATGCCTGCCCGGCCCTCAGTCCCGATGGCAAAACCCTTTATTTTTCTTCCAACCGGAAAGCCACTGGGGCCTTTGGCGCAACTGATCTGTACGTGTCAAAATTGGCCGACAATGGCACTTGGTCACGCCCACGAAACTTGGGCCGCAGCATTAATACGCCCGGTGATGACATGTTCCCCTATGTTGCCCCCGATGGCCGCTTGTTTTTTGCCTCCAGTGGTCACTCTGGCCTTGGCGGCCTCGATTTGTTCGTCCAAGATACCGTAAAAGTGATGGACAGCCTCAACCGTCCGGTCAAACAATTGAAAATCAAGAATTTGGGGATACCTGTCAATTCTAGCTACGACGATTTCGGCATTGTGTTCCGCAACAAAAGCAATGGCTATTTTTCCAGCAACCGGATAGGCGATGGGGCTAAGGGGGACGATGACATTTATCAGTTCAAAAATGACTCGGCCGACATCAAGTTTGTGGCTTATTGCTTGCGCGGCACTACTTATTCGCGCGTCAAAATTGGCAACTCTGCCCCCAACCAGTTGGGCGAAGTGCAAGTGGAGCTCCGAGATGACACTGGCCAAGTGGTAGAAACGGTCACCTCGGGCCCCGATGGCAAATATGAATTTAAAACCCGGGTGGAAGTGGGCAAAACATATCGGGTAAATGCGCAAAAAGTTACCTATCTGGCTGACAATGAACCTTTTTCCATGGTCGGAAAGGGCGTGAATCCCCAAACCTTGCCCAAACGGTTCAACACGGTTTGTTACGAGTTGGATTTAGTGCTGCGCAAAAACCTGCTGAACATCGAAGTGCCCCCCACGCAGATCCCGGGCAAAACCCGGCCCGACCTGACCAAGGGCGTGCTAGAAATCGAGATCAATTACGAATATGACAGCACCCGGATCACGGTTGAAGCGGCCAAGACCTTGGATGAATTTGCGGAGTTCTTGACCGATTACTTGGCCGAAAACCCTAAGGCGGTGCTGGAACTTGGTTCCCACACCGATATTCGGGGCAATGACAAATATAACCAGCGGCTATCCGAAGGCCGGGCCCGATCGGCCGTGCGCTATTTGGTGGGCAAGGGAATCCCTGAGGCCAATATTCTAGCCAAAGGTTATGGCGAATCGCAGCCCAAGGTCAAAAATGCCAAGACCGAACCCCAGCACTTGATCAACCGCCGAACAACCGTGCGGCCCATCAAATAACAAAAAGGCATCAATAACAAAAAGCCACAAACGCAGCGTTCGTGGCTTTTTTTGGTTTTTCCCCTCACCGTCGGCAGGGTGTGCAAACGCTACCGGGGTTTCTTATTTCATAGCCAACTTATCATTTTCGCAATTCCTTTTTTAGGATCTTGCCGGTCGCGCTCATGGGCAGGGCATCCATAAACTCCACGTAGCGGGGGTATTTGTAAGCGGCAATGTGCCCCTTTGTCCATTCGATCAGCTCGGTTTCCGAAACCGATTTCCCAGCTTTCAGCACCACACAAGCTTTCACCTCTTCGCCAAATTCTTCGTGGGGCACCCCGATGACCGCCACCAGCGACACCGCTTCGTGCCTGATCATGACCTCCTCCACCTCACGGGGATAGACATTGAGCCCGCCCCGGATGAGCATGTCTTTGGTGCGGTCCACAATGTAATAAAAACCGTCCGAGTCCTTGATCGCCACATCGCCCGAGTGAAGCCAGCCATCCTTGATCGTTTCGGCAGTGGCACCGGACTTTTTATAATAGCCCTTCATCACATTATGGCCCTTGTAGAGCAGTTCCCCCTTCTCGCCCACGGGCACTTCTTGGCCTTCAGCATCCACCAGTTTCACTTCAACTCCCCAGACTGGTGTGCCGATGGATCCGGGTTTGCGACCGATGTCCAAATGATTGAAGGTGACCACCGGCGAACCTTCGGACATCCCGTAGCCTTCGATAATTGGTACTTTAAAACGATCCTCAAAATCTTCCAATACTTGAACGGGCAGCGAAGCCCCACCCGAAACACAAACCCGCAAGGTTTGGGTGATTGAGCCAAGGTTTACTGCTGAGGCGGCATAATGCACCAAACCCCAATACATGGTCGGTACGCCCGCAAAAATGGTGACCTGGTGC
>Ga0105045_10000719_pt1 | contig 25306 bp, 17 predicted proteins | sample MAT02_FD_78089 | JGI IMG/M metagenome (GOLD analysis project Ga0105045, IMG submission 78089) | Freshwater microbial communities from Lake Fryxell liftoff mats and glacier meltwater in Antarctica - MAT-02 (megahit assembly) | ecosystem: Environmental > Aquatic > Freshwater > Ice > Liftoff... | reverse complement strand
TGCGCTGTCCCGCCTTGGCCATCCTCGCTCCCGGACGAGACGGCCGAGCGCTACGACCACCCCGACCGAACACCCGCGGGCAGGGAGTCTGAAGAAGGCGGAAAGCGGAGCTGAAGAAGACCGTCAGAGACGGTGATTGGAAGAAAACGGATCAGCAAGAACACGCACGTTCAGACCGGCTGAAAGAAGACAAATTCAGGCCGGCGCCCACACCAGCGACTGTCCCCGCGGTACCGGTGGGCTATCTTGGCCGGATGGCGTTTCGAATGTGTTTCTCCCGAATAGCACACTTGTGAACAGCTTTCCGGAGCGCCTCAATCAGCCGGGCCTCTGATGCACTGCAGTCGGCGGGAATGGCTAAGGCAACTCGGCCGGCACGCCATGTGGTGTCCGTTGAGCCGGGTTGGGGAATGGGGTCTAGGCGCAAAGCTGGCGGCGGATGTCCATCAGGCCGAATCTCCTTCGCGATAGCGCCAACTTCTTGCGCGGACAGTTTTAGGTTGAGCAACCTGTCCGCGCGAACGGCTTCGCGCAAGTGATGATGTGAATATGACTTCTTGGTGTTCGGCTGGGATGCCCGCGAAATCGCGCCTGAGCCGATCAGCTGCCTGAGGCGGCGCTGAGACAGCTTGCTCAAAACGGCCAGCTCGGCAAGGCTGATGGTTCTAGGTGCCATCAACCCGGTTGAAGTCTCGAGGTTCGCCATGGATTGCACGCGGTGATAAGAAATCGAAGGGTTCCCTGCCTACGTCTAGGTGCGTGAGGGAGGATCTTCACCTCGACCTGAGACCGACATCTAGGAGGATGCATTCTTCCTCAACCTGTGTAGTTCGCCACCGACCTTTTCTGCTTCCCAATTGCTGAATAAGCAGCTAACTTTGGGGCGGTGAACCTCCAGAAACTTCTCCTGCTCCCAGGTTCCCTGCGTGCGTTTCGACTGCGCACAGGGATGTCTCAGAAGGCGCTCGCCCTCTCCGTGAACGTCGATCAAGCGGTGCTGTGTGCGGCCGAAAAGGGGCGTCGTGGGCCGCTTCCTGATGAAGCAATGGTCAGGCTCGCGAAGTCGCTCGGCCTGGCCCCTGACGAGCGCGAGTCTCTGCGCTGGCAAGGCGAACACGATCGGCTGCTAAAGGAGATTGCGCGTGGACCGCTGAGCGGCGCCATGGAGATCGTGTCCACTGCCGTCGTTGCCCACAACCGCCTCGGACCGCGAGCTCGGGCGGGGCTGATTGAGCTGCTGAAGCGCAAGGCGCTCAGCGGTCAGGACGTTCATGACCTTGAGGACCTCGTTGGTGGCTCGAATGAAGAGCCCAAGGAGGTCGCCATGACGTAGCAAGAAAAACGGCGGGTGCTTGTTCAGCAGCCCGCCGCAGGAAGCCTTAGGCATAGACCTAAGACATAGTGCGCTGAGTATGTCAGCGCGAGGCTCCTGCGGTCAATTGGCTCACCAGCAATAGGCACCTTCCGTCCTCCTCGGATGGAAATTTGTGTGTCCACTTTTGGTAACGCAGGAGTCAACTCATGCCCAAAAACTTCCCCTCGAAAGAGGGCGGGTCGCCTTTGCTGGCGCCCAACAATAAGCAACAGGGGGACTTCTCCCCAGGCCTGCCTGAGGACGAGTTCGATTCACTCATCCGGCGCCTTCTCTCCAAACGGAAAGCGCGCCGAGTTGTTACGCCGCGCGGACTGCGCGCACGCGGAAACTTCCCCAGCCTCAAGTCGCATTCGGCGCACTTCGAGAGCCTGGTTGAGGAAGACACCTGGCGTGTTGCGGAGGTCTCGACGCGAGTCAAGGCCTTCACGACCCACGAGTACGTCGTGTCGTTCCCGCGGACCGACCGGGAAGGCGTCCAGGACTACACCCCAGACGGGTGCTTCCGCCTGGGCGGCCGAGCGACGCTCGTCGAAGTCAAGGGTGACTGGCTGATCCGCCTTGCGTCCACCCGTGCCGCATTGCAGGAGACGCTGCGCAACGCCAGGGCTGCCGGCGCACCGCTCGTGCTCATTGCCGAGTCTGATGTTCGCAAGCCCGGGCTCCAGACTGAATTGAAGGAACTTTTGCGCGACCGTCCGAGCGCTGGCTTGCGCCGGCGGACGATCGACACGGAACTCTGGGACCCGCTGGAGAAGACCAAGCCTGATGCGCAAACGCTGCGCCGCTGGCGCGAGGCCCAGAAGACCTGCGACGAACTTCTCGACCGGGTGATGAGGCGTGATCCGGACGACTACATCCAAATCATCGCCGCTGCGCACTGAAAGGAGATCACTTCATGGCGCCACTTCGAAAAGACCAAATCGTGCTGCTCCACGAGGTCCAGCACAAGATCATCAGTAGCACTGCGGGCGGAGACACGCTCATGGAAAACCTGGCAACAGGCGAAAGGACGACGCACAAGACCTTTAACCTGCTCAATGCATATGTCGATGGGAACCTTCTCACATCCTTCGACAGCAAACCAACCGCGCCAGGGAATTCGAGCCGAAAGCGCAAGCCCGCACGCATGGACGGCATGTCCACCGCGGCGCGCACCGAGACACGACGACGCATCGACTACCTCGTCAAACTCGAGGCGCGGGGTGCGTTCGGGTGCAAGCGCGTGGACCTCCAGCGGCACCTGTCGGAGATCGCGCTGCTGCGCGGTGAGTCTCGGCCGCCACACGAATCCACGATCTTTCGGTGGCGCAGAAAGTACCTGGAGGCGCACAACGACGTACGAGCCATTTTCGCGCGATTCGACAAACAGGGTGGCAAGGGCCTCGGTCGTCTGGAACCGGAGGTCGAACGCATCGTCTACGAATGTATCGACCGGATCGTGCTCGGCCAGAAGACCTTCAGCGCGGAGGAGGTTCGCGACGCCGTCGTGGCGGAAGTCGAGCTTCGCAACTCCAAGCGCCCCGCGTCAGAGCAACTTCGTGTCCCCAGCCTTCGGACCGTTCAGCGGCGCATCGCGAGCCTGTGGGCCTACGAACTGGCCGTAGCCAAGTTCGGCAAGAGGGAGGCCGAGCGCCGGTACTCGCTGATGAAGGGATCACGGCTTGTGAACCGAATCCTGGAGATCGTCGAGATCGACCACTCACCCATCGATGCGCTCGTGACGGAGAGTGATCGACAGCAGGCCACAGCACGTCCAACCATCACGGTGGTGCTGGAGCGGAAATCGAGATGCCTTCTTGGCTATCACCTGAGCGCGGCGGGGCACGGCGTCACTGCCGTGTTCGAGGCGATTCGGCACGCTCTGCTGCCGAAGACATACCTGTCTACCAAGTACGCCGACCTGCAGCTCGAGTGGCCTTGTTATGGCTGGCCCGAACGGATCGTGATGGACAACGGCCGCGAATTTCACGCTGACGCCGTGGCGGACGCGCTTCATGCACTCAACATCCTGGCGGAATTCGCCGCCTCTCGAGAGCCCAACGACAAAGCTTGCGTCGAACGGTTCCTCCGGACTCTGAACTACGGCCTGATTCACAAGCTGCCTGGAACGACTCTGGCCAAGGTGCATCAGCGGATTGGCTTCAAGAGCGAAGACGAGGTTGCGCTGACGCTCGAAGAACTCGATCGGATCATCCATGTTTGGGTGTGCGACATCTATCACAAGCGCCCTCATGCTGGGCTGGATGGACGCGCGCCTATAGATGTCTGGCTCGAGGGCGCAGCTGCGAATCCGCCGCAGCTGAAGCTGAACAAGCAGGATCTCGACATCGAGCTCGGAGAGATCGCCAGCTCGGCGGTACAGCACTACGGCATCGACCTCAACACATTCGTATACCGATCGAATCGGCTGCTGACGCTCCGGCGCATGTTGCCGCAGGGGCAGAAGGTTGCAGTTAAATGGTCGAAAAACGACGTGGGCTACGTCTGGGTGTGGGACGAGATTCAGACCGAGTACATGAAGGTTCCCAATTCCGAGGAGGAGTACTTCGGTCTGACCCTCGAGCAGGCCAAGGCAGCAAGAAGGGCGAAGGCCGCCGGCGATACGGACCACCAACCGGTGCGCTCGGCTGCAGGGGTCGTCATCAGAGAGATGGTCGACGACGCATTGGCCGACAAGAAGCTCAAGTCGCGCAAGCGCGGTTCTCGACTCGGCAATCGGACAAGCAAGGAATCACGCGAAGAGGCCCATGTTGCCGTTGACACCATCGACGAGGAGTACGCGGACAAGGGGGGCGAGGTGTCCGTTGAGGAGATCGGCGATCTGGGGCTCGACCTCGAAGTGGAGATGACCGATGAGTAGCAGCAGCGCAAACACGGCTACCAAGGCGTGCAGCACGGCCATCGCCCATCGCATTCGCCACACCTTCATGCATTTCAAGCAGGTCAAACGCGTACTCGCGCGAGCTGCCGAACTCATCGCGTCCGACTGGGGAGAAGCAGAGCCGGAACACTTGGTAGTTTTAGGTGAAACGGGGGTTGGAAAGAGCACGATCCTCGAGCAAATTTTGCGCAAGAACCCCAGGACGCATCACGCGACATTCACGGAGGTGCCAGTACTCTACGTCGAGGTACCGGCCCGGTGCACCATCGGTCGCCTGTGCGCGGCACTGTTGCAGGCTCTGGGGTCGCCGTTCTGGAACAAGGGCGACGACGGTGACCGACAAGACGCGCTCGTGGCTCTGATGAAGAAGTGCAAGGTGCGTCTCGTCATCATTGACGAGATCAATCATCTGATCGAGCGCGGCAAGCAGAGAACCCACTACGCCCTCGCTGATTGGGTCAAGCAGATGGGCAAGCTTGGGGGGGCGTCCCTTCTACTGGCCGGGACACCCCGAGCGGCCCTGCTGCTCAAGACCAACGAGCAACTCGGCGACCGCTTCGCAGAGGTGATCACGTTGCGGCCGCTTTCGGCCGAAGGTGACGCCGAGGAATTGAGAGCGGCGTTGAAAGTCTTCGGGCGGATGCTGGGCGGGCTCGATAGCTTTGACATTGCCGCAGCGGCGCAGACGAAGACTTTTGGCTTCGCGACCGGCGGTCGGCTGCGCGCCATCCGGCGATTGCTCATCAGGGCCGTCCAGATCGCATGCCGGCCGACAAAGCCCGCGCTCACGTGGGACGTGATGGGTCAGGCCTTCCTGGAGGTCATCTATCCGGAGGCACCCGCGACGCGCAACCCGTTCAGTCCGAAATTCGATGGCAAGCCACTGGCAGGGCGCGGCGAACCTTTCGCGCCTCGGGAGGAGTGATCGTGGGTCGCGAACCGATTGGAGTTGTCCACCGCGAGCTCGATTCGCACGGGCCACTGCCCGTGCGATCGAGGCTGCAAGTGGACGAGTGGATTGAGACATTCCTCGTCGACACCGCCCGGGACAATGGTGTCCGAAGACCGTGGCTGGATCATCTGAGGACCGTGAGGCAGTCGCTGATTGACTCGCCGAATTTCTACCCCGGGGTCGACAGGGCGCTAGGTCTCACGGACCGTGATGGAAGCGCGATGTATGGCGGTAGGCCGCTGCCGGCCGGGAGTCGCGTCGGCCGCGCGGGTTTCATCCGCTATTGCCCGATGTGCATGGTCAGTAGTGCGTACGTGCGAACGAGGTGGCGCATCCTGGACTACCAAGTCTGCGTCGAGCACGGCTGCCTCATGAAGGACGATCTCATCGAGCCAGCCTTCACGGCGACGTACAAGAACTCTCCGCGGCACGTCTATGGGCTTGCCGATGGCGACAAACTCTTGACCGGCGCAACTTCGCCGACCGCGAGCGCCGTATTGCTTCATACCAAGCTGTGGAAGGAGTTCGACGACCTGGACAGAGCTGGTCGAGGCCTTGGCGAGGATGCCGCTAAAGCATTGGCCTGGGCCGTACTCGGTCAGCGGCTCATTGACGTTGCGATGGGAGACGCCCGCGGTGGCCAACCCGCTGCAGACCCGCTGGAGGCTGTCAACCGACGGGCCGCATGGACCTCCTCGCACCGGCTCGAAATCGAGGCTTCACAGGATGGGGTGACATCCTTCCTCATCTGCCTGCCGTCGACGAGGTCGCGGCGCAACGCACGGCGCTACCTGATGCGCGCGATTCGGCGAGAGGAGGCTCACCCGTCGGTCATTTCGCTGCTTCCACTGACTTCAGTTGTGGAGTGGCTCGACTGCTCGGGGCCCGAGGCGCTGGCTGAACAGAAACCCTGGACCGTCATGCTGGCTGGGGTACTGCACGAATCGATCAGCAGCCGCCAGACATGTGAGGAACTGGGCATCAGTTCTGCATGCATCTACACCTTGGTCCAACGGGGGTGGCTGCGACCGACCCATATCGAGCGGTACGGCCAGCGGCAGTACCGGTTCTTCGCACGCGCAGCGGTCCGGGAATTGAAGCGCCGTCTTCAGTCACTCGTTTCGGTCGACAGCCTGGTTCAATCGCGTGGCTTGAGTTGGGCTGGCTACTTCAGCCTGCGCCGAGCGGGATGGCTGAATCCGATCGTGGTGGGCGATCAGCGCCACGTGAGAGCGGGCGAAGTGCAGGCGTTGCTGACGCGCCTGGAGGACAGGGCAAGACCCATCGAAATGGCCGACAGGTCGCTGCTGGACCTGTTTGGCGACAGCGTGTTCGGTGGTGCTCGACAGAAGGTCACGGCGGAACTGATGCGGTCGGTCATGGATGGTCGAGTTGACCTCTACAAGGATCTGACGCGCACCGGCTTCGCCGCATTCCGAGTGCCCGACACGATCACCGTCGACCGCCACCGCCTCGCGTTGGCTTCGAGCCACCGCGATCACGTGGGAGTCGATCCGCGGCAACTCGAACTACTGGAGACGACATGAAGGTGGCCGACTTGACCCGGGTCGTCTCGACGCTTCCAGTGAGGCCAGCGCGCGCGCCACGTGAGGGCTCGCATGGCTACGTCCTGAGAATCGCCGCGGAGAACGGCCTGCGCAGCAGTGGGCTGGTGTTCGACGCCTCCGGCGTTCCCGCGCACGGACAGCCGCGGCTCTGCCCGGCCTGCCTTGGAGAGCGCGGCTGTGTGTGGCGGGCCGAGTGGGAGCGCGTTGGCGAGTACTGGTGCCGAGAGCACCTGCACTGGTTGGTCGACGCCTGCCCCCACTGCGGATGTCGAATCCGCTGGCGCCGCGTGACCGCGCATTCGTGTGGCTGTGGATTCGCACTGCGCAACTTCGAGCGGGAGCCAGTATCGGCTGCAGTGCTCCACCTGCCAGAGGAGCATGCTGCAGACCGCGCGCTTGTGCGTTGGTTGGGTGGCCTCAGCTGCTTCGGGCTCGGGGCGAAGGCCTGGAAGCGCGCTCAGAGCGAAGTGCCGGCCGATGTGCGCGGCGTCATCACCGCCGGCGCCGAGATGCTTGCCGCTTGGCCAGGCACCTTCGAACGTGTTCTGGATACGGTCCGTGTCGAGCAGGATGGCAGCGCACCTCAAGCAATCAACTCGGCGCTTCCTGGTCTGGTGAAGGCGATCTCGCGACTAAGGTCAGCCGCGCATCGATCGTTCGTCCTCGACGCGCTCGCTGGGTACGTGGACCGTAGCCAGCACTCCGGGCGACCGCTGATCGGGCGAAACCCTCAGATTCGGCAAGCCGCGGTGTCGATTACGAAGACGGCCCGTAGCCTGGGGATCTCAGGTCGTCGATTTCGGAAGGCCATACTGGACGCGCTACCGGACCGCGGCGTCATGGGCGTAACGCCATTCGGACGGACCAGAGGGGCTCTGCTCCCTCAAGACGCCGCAAGGGTTCGGGCGTCAATCGACGACGGTATCAGCATGTCGCACGCCGCAGACCTGCTCGGCCTATCCGCGAAACGCGTTGGTGCCCTCGTATCGGGCGGGCGCCTGGCATCTTCGAATCGGCTTGTTCTGCGAAGCCAGTGCGCAGCGCTTTCGCGCGAGGTCTGGCGAGCCGCTTCATCGGCACCGTCGGAGTCGGGGTTGACGCGGTTGGCCGAGGCGGTACGGCTGTTGGTCCCTCTTCACTTGACGTGCCAGTTCTTTCAATCGGCCGTCGCCGGGGACATCAAGACCTTCCGTACGACCGGCGGCTACGACAGGCCGGGCGAACTCCTGATCGAGAGAGCGGAGGCCGTGCGCTGGTCGGCACTTCAGGAGCCCGACCTTGGTACCGCTCTGACCGTACCGCAGGCCGCTCGTCTTCTCGGTCTCAAGCAGGAGGTGGCATACCACCTCGTGCGTGTCGGCCTGATCGAGACCGAGTCGAAGAAGGTGAAGCGCCGGAATGGACAGTTGGTGTCCACCGAGGAGCTTGAACGTTTCGCGGGGCAAGTCGAGCCTCTTACGAAGGCCGCTGCGCGAGCTGGTGTCAATCCGCGCAATGGGCTCGCTTGGGTCAAGGAGACCAGTCGCGTACTCGTCAGCGGCCCGCGTGTCGATGGTGGTCGGCAGTACTTCGTTCGAATCACTGCGACCACCGAGCAGCCCGAAGAGACACCGCGCGTCGAAACCCTTGGCGCAGCGAGCGCTGCAGGTCTTCAGGAGAACGCGCAATGAAGACGTTTCAGGTGATGCGACTGCATGCGTTCACGAAGCTTGCATGGAAGCTCCGAAACACCCGGCAGCGACCCATTCCATCTGCCTCGAGAACTTGGCGAGGGCTCACTGGCACGACAACTATGAGAAGTTGTTGGCCGGAGATACCCCGCTGCGACGTTTCGCCTGCGACGCAGGCGCCGACAGTGGGTATCTCGTGTTCACCGTTCTTTGCGGCACGCTTAGACTATCAGGGTGCGTGTGTTCGGACTTCGCTCATGAGGTGTGACGCAGCGGGCTGCGCCAACGCAGTGGGTTGTACCAACCTTCGAAAGATGTGAACAGCGCCGGCCGGGCCTCAGTCTCGGTCCCCCACTCGCGCCGATCGATCAATTCGCATTCCAGCGTGGCGAAGAGGCTCTCGGCACTGAAGATTCATGGCCTCCCCCCTCGCTCGATCAGACGTTGAAGTCCGCCGTAACGATGCCGGAGTGTTGCAAGTCGAGTAAACCCACGTCGGCGCTGCCCAAAGGTCGGGTCTCAAGGTAGTGCAGCCCTCTGCCCTAACGCGGCCTGATCCACCGGTTTCGGCGACCGCCAACATTCGCCCGTCCCGTCTGAACGTCAGCTGGCACTCTGATCCTGTCGTCCACCCGACAACTGTGAACGACAGCAGGTGGCCGGGAGTGTGAGTACATGACCACGCCAGGAAGCTGACCTTCAACGGTAGCTCTTGCCGACTCACCTGTGGCAGTTGCTTTACTGCCGCCGAGGCGCATCCTTATTGGCCCTTAACTTGATGGGAGTCCATCATGGAAACTGTAACCAACGTTGCTCACCGAGAGCCATGGAACAAGGGCAAGATCGTCGGCCAGAAAGCCCCGTTCAAGCTCAGAGATGTCCGGGCACCGAAGGCTGGGTCGAGGAGCTCGGACTTGATCCGGCAGGTAAAGGCATGTGCTCGATGCGGAGAACCAACGCGGCGCTGATCTATCGGCGCACAAAGAACCTGCGCGCCGCGCAGCTGCTGAAGAGCAGCTTCAGCCTCGCGGCAAAACACGGCTTCGTGTATTCCTCTGTCGTCTGTTTTCAGGCCTCGATCGAGCGGTCCGTCGAGCCGTAATCCACCATTGCCTTCCAGCGGTGCCGGTACTTCGATCCGGTACCCCCCGCATTGGCGAAGCGCGTCCATGCCCCGCAGACCAGCCCCTAGAACGTGGGAACTGGCGCGCATGCGCCACGGGCGTGGTTGCCCGGTCGCGGCGAGGGGCCAGAATGCTGCATGAACGCTGAACTGCCCTTGCCCGCGCTTGGCGTATTCCTGTCCTACAAGCATGCTCCGCCCACCACCGGGGCCACGCGTGAGCTGTACACCGCGCTGGTGCCGGCCTGCGAAGCCTGGGGCGCCGAGCTGTTCATGGACGAGCAGGGCATCGAGCCGTCCGATCTGTTCGACGCCGTCATCGTCGATGCGCTGAACCGCTGCAGTGACTTCGTCGTGCTGCTAAGCAATAGCTACTGGTCTTCGGCCTACTGCCGCAAGGAGCTGCTGCACGTGCTGGCGCGCTTCGAGCGTGACCGCAGCGCGCGGCTGCACTTCATCAAGGTGGATGAGCTCGATCCCAGCTACTTCAGCTTCGCTAAGGACCGCGCCGCCGGCCGCATCATCAGCAGCGAGCCCGCTGTGCAGCGCATCGGCGACGTGCAGTTCCTCGGCCCCTTCGACGAGTTCGGCCGACTGGTGCGCCTGAAGTGGGATCAGCCCGGCCCGCTGTCCGACCAGATCGGGCAACTAGTGCAGCGGCTGGGCCGCGTGGTCGGCAAGCCGCCGGGTGGGGCAGGGCGCCGCGCGTGAAGATCGACCGCGTGCGCGTGCATGGCCAGCGGCGCGTCTATGTCTCCTGGGCGCTGACCGACAAGGAGCGGCTGGACTGGAAGGAAGAGTTCTGGGAGCGCCTGGACACCGACACTCAGCAGCTCACTGACAGCTTCCACGAGAGCGTGCAGAGCGAGCCCGGTGAGTCGGGCGATCTCGCACGCGAACGCCTGCGCGATCTGCTTGAGCGCGCCGCCGGCCGCAACCCGGTAACCGACGTGGTGGCCGTGCTCACCAACGAATACATCAGGGCCAACACCGACCGCGGCGAGCTGGTGGCCGACGGTGAACTGGCGCTCTTCATCGACCATATCAAGGCCCACAACAAGTACGATACGGTGCGCATCTTCATCGCACCGGTGGACCGCCCGCGCTGGGACATCTACCGCGTGCGCGACGTGCGCTTGCAAGACGCCGGGCTGGTGCACCGCTGGCTGGTGCGGCTGCGCGACGAACGTTTCACCTGGCCCAGCGAATCACGCGCGCGCTGCGCTGACGAAGTGGCTGAAGCCGTGGAGCAGATCACCGGCGAACCGCAGGAGAGCCCGCATTGATGCCGATCCAGACGCCGACGCCGCTGCCCAATCTGTCCACCGATGCGGCGCCCGCCGACCCCACGCGCAGTGGCAGCGCGCAGTTTAGTTTCGTTGGCCGCGGTGATGCCGCCGAACTGGCCGCGCGCGCCGACGAGTTGCGTCCTTGGGGCGGGCAGGTCGGGCCCTGGAGAAGGCGCCCGGACGACGTCGGCGTCAGCGACGCGGTGGCCTACCCGATGCACCCGGCGAACTACATCGCGCGCGGCGATCTGGTGCATGCCGTCAACACTTCGCTGATGCTGGGCAAGCCGCTGCTGCTGACCGGCGGCCCGGGCACCGGCAAGAGCCAGCTGGCCGAGCGCATCGCCTGGGAGTTCAACCTCGGTCCGGTGCTTCGCTTCGAGGCGCAGTCCTTGTCCGAGGCGGTCGACCTGTTCTACCGCTTCGACCTCGTCGGCTACCTGGCGGCGGCGGAGATGGCCAAGTCGCGCAGCGGCCCAGACGCGCTGCCGTCGCGCGAGGCCTTCGCCCGGCTGGGCCCGCTGGGCCAGGCCATCCTGCGCTCCGAGCCGTCGGCGGCGGCGTCGCTGTTCGACGCATTGTTCGGCCCAGTCGAAAGCGCTGCCGACACCCCGCCGCGGCCTAGCGTGGTGCTGATCGACGAGATCGATAAAGCCAGCCGGGATTTTCCGAACGATCTGCTCAACGGCATCGAGCGCATGCAGTTCGAGCTACCCGATCTCAAGCGCCGGCTCAACGTGGCCGCGGCCTACAAGCCGATCGTCATCGTCACCAGCAACCAGGAGCGCGAGCTGCCGCCGCCCTTCCTGCGCCGCTGCACCTTCTTTCACATCGACGACCCGACGCCGGCCGAGCTGGCCGCCATCGTCGCCCGGCGCTTCTTTGCCGCCCCCGGTGCGGGCAGTTCGAGCAGCAGCGCCACAGCGCCTTCGCTGCCGCCGGCCTTCGACCAGTTGCTGCAGATCTTTGTGCAGTTTCGCAAGCGTCACAGCGATGAACTGCAGTACGTGCCTGGCACGCAAGAGCTGATCGACTGGACCGACACGCTGCGCCAGCGCCGGTTACCCGCCGATGCAGAGTTGCTGTCGCGGCTGGACGACCTGGCGCAGACCGTCTCGGCGGTGGTCAAGCACCGCGACGATCAGGTGCTGCTGCGCCGCTTCGTACAGGGCCTGAAGCCGGCCACGGCGTGAGCCGGGCGCGCTGCTGGTGAACCCCGAGCCTGTCACCCAGGCGGTGCCTACGGCGCCGAGTGCGCCAGACTGGGAAGGCCCCCACCTGGTGGGCCTGGTCGAACGGCTGCGACAGGCCGGGTTCACGCTCGGCACCTCCGAGCTGATCGACGCCACGCAGCTGCTGCTCGAACTCGGCCGGCGCCGCGCCGCGCCGCTGCCGGCCGATCACCTGCGCGCGGTCTTGCGCCCGGTGCTGTGCAAGGCCAGCGAGCGCCGCGCCGAATTCGACCGTGTGTTCGATGACTGGTACGCGTTGGTGCAGGCTCAGGCCCCGGCCGACACGGAGAAGACAATCGCCTTCGATCCGCCGCTGCTCGAGGTCGCAGGGCCGAAGCCGGGCCGGCGGAGGACGCCAATCGTGGTCGGGCTGCTGGCAGTGGGTTTGGGGATCTTGGTGGTGATGAACACGCGCACCCCGGCGCCGAAGCCGCAAAACGCGCCGGTGCCCATCGTCGCGCCAGTCCCGGCGCCGTATGTGGCGACGCCCGAGGCGTCGGGCCCGGCGCCTGCGATCACCGACCGCACTCCGCCCATCGAGGCCTATGCGCAGGCGGTGGTCAGCCGAGTCGAGCTGCGCCCGTCCTGGTTCTGGGCGCTGGCTGCGCTGCCGCTGCTGGCCTTCGTCATCTTCAACGTGCCGGCGCTGGTGATCCGGCGCCAGCGCGGGCAGCCGGGCGGGCAGCCGTTGATGCTCGATCCGGCGCCGCTGGAGCTCGAAGCCCGCCGCCTAGTGCCGCCGCTGTCGCCGGCCATCGCCGACCGGCTGGCGCGCCACTTGCGCGGCCTCGGGCTGGACCTGGCGCGCGCCGTGCGCCGCCCGCGCATCGACGAGCGGCGCACCGTCGAGGCCACGCTGCGCAACCGCGGCGTGCCCACCGTGCGCTGGGCCGCCACGCCCATGCATCCGTCCTACTTGGTGCTGGTGGATGTGGCGCATGAGGCCGACCCACGCGGCCGCCTGTTCTTCCAATGGGCGCTGCGCCTGCGCCAGCAGGGGCTGGACGTGACGCTGCAGGTGCTGCGCCGCGACGCCGCGGCCAGCGCCGACGAGGTCTTCTTCGGCCCGCCCGGCCCGGCCGGCGCAGCGCGTGAACGCTGGCGGCCGCTGCACCGGCTGGCCACACCGCCTTATGGTCAAAGGCTGATCGTCGTCTCGGACGGCAGCCCGCTGGTCGACGAGAACGGCCGCTGGCGCCTGGGTGCCCTGCGCGCGCGGCTGCACCGCTGGCGCGACCGCGCGCTGTTCACGCCGCTGGAACTGCGCGACTGGGGCGCGCGCGAAACCGCACTCGAGCGCCGCGAGACGCCGGTCGACCCCGGCCTGACTGTGCTGCCGCTGGACGAATCGGCGCTGCTGTCGTGGACGTCATTGGTGCTCAGTGGCCACCTGTCGGACATCACGCTGGCCGACCCTCAACGTTTCCCGGCCCTGCTGCGCCGCGGCGCGGCGGCGCGCTTCATGGCCGAAGAGGCGCCGCCCACGGCCGAGCTCGAGCGGCTGCTGCAGCAACTGCGGCTGTACATGGGCGAGGCCGGGCTGCGCTGGATGGCCGCGCTGGCGGTGGCGCCGGTGCTGCGCTGGGAGCTCACGTTGCTGCTCGGGCGCACGGCCCTGGCGCTGCAGCCCGAGCTGGCCGACGAGCGCTCGATGTCCGAGGCGCTGGCGCGCTACTACCGGCGGCTGGTGCGCCTGCCGTGGCTGCAGCGCGGCTCCTTGCCCGACTGGCTGCGCCTGCGGCTGCTGCTGGAGCTGTCGCGCGAAGAGCAGCGCGCACTGCAGGACCGCGTGCGCCAGTTGCTTGAGCAACTCGCGCCGCGCGAAGGCCGCGATGGCATCCCGCTGGGCTTCGACCGCCCGCCCGGCGCCGCCGGTCAGGCCGCAGCGCGCCAGCGCGATGCCGAGGCGGACAGCGGCGCCGACGCCGACGCCGACGCCGACAAACCAGCGCCCGGCGACCTGATCTACGTCGGCACGATGAGCGGCCTGTCGGCGCAAGAGCTGCTGCTGCGTGCCCCCGCCGGCTGGGCGCAGTGGGCCGGCCAGATGGCCACGCCCGCGCCGCGTGGGCTGGGCGAGCGGCTGCGTGAGGCGCGTGAGCAGCTGCACGGCGCCTGGGCTAGGCGAGCCTTTGTGGACGGCCTGCCGCACCTGGGTGCGCGGCCGGCCACGCGCTGGTTGGCGCCGCTGCTGGCGGCGCCGTTGGCCGTGCTGCTGATCAGCGCCGGGCTCGCGCCGGCCCTGGGCGTCGATGAACAGCCGGTGGCGCCCTGGCTCGAGCGCCGCGTGCTCGAACTCGCGCTCAGCCCGGGCCTGGCGCCCACGGCCGCGGTGCTGCCGTCTGGCGGCGCGCGTGCGTTGTTGGCTACGGCGGGCGGACGGCTGGGCAGCTTCGACCTGTCCAGTGGTCGTGCGCTGCCGACGCTGTGGCCCGCTTTCGGCGCCGAAGTCCGTGCGTTGGTGGGCAGCCCCGGCGGCGAGTGGCTGGCCCTACTCGACAGCACTGGCGCGGCGCGCCTGTTCGACGCGCGCAGCGGGCGGCCGGTCGAGCTCGGCCGGCCGCCGGCCATGCGGGCGCTGCCCCCCGCCACGCCCGGCGGCAGTCTGGCCTTCGGCGCCGATGGGGGCACGCTGGTGGTGGCGCACGCGGGGGGTGCCTGGCTCTGGCGTCTGGACGATCCGTCGCGCCCACCCCAGCAGTTAGCCACCGGCGCGGCCTCGGTCGCCGCCGCGCCGGGCGGGCGTGCGCCCTGGACTGCGTTGTGGACGCGCCTCGGTTATCTTTACACTTGGACCGATGCGCGCCAGCTACCCACTGGCATGCTGTCTGACGATTCTGGGTTCGTCCTTACGTTTTCCGGCGGGTTCGTCGTCAAGCTAGGCCCGGCCTCGAGCGGCGCATCGGCGGATGCGGCCAGCAGCGGCGCGGCGCCCGCGGCCGTGCCGCGCATGGCCGCCAGTGCGGACGGCCGTTGGCTGGCGCTGGCGTTCGCCAACGGCGAGCTGCAGCGTCTGCGCATGCCGCCGGACCTGCCGGCCGACGATCGTTTGCGCCTTGAGCCCGACAGCCGCATCGCCTTTGTCGGGCAGGGCAGCGCGACGCGGCTGCTGGCCTTTGACGCCCGCGGCGACGGCCACCTGATCGAGCCGGACAGCGGGAGCATCTCGCGGACGTTGAACTTGAGCAGGTACTCGACGGGCTACCCTTGCCTCGCGCCTTCGCTCGACGGCGAGACGCTGCTGGTGTGCGCCACGGTGACCGCGGTGAAGCATGCGCGCGCCGGACGCGCGCTGGGCACCCCGCTGGTGCCGCCTGGCGGGCCGCGCCAGTTCGAGCGTGTGGCCATCAGCCCGGATGGCGAACGCGTGGCCGCCATCGGCCGTGACGGGGCGCCGGTGCTGTGGGGCCGCGCCGGCGGCCCGCTGCCCGGCGCCGCACCGGCCGAGGGCCATGGTGCGGACGTCATCGGCCTAGTCTTCGTCGACGGTGGCCAGCGCCTGGTCAGCGCCGGTGGCGACGGTCGGCTGCGGCTGTGGAGCGGCACCGACGGCGGCGCGCAAGGCGTGGCCGTGGCCGAGGCGGCGCCCATCGGCGCTTACGCAGCCATCGCCGCCAGCGCCGACGGCCAGCGACTGATCAGCGGCGACATCACGGGCGCGCTGACGTTGCACGACAGCCGGGGTGTCGCCCTCGGCCAAACGTTCGGCGGTGGCCTTGGCCAGCCGACGGCGCTGGCACTGTCGCCCGACGGCCGCGCCGCGGTGGTGGCCTACCTGGACGGCTCGATGCGCGAGTGGCGCAGCGACGGCGGCACGCAGGCTGGTGAGCCGCGCCGCCCCGCGGGCGGCGTCCTGATGGCGCTGGCTTACAGCGCAGACGGCCGCCGCATCGCCGGTGGCAGCACCGACGGCTCGGTGCACTTGTGGTCCGCCGCCGACCCGGCGACGGCGTCCACCGCTGCCGGCGAAGCGACCCGGGTGCTCACCGGTCATCGCGAGGCGGTGACCGCCGTCGGCTTCGACCGGCAGGCGCGACGCGTCGTCGCGGTGGCGCTGGACGGCCAGATCCGCCAATGGGAGTTGAACACCGGCCAGCCGGTGGGCTCGGCGCTGTCCGGGCCGAATGCGCCGGCCGGCCGCGCGGCGATCTCTGCCGATGCGCGTGTGGTGGCGATGCCGGCGGCGCTGGCCGGCCCTGCGCCCGCGGCGGCCGTCGTCAAGCTGTCGGCGGCCGGGCTGCCGGTGGCGGTCAGGGCGGCGCTGGTGCACACGGTGGCCGCCCGCGACCCACCCGCCGCGCAGCTTGCACAGAGCACGCCGCCGCGGAGCTCGGCACCGGCCAGCGCCGGCGCGCGGCCCAACCGCAGCCTGGTACCTGACCGCAAGGAGCCGGATGTGAACGTGGTGCCGCAACAGGTGCCGCAGCCGCAGGAGCAGGAGCAGCAGCCACAGCCGCAGCAGGTGCAACAACAGCAACAAGAGCAGCAGCAGCAGCCTGCACGCGCCCCGCAGAACGCGCTGCAGAACGTGCCGCGGAACGAGCTGGGTCCGGCGGCCGTTTGGCCGTTCCCGGTGCCACAGAACGTCCAGACGGGCGTTTGGCCGTTCCCGGTGCCACAGAACGTCCAGCAGAACGTGCCGCAACAAGAGCCGCCGAAGGTGCCGGTTCGTCCGGCGGCGACGGCTGCGAAGAGTCCCGCCAAGCCGGCGGCTGCGGCGGTCCGGCCGTCGGCCAACGCTGCATCGGCACCCATCCCGCCGGTGGCGTCGCCGGTGCCTGCGCCCTCACCCGCGCCCGGCGTTCGTCACGGCCTGCAGTTGTGGCAGCTCGACGCGGCAGTGGATTCGCCGCGCCTGTCGTGGCCGGCGGCCACACGCTCGATGGACAACGCGGTGCGTCAGGCGACCGGTGCCGGGTTTCTGTGGGGCTTGGCCGGGTTGGTCTTCGTGGTCTACGTCGTGCATGGCGCGGCGCGCGGCGCGCGGCTGCAGCGTGGGTTGGCATCCGGGGCGAGCGATGGCTGAACTTGCTGCGCAGGGCCCGGGTGCGCGACTGCTCTCGCCGCTGGGCACGCTGGGCTCGCGCAGCTTCTCGACCGCGGTTGCGCTCGCGGTCCTTGCGCTGTCCGCGCTGCTGGGGCGGCTGCTTTACGCGCTTCCGGCGGAGCTGGCGGCCCTAGGCGGCCCGTCCTGGGCGCGTCTATTGCTGGAGCCCAAGCTCAGCGCGCTCGGGCTGATTGCCATCGGCGGCGCGGCAGTGGCCTTGCCGATTGCGCTGGGCATGCCGGTGGCCGTTCTGGGCGCCTTGGCCACGGTGGGCGGCGCGGCGGCGCTGGCGCTGACGTGGGCCGGCGCTTCGCCCTGGCTGCTGCTGGGGCTGCTGCCGCCGCTGGTGTTGGCGACCTTTTTCGCGCTGACGCTGTGGGGGCTGCCCGGCGCACGCTCGATCGCCAGTGTGGCGCTGCTGGCGGCCGTCGCGGCGCTGGCGGCTGCCAGCGGGCCGTTGGCGGTGATCCTCGGGCTCGCCGTGGAGCTCGAATTGAGCCTGACCGACTTCGCCAACAGCGCGCAACAGGCCGGCATAACGGTGATAGTGGTGGTAGCGCCGCTGCTGCTGACCTGGCTGGCCGCCGAGGCCGGCGCGCAGACGCGGCTGGACGCTGCCCGGATGGCGATGGCGCTGCGCGACGCCGCGTTTCGCGTGCTGGTGCCGCTGGCCGGCGTGTTTCTTGCGGTGTGGCTGGCCACAAGTGTCGAGATAGTCTGGGCGCAGCTGACCCGGGACAGCGCGCTCGTCGGGCTGGGCGCCAGCGTCGGCGCGCTGGCGGCGGTGGCGGTGGCGCTGCCGCTGCTGTGGGCGGTCTGGCTGCTACCGCGGCGGCTGGCGGCGGCGCGCTGGGCCGGCCGCATCGATGGCCGTGTGGTCGCCGAAACGCTGCTGCTGCCGGCCTTCGCCATGCTCTTCTCGCTAACCTCCGCGGCATGGAACAGCCCTGCGTTTTTTGCGCTCAATGCGCTGTGGCTGCCTGCCGCCGCCGCTTATGCGGTCGCGCGCATTCGCAGCGCGCGACCGCTGGCGGCACCGGGTCGGCCGTTGTGGCTGGTGCTGCCGGGTCAGCCGCGCGACTCTGTACGCCAGCTTGCCGCACGCGCGGCACGGGCCTGGAAGGCGGGCCCGGTGACCTTTCTGGCGTTGCCCGCGCAGCGCGCTGATTGCGGTGGCGACCACGCCCATTGCGCCGACGCCGCCGGTACGCTGGAAAACCTCAGCCCGACGCACCCAGCGCAGATGGCCGACTGGCTGGCCGCGCGGCCCGATCCATGGACCGCCCTGCCGCTGCGCGAGCTGTACGCGCCGGCCGACCTGTGGCCGCACATCCTGGGCGAGCGCGTCGAGCGTGACGCGCTGGTGCTGCGCCTGGCCGACCGCGATGCGCCGCCGCTGCTGGAGACTGCGCTCGACGGGCCGCTCGGCCAAGCGCTGCAGCGCCTCGGTCTGGCCCAGGGCACGCAGCGCGTGGCGTTGACGGCGGGCGCGGGCCGACTCTGGGCCGCGGTGCCCAAGCCGCTGTCGAGTGCCTTGCGACGCCGGCAGGCGCTGGCCTGGCCGGTGGCGCGTTCTGCGGCGCCGCGCATCGAGCCGCGCTCGGCCGGCGCCGACGAGACGCTGGTGGCCAGCGCGTTGACCGAGGCCATCGGCGGCGAGGCGCTGGAGGACTGGCTGCGTGCGCAGCAGCTTGCGGTGGCGCCTGCTGCGGTGCGCCAGGTGGTGATCGGCGCCACGGCGGCGGATGCCGCGCTTGCCGAGCGAATCGCGGCGCGGCTGGACGGCCGGCTGGACGGGCGCGGCCAGGTGGTCGAGGCGGTGGTGCTGGTCGATCCCGAGCGCGGCATGGGGCTCACGCTGCTGCTACGCATGCCGCTGCGCAACTGGCGGCTGGCGGGCCGGCTTTTCGGTCGGCTGCTGACTTACGGCGCGCGGGGCCAGTCTCTGGGCGACTTCCTTCGTCGGCTCTTCTTCGGCTTGTTCGACGTGGGCCGTGGCGAGTTTGATCTGCTTGTCATCGAGGACGCGCAAGCCGATGAGTCGGCGCCGCTGCTGGCCTTGTACGCCGCGGGCGTCGCCAACGGAGCGCTCGCGCGCGCGATGCTGCTCCGTCGTGCGCAGCGATCGGCGGTCGCGTCGCCTGCGGGCTATACCGCGCAGCTGACGCTGCCGCCGGGCGGCGAAATCGACACACTGGCTGGCGGCATCGCCGCGCGCGTACTGGCGCTGGACTTCGGCGGCGACAGGCCGCCAACCGGTGTGCGCGCGCCCGCGCGGGAGGCGACAGACCAGCTCGAGACAAAACCTGCGCCGCCGCTGGCGCCTGCAGACGTAGGCGCCGATGACCCCGACGGCTTCGAAGAGGTCGAGACGGTGCGCGCCTGGGCCATCCGCGGGGCGGTGCTGGTGTGCGACGAGTCGCTGCCTGCGCCGCGGCGGCGCGACCTGATGCACTGCGTGTTGCTGGCCTATTTGGCGGCGGACCACGTTGCTGCCGACCTGTCGCACTGGGAGGAGTGGAACCAGCGGTTCATTGACGCGCTGGCGCAGACGGGCGTCGCCGGCCTCGCCGGTGGCGGAGCGCGCCGGCACCTGACGGTGAAGGGCGCGGCCACTTCGGCTGAGCTGCCGAGCTGTTTGGCCATCGGCATGGCCGGCTGGCAAGTCGAGGCCGGCGGCAGCCGCCCTGGCCTGTGGCAGCGCGCGGTCGACCATGGACCTGCCACCGCCAGCATCGAATCGCAGGCGTTGTTCAGGCCGCAAGGCGATCCGCCCGTGGGTCGTTTCGTCGCTCTGGCGGCCGCGCCCGGTTTGGATGGCCACCCACTGCTGCACATGTGTCTGGCGGTGCAGCTCGCGCCGGCAGTCAACACGCCATCCAGCGTCGTGGTCGAGGGCCCGGCCGTGGGCGAAGGCGGCGAGACGATGCAGCTCGAACTGGCCAGCAGCCCGCTCGATGCTGGGCTGCTGACGCAGATAAGCGAGGCGTTGCAACAGAAGCTGGCCGGCCGTATCGACGGCCAGGTGGTCGAGCTGGCACTGCCGTCAAACACCATACCTCGGAAAGGCCACGCGGCGGGTGGTCAGGAAAGCTTCGCCGCCAGTTGACCGCCCCGATGACCGCCGCGCTTGACTTCAGTTGGCGGCCCAAGGACGACCCACGATAAGCTTGCCGGAATTGCTCCGCCCGCGCCTGCCCGCAGTGCTGCGCACGATGCCCAAGGCCGAACTGCACATCCACATCGAGGGAGAATAGATTCTATTGCTGTGAGTTCATTGTCTTTCTCAAGAAAGGTCGGGGCGTTGCTGTTGCGGCGTAGACGTTGCGGAAGTGGCGCTCGCGCAGATACAGCGACTTGGGCACCAGAAGGAGGCCCCGCAACAGTGGCGGCACGCAGGTAGGTGGCACTCTTGGCGATTGAGACGCAGCGCGCCTATTGAGACGGTGCGAGCTCACCGCCTCGGGACCCAGATTTGCGTACTTTTGCCCCTTCGCTGGACCGGCCCGCAGCCTGTCTTAGCCGTCCGATGGGGCTTGAAAAAATCCCTATGCCCACCGATGGGGAAGGGTTACTGCCGCGGCGCTCGGCGCGCGTCGGTTTTTGTTGCGACGCCTGATTGCATTTCATGATGCGAAGCCAGCCGGCAAGCGCACTAAACTCGACAGCAAATAGTCGAACTAGAGGATTTCCGCGCTTGAGAGGCTGCGCAATAGTTCATGAGGGTGCACCCAACGCGCGACTGCTGAACAGGTGTCGATTGTGCGACCCAATGCGATTGGACGTCCCGACAGCAAACAAACCCTTACGGAGAATTTATGCGAGCGCACAGATTGTTGCTAGGTCTTCTGCTTTGCCTCTCGTACGCGGTTGCGCGAGCTGATTGCGAGGGCATACCCGCACTAAGCGCCGCCAAACTAGATACCCAGTGGCAAGACCTCCAACGGCAACTGGCGGCAGTTCCAGAAGCAAACCGAGACAAGGCTGAGTACCGCCTGCTGCAAGAACGGGGCCTCACGCTGCTGCAGCAACTGCAATGCAAACGCGAAGAGGATGCGCCCAGGGAAGCTGTCAAGCGCGGGCCAGGGGTATCCACAGCGTTCGCCACGATTCCCGTCTTGTTCATCACGGATCGTGCGCCGCAGCAAACCGCCGACGCGGGAAAGTACTTTGGGGCGAACCGGCAGGAAACGGGCGTCACGTTCGGTCATGTCGACGTTCGCATGCCGGCTGAGAATTTTTCGACTGGAGATCCAGTGCCGGTTGGCGTGAAGATGGTTTCCGTCGACGACTCATCGGATGGTATTAGCGTGGCCCTCCCCACCCTGTTCACGGCCGACAAGCTCTCCGACAAAATTTACCAATACAAAACGCAGCTGCCCGTACAGGCGCCCGTGCGGGTTCTGTTATTCATCCACGGGTTCAACGTCTCCTACCGAGACAGTGTCCAAGCTGCGGCAAGACTCGCTTGGGGCCTGCGCCTCGATGTCCTGCCGATCGTCGTCACGTGGCCTTCGCAGGCGAAGATCCTCCGCTACTGGCAGGACGAGCAGTCTATAGACCCGTCCAAAGAGCGCCTCCGCCCCATCCTTCAGCAGCTTTTTTCGCATGCTGCTATTGACGAGGTGGTCGTTGTTGCACACAGCATGGGCGCGCGGCTGACAACGCGCATACTGTCTGACTTAGAGCTTCAAAAGGCGCCTATCCCGAAGCTCTCGCGAGTGGCATTTGCTGCCGCAGACTTGAACGAAGAAGAGATTCGAGAGCTTTGGCCGCGCATTCGGACGATGCCGAAGAAGGGATGGGCCATCTATACCTCAGGCAATGACTTTGCGCTAATGGCGTCGCGCATCGTTCATGCGCGCCCGCCCGTGGGCGACTCGCGAGATCGAGTCTTCACTTTGCCTCCGGCCGACACCATCGATGCGAGCGCAGTGGCGCCGGCGCTGCGAGGCTACGGTCACTCTTACCTAATCGACAATCCGTTTCTGCAAACGGATCTGCGTCGATGGATAGTGCCCGGGGCACCAGTGGCGCAGCGCGGGTTGAAGCAGAACACTCGTCCGCCTGCCACGTTTTGGACCATCACTGGTCCATAGCACGCCTCGAAGAGCGACAATGATGTCCTTGAAATCCAGCAGCAGGACCCTGGCGACAGCATTGCTGTGTACCGTATTGAGCTCAAAGATCCCTGCTCACCCGGCTGGCATGATTGATCCGCTTTACGAGCACCGGTGCAACAAGGTCGTCGATGCACCACTTGCCGTAGCCGGCAAGGATGCGTTGCGCGCCCGGCTGATCGAAGTGAACCACCTCTACGCACAGAGTGTGGAGCATTCTCGCGCTGGAGACTCGCAAGGTGCATTGCGCGAGATGCTGGCCTTCCAGCAGCAGATTGCCGCACTGGTCGCCCGGTCGCATCACGTGTTCGTTGATGCGCAACTTAAGGTCGCAGCGCTGTTGGCTGAACGTCGCGACTACCGGCGGGCATTCGAGGCGATCGAGTCAGCTGTGCGCGTTCGCCAAGACTGTCTTGGACCTGACGATCCATTCACGCTCGATGCGCTGTCAATTCAGTCGCAACTCTTCGACCGAGTTGGGCGGCCGGCTAGCGCGTTGAAGATTGCTGAGGACATCTTGCAGCGTGAGCAGGGCCGACAAGCGACCTTAATAGCCGCAGGTACTCTGAATCCGCAAGTACAAAAGAGGGCCATCGTCTCGCTCGCAAATGTCGCGGCGCTCGCCTATCGCGTCGGCGATTACCAGCGGGCGAAAGCTGGCGCGCAACAAACCGTCGAACAAGTGCGGTGGCTTCCAGAAGACGATTTGGAACGCTACGAGCTGGAGAACAGCGCGTGGTACTGCCTAAATCGCATTGCCTACTTTACGCGGGATAACGATGGCCAGCTCCGCGCTATCAGGGGCCTCGAAGAGAGCTATCTGGCTATGCGAGCCAAACTTGGACAGGACCATCGGCGGACACTACCCCTGCTGGCGAACCTGGGCTTTGCTGTTGCAGATGTAGACCCCAGGCAAGCCGTGCTAATTCTTGGCGACTACGTTGCGATGGTCGAGGCGCAGCGCACTCGCGAGCCTCTGCCCGACGAGCGCCGAGTTCTGTTGGAAGGCCGTGCCGGCGCCTACCAGCGCTTTGCCTTTGCTGCTCATGAAGCCGTCCGCACCGAGGAGGCCTTTTGGGGGATGGAGTGGTCCAAGGCTCGCTCGCTGCGAGATAGCGTGTCTATGCGGTCAGCGCTGTCAGACATATCCATGTCCGAGCAGGACCGGGTAGCACTGCAGGCTTCAGAAACAAAGATGGCGGCGCTGGAGGCCCGCGTTGCCGAGCAGCTAGCCAGCACGGAGCAGAGAGATGCGGCAACGTTAGCGCTTCTAGAAGAGAAACGGCGTTACGGACAATTGTTTGCAGATGCGGAGCGCCGCAGCCCATCCTTGCGGTTGGCCATGCTTTCCAAGATTCAGCGACCAGACAACGCTGCCAAGGTTCTCCAGTCCGATGAGGTGTTCATCAGCTACCTGACGAGACGCTTTAACGGTCCGATAGTCGAAGTCTTGATCGCGGTTCTTGAGCCCAACGGAAGGCTGTCCTTGGCTGGGCCTGTGCAAGTCCTTGGGCTGGAAGAGTCGATCTCGAGCTATGTGAAGGTGCTGTCGAAGGCTGGTGGACTGAACGGCGTCGCGACGACGGGGCGTGAGCTGTGGCGGATCGGCGACGCGTTTTACTTCGCGGCAGCGTCGAAGGTGCAGCCAGAGGAGGCGCAAAGCGTTTTCTCGGTCGACCCGCTGCGCGAGATGCTGTCGCAGAAGCTCTTGCCAGAAGCGGTGCGGTCTATCGCCTCGAAGTACAAGCGGTGGACCATTTCTCCCGCTGGTGCCCTATGGAGTCTCCCGTTTGAAGCCCTAAACGATGGTGCCGGCTATGTTCTAGATGAGCGCACCGTTCGATACGCCCATTCGTGGAGCATGCTCACCCTACTGTCGGAGCGTGACGCGACTCGAGCATCTCCTCCACCTGTCCCCCTGTTGGCTGTCGGAGGCGCCAAGTACACAGACAGAGTTGTGCCGCAGGGCGCACCCGAGGACGCCTTTCCAAAGTGGGTCGACCTGAAATACTCAGCGCAAGAACTCGACGAGGTGGCAGCGACTTTCTCGCTGGTGGAGGGAGAGACGGTGTTCCGCGGCGACAGGGCCACCACGCAAACCGTGGCGGCGTTGGCGGCCACGGGTGCACTGGCCGGCGCCCGCCGAATTCTGTTCTCCAGTCACGGGTATCTCAACGCGGATGATCCAGCAGCAAGCGCCATTGTCCTCGGAAGACCGCCGGCCGGGACTGAGGCCGATCGCTATCTGAGTGCCAGAGCCATCGGTCGTCTCAACCTAAATGCCGAGTTGGTCGTGGTCGCGAGCTGTGAGAGCGGCCAAGGTAGACTGGCTTCTGGTGAAGGCGTCTTGGGCCTACCTTTCGCCTTCTTCTCCGCTGGTGCCTCAAGGACGATCCTAACCCTGTGGGAGGTCTATGACGACAAGGCAACGGCGAAACTAGTGAGCAGGCTCATGTCGGGGCTACACAAGGGCTTGGCGCCAGATGACGCTCTGACCGCCGCGAAGCGGTTTGTTCGGAAGGACTCCGGCGAGGCAAACTGGGCACCTTTCGTACTGATTGGTCGGTAAGACGAGAAGACGAGACGAACAGACGAACGGCCTTCCCGTAAGCCAACCGCCACGGACAACTCTCATTGGCCGCAACTGCGAGTTCAAAGCGGCAGCGGGAAGCTGCCGTTGGAGGGCCTGCGAACGTTGCCGATTGCAGTTGGCGCAGCAAGTGCAACTTCGCAAACCTGTCCGCCTGCGGCACTACGGCTCCTCCGGTTGCTAGGACTGGGATTGCTGCCAATGACGCCAGTTCTCGAGAAGCGCCGACGAGCCGACCCCGTCAACAGTCAGCGTTGTGCGTTTCGCCAGCAGATATTCCCAGCATTGGTCACGCCAATGTAGTGGCACGTCGGACATGACGACATACTCAAAGCCCTCGTCGAACCCGTGCGTCGAAAGTCAGCTCCGGGGCTCGATTTCGTACTTGCAGTGCACCGGCCGCTTGGTGCGGTGAGTTTTCTCAGTTCCGCGGCGAGACTCGCGCCTTGCCTGCCCGTT
>Ga0105045_10000718_pt1 | contig 25308 bp, 18 predicted proteins | sample MAT02_FD_78089 | JGI IMG/M metagenome (GOLD analysis project Ga0105045, IMG submission 78089) | Freshwater microbial communities from Lake Fryxell liftoff mats and glacier meltwater in Antarctica - MAT-02 (megahit assembly) | ecosystem: Environmental > Aquatic > Freshwater > Ice > Liftoff... | reverse complement strand
CGATACATCCCTGCCGTCGATAATCTTCTAATTCTCCAAAACTTTCTTTAAGTGATTGCTTAAGGGCTTTACTCTTTTCTTCGTTGATGTTATCGTTAGTCATAACTTTTCCTGTCTTTGGTTGACTAACTAATCTACATTTAAAGAATTTCTTTTATCAAGTCTTTTTTATGAAATCGCCCTGACTAGTAGGATCAGGCAATGACATAAAAACCTCACTATTTAAGTTTAATAGTTATGTTTCATACCACTATTATATCAAAAATTTAAACATACCGTCAATTTTAATTAATTATTAATCAATGACAGGTCTGGATGGACAGCCATGCATTTGCGATTCAGCTTATGCAACAACTGGATTTTGACTGCGTAGGTTGCATACCGTCTTGGTTCGGAGGAAAAAGCCTATTCAATACGGCTTTTGGAGATTCTAAATCAATACAGTCTTTGAAGTGTTCTTTGACTGCATTGCCACTCCAAGTTTTCCCGGGATTGATTTTTTTCTTTGAAAGATTAGAAATAATAGAACAAATCTCTGAGCGACTAAGGTGAGAATATATCCGTCCGTCGCACCATGTAACTTTAGATAGGTGAGCACATTGTTTGTTTCTTTTACAGACCCGACCAACAAAAATGCTCTGAACATCACTTAACGTCATTTGATTGGCTATCATCTCAAAAACTCCTAACGATTAAAATCGGTAGCCTACGCCAAGTCCTAATTTACTTCCACCCACATCAGCATGGGTATTGAATTGTGAGGGTTGGTATAAATAATCGAAAAAGAGATCAAAAAACAAATGCTCGTTTGCATAGTACTGAAGACCTGTTTTGAAAACTCCACCGACCGCTACTCTCATGGCGTTTCGATGAGAATTACTCAATTCATTATGCACTCTAATGATTCCAAAGCTTGGTCCTATGCCTACGTAAGCAATAAGATTATCTGAAAGCATATAAGGATATTTCAAACCAAAACTCAGATTAACAATCGAGATCCTTGTGAAACGCGTGTCACGTGTTTGGCCGCCTAATTGAGACATCCAATCGATGTTTGCCCAAGCATCAAAACAGCCGTAAATTGGAGTTGATGCTTCGATTTCGTAACAGTCGATGCAATCTCCATAGATCTCCCGGAAAAGCCCTCCTGAAGGAAATAAACCTGCAACGCGTGCTTCGATTGTCGTCCCTTCCAATGACATACAGAAATCTGCCTGCAAAGGGCCAAAAGTTCCTAAAATAAGAAGAACGGATAAAATGATTTTGTTCATAGATTCCCTATTTTGTTCAGCCTTTGGCTGGCTTCTTCATGAATGTTCAAAAAGTCACAGTGTTTCATATGTTCCTTGCGTGGTCGCACTGTTGTGCTTACAGCAGCCGATTTTATCCCTCGATGATTCACGGAAACAAGATAATACGTGTAGGTTTTATTTTTCTTTCTTCTGCTATCATCTAAGCTAAATGGACATTGATTGTAAACAGTTCCTACCAGATCTGTCAGCTGAGGATTTCTATAAACCTTAAAGCAGTGAATATCTAGATTGCTCTGCGGTGGTGTCCAGCGAAGCACATTAACAATTCCCTTATCGTTAATGTATTTTCGGTGCTCTTGGCAGCCATAGAAATTCGTTGGCGCTGCCGGAGCAGGTGAGGCCAGAATGACTTGAAGTACAACGTTTGATGTGGAGGGGCCAAATATGCCATTCCCGTTGTAAACAGCGGTGATGTTACGGTTACCAACTCCAAGCGTGCTTGTGGTCAAGGAGGCCATCCCATTCGTTAATATGGAAGTTCCAATAGACATCGTACCGTCGAAGAAGGTGACAGTTCCCGTTGGGGTGCCTGTAGTCGATGTCACTTGAGCATTAAAGGTAACCGGTGTTTCCACTAGCGCAGGATTAGCAGATGATGTTAAGACTGTTGTGGTTGCACTGATGTTCGTATTCACGACTTGGGTCAAAGGCGCTGAAGTGGATGGAGCAAAATTCGTATTGCCTCCATAAGATGCTGTCATCGCATGAGATCCAACTTGCAGCAACGAGGTATTAAATACGGCTACACCATTCACCAGAAGACCTGTCCCGATAGGAATTGCACCATCGTAAAAAGTCACTGTGCCTGTTGGTGTCCCTGATGTAGAGGTTACGGTCGCGGTGAATGTTACTGCATCTCCAAATTGCGAAGGATTGAGTGATGAAGTTAGCGTTGTGGCACTTGATATGGCAATAACGGTTTGAACTGTTGTTCCAATAGATGCTGAATAACTACTATTCCCGTTGTAAAGAGCTACAATGTTTGAGTTGCCGGCTGGAAGCGCTGAAGTTTGAAAAGTCGTTCGCCCAGTTCCATCAAGTGTGGCTTGTCCTAAAAACACCGCCCCCGAGTAGATGGTAACTTGCCCCGCTGGAATCCCAGGTCCAGCAATTGGTGCTACGTCAATACTAAAAATCACATTTTGGCCAAAATTTGATGGGTTTGGCGCTCCTGTCACGGTTGTTGTTGTCGTTACTGTGATACTAGATGGATTCACTGTCTGAGCGACTGGTGGGGAGATTGAGGCATTAAAATTGGCGTCTCCATTATACATTGCTGTTATTGTATGAGTTCCCAATGTCAAAAGTTGTGTAGAAAATGAGGCGATGCCATCAAAAACAGACACCGATCCAAGAGGTGTTGCTCCATCAAAGAAAGTGACTGTTCCGCTAGGCGCGCCGGTCGGTACTGTAACAACCGCGAAGAAAGTGACGTTTTCACCAGCCATCGAGGGGTTTGGCGCATTTGATAAAATATTCGTTGCCGAATTGGCTTTAATGACAACTTGTGTCCAATTAGGAGAGGTTGCGCCAATAAAATTCGGACCGCCGCTATAGACGGCTGTCACCAAATGTGAACCCACTGAAAGAGTAGATACCGTGGACGTCGCAACTCCGCCACTTAATGTACTAAACCCGATGAGCGTTAATCCATCGTAGAAACTCACCGATCCCGTTGGCGTTCCTATTCCTGTGAGAGCTGTAACATTTGCCGTAAAGGTCACATTTGACCCGAAAGTAGAGGGGGTTCCGGAAGAAGAAACGCTAACGCTCGTTGTTCCTTGATTAACAACTTGAAGAAGTGGCGAAGAGGTCGAAGTTGCAAAACTCGGATTATTTATGAACGTCGCTGTAATCGTATGCGTTCTTGGTGTAAGAGTCGAGGTGGTTAGAGTAGCAACGCCTGCACTGACTGAAATCGTCCCAAGCAAGGCGGCTCCATCTGAAAAGACAACCAAACCTGAAGCTGGTATCGGTCCTGTCGCAGATGTTATAGTAGCTGTGAAAGTAACTGCATCTCCGAAAGTCGAAGGATTCAGCGATGAGGCGAGAGTGGTCGTTGTCGGCGCTTGACCTACAAGCTGCGCTATTACAGGCGAGGTGGCTGTACTAAAGTTCCCATCTCCACTATAAATTGCTTTTATAGAGTGTGACCCAATAGAGAAGTTAGAATAACTTAAGGTTGCTACACCTCCCGCGAGGGTTGCTGTTCCAATCGGAACCGGATTCGAGTCCGCGAAGAAATTGACAGTACCCGTCGGTGCTGTGGGTGCAGAACCCTGTGGAACAGTTGCTGTGAGAACGATCGTTTGTCCAAAAACAGAAGGGTTCACTGAGGAAGTTACAGCCACAGATGAGGTCATGATTCCCACGACTTGCGTAACCACCGGAGAAGTCGACGTAGCAAAATTGGCCGTTGCTCCATATACCACTGTTAAGGAGTGTGATCCAACTGATAAAGTCGATACGCTTAATGTTGCCTGGCCGTTATTAAGATTTCCTGTGCCAAGAACTGTCGCTCCATCCTTGAACGTCACTGTTCCTGTTGGAGTTCCACTTCCTAAAGTCACGCTTGTCGTCGCTGTTAAAACGGTCGTTTGACCAAATGTGGAAGGATTAACAGATGAGGTTAATGCCGTCGCTGTCGGCGCTGCATTAACAGTTTGTGTTATCGCTGGTGAGGTAGACGTTCCAAAATTGGAATCACCGCTATAAACAGCTGTCAGATTATGTGAGCCAACAGTGAGATTAGACACATTCAATGTCGCCACGCCGCCTGATACAGCATCAATGCCAATCACCGTTACTCCGTCTTTGAAAGTCACGGTCCCTGTCGGGGATCCTGATCCTGCTGTCACCGTGATATTAGCAGTTAATATTGTTGACTGTCCCAATACTGAAGGATTAACGGAAGAGGTTAATAATATGCTTGTGGTGGCGCTGGTGACATTTTGGACAAGCATCGTTGAAGTTGAGGTCGAAAAATCATCATCGCCATTGTAAAGAGCAACAATATTGTGATTTCCTAGCGTTAGAGAAGAAGTGGTTAGTGTCGCAACGCCACCGCCGTTTAACACCTGAGCCCCGATTGCTGTTGATCCGTCAAAAAAAGTAACCGTTCCTGTTGGAAGGATCGCTGGGGCTCCAAATGGGGAAGTCACTGTCGCCGTGAAGGTAACGCTTTGGCCGACACGTGAAGGGTTCAAAGAAGAAATAAGGGTTGTTGTGGTGCTCGCTTGTGCAACTGTTTGAACCAACGTTGTGGACGACGCTAAAAAGTTGGGGTTCCCGGCATAAGTAATAATAATGGGGATTGTTCCTGCAGGCAATGTTGAGGTCAAGAACGTGATGGTTCCATTACTATTTAGAGATCCAGTACCAATAACTGTAGCACCATACGAAGCTGTAACCGTTCCTCCAGGAGTCACTAACCCTATATTAATCGGTGCGACAGTCACAATGATGCTCACACTCTGGCCTATCGTCGATGGGTTTGGCGAAGAAACCGCACTGGTTATCGTCGACACTGGAATGACCCTCTGGTTTAATGTCGGTGCGGTCGCTGGAGGAGCAAAGTTTGTATCTCCACTGTAAATAGCTGTGATGAGGTAAGGTGTAGCATTGGCAGCAAGACTTGCTGTCGTGAAGATTGCTACACTCCCATTATTTAATGAGGAAGTTCCTAATATCACTCCATTTGCTCGGAAGGTGATCGTACCTTTTGGTGTTCCTACTCCAGGGCTCACAGGACTCACAGCAGCAGTAAACGTGACCGCTTCTCCGTAGACTGAAGGATTAACGGAAGTTGTCAAACCTACTGTGGTAGAGGCCCTATTCACGACTTGGTTCAAAATGGCTGATGTCGCCGAGTTAAAAGTCGAATTGCCCGCATAAATCACTCTAATAGGATGCGGCCCTATTGCCAAAGAAGAAGTGGTGAAGCTAACGTTTCCACTCGCGTCAAGAGTCTCTGTCCCAAGCGCTATTGCGCCGTCAAAGAAAGCCGCTGTTCCAGCTGGTGTTCCTGCAGGAGAGCTGACTTTTGCACTGAAGGTCACAGATTGACCGTAAACAGAGGGATTTGCAGAAGAGGTGAAGGTGACGAAGGGAATTGTTGTCACTGCCGAAGTCACCGTATGTGTTGCAGATCCTTGTGAACCGGTAAAATTGGTATCTCCTCCGTAAACGACTGTAATTGTCGGCGTACCCACCGGCAGAGCAGTTGGCGATGTCACAAAAGATGCAACTCCGTTATTGAGTGTGGCCGTCCCTAAAGTAACAGACCCATAAAATCCTGTTACTGTTCCTGTTGGAATTCCGTTTGCGGGGCTGAGAGCTGTCACCGCTACGTTGACGTTGACCGCTGTATTAAAAGGAGAAGGATTTACGGCTGTAGAAGTGATTGTTGTCTGTGAGGTTGCTTTAGTGACAACTTGAGTGACACTTGTATCCATGACTGTTAAAAAGTTGGAATCACCCGAATAGACCGCTCTAATGACATTTGATCCTACCGGCAGGATGGCCGCGTTCAAAGAAGCGACTCCACTAGCGTTCAGGGCTGCGGTTCCTAGCATCAGCGATCCAGAAGAAAATGTTATTGTCCCTGTTGGAATGCTAATTAAAGAGGAAACGGTCGCACTGAACGTAACAGACTGTCCAAACTGTGAAGGATTGGTAAACGAGGCATCGGAGATGACTGGCGTTGCTTTATTAATAACGACTAAGGTCGAGGGGAAGTTGCTTGAACTGAAATCGGAAGCTGTATCCGGATTATAGGTCGCCCTGAAAATGACCACTCCCGCTGGCAGATCTGAAACATCGATTGTGGCAACACCATTAATAATTTGGGATGTTCCAATGACCGTCGCTCCATAGGAAAAAGTCACAGATCCTGTGGGAGTCCCAGCTCCATAAGAAACAACTGTTCCTTGAAGAGTAATCGTATCGCCATATGTCGCTGGCGAAGGGGTTGCTGTCAGCGTTGTGTTTGGATTAACAGCCGTTATCGTGTGCACAAGCGAATTTGCGGAAGAAACTCCAAAACAAGCAACTAAAACAGAGCAGCAAGCCGGATCGTAAGTTGCTGTAAACGTATGAACCCCTACTGGTAATGTTGTGGTAGTATAAAATCCTGTACCCGTTGAATCAAGATCTAAAGTGGCTATTGTTCCATCCTCATCTGCCAAAATAACAGATCCTGTTGGTATGCCACTTGTAGCGGTTACCTTGACCACAAATGTCAGAGATGCTCCATAAGGTGTACTTGCTTGGTTAGGGATAATAGTAAGCGTTGTTAATGTGGGATCAGGGTTCACCACTTGCGTGATTGGCGTGGAAGTGGAAAAGGCGTAGTTAGAATCACTATTATAGGTTGCCGTTAATGTATGGGTTCCGATACTCAAATCAGCCACGACGAGTGTCGCTTGACTATTAAGGTTTAAAAGTGCGGTTCCAATCGCCGTGGTGCCATCAAAGAAAGTGACGGTTCCATCTGTAGGTAAGTAAAAACCTTGCGTATTGGCTACGCTAGCAGTAAGAGTGATAGCTTGACAAAAGAAAGAAGGCGTTAGTGATGTTGTCAACGTCGTGGCTGTTGTCAACATGTCTGTTTGCTGCACCTGCAGGGTGACAGTGTTTGAGACTGCCCTTGCAAAAGTGGTGGTATCCCCAGTATAAATTGCGACAATCGGAGTCATGTTAAACGTAAGATTAGTCGCAAGAAAGGATACAGTTACGGGTCCAGGACCAATCACAGGTAAATTAATTCCCCCGGTTATTGGAACTCCGTTTTGATAAAAAGTCACAGTTCCAGGTCCGGCAAAAGGCGGCACTGCTGTTGGTCCTGTTGCATTTATGGTCGCCGAAAGAGTTGTTGTGCCCTGCTGCGAAGGGTTAGCAGAAACTGTAAGAACATTTGTTGTATCAAACTCCACAATATATTGAGGATAGATGGGAGAGGTCGACGTCAAGAAATTTGCATCGCCAATATAAACCGCTGTAATATTATGAGTTGTCGGGTAAGTCGTTAAGCTTGTACCCGGTTGCGTAAAGGTTGCGACACCTTGAGCATTCAACGTTCCCGTTCCAATTAGAACGGCACCGTCAAAAAAATTCACATTACCCGCTGGAATTCCTACGAAAGGAGGTATCATTGTTGGTGGAGTAGCCACCACAGTTGCGCTGTAGGTCACAGCCTGGGAAAAAGGAGAGGAATTTCTGGAGGAGGTTACGGTTGCCGCAGTTGTTAATTGATTTTGCACAACTTGATTTAAAGGGGTAACACTAGCTGAGGCTATATAATTTGCATCTCCAGCATAGCTAGCGGTAATCGGGTGCGTTCCTGGGTAAAGATTTTTTGTGACAAAGCTAGCCACACCACTTCCATTAAGTGTCCCTGTGCCTATTATTGTTGCACCGTCCTTGAAAGTCACTATTCCTGTAGGGGTACCGGATCCAGGAGGATTTGCTGTGACTGTAGCGGAAAAAGTCACATTATCGCCAAACTGCGAAGGATTTAAGTTGGAAACGACAGTAGCGACACTCGTACTGTCTTGGACGACAACTTGAGTAATCGCAGGGGCATTTGAACTAGTATAATTCGTATCCCCGGAATAAAATGAGGTAATAGAATGATTTCCAAGAGTTAAACTCGACGTCGAATAGGTTGCTTGGCTTGTGTTAGGCCCGGTTAGAACTAATGTTCCAGACCCAAGAAGGGTGATTCCATCATAAAATTGGACTGTTCCTGTAGGACTCCCTGTTCCAGGAGCATTGGAACTCACCGTTGCTGTAAATGTCACAGTTTGACCCACCACAGAAGGTGTTCCTGAAGTAGTTGTGACAAGAGTTGTTGTTGTCTTGATAACCCTTTGCATCATCGGAGTGGTAGTAGTAGAAGGATTGTAATTAATATCCCCTGAATAAATTGCTGTCAGGGTATGCAAACCAATTGCAAGACTTGATGTGGTGAGTGTGGCGATACCTTGATTGGCAGAAATCATCGTCACTGTAGCGATTCCAATAGGCGTTGCACCGTCATAAAAGGTCACAGTGCCGCCAGGAGATAGTGGTGGAGAAGCGACCGAACCCGTGACCTTAGCGTTTAAAATAACGGGCTGTCCAAATTCAGATGGGTTGGAGGAACTGGAATAAATCACTGTTGTTGTATTTGCCAAAATAACAGTTTGCGTTAAGCTAGGTGCTGTTGCTGGTGCAACGAAATTGGTATCTCCGCCGTAAACAGCTGTGATTGCATGCGTACCACCAGAGAGATTTTGCGTTGCAAATGTCGTCGTGCTCGTGTTGGCTCCTATAGGAATCAGCGTTCCTGTGCCAATCAATGTTGCTCCATCAAAGAAACTCACCGTTCCTGAAGGCAAACCAAGCGTTGTCGGCGCCGAGACAGTACTTGTAAAAGTGACCATCTGGCCATAATTAGAGGGATTCAAACTTGAATTAACAGTCACCCCAGCAGTTGCTCGAGCAACAACCTGCACAGGAGAGAGTGTTGCTGTAGAGGTAGAGAAATTGATATCTCCGCTATAAACAGCCGTGATTGCATGAGAACCTACAGCTAAATTAGAGACCGTAAATGAAGCAGAAGCTCCCGTTAAATTAGCCGTTCCAAGAACTGTTGCGCCATCTTTAAACGTAAAAGATCCTGTTGGCGTTCCTGCGCCCGTTGCCAAGGCAACAGTTGCTGTAAACGTTGTAGGGGAGCCATAAGTCGTCGGATTAACGCTCGATACTACCGAGGAAGTTGTTGTTCCTTGACTCACCACTTGAACGACAATATTCGATGTGGATGTCGTAAAATTCGTATCTCCTACGTAGACAGCAGTAAGATTACGGGAACCCACCGCAAGTGTAGAAATCGGAAATGTAACGACTCCGCCACTGATTGTCCCCGTGCCAATTGTCACCGCACCATCTCTGAATGCCACCGTACCTGTAGGAGACCCTGCTCCTGGAGATGCTGCAGAGATAGTAGCTGTTAAAGTCGTCGAATTTCCAAAAAGAACAGGATTGACGGAAGAGGTCAAAACTGTTGTGCTTCCCGCTTGATTAACAGTTTGAGTCAGAAGATTGGAAGTCGATCCTGCATAATTGGGATTATTACTGTTGTACACAGCAGTAAGATTATGGGAACCCACTGACAACGAAGAATAAAGCAAACTCGCACTACCGCCAACTAAAGTGACTGGTGCACCAAGCATCGTTGCCCCATCCATAAAAGTGATCGTTCCTGTCGCCGTCGGACCACCCAACACCACATTTGCTGTCAAAGTCATTGACTGCCCGAAAACAGTGGGATTAATGGATGTTGTAAGATTTGTCGTACTAGAAACGGGGCCGACAGTAAAGGCGTTTGTCGGTGAGGCATCGGAAGAGCCTGCATAAGTGCCATCTCCACCATAAGTTGCTGTAAATTGATAGCTGCCAACTGAAGGAGGCGTGTAAGAAGCCGAAGTTGCTGTAGCCGTATTGCTTGGCCCGGGCGTTAATGTAGCGGCGCCTCCTAATGGATTCCCATTTACTAAAAATGTGACTGTTCCGGTTGGCGATCCTCCTGTAAAAGATCCTGTAACAACCACACTATCGGTAACAGAGTTGCCGAAAATGATGTTGGATGCGGAAGGAGTTCCTTGTGTTGTAGACGTTTCTGTTCCCAATCCTGCGGTTGTTTGTTTTAATTCAGAGAGGTCATCAAACGTATCAGAATCATCATCGAATGCATCATCAAAATCATTAAAAAGGATCTTAAAGGTTTTTTCTGCAGTAGAGGAAAGATGAGTTAATGGAGATAAGGGCTCCACAGGCTGATTAACAGTCAGAGTCGTCGTGAACTCCCCTGGAGAATCATAAATATGTTCTACGCTTGGAGATTCTGAAACAGCTTCTAAACCATCGCCGAAATTCCAGGCATAATAAAGATCATCTTGTTTCTGTGTTGTTGTTGCTGATGCTTTAAATACCGTCGGTTTTCCAGGTGATGCTTGGTTGACCGTAAAAGAAGCCACCAGCTCTTGTTGCGCATCAAATTCAATAGCCTCAATCGCATGGTCCACTAAAATCGCTGGTTCCACTTTGTTCGTTTTTAAATTAAGGGGAATAATCTCGCTCGGATCTTTTTGCACAAGGTATGCACGTGTTCCGGAGGCATTCAATCCAATCGTCTCGATTTTTTTCTTCGGACCATCCATAGGATGGGCAATGGCAACATCTGTTTTGATCGCTTTCGTTTGTTTGTCGATAATGGTTAATTGATTCGACGCCTCCTGGAACGCATACATTTTTTTGCCATCTTGAGAGAGCGTTAATGCATCGACCGTCGAGTCGAGAAATAAAAAGGGTTCTGTTGTAGAGGATTGTAAATCGATCGAAAGAATTTCATTAGATCCATGGAAGCTGACATATAAAAGGTCTTGTGAGGGATCAAGCACCATGCAGTTAGGAAGATGTTTAAACGATCCTACTTGAGTGAATTCCTGGTTGAAAAGATTTAAATGATCGATCACATACGATTTTTCATAAGAAAGATAAGCACTTTCTCCATCTTGAGACACCACAAATTTATTTAAGTTCTTGTCGAGGTCAGCAACGTTAGTGATTTCTTTTGTCAAAAGATTGAGGCCTTGAATGTGGCATAAATCTTGTGTCACGATATAAGCTGTCTTTCCATCTCGAGAAATCGCCAGGATCTTCATTGGGAAATCGAGAACAATAGGATTCCCTTCTAAACCTGTGCCAAGATCGATGACCGTAATCTCTTTAGAATTTTGAGAGGTGATGTAAGCAAATGGAGATCGATCAACCTTTTGCTGAGTGATAGGAGTTACGGTTCTCCCTTCATTCGAAGAAAAAAGAAGCTGGTGATTGATAAGAGAATCGCCCCCCCAAAAGTATGTGAAAATGAATACTAAGAAAAATAATGCGGCTGTTTTTATAATTTTCATAGGTACCTCAAAAAACACGAAAGTAGTGGCTAAGTTTTTTAAATACAACATTTTTTTAAAGATTTTTCTATAGTTTCGCTTTAAGATTGCTCTTTTTCGCAAGAATGAACTCTAAAAAAATCTTGTTTAAAAAGGCTTCAGGAAGCTCTTTTAATCGAATACAAGCGTACGCTACTTTACTTGTTAAAGGACGATATATAAACTGATCCTGTTCAATTTTTGTATTCTCTTTTGTTTCTAAATCTAAAATGGTTTGCATCACTTTATTTAACAATTCATGCGCTGATAATCCCTTAATGAACTGGCGAGTGACAATTTCACGCAAGTCGTTAGATGCGTTAAGCGCAGGTTCAAAAAAATTATTTTTACATAAAAGTTCAAGCACCTTGTAAAAATCTTTTAATGAGAGATCGCTAAGTTCATCCATTAGATAATCTTCTCCTTCAAGACCCGCCAAGGTGTAGAAAGAAAGAGGCGCTCGATATTTTTCTAAACTCGTTTTTCTTAATAAATGGTAAGTGATAATGATTTGATATTCCGCGTAAAAATAACTAGGATCGGGTTCGCGAAAGCGTTGATAAGGATCGCGTTCAATCCAGGAGTTATCTGTAATTAATTTCACTAAAAGCTGTTCTTTCATTTGTTGAATACAGCACTTCACTCTTTTACGTACTTCTCTATTTCGGAAAAGAGTGATATCGGTTTTTGAAATGAGACTCAACAACTCTTGACGCAACTGTTCTTGGGTAGACGATGCGTTTGCGATGAGTCGCTCTTTTTGTTCTTTTAACAGGACTTCTTCCGCAAGTTTTACAATCGTCGAGTGGCCTTTTAAATGGATTGTGGATAGATTTTTTTCTGCATTAATTTTAGTTACCAAAATTGTTTTTAAGCGCTTTTCTTCTATAGGATTATTTTTTTCCAGATGGACTGTTTTAAAAAGATCTGCGAGCGATTTTAGCGCAAGTTGTTCATTGGAATAGTGTCGAGAGTCGTGACTTTTTTCTGTCGGAAAGACGGCTACTAAGACGGCAAGTAATTCTAACATGATCGACGCCTTTTTGTTAGGGGTCGTGAAAGCGGGATTCTAAGAATGTGTTTATTTTAACGCAAATAAATTAAACGCGTGGCAAGCAACAGAATATGAGGATTGGGCCGGATACGCAGGATAATTGGTCAGACATGTCCTGGGCTGTCAACTACCTTATCGATCACCAGGAATATTGATTGGGATCAGATCAGGTTTGAGCGCTGTCAGTAAAATAAAAAAAAGGAACAAGATGGGCAAGATAAGTAGAAACACTGGTTCTTGTGAAGAATTGGGGGCATGATGTCATAGAGAATCTTAGCTGTGATAACGGTGGCAGCACGTAGCCACTGGCGTAAGCCTGTGGTAAACTGAAAAGAAAATAAAGCCGTGATAACGGCGGCAGCACGCTCATACGCAATGTTCATCCTCGAACAAAAATATTGACGATCGATGCAATGTTGTGAAGTTGTAGAAACGCCATAGGTCCATTGTCAAAGGTTTTTATCCGATCGTGTTCGCGTTGATGCGTCCTGCCGCCGTTACCCACGAGACTATCCATTTTTTTGTGTAAATGACTTCAGTTTTTATTGCTTTTATTTTAAATATTTGTTAAAGTCTACTTGTGTACAGTAAAAAAAGGAAGACACTATGAACACAATTAATACCGCGTTAAAAACACCTAGCCTCAAAAACTTCTCGACCTCAAATATTTCCTTAACCCTTTCTTTCGTTTCCCTTTCCCATCATCGCCATCATCATTTCTATTCTTGCTAATTTTTAGCGCATCGTAATTTTATACAATTTATTTTAAGTGAAGAACACCTCATCGGTTTATCTCGATTTTTTCGTACCTTGACTTTCTTCTCGTTTTTTTAACATTTTTTTGACTCCTAGGACTGACATGAACATTACAGCTTTTATTTTATTTATTTTTGGATTGCAGGCGATTTGTCTGTACGTGGGCGGCAAATCCGTAAAAGGTTTGAAAAATCAAGAAGATTATTTCCTGGCTGGACGTGGAATTCGTTTTTTTCCTTTAACGATGACGTTTCTTGCCACTCAGGTCGGTGGCGGCTTAATTTTAGGCTCGGCTAACGAAGCTTATCAATTTGGCTGGTGGGTTTTATTCTACCCACTAGGCGCAGCACTTGGCATGATCTTGCTTGGCATGGGGCTCGGTCGGCGGCTCGCTCAGTTTAAAGTATCGACAACAGCGCAAATTTTTGAAGTCGCTTATCGCTCTCCACGTCTCAAAAAAGTCGCTTCCCTTCTTTCTATCCTGTCACTTTTTATGATTTTTGTTGCGCAGATTATTGCTTCAAACAAATTTATGGTTAGTCTTGGACTGGATAGCCCTCTGGTATTCCTTGCATTTTGGGGGATTGTCATTTTCTACACAGCTGCGGGCGGCTTAAAAGCGGTGGTCGCGACAGACATTATTCAAGCAACTTTTTTTGTGGGAGCCCTCCTCCTCTGTTTTGGATGTGCTCTTTTTTCAGCAGATATTTCCCTTGGACAGATTGTCGATAGGGGTGTGCAAAAGGATCTTTTCTCATTTGAGCCTTCAAAACTTTATGGATGGCTGTTAATGCCGTTGCTTTTTATGGTGATCGAGCAAGATATGGGGCAGCGCTGTTTTGCGGCTGAATCCCCTCAAGCTGTTTCCAGAGCAGCTCTATGGGCAGCAGGGGGAACACTGATGATGAGTTTTATCGCTGTGTTTTTTGGTGTATTTGCAAAAAGTTTGGCCATAGAAATCCCTGCTGGAGCCAGTGTTTTAATGACGGTGGTGACACAAACAAGCTCACCTGTGATCTCTGCAATGATCGGTTGTGCGTTACTGGCCGCCATTGTGTCTACAGCGGACTCCTTAATTAATGCAATTGGGTCAAATCTCTCTCAAGATTTTGAACTAAAGTTTTTAAAACGGGATAATATTAGATTGTCACAAGCTCTTTCAGCAGGGATTGCTATCGCGGGGATTCTCTTTTCTTTTTATTTTAATAACATTGTGGATGTCTTAATTCAGAGTTACGAACTTTCTGTAAGCTGCCTTTTTGTGCCTATTTTTATAGCGCTTTTTAAGAGAAAGGGAGATCCTTTATCGGCAGGGTTAGCTGTGACTTTTGGGGCTTTGAGTTTTGTGTTATTCAAAGTGGTCCCGAACGAACTGCCTTCAGAAGTGATTAGTGTGCTTATTTCGCTCGCAGGGTACTATGTGGGTGAGCTTGTGGTGTGGATGCGAACGCAAAGAGAAGAGCGTGAGAAAGTGCGTTTGTAGAAACACTTTGGGTTGAATCCCACCCCAAGTATTTCTACAAACGCGCTTTCTTCTCAACCTCTCCTTTCTCTCTGTGGTCTCTGTGGTGGAAAATTAGCCCACAACTTTATCTATCAAGGTAATAAGCATCGTCATAGTAAGTGCGAAAAGGCAAAAACGCAGCATAAAATCCACCGGTACATTTTTACACCTCAAGTGATTAAATTTAAGGAACAGGATGTGAGCGATCAGGCAGGATATGTAAGATAGATGTTACCACTTATCCTGCATATCTGCCTGATCGTTCACATCCTGTTTTCTCTCTTTTTGTGGTCCATTATGGATAATAAGCTTATCCAGTCTATCTTCTCTACCTTGTTTTTTTAGTTGCTACTTTTTGAGAGTTGATTTGCATTCAAAATATCCGCTGCAAGAATAAACATTGTATACACAATACCACTAAGCAAAGAAATCAAAAACGGATTCGTAAATCCCGACAACAACCAAATCAAAAACATCCCAAAAAAGGCCCAATGAATTCTGGAAAAAGAACTTTTTAACACAAATTGCGAGGAAATAACACCAATAGGAATTAAAAGAATAGCCATTCCGATCAGTCCAAACTGCATCAAAAATGCCACCCACTGTACTTCATACGAATGCACAATACCACCATCGCGAATCATGTCCTTCACATACCCACCAAGTCCAAGTCCAATGTAGGGATTCTCGTAAAATTGCGTCATTAACGCATCAATTTGCTGCTTACGCGTCAAATCCGACAAATAATTATCCACACTGAAAAAACGACGATAAATAATCTCTCCAACCGTTTCTACACCAATCGCGAAAACAACCCCCACAGCCAGCACTCCAAAAAGAATCGCCACCTTAAGCAATCGGGAAATCTTCAGGGTTAAGGCATAAAGCACAATACTCATGAACGCCACACCTAAAAGAAAGCGGGAGAAGCTAAAGACAATCGAAATTAACGAGATCACCACATAAAAGGCCCTAAAGCGCTTGCTGAAGTGTAATCCGAGGGGTTCTGATTGCAACACAAAGAAAATCAAAAAGGGTGTGATGATATCGGCAGACGTTTGGAAACGGGAAAGTCCTGCTCCCATTTCCATGCTCATAAAACGAATGCCTAAACGATCGACAACCTTCCACATATCCACAACTTTAATCACATGAAGAAAGACTAGAAACATCTTCGCAAGTGAATAGCAGAAATTAGAAAAAATCACCGTTCTCATCACCGTTTGGGGAGCAATCAATTCTTCACTCACAAGGTAAGAAGTCATGACGACGACAGAGATAGTCAACACGAAAATCTTGAACTGGTCGAAAATCGATCCCCAATTCTCAATTTCTTGTGCGGCTCCTAGAAATAACCAGAGCAAGAGAAAACTCAAAGAAAGGATGAACGCGCCCAACATGCGGAGCTGCTTCATCGTCGCTTGCTGACGCGCGACAAAGTACAAGATCAGGCAAAAAATGCTCCCTAAAAATGAAAGACTTTTAACCGTAAATAAGCCGTGATTTCCATCGGAAGGAAGCGCGAGCCCTGCAATCAGCATCGTTAAATAAGGAATTAAGAAAAAGAAGCGGGTGATCCCTGCTTTGCTGATGGTCATGTTCATAAATCCGAATACTTTTTCTTGTTAATTACACCCTCCCCGTCAAGCCACTCCACCAAATTATCAGAAAGTAACTGAAAATTTTTAGCATAGACTTTAGTCCGTGTTTGTTGAGCCGGTTTCAACCGGCGGCTTGAAAAGTGCTTCTATCCAAAGTTTCTAGTTTCAACGCGAAACCGGCTCAACAAACACAGACTAGAGTCTATGCTAAAAATTTTTGCCTCAGGCGAACGTCTGGTTACTCAGGAGTGCGACAATGGGACTCAAAAGAGTTCGTCAGGTCTGTTCATAGCTAGAGCAATTATGGTTGAACCTTAACAAAAAAGGCAACGAGATTCCTTAAAAAACCGCTCTTGTAAAACTGATTTTTAATGATAGAAAAACGTCCGCCGAACCATCCTATCTTTTTAAGTCTCAAATAGGATTGAATCAATTCCGCATTTTGAGAACTGAGTTGATCTTTATAGCGTCTAAGCAAAAGTGCTGCTTGATTGTGCTTCATCTCATCTTCAATCCACAAGTTACTCAATCGCTCTTTCAGGTGTCCCCAGCTTCCAAATTTCTTTGCTCCAAGGGCATTTGAAGTGTGTTGTCGATAGTGAATGATCGGAGCAGCAATACTCACCACTCTCCCTAAAGCCGACGCCACCAGCGCCACCCACCAATCATGCATAAAGGTCTCTTGTGGGATTGGATAAGCGAGTCGGCACAGCGTTTTATTCATGATCAGCGCACATCCTGTCACCACATTTTGTGTCAGAAAACGATTGAGGGTCTGAAAATTTTCAGGATACAGCTTGGTATACTTGAAAAAAGAATCTGCTTTAATCGCACCATTTTGATCAATCACCGTTAAATCTGTATGAACAAGCAAAGGCATGTCACAGCCACAAAGCGTTTCCATCTCTATGAGCTTTTCAAGGCTTTTTTCTATCTTTTCAGCCATCCAGATATCATCTTGATCGGAGAACATCACATAATCCGCTTGCGAAGCCTTCATGAGCTCGGAAAAATTCCCTTTAACACCAAGACGTCTATTGGAGGGTACAACCTGAATCTTTTTGGGGTACTTTCGACTGAACTGCTCGATAATCGTTAAGGTGTTATCTGTCGATCCATCATCACGGATCAATAAAGTAAAATGCTGGTGCGTTTGATTAAAAAGAGATTGTAGCTGCTCTGCCAGGAAATTTTCCCCGTTATAGCAAGCCATTAAAATATCGACGTGGTCGTTTCTTGTCATCGTTGCAATTTTCTTTTCAGTTTAAGATAAATAGCTTTACAGAGGGTTTTAAATTCGAAAAGATGAAAGCAGGACTTCAATACATGCCACGTTGGAAACGTTTCTCGGTGCTCTTGCTTATCAATATTTTGCAGCATCCTGTCAAGCGGCTTGACAAGCGTTGTCCAATAAAAATTCTTCTTTAAAGTAGCAATATTGGTCTTCATTGTTTTGACCATCTCAGGATGATCTGCAATGGAGGTAATGGCTTTCACAAGCGAGGGAACATCGAGGTAAGGGACGACATATCCAAGATGGTGCTTTTCCACGAGCTCAGCAAATCCATCGCCTTGCGTCGTGATAATAGGCAGCTCAGCCCACAGATAATCTAAGATGCGCGTGCGAAAAGAGAATTGCGTTTCTAAATGGTCAAAATGCGTAGAAACTCCCATATCCGCTTCTAGTAAATAACTGCCGCGCTCCTCATAAGGTACCCAGGAGTAATTGAAGAAAACCGACTGATCAATGATCTTTAATTCTTTTGCCAAGGCAATTGCATCGAGCGTCATTTTCATTTCCGGAACATTGCGATTAGGATGCTTGGTTCCCATAAAAATGAGTTTGATATCGGAGCGCTCTTTCGCAATCTGTGCAATTGCTTGGATCAATGTGAGAGGATCAAACCAATTCCAAATTCCTCCGCCCCACACGACAATCTTATCGGTTTCAGCCAGCTGAAACATCTTTCTAAAGCCATTTCCGTTTTTCATTGGAGGTTTAGAAGAGAGTCCGAAAGGTACTGTATCAATCAATTGTTTAAGCGAACAATCCTGAGCATAGATTTTTGGGGTCAACTGCTTGCCCCCCAGCAATAAACCCAGCCATAGGTCTTTTTGCTTCGAGTTAGCGCAAATCACGGCATCCGCCATATGAAAAGAGAAGAGCATCGACTGCAAATTCCACTCATATTTGGTGTTGCGGACAAGAGGCTTTTCATACTTAAAAATTTCGAGGAATTCTAATGGCTGCGGATCATAAGCGTCGAGGATCAGTTTTACACCATGTTTTCTGGCAAGTAACGCTTTTCTTTGTGTGAACTGCTGCGAGATCATCGCGTCGTAATTTTTAAGGATAGAATTCAAAGATTGATTACACGCAGAGATCAGTTGGAAGTTTTCAGGTTTAATCGTTGTTTGGTTAGGAATAAAGAGGGTCACTTCATGAGTGGCAGCAAGCGCTTTAGCAAGCTCCCAATAGCGTATAGCAGGACCCGCCATTGACTCACCGACAACATCTAGGCAATTTAATAAAACTTTAGCCATCAATTATCCTATGAGTTTATTTCCCAGCGATTCCCCAAGAAAATCCCATCTTTTTCGACCATGTGCCCCGCACGCGTATCTTTCTTCTGCACAAAGATAGGATACTTTAAAACAATCTGATCGGTGATAATGCGTTTTTGATTATGCAAGTGGCAGTCGAGCTTAAGCAGATACTCTCCTTCATGAAATAACGTGGAGTCCAAATAAAACGTCAGTTTGTTTCTTCCTGGCTTAATGAATTTATGACTATTTTCTACATCGTCAGCTGTATGAGAGCGCGCCAGCATTTGATTGCGTTGATTCCATATCCCCACTCCAAGCATCAGATCGGAATTAGGCTGTAAAACCTCATAATCGATTTCCAATTTCGTTTTTTCGCCTTGGTAAAAGAACTCTTTTTTCTGCATTTCAGAACTTAAGGAAGCGCTATAAAAGCGAATATGTTCGTCGCCTTCATTCCCTTCCCAATTGAGAGTCCGCAGCTTTTGTGTGACCATATAAGCATTCAGGCATTTTTCTGTTTCGCCCGATTCTTTGATGCGTCCTTTTTCCATATAAATGCATTTATTGCAAATGGTTAAAACAGAGCCCACATCGTGGCTAACAAAAACAATTGTACGTCCGCTATCGCCTAATTCATCGAGTTTCTTAAAGCATTTCTGCTGAAACATCGCATCTCCCACAGCAAGAACTTCGTCAATGATCAGAAGATCGGGATCCATGTGAGCTGCCACAGCAAAGCCTAAACGGGTGATCATTCCACTTGAGTACCGCTTTACAGGCACATCAAGAAACTTTTCAACCTCGGAGAATGCTACAATTTGGTCAAATTTTCTGATGATATCCTGATGAGGCATTCCTAAGATAGCCCCGTTGAGGAAAATATTTTCTCGTCCTGTTAACTCGTGGTGAAATCCTGTTCCCACTTCCAGCAAGCTGGAAACCCTGCCGCGAATCTTGATGGTTCCCGTCGTCGGACTTGTAATGCGCGATAAGATTTTTAGAAGCGTCGATTTACCTGCACCGTTCCGTCCGATGATTCCAACACGATCGCCCTCTTTGATGTCGATATCCACATCTTTTAGCGCCCAAAACTCTTCAAACTTGGGAGTTGATTTCGTCAACAACTTGCTAAATGGATGACGAAGATGATTCCAGCAATTACGCGCACTGCTAGCCAGTGTTTCAACAAGGGTGGAATAGCCCGCTTGCGTATGATTAATGACGTATTTCTTGGAAACATTTTGCGTGGTAATGACACTTCTCATCTTAAATCCTGTCTGCGAAAAGGCGTTCGGTTTTGCGGAAGTAGTAAAATCCTGAAACCAAAAGAACTGCTGTGATGAGCAGCGAAACCCCCATGGAATAAATCAGGTAGGGCGTTTCCACACCAAAAAATGTCCACCGAAAAGCGTCGATAATCCCCACCAAAGGATTCAACCCATAAATCCATTGCCATTTTTCAGAAATGACATCGCTGGAATAACCTACAGGGGATAAAAAGGCTCCGAATTGGATCACGAAAGGAACGATAAAGCGCACGTCGCGGAACTGCACAGTGACTGCGGATAACCACAAGGAGGTGCCTAAACACAGCAGTACGAGATGCGCAATCACAAGCGGCAATGCAAGAATGGTCCAACCCGTAAGGGTTGCCATCACTATCATGAGAATCATTAAAAAAACTAAGCCAATCAAAAAGTCGAGAAAATGCACCACAATTTGTGCCGCAGGAAGAATCATTCGCGGAAAATAGGTCTTGGAAATTAGGTGGGCATTATTTAGAAGAACATTACTTGTTTCGCCAATCGCATTAGAGTAGAGCTGCCACGGAAGCATTCCCGCCAGAACAAACAAAAAGTAATTCACACCGTTTGTGGATTGCAAGTGGGCAATACGGTTAAAAAGCATGGTAAAAAGGATCATGCTCAAAAGAGGACGAATCACCGCCCAAGCAATACCGAAAAACGCTTGTTTGTAACGTACAATCACATCGCGCCACGCGAGAAAATAAAACAACTCGCGATAGCGAAGCAGGTCTTTTAAGTACTCTGTTTGCACCCGCGTTGGATCAATAGTGATATCAAATGTTGATTGTTTATCAAGCATGGCATTTCTTAGTTTTTGTCAGTTAAGTTGGATGGATAATAGCGCTAGCTCTCTATTTTTTGCATCTCCTTTTTACCTGAAGTTATTTGTTTATTTTTTCCTGATGATGCACACGCTTGAGTAAAAATGAATCGATTCGATCTGACTTTGGTAGTAGTTTAATCGCTGCATCAAGGCTGGTGGTACCTTGTCAGAATCAGCACAAGCTGTTGCCGCGCCAACATAATTAACATGTTCCACTAAGTTTTTTAGGAATTCAACAGCTGTACCAGCGCCGGCTTGCGGATGATTCAAATTGCCTTTACCGCCATATGTCTTCCAATAAGAAGTGTGTAAATCCTCAATGATATACAGACCGCCGCTTTTGACCAGAGGAAATAACCAGTGAAAACTGGTGAGTTGCTGAGTCATCGTGTGTCCGCCATCATCAATAATGACATCATAGTTACCACCCACTCTATGGCCAAATAGCTCTAAAGCCTTGGCATCTGATTGATCTAAAAAATGATAATAGGAGCGAGTACTTTGATATTCAATAAGTGCACCGGTAATATCAATAAAGTGCAATTCAGCATTTGGGAGATAAGCTTCCCACATTTTAACGGAATCACCTTTATAAATTCCAATCTCTAAAAATTTAATAGGGTCACTTTTTATCGGAGCAAAATATTGAGAATACACTTTTGTATAATTGTGGAAGGCTGAACTTTTGTCTGTACCTGCTTCTAAAGCGAGGGTATCCATGTGCATATATTCTTCCCGAGTCTTGCTTTTTGGATCTGCGCCAATAAGACAAAATGCTGGTAGACACGAGCAAGCAAGCAGTGCGCTATAAATTATATTCCTCATAAAAAAGCTCCTTAATTTTTAATTGTCACTTATTCTAAAATATTTGAGGGTGCTCCGTCAATTAGAAAATTTCTTGACAGAGAAACTCGCTCTACCCTATCGTCGAACTCAATTATTACATTCGAGGTTTTATGTTTCGTTATCTATTATACTTTGTTGTCAGCTGTTTTCTTCTAAACAGTCCCTCTTTTGTACACGCCACTTCAGCACCTTCAAATCCAATTGAAAAGCTGCTCAAGAATGACAGAAAGAAGAAGAAAAAATCGAAAAAAAACCAGCCAGCACCAGCACCAGCGCCTTATCATTGTAAGTCAAGCGCTTTAGCGAACCAACTTCTGACTGGATTGCGAGGCATCGAAATCGGCGGATCTGCGCATAACTGCTTTAATTTAAACACCTTGAATATTGATTACACGGATGATTACAACACAGCCTTTAAGCAACATGAAATAAAAGTTACAGGTGGTTATCTAAAAGTCGATATCGTTTCCCCTGGGGATGATTTACCTTTCAAAGACAATGTGTGGGATTTCGTGATTAATTCCCATGCCGTTGAGCACTTCTACGACCCTATTAAAGCAATTAAAGAATGGCTACGCGTAACCAAACCTGGCGGCTATGTGTTTATCATTGCTCCTCATAAAGAAAGAACTTTTGATAGAGACCGTCCACGCTCGACTTTGGCAGAAATCATTGATCGACATGAACATCCAAACCCGCCTGTTCCTATGAATTATGATCATCATTCTGTATGGATCACTGAAGATTTTATTGAGATCTGCAATTACTATGGATGGCCTATCTGTGCCGTACAAGATGTTGACGACAAAGTTGGTAATGGTTTTACGGTTGTCATTCAAAAGCCCTTATAAAAAAGAAGAAGGATTACGATGAAATTCTCTAGATTACTTAATGTTCTATTTTGTTATCTTTTGATGAACACCCCTCCTGTTTTTGGATGGGAGTCTCAGCATGTTTTGTATAACAATGCTCCGTTGCAATCTCAAGGGCCTTGGGAAAACATTGTAGATTATGCGCGTCAGAACTTGCCCTTACAAGGAACTTTGATGGCGAACTCTGACGGCTTTGTTTACTTGAAGGTGGATGACAAGTACATCAACACTCTGTTTCCGCTGCTTAAACTGAAAGAAGCAGGTTTTAGAAAGCCCCCTTACTTCAGAAGAGAAGATTCTCCTGGTGCTCATATCAGTGTGTTTTATGTGAAGGAACATGTTAAGCCGACAGAGGTTGGTCAGACATTTCATTTTAGCTTAAAGGATGTTGTGATTGTCAATCCATCTAAACGAGCTTCTTACGCTATCTTGCAAGTGGATGCTCCGGAACTTGAAGCCCTGCGAGAAAAATATGGCGTGGGCCCTAAGTTATTTGGGCATGAGTTTCATATTTCGCTAGCGAAAAAAGTGAACCGCCACAAGAACCACCGTCAGCGTCAAAAGCGACAAAACAGTTGGTAGACGAGTATTTTCCTATACTCACCACCACCTAACAGACCTGATCGAAGATCTTTGGAGTGCGGCGATGAAAAATCGCCGCACTCCAAAGATCTCGTCTGAGGGCCGATGATTAAATTGGCGAGCAAATGAGGGATCATTCTTCGGATCACTTTCTGTAAAGTGCTTAACATGACCTTCAAACATGATTTCATCATCGCCATCAAAGACAGGACCATGCGCCTTGTCCGTTGTTAATCCTCTTCCATTTCCATTTTGACACGAGGTTCACCCCTATTCTTCCAAAGAGTGGTATTCAAAAGGCCGTGTTTCTCTGCCCATTAAAGGGTGCATGACGAGCACTTTCTCGACATCATACTAACGACCGTCCACGACCGCAACTTTTAATTTTTTCAAGCGAGTCGCTTCTTCTTGATTTTGTGCTAATTTAAGTGGGTCATCTTTGCGCAGCTGCTCTTGCACTTTGAGGTCGGTCAAAGCAGCAATTTTGTCATCCAGCTTTTTCCACACATACTGCTCATTCGGCACTTTTAGAGGAGAACCCTCTTCATTATAAATCGTATTTCCGTTAATATCCTCGGCAATCTTTGTGGGGGGAAATGAGGGAATTCCATCGCGACATGCCAGGAAACGCAACGATCGACGGCGGCGGGGCCTTTATCTTCCCGTTCAAAAACAATCTGTTTAACGCCGGGTTTGAAATCAGGAGGGGCCTCTCCGGTATATGACGTACGGAATTGTCCTAAAGCGACATAGCCATTTTGATAAATGCGATATTCAGGAAATAGCTCGCGATAAAAAAAGCCGTTGCAATTGCGCTTAAGCCAATCAGGGCTATTTGGTAAGAATCAGCGCGTTTCATGTTTTACCTAGTGCCTTGCATAGTTTTCCGTCCACGGCCAAATCCAACCCCAATTAGCGCCCCTAAAAAACGTTCCAATAATCACCAAAATTCCCCGCCACGCCATAAACGCCTTGTAGAAAAAGATTCCCACATAGCGACTACGATGGAACCAATAACCTGAACCTTGAGGATTGCGGTCCAGGTAAGGAATTAATGCAAGCCCAACTACAATCGCCATTGGCATCGCAACGCCGCCCCAAAATGCATCGTAGCCATAGCTTCTTGCAGCCCCAAAAAGTACCAAGGCGCTTTTGAGGGATTAGGTGGATTCGCCGGTTCTTCGAGCGGCGCGTTGATAAAGGAAAGTCCAAGTGCCAGCACGGTGGTGAACAAAAAGGCAACAGCTTCTGCTCGAAGCAGATGCGACCATGTGAAGACAAAATTACAAGGGCCTTTGTCGACAGTAGGACAAGTCCCTCTCACAAGCTCCATCAAACCATAAGTACGGTTGACTCTCGGAGCAAAAGACTCTTTTGTGTCAGAGCGCTGCAAAACGCGGTAAGGGTCAGGATGAATGCGATCGGGTAGTCTTGAGAGTCCGCCATCTTTACGGATACGCCAGAAGTAGACCCCGATTAAAGTCCCTGCCAATAACGGCAAGAAGGCTACATGAAGCACATAAAAGCGAATCAGGGCATCTTGTCCGACGTTAGTTGAAGCCAAAAGCATCACGCGATTAACGTTATATTCAAAGCCTGGGAGATTAGGCACGTAAGCCGCGATGTGACTCCCGACGGTGATCGCCCAAAATGCCAATTGATCCCAAGGAAGCAAGTAACCTGTGTTAAAAACATGAGGATCACACCGATCACCCAATTAAAGCGACGTGTGCCTTTACAACCAGCCGTGTAAAAGACGCGAGACATATGCAAAAACACAAACAGCACCATCATGTGAGCGCTCCACCGGTGCATATTGCGGAACATCATGGCAAACGGGGTCGTATCCTGCCAGTCCTTCATGATCTCATACGCCCTATCTTCCGCAGGAATATAATAGAATATGAGGATAACACCGGTAAAAGCGAGCTTGTGGAAATAGCTCCAAGTCCTAATGTGTAAAAAGGATCAAGGGAATGCTCGCGGCATTTGACCGGATGAAAGTGCAAAAAAAAGTTTTTGAAGACGATTTCGGAACGATCGACATCGCTGTCTGGATAATTGTGCCTAAAAATAGACCGCACAAACATTGACGGCAAGTTAACAAGATATTCTGCCCGTGATTCTCT
>Ga0105045_10000717_pt1 | contig 25320 bp, 28 predicted proteins | sample MAT02_FD_78089 | JGI IMG/M metagenome (GOLD analysis project Ga0105045, IMG submission 78089) | Freshwater microbial communities from Lake Fryxell liftoff mats and glacier meltwater in Antarctica - MAT-02 (megahit assembly) | ecosystem: Environmental > Aquatic > Freshwater > Ice > Liftoff... | reverse complement strand
GGCGCAGGTTCTAAGTTTGCTTGTGGAGTTCTGCGATTACGTTCTTGGTGCAGTTCTCTCATGTGTAGCAGTGCTTTTGCCACTTGTGCTTTTTCGGGTGACTTTTCCGTGGCGGCCGCCCTGTATTTATCATATTCACTTAGCACCTCGATACCAAGAGGTGAAATATTTGGCCATCTATACACCAGTCCAAGTTTTTTACATTTTTTAAACGCTAGATTTAACGATTTAAACTCGATTTCTAATTGTTGTGCAACTTTCACTTTTTCATCTATAATACAGTATTTTTCAGCTTGTAGCTTTTGTAAAACCATCGCCATGGTTGATGTTATTTTTTTTGTCAATTTTTTAGCTAAACCTTTAGTTTGATCTTTCGGTTGAACATCAGCAGGTTTGCTATTATAAGTTTTCATAACCGTGTTGACATGATTAGTATAACTAGGTGCTGTATTGGGATAAGCAGTGGCACTATTATTAGTGGTAATAAATTGAATGCCTCTTTGTTGAATAGACAGTGGTTCTAAATGATTAATTGCAAGGTATCGTTGGTTTGCAATTGGGTGATTACTCAACTTGTAAAATCGCCCAGCCATTTCAAAATTTTGACTCAACTCTTCTTGCAGGCCCATTATTGCTAGGCTAACATCGCGAGTAGGATAGATTTGATACTCCCAGTTCAAAGCCTGAAGGCATGCATTCGGATCACTTAATTGCATATGCAACATCAGATGGAGCTCCCATGAAAAGACGCCAACTATACCGGTTAGTGAACTGATATGCAAAGCAGTTGTAAAAGGCATGTGAATTGCTCGTGAGCCATTTTAATACCCGTTCCACTTCAAGTTGCAGCATTCAATCAAGATTATACCGTTTGCAGCTTTAAGTGCGAGCGGAATATACCCACTGCACCTCAAGATGCGAAGCATCTTGAGGTGCAGTGGGTATACGGCAGTCAGTAAATATATAAACTATGACAGATATTATAAATAAATGAGCTAGAAAATAAAGAAAAATGCTATATTAAAAATCTTTATGTTTATACATACTTAACTACGGATAAATTGGAAACGCTGGATATGAGATTAAAAAAAATAAACATGAAGTGGATGCTACTCATATCATATATCCGGTCTAGTTATTGGTTCATTCCGCTGCTTATGGCTTTTTTTGCAATTGTACTAGCAGTCTTAGCAACCGAATTAGATCACTGGCTTGGAAGCCAGTGGATTTCTCAATCTTCATTTTTTTTGAATAGCCAAGCTGAAGGCGCAAGAGCTGTTCTGGCTACGATTGCCGGCTCTATGATTACAGTTGCTGGTGTTACGTTTTCCATGACTTTAGTCGCTGTATCTTTTGCGTTAGGTCAAATTGGCCCACGATTAATACGAAATTTCATGCAAGACAAAACTAATCAATTTACTTTAGGGACATTCATAGCCACGTTTTTATATACCATATTAGTTTTGCGTACAGTTTCGAATGCTAGCAATGCTAACATGGGAAATTCCTTTGTTCCACACGTAGCAATCTTTATCGCGATGCTGTTAGCTATTTTAAGCATAACTGTTTTGATTTTTTTTATTCACCACATTCAGAAATGTATCAATATTTCTGAAATATTAGGCAACATTGGAGGAGAGTTAATTGCTCAATTATCAGAACTTTCATCAATAGAAGAGACGTCATCTTCAAAACAATACAATGAAACCGATATATCTGCTTTTCATAACTTTCGTGATTCTTCTAATAGTATTATCTCTAAGAAAAATGGGCATATTAAAACCATTAATATTAAATCCATTTTTAAATTAGCAACAGAAAAGAAATGTATCATTGAAATCACATTTCAACCAGGCACGTTCGTAAGCCAAACGAGTACTTTATTATATGTAAGCAAAATATTGGATGAGGATGATCAAAAAATCTTACTGGACTGTTTTTCAATAGGACCAGAAAGAGATCAGGACCAAGATATATATTTCCTTTCTGATCAAATATCTGAGATTATTGCTCGCGCACTTTCACCTGGTGTAAACGACCCATTTACAGCCATCTCTGCTATTAATTGGTTACGATGTGCCATAGAGGCACTTTCAAGAATTAAAACCATTCATCCATATCAATATGACGAGAAAGGTAATTTAAGAATCATTGTTCATCCAATATCACTTACTCAGTTTGTAAATAAAGTTTTTGGACAAATTCGAGCTTATGTAAGCAGTGATTTTAATACAGCATTACACATAATGCTCCTCATTAAACAAATGATACAAAATAGTAAGAATTCAACCCTCACCCAGCTATTACATCTTCATGCTGGCTATTTCCATATGGCAGCAATGGAAAATTTAGGATTAAAGCAAGACAAAGAAGTTCTATCAAAGTATATAGCTGAAATTATCGAATTAAAATAGTAAAGATAAATGACCAAATTTTTCTGAAAAATTAACTAAATTTCTCTGTAGTAAGGGTTTCTCACCACAGACCAACCTCTCTGATAGAGATAATCTACCCATCAAGTTGGTTATAATGGTTTATATACCCATTACACTTCAAGACGCGAAGCATAGAAGAAGTGCAGCCTTACGCGATGGGGGTTATCAGGGGGAAAAACGCGATTTTAGAATTTGTTGATATTTTTCTTTTATTACTCTTAGTTCACAACAACTTAGCAAGGAAGCAAGCATCAATCCAAAAACAGAAATAATCAGATGGGGGTTAAAACCAGCGTTATTGAATAACATCAATAAAATAGTCGAGATCAGCACATTGTTATAACTCAACACACTCAGTAAACCAATGTTTCCATGTAAAGTGCCGAAATTCCAACATTTAAATGCAACACACATACTCATAACACCTAGCCATAATAGTGCTATTGTCTGTTGTACATCAGGAATGATAAAACTCTCGGTAAAAAGGTGCATGATTAACGATATGACTGCACCTATGCCACAGTATAAGGTAATCATTTCACTGGGAATGGCGCACGCACGGCGATTAACGATGATATAGATACTCCACATCATCGTACCTAAAACGACAAATAGATAGCCTAAGTAATATTGAGGATTAAATTGGGTAATAGAATCTTGAATGATAATATAAGCCACACTAACAAAACCAATAATTGCAGCTAGAATCGTGCGCAAACAAAATTCTTGTTTCGGCATACTAGATAGGCATGCGACAACTATAATTGGCCATAAATAATTGATTAAAGTAATATGAGCGGCAGGTGCCATTTTAAAAGCTGAAACAAAAAAAAACTCATTGCCAAAAACACCCAAAAAACCAAGAAATGTAAAAATGGAATTTTGTTTTAATTTATGCCAGCTTTTATTAAAGGTTAAGTAAACTGAACCTGCTAAAAAACCTAGACCTAAGGCAAAGGTTAATATCTCAAAAGTTGGTAACGCTGCGGCAATACTATTGAATAATGCACTAGCAGACCAGATAATAAGGCCAATAATGCCTATTCTCGTTGCATATGGAACCATTGGTTTTTTTAATAAAAGAAAATAAAAAATATTTTAGCATTTTTAAAAAAATAAAGTCCTGATTTTAAACAGCAAATTGAAAAATCTACTGCAAGTTGGCGCCTTTTCAATGTATGATTACTAACCTATATTTTGGTATCCTACGAATCTGGTCTGACAAATCTGGGCAGGCCCCCTATCTGGTAAAATATAGGCTAGAATAGAGGCCACCCGATAGAATGCCTAATTAACTAATGCCTGAGCGTGGAGTTAGAATGAATACACAATTAACTATTTTTAGTGAAACTCATCCTGAACAGGTGCTAGTACATACCACTGACCGCGATGAAATCCGTAATAACTTACAAAAAATTGGGCTTGGTTATGAAGTGTGGCCTATTGATAAAAGTGTCTCTGCCTATTCAACGCATGAACAAATCTTGGCTGCCTATACTCCCTTCATTCAAAAACTCATCACCGCTGCCGGATACCAATCTTACGATGTAATCTCATTAAACGCTGATCATCCCGATAAAGCCGCTTTGCGCACAAAATTCTTAAGTGAACATACCCATGCTGAAGATGAAGTTCGTTTCTTTGTGGCAGGAAGTGGTTTGTTTACAGTCCATAAAGCAGGCAGTGTGTATAATATATTGTGCGTTCAAGGTGATTTAATCAACGTGCCTGCCAAAACACTGCATTGGTTTGATATGGGCACACAACCGCACTTTGTGGCGATTCGTTTCTTTAATAATCCCGCAGGATGGGTAGCGAGCTACACCGGTAGTGATATTGCAGATAAGTTTCCACGAATGAATAACCCCATGTAGATCACAATATTACAACGTTAGCCTGAGTTGTCGGCACACTTGCTCCCTTGCATTTTGAATGCGATTCTTTAAGTATTAATGAAAGAATGCTGGCGAATAGTAAACATGCGGGGATGATGGTCAATGCAGCCGAGTAGTGCGTTATTGAAGGAATGATTTGCCCTGTTGCTTTTAATGAGTTATCTAAAATAAGACCAACAATAGGCGCTAAAAGAGCGCCTGCAATGGTAATAATCATATTAGAAAAAGCAGCGGCAGTGGCACTGGCGCGTGAATCAGAAATATCGTTACCTACTGCAAAAATTAAGATTTCAACGCTTGCAAAAAATCCGGTCAGAAATAGCATTAAATAGATGATGCTGACATCAGCAGGCATCCAAAGAAGATACAGCATACTTGATGCGGCAGCCAAGGAACCCATAATTAACGGCAATCGCCTACTCTTAATATGCTCGGAAAGATATCCCCAAGTAGGCGCACCAAAGGCAAAACCTAAAAATACTAAGGAAGATCCCCAGGCAGCTTGGGATTTGGTTAAACCTGCATTTTCAAGATAGTCCGGCGCCCAAACCTCCGCAAAACCTGAAATTGGCAAAAAGGTAAAACAACCAATTAATCCAATCAGCCACATTTGGCGGTTTCGTGCCAACATCACTAAGGCTTTTAATATTGCACTTAACATAAGGGGTTCGTGCACTGATCGGCTTGTTTGGGTATGTTTATCTTTTAAAACAAACCACAAAGTCAGCATGAGTAGAACACCGGCAATAACAGCATAATGCAACGTTAACTGCCAGCCTATGATGTTCACTAAATATTCCATCGAGACTTCGCCAAATATGGCACCTAACATTCCCAAGGTGTTGCAAAGGCCCGTCACTGGCGCAAAATATTTAGCCGGCAACCAGTCGTTTGTCAGTTTTAACACGCCGACATAGGCAAACGCTGAACCAAAACCAATCATAAACCGAGCCAATTGGGCAATCGGTGTATACGTTGTGGTAGCAAAACAATAGGTGCCCAATGCACAAATGGCACAAGCAAATGTTAAAACACGACGTGGCCCAAATTTATCAATGCTTAAGCCAACGGGGATCTGCATAAGTGTGTAAGCGTAGTAGTAAAAAGCAACCAGATAACCAAATGATGCTTCTGTTAAATGGAAGCTGGTTTGCAGCTCTACCTTCATTACACTAGGGGCAACACGTAGATAATATTCATAACAGTAAAAAAGCATTCCCAAAAAACACATAGTAAAGGCAGCTCTCATTGAAGACCGCGTTTTCATAACTGTTATGATCCTATTTGGAATGGGATACGGGACAATCTCAAAAAATAAATTTAACTAACCAAGTTAGGATAATTCATTCCATAATTAAACATAAATAGTGATAAAAATCTATGTTGCTTAGTCAATGGCGTAAGGATAAAGGCACCCCGATTAATGCGGCAAAGTTTGGATCTCCTGTGAGACACCATTCTGTTGACAGCCTTCATAAACTTGATTATGTTATGTGCTAGCGCGCTATTACGCTGCAACAACATTCCGTTAAGAGGAGCTACTTATGCTAAATGAACAACCTAGAGAGAAAATACAAGAACAACTTGAATTCACCCTTGCACAAGGTTACGGGAGGTTGCTTCACACCCTTTCTTGACCTCAAATCAATCGTGTCCCTAAGCAAAACCTGCAAATCGTTATATGAACGGCTGAACTGTCCTCCCATTTGGCAAGACTTATTAACCCGATTCTTTACACAACCTCGTGAAATCTATCCTGTTGAATTTCAACAAGCCCCGAAATTGCTGTTTAGGTCTCTGCAAGCCGAAAAACAGCTCAAAGAAACACAGGAGGCTTACATTAAGGTCGCACGATGGAAATCAGAGGGATATTGGCACTAGTCATTGGGTAAGGTAAGGAGTACAGGCAACTCACCACTTATATTGAGTCAGTTAACTTTTCAATTTTGACTTCTTTTTTCTAACTATGTTAGTCTGAAATGTCAATTAAAGTAGTTGGAGGAAAAATGAACAATATAAAATATTTAATCCTCGTGAGTTTATTGCTATTAGTTAGTAATCCCTTATCAGCGCATATCTATCCTAAAAGTCATATTGATACTGCTGAAAAACTCTTAGAATCTGTAGACTATGAAAAAATTATGGAACAACAAATTAATGCTTCCATAGAGGTCATGAAGAAGAAAGACCCCACCACTGCATTATACGAAAAGAAAATTCGGTCGTTCTATCGCAGCACTTTCGATCATAAAGAAATTAAGGCGATTTTAGTGGAATTGTATGCTGAAAATTTCACAGAAGTTGAATTGCAGGAGTTGATCCGCTTTAACCAGTCATCTGTAGGCAAAAAAATGCATTCCAAAAATGCACTTATTAATGAAGTTCTACTTAAACATTTACATGAAAAATTTCAATTACAAATTGAAAAGAATCATCAAAAGAAATAAGTAACGTAAGTACTAAACTCTACTTTAAATGTCTACCAAAATAGGTTTGCAATCTATCAACGTGCTGAGAATCACTACTCACCACCGCACCTTGGGGGAACACTTTTTTAAATTGCTCCACGCTTTGATAAGAATCTTGCAAATAAGATTGGTAACGCTTAATCAACTGTAGAAGTTTTTTGGAGATGTCATCCGGATTATCTAAAATTTTAGTGCCGGTGGGCAAGCCTAATTCGGCATCATGATCAAACAGTTCTTCTAATTCAATTTCGCCTAAATAAAGCATCTCTAAACCCATACTCAGTGCCACTGAAAAGGGGATTTTTTTAACAGAATGGGTTGTTGACTCTTCCACTGGAAAATAACGAAATATTTCAGCACAAAAAATGAGAAATAGGTTCTGTTTCAATTTTGTTAACAGTTCATGCCCTTTCATATTGTCAGGAAGCTTCAGCATTTGACCAGTAATTTGGCTAGGGTTTGCACCAAATCTAGAAATCACCTGCTTTAAATGGTCTTTTCCTGAATAGGCAGTAATCTTTTCGAAATCATCTAGGATGTTGAATTTAGCCTTCTTTCCCTCTTCTCGATGACCATAGCAGCCCACATTTCTGATAAAAAGATTACCCAGATTCTTTACGGAAGGCCTTCTTTGTAAGCTCAAATCAACACCCTGCCAAGTCAATTTAGCTTCATGCTGTTCGAGATTATCATTCAATAAATGTAATGAGCGTAAAGCTTCGCAAGCTGCAATAATTAATGAGCCAGCGCAAAGATCAGTAATCACATTTTGCTCTTCATAAAAAGCCTGTGAAACTCTAGCAACCTCGGCCGTTTTAGCGAGATGAGTCGGTTCGAAATAGCGTTTGGTTGCTTTGCACATTTCTTGTAGTTCAGTTTGTAAGGCAATGCGAGGATTAGCCACACCTTTTAAACCATCGCCTAAATCAACTTGAAAATCAGTTTTTAACTTCAGTGAGCAATTTTGCATTTGGGTAGAAAGTCTTTCTACAGCATCGACATATTCAGGAGATTTATCATGATTCAATTTGTTTACTTTATATGACCAAAGAACATCACTATGAAATGAGAGATCAGTTGGATACTCATACTCCCCCGTTTCTTGATCAACAAAGGGTTCATAGGCCTCATCCACATATTCAGGGATATCTTCATCAGAGCCTAAATAACTTAGCTCTACGCTGAGTTGCAGCCCCTTGATGCCTGAACGAATATTTCTGAGTAAATCGCGTATTTGCTGCTCACTTTCAAACTCAGGATCGCCCATTTCTAAGAGTTCAACGATGTATTTAAATTGTTTAATAACATCGCGCATGTAAGGGCGATTAGCGCCATCTTGATTTTGAATGTCTTGTGCAAGCGATAGCATGGTGTTGGCTTTGTATACTTTTATATCATGATCTTCGGCGTCTAATACGCCATCATCTCTTACAAACTTGTATATACCTTGTTCTAACTTACCCAATAATGCTCGAATTTGTGATGTCATGACTGCTTCTATGTATTGATCTGACTAAATGGGGCCATTATAGGCTAAATAGAAACATGTGAAAAGGATCAGGCCCTAGAAAATATATACCAATAGCGTTAACACAAACGTGATTAATACCGCTATTTTAATGATATTCACCTTAAATACTTTTTCAACAATACTGGTAATGGCCAGCGTAACAACGGAGGGATAGATGATGTGCACAACGGGATCGATAATGCGCATCAATCCTTCAAAGCCTAAGTTCGCCATAATGACGGTTACAGCGATAACACCAAAAGACATGGGAAAGTAAGGGATATTGATATGTTTAAACATATCTGAGCGTTTAAACTCATCACAAATGATATCTGCAAAAGTCACGCCTGCCCCTAAAGCCGTTGTAAAGCAAGCTAGCGCTATTGCAATGTTGGAAACCAAGGCCAGTTTGGAATGCAAAATAATGAAGCTCAAATGAATTAAAATTTGGTGGCGTGGCACATTCACTAAAGTCGCACTATGATTAGCAGCCGAAAAAGCCAATCCAATATAAATAATGGCCAGCAAAGTCACGGAAATAATACTCGCCCAAAGACAGGTTAAGAAAACTGAATATTCTCGCCCCTGTTTCTGGGCTGCTTCTTTTTGAAAATTCAGCAACGCCCAAGTAGCAGCACAATAGAAAATGGAGCACATTAAATCGAGCGTATAATAACCACCATCAAAACCTAACTTAAAGGCATCTAAGGCACTGGCATTCAAATGAGGGATCGTTTCTCCAACCGTCGTGAGACCTTTATAAATAATAATTAATAAACAAATCACTAATGCCGGCGATAAAATATACCCTAAAATTGCCAGCACTTGTTCCCTTCGATAAATACAGGCAAGAGTTGCACCACCTGCAATAATGGTGAACCAAAACAAACTTAACGCTGGGAAATAAGGGGTGACTGCGCCATAAGCCACGGTGAAACAGCGCGGCATAATAGCAAAAGGCCCTAGCATCACTAATCCAATGATCATCAGTGCGGCGCCTGGAACTCTGCCAATTTTATAGAAAAGCTTACCTGCGTGGCCATCTTGCAAAATGGTGGCATAAAGACCTAGCAAAGGTCCGAACACAGCGGTTAGCATCAGGCCGATGATACCTACCCATATCATATGACCAGAATCTCTGCCCATAATAAGGGGGAACACTACATTGCCTGCTCCAAAAAACATTGAGAAAATGGCCAAACCCGTTTCCCATGTCGACAGGTGCATAATGGGTCGGCAGAAGCGTTTAATCATAGGTGCATCCCAGTATTGGCAATTGTCTGAGTATTAACAAACTCAAGTATATCAATCAAAGCCAAATGGGACTACCTAACGATAAGGCTAAGGTACACAATGTTGTCGGTTAACTATCTATATGAACAAAGGCTGATGATGGGAAATTACAGAGAAGTACAACCCCACGGCCAATCAAGAAAGTGTTTAACGATATTTTCATGGTCACGGGGACGAATAAAATTCACCATGATGGTGTTGATATTCAAGTCAGTCGCAATATGATTATCATTCGCGAAGGAAATGATCTCTCACTTATCAATACGGTACGATTAAATAACGATGGCCTTGCGTCTCTTAACACCTTAGGAAAAGTCAACAATATTGTTAGAATTGGTGCATCAAAGTGGAAAAATAGCAGATATAGAATTAGAAGTGGGTGGACCTATGCCCTTTTCTCGCTGCACCTTATTTAATTTTGAAACAACAGCCCAGCCTGAAGCAATTTTATTACTAAACACAGAAGCAGGAACAGTGTTAATTAACTGTGACAGCATTTAAAATTGGACGCATGGCGTACCCCTTATTAATACCACTTATGAAAAAATATGCGAAACACTCGAGCAAAAGTTTGCTATAAGCTAAAGGTATATACAATCAGCAGATTGATGAACTTACAAAAAAAGTATATTTTGTTCTCAACTAAGGTCAGGACAGGGATAGTTGATGATACATATTATAATGGTTCACAGTGAATTCAGTGAAAAATTGCTGCAGATGGTTTTGTTACGGATCCCGTTCACTCAAGTAATTACTGTTCCTAATCAACTTAGTATAAAAACGCCTGAAACATACCTCACAGCTTTACACGCCCTTGTTCAACAAAGTTCAATTTCAAATGACAAAGTTAACTATATTTGCGTTGAATCGAACTACGGCCAGTCAGCTAGTGAAGAAATTAACACTGCCTTAATTGATAACTTGCTTTTACATTTTAACAATGCTCGCATTCTCGCCTTCGGTGGAACAACGGCCTCATTAGTTAAAGCCTTAGCTTATCGCCCAAGTATCAGCGTTATTGGTAAGGGACCTAATGTATTGGCTGAGATAACCATCTATTGCGGCCGCGAACTTCAAGAAAGCGAAATCAAACGCATTTTTACCATTAGTCAATTTAGAGATAGCTTAAGCCTAGAAGGTTCTGAATTTACGAGAAGCAGATCAATGAGCTCTCCTGAAGAAATGAGTGACTATATTGATAGTCACAATAGAAGTGCATCCTTGCCGATTACGCCACTCTTTTGTGCTTCTGCTGCCGCTTCTGCTTCTGCTTATCCATCTGAATCAGTAGCAGGAAGCCTTTTTACAAGCATGTCCAACAACGATTCTAGAAATAAAGCATCTAATGGTAATCGATTATTCTAGTATCGCAACATTAAGTTTCATAGATATACCCATTGCACTTCAAGATGCGAAGTATAGAAGAAGTGCTGCCTTGCGCGAGGGGGGTTATCAGGGGGAAAAACGCGATTTTCCCCCTGATTGCAAGCGCGAATGAATTCGCGCGCAGCATTTAATCAAGATTATACCGTTCGCACCTTCAAGTGCGAGCGGTATATACAAATGATGATTTGTTGTTGGATGTCCTATGACACTTATCAGCTTCATGTTTGTTGAAAAATTTATTAACAGCCCCTAGACACCTTTTTATTGCATTGACTGTAGCACCTAGCTACTATTAACAACTAGCTAACTATTACGATCAATAAGGAGTGCGATGCGTGTTTTAACAGCCCCAGAACAGCAACTCGTTTCTGCAGGTTCAAACGATGAGTTTTTCGAGATTGTTGCTGAAATCATGATTGAGATTTGTTATGAAGTTTTTGTGCAATTAATTGCCGAGATCATTATCCAGGGCACCATCAACGGCATTAGAAGCATTCATGATTACTACTACCCACCCCAGGTAGTCATGACCTCTCATTTTAGACCAGTAACTTAACAGATTATTTTAATAGTCTACCGAGCAGAATGGGTAGCCGCTAACATTTCTACTCAATTTGACCAGGGTCTCGTCTCCTCTACCGCCTTGCGGTAGAGGCTTAATTTCTTGATAAATTCGATTCTATCAAGTTCAGCATGGGTGTTTTAATATCGTGCTTTCTCGCAATTTTTAACACATTATCAATGATGTATTCTTTTTCAATTGCTTTACCTTCAACATAATCACGATACATGCTCGGGTAGTAGTTTTTGACCTTTTGCGACGCTGTTAACATTTTTTCACTATATTCATTTGTGATTCTAACGCCATCAGCAGCTGCCACCTCAATGACTTCATTAATAAGACTACGAATAATAGAAATAAAAGGTTGTGTGGTTGCTAATGTTTCTGTATTTTTATCATAAATAATCGATAAAGATGCAAAGGGTACATTCCACAGTAATTTGTGCCATCTGATTTCTTTATAATTATTGTTAACGATCACAGATTGCTTTAATGACTCTGATAAGCTAACAGCAAGTGCTTTGCAAGCATCGAGATCTTTCATTTGATAGGGTGCCATTTTTAAATCGCCCCAAAATGCGATATCAACGGTAGTGGGATCTGTTCTATAAGCTCCAACCGTAGATATGCCACAGATAAGCGTACAGTTTCCAGTAAAGCTCGAAATCCACTCTTCATTGCCAATACCATTTTGAATGACCAAAACGATTGAGTCCGCTTTTAAACAGCTCGTTAACAGTGAAGCAATTTGATTATTTTCCGTCGTCTTTAAGGCAATAATAACCAGATCAGAAGGGGGCATTTGCGAAGCTTCGGAATGAATCAGAGGGCTTTCAATGCGAATGGTTTGTAAAGGGTCTTGAACTTGTAAATTAAAGTAGCCACTTTTTTTGATATCGGCATATTCCGAACGCATTAAATAGTGCACTTCATGGTCGGCAAGTGACAATAGGCCACCATAAGTCTTGCCTAAAGCGCCTGAGCCGATAATAGTTATAATCATCTGCCTAACCTTATAAAATCAGTTCTCATAAAAACTGAGTCATATTCTAAGCGTTTGTAAGTTTGAAAGCTATAAAAACAAACCGGCTCTTCATGAACCGGTTTGTTTTGGCTATAGGTAGGTGTACAGTAACAGCTTTACTTATCATAATGAAAAGCTCTTTAATCTTGAAATCACCATAGAGGGAAAAAATGACAAATACGAATAGTGAGCAGTCTGGACTGATCTATCCCATAGGACTTTTCACCTTAGTTGCCTTCGTATTTATCTGGTCATGCATTAACCCATACGATCGCTTCACATGGTACCTTGAATCATTTCCGGTCATGATTATTATCCCACTGCTGTTTGCGACTTACCAGCGGTTTCCCTTAACCAAATTATTATATGCGTTGATAGCCATACACTGCATTATCTTACTGATTGGCAGTCATTATACTTATGCAAAAGTCCCCTTTTTTGATTTTCTTAAAGATCAATTACATTTATCTCGCAATCATTACGATCGATTAGGGCATATTGCACAAGGATTTATTCCTGCCATTGCTATCCGTGAGCTGTTATTGCGAACATCGCCACTCAAGTCGGGAAAATGGTTGGTGGCGATCCTGATTTTTAGCTGCCTCGGGATCAGCGCAAGCTATGAACTACTAGAATGGATAGTTGCCGTTTTCACAGGGGAAGCCGCCGATGCCTTTTTGGGCACTCAAGGCGACCAATGGGACACGCAAAAGGACATGTTTTTTGCATTGGTAGGCACAGTGTTTTCCCTCGCTACGTTAAGCCGTTGGCATGATAGCTTTTTAGCGAAAATGAAATAAGATGTCAAAATGATAGTGGAAGGTATTAATATTTTTGCGGTGTTAGTCGCTGCTTTGTCTGCCTTAGCTTTAGGGTTTTTTTAACTGTATCTTTACATATCATCGCTTAAATCAACACAGCGCTGTGTTTATTCATTACAGCTTTATTTTATTGCCATTCACACTGTGATTAAAAATTAATTAGCTATTTTATTGTATTAATCAGTTATGGTAACTAGGCTTTTAGTAGCCATATCAAAAGCCACATGTACATTAATAATGCGCGCACATGAAAGACTCCTCAGGTAACAATAATCTTAAAAAGGAAATATTATGTCAAATGATCCCAAAAAAGATGAACAAGATCGCAAAGCAAAAGAACAACAACGTCCTAACCCAGAAGTAAAAGGCTCACCAGAAACTAAGCAAAATAAAGATGAGCAAAAACCTACGACGACTATTCCTAAAAAAATGTAATTAGAAATACTAAGGCAAGAACGATGTGTTGTACGTTCTTGCTTTTTTTATGGGTCAAAATGACCATTCGATCTTTTTCTTTTTATGCTTATTTGGGTTTGCTTTTGAGTAATCGTGTCTACAGACTTGCTCGATGCTACTTCAGCTAAGGTTGGTCCTGGGCTGGGACTACTAAAGATTAATGCAGGAAGCAGTTCAGAGGTAAGTGGCTGTACAGAAGATACCAATGCCATATTGGCACGAATGAGCCGCACTTCCTGTTTTAGAGCCTCTTCAAGAGTTGGATCACTTTCAAGTTTTTCGCATAAATACTTAATTAAATCTTTTGAATCACTTCTTTTTTGATAATGAGTTGCTAACATTTTTTCAAGAATGGATTGTAAAGCCGGCTCTATTGGCAGTTTCGCTTTAGCCTCTAACCATTTCATTGGGGCAAACGTTAAGATTAACTTTTTCCCGGCATCATCAAGATATTGGTTATAGTATCTATATGGCACACCGTGACAAGTGACATCTAATTGGAACAATAGCATCACTGCCAGTGCAAAAGTGTCAGATAAATAAGAATAACGATTCTTCAACAAAATTTCAGCGCTCATGTAACCAGGACTGCCTGATGCTTTGTCCGCAATGATATAATGTTGATTTTCTTTTAAGAGTTTGGAGTAGTCAAGGTCAATAACTTTTAACTGAATATCATTACCCTGAATGGAGGCGGTCAGATTTTCTGCTTTAAGATCCGCATGGATAATACCTTGCTCTTTTAGATCTTCTACTAAAAGGCAGGCTCGCAAGCTTAGCATCCATTTTTGTGTTTGGGTCAAATAGTCACCCTCTTCAATTTGAGAGAACAAAGATTCTCCTCGCCACTCCATCACCGTATAAAGTTTACGAGAGGTGATGATGATCTTTTTGGCTATAGGAAACTTAATTTTCATTCTGGGCGAAATGCGCAAACCCTGTCCAAAGATGAGCTTATTTTTTAGCCCCGCTTGATAAGCATCAGCTTTTTCATCTTTTAGCTGAGAATCTTCAATTTTAATCGCAACAAGCCCACCGGCTTTTGTCATCCCCCTCTTAACAACTGCCCCACCACCTTCTCCTACTTTTACTCCCAATGCGTAAATCACATCGTTAACGATCACAAATGAATGTTCAGTTTGTTGTTGTTTGGGATCTTTCTCACCTGTAATAGGGTCTCTTGCCTGTTTTTCAAATTTTATGCCACTGGGTTTGCCGAGCAAATGTTGCTCGGCTAGTAGCCATGCTTGTTCTGTCGGGAAGCTCATGAATACTTCACTTCCTTACGACAAGTTTACGCTTTGCATTCACTTCTGCTAGCAAAGCAATTCTTTTGTCTATTTCGTCAATTGTGTAAACACCACGGCATTCCTCACTTAAACCCACACCAACGCGTGCGGCTTTTTGTTTTGCTTTGCTAAACGGGCTAAGGACGATGGAAGGTGTAGGTCGCTTTTTAGGGCTTGAATATGGGCTACTATCCAGTGCTTCATGACAATAAAGCGCCGATGGATTAGCAGGCCCTTCGGGTTTGACCTTATTAGCTTTAGGTGCAGCCACCGCTAGTTCTTCACTGCAACGACTCTCAAGCTCAGTTGCAACCACCTGTGCTCTTTCAAATAGGTCCTGATACACGGCTTGCGTTAAAGTGATCCCAACATTAGCACCTGTTGTTACTGTTGTTACTGTTGTTACAGGAGCTGTGTGAACTGAATGAGTACTTGTTACGCTCGGGGAGTCACTTGCTCTTTGTACCAATACTTTTTCATTGTGCGCTTTGCTGCCCCTTAGGATAGATGGCATGATATTGTTTTCCCAGGGATCGTTAGATTTACGCGCGTCGTCAGGACCATTTTTCATTGATAACCTCTGCTCTATATAAAATATCATACAAATATGTCATTTATTTGACTATTTTGTGATCGTTCTCGTGAATTTTATCTTTCTGACTAGTTTAAATCAAGTGAAATAACCGTTATCTTGAGTTCTCTTCCAACAAAGCCCAGAGGTCAGATATTTTAATAATGAAAATTGGCACATACCGACATTTCAAAAACAAACAGCTCTATCAAGTGATAGGCACCGCCATCCATAGCGAAACCTATGAAGAAATGGTGATCTATCAGGCATTATACGATTGCGAACAATTTGGACAAAATAGCACTTGGGTGCGGCCCGCTAAAATGTTTTTGGAAATAGTTATCTTAGGTGACATTAAAATGCCGCGTTTTTCTTATATTTCCGCATAATTATTTTTTTTTGATGATTCATTATTTAGTAAAGGTAATCCATTCATGCCCCATCTTACATTAGAGTACAGCAACAATGTGCTAGAAAATGACTTTTCAAGCCTATTTTTGCAAATTCATGAGTTATTAAGCACCCAACTACCAACCCAATTGAAAAGTTGTAAAAGTCGAGTCATTGGCAGTGAGGATTATGTGATCGGTGATGGCAACAAAACGAATGCCTTCGTTCACTTGTCCATCCTGGTATTAAAAGGCCGCAGTGTACAACTAAAAAGTGCCATCGCTACGACCTTGATGGGTAAATTAAAAGAACATTTTTCAGGTTCGGCAAACCAACTGGATCTGCAAATCAGTATCGCGATCAATGATTTGCCAGAGGTTTATCAAAAATAAGGAGACCTTCTTTATGCCAAATGAATTCTTATTAAAACACGTCAATTTTTACCCTCCTTTTTTAGGGGCAGGTATTCGTGTAAAGCACATATCAAAAGATTACACGCATATTGAAGTGGAAATGAAGTTGCGGTTTTGGAATAAAAACTATGTGGGGACACAATTTGGTGGCTCGCTTTATATGATGACTGACCCTTTTTACATGTTGATCCTCATGAAAAATTTGGGCAGAGACTACATCGTGTGGGACAAAGCGGCTAGCATCTCTTTTCTAAAGCCAGGCCGCGGCCGAGTTCATGCTATTTTTCATCTCAGCAAAGAACAAATCGAAACTATCAAACAGGACGTCGACAAAACGGGTAAAATTGAGCCGGTATTCAAGGTGGAAATAAAAGACGACAATGGCGAGATTATCGCCACCGTTGATAAAACCATTTACATACGACGCAAAGACGCAATCAAGCCTTGAATAGGTCGATGAGCTAAAAAGAAAGTAACTATTCAGATGGGCCAATGTATGAATTCCGTCGTTGCGAGCTTTTAGCGAAGCAATCCATCTTGAATGTAATTAATTAATTTTTCGCGGGTAGGAGAACTACTAAATAGAATCTCTAATGCCTGTGCTGCCCCTATTGAATTCTTTTGACATGTCGATAAATAGCTGCGGATTCGACAAAATGTTTCTGCCCCATCTATTGATTAAAAACAGCCAGAAATCTTTTGTTGGACTTTGGTCATTCTAATATCGCGCTCTCCTTGATTATTTGTAAATGGGACATCAATAACATCCATAAATCTCAATACATCATCTTCATGGTCACCAAGCCGTTCAAGCAATTTGCGCGCCTTTGTTCTTTTTGTGCGACCTCGTATTTCTGTTTAGGCTCATTCGGTGGCCGGCATTCAATGTCTGCTTCCAGCAGTAAGGATCGATATTTTTTTCGCCATTTTTTAGAATCTATTTTTGATAATACGCCGCCATTTTTTTCAACATCTTCATTAATATCTAATAGCAAAACTCACATCTTTTCTGCCCATTTCCAACAATCTTGTTCATAAGCACGAGTTAACTCTCTAAGATGGTGTCCGTTGCACAGAAAATGAGTACAAGAATATTGAAAATATGGCTTCCAATGATCATGGCATAACGAGCCAAGAAATGAAGGTAATATACCCATTACACTTCAAGATGCGAAGCATAGAAGAAGTGCTGCCTTGCGCGATGGGGGTTATCAGGGGGAAAAAGGGTAATCAAAATTTCAAATATTGCTTTAACCGCAGGCGATATCTTCTCTTCAGAGAGAATGTTTTTTGCTTAAGCAATCATTGCATCAATATCTTTGTTATCAACTTTCAAGTCAATGTAACCCTTAAAATAATTGACAATAAGATAACGTGACTTTTTAAGATGCATTTTTCCTTTGCCAGAAGGGAATAGTTCAATTATTTTTTTGGGGTTCAGCCCTCTGGGATTAAATGATTTCAAGCTCTTAGGCTATCCTTAGTGCGGTTTTAAATACGGATAAAATAAGCTTTAGGAATAGAATGTGGATGCTCTTTTTTTTCGGCTAATTCATGTCAAGTGCTTTTTGACATATTTTTTCAGATCGATTGCTTCGCTAAAAGCTCGCAACGACAGAATTCATACATTGACCCACCTGAATAGTTACAAAAGAAATAGTTATACCCCTCTTTTATTTTATAAAAGATATCTGATAATGGGACAGAAAAGCCCAAAGTGCCACATTCGGCTGCTTTACATCTTACTAACAACTTTCGTTTATTATAACGCTCATTTTTTCGCTCTGAAAGCTTGACTACGATCTGCCTCATCTTCACTAGAGGCATCTAAAGAATGGCTGCAATCTGCTTTGTCATCACTCATTTGTGCTCTAAAGGTGACAGGCTTATTTGTTGGCATCAGCAGGGCTTCAGTGGGCATATTAAGCAGCTTGGTATTTCTTATCCGTTGATATATCAAGCTATCAATTTGTCGTACAAGCTTTTCATAGGTACGAATTTTTTCGGATTCGTTGGCTGGTAACCCTGCAAGTAGCGTATCTTTGTTTTCGGCCCTTATAATCTGGTCATAGTACTGTCTAATCGGATCAGGATACTGATTAAACCGATTGATTGCTGACTCCAATTCATTCTTTACCGAAATCCCAGAAACTGCCATATGTACCCCGATGAATAAAACAGTAATACTTGATTATATCAATAACTATTTTTTGTTAAACAGCCCACTGCGCTTTTTGGATATAGCTTTACGCTGCCTTAATAATGGCGAGCTATCATCAATATCAATCGTATTTTCTGCTATTACGACTGTAGAGCTAGAGATTGTGGTTGAGCCATAAGACAATAATAACCCTGAATGGGAATCTAACTCTGATGTGCGGGCAGCTTTTTCTTGAACGTTTTCTGGCAATACCGACATTAATTCATTAAATGCATTTTCGAAGTAAGCATAATCTCTTTGATCAACTACGTTAGCCAATAACTTAGACAATTGCTTTTTAAGGTCATTTAAGGCTGTTTTGCTGGTCCGCTCAGAAACGTTTACCACAATATAATGCGCAGCGTGTTTAATTTCAAAATGCTCAGATGTGCTTGTTAAAGCCTTTAGCTTAGCAATGGCACTTTGCTTTTGAAAGTCCATGCTAACTTCACCACCTAACATAATCACCTTCGATGTGTATATGCACTGTTGTAAAATTTTATTATAGCAGCAGATGTTTGGAAATGGGTCAAATATCCCTCATCCGATAGATAGAGATATTTCGCCCATATTAAGTCAGAAAACTTATAAATGAGCACCCATACGCTTCTCTTCGAAGGTATGATTAGCAGGCAGTGCTGATTCGGTGTTAGCGGTAGATCGGTCACGCACAAGTCCTAACATGGGCGTTAACACCGCGCTCGGTCGATTAAAGATAGGATCTAGGACGGAAAATTGACTTGGCTCAATTAAGCCATGCTGACTTAACAAATGAAATAAAGACTCAAATTCTTTAACGGTAAATTGAAATTCCCGTGTTAATTTCTTTTTACCTTGAATGACTTTGACCGATCCGTGTACCTCATGCGCAACAAGATCAGAACAAATTCCAAGCAATTTTTCATAGGTTTCATTTTTATGACAAGACAAATCAACACTATCATCTTGAGGTTGAAAATCAATGCCCGCAAAATGTTGAAGAGTTTTCTTATGCTCTGCTTTGGCAATTGCTGAAGCATGTTCATCAGAAAGAATTCTCTGAAAATACTGTTTTTGTAATTGAGTAACACGCGAATCAACATTGTTCACCAAATGATCTAATTTGCTGTAACGAATACCAACAAACTGCACAGGCATGAAATTAGGATCGATACAGCGTTTAACATCATTATAGGATTTGATAGAACTCCGAACTTTATCTAAGTTATTTAGTTTATCGTCCCACATAATAATAAAAGCAGGCAAGTCACCAAATTGTTCTAATGCCGACAATAAACACTCACCTTTATGTTGCCCTGCAGATAAAATCATGCCCTTGGTAAAAAGCCCTTCTTCACTTGGCGGTAACTTTTTTTCTATACCTACATAAGGACCCTGATTAAAATCGATTTGGAAACGTGCTAGTTGTTCAATGGTTTCCTCTAACAAATAGGAACCACGACTTGTCAATGCAATCGTCTCAACACCACTTGCCTGAATTTCCCTCACCACAGCTGGTGTATCTTCTTCGACAACGTAAACATCATCAGGATGAATATTTCTAACAATGTTAAGATACACTGGCAATATCCTGTCTTTGGTTTGTAACGCAGATAAACCTTGTCTCATAAATGCATTGAAATCAAAATCAAACCAATGATCGGTTCCCAGCGTATGGCGGTAACTCACTACGGTATTATCAAGATCGAGTGCAGCCATTTTTCTTTTATCCGGATGCCGCTGTGCGAACGCTTGAATAAATAATAAACCATCTTTAAAACTGCTTGTTTCAAAAATGCTACCGCCCTCATTTTCTGAGAGCTTTGATAGAGTTTGTGGCATGGACATATTTAACATAGGTAACTCCGCGATACCGCTAGAAACAACTTAAAACAACTGATAGAACTTGTACCATAAAATGGATACCAAGCAAAAAAAAGTATCATAGTAATTTGACTACCGGCGAAAACCTTCCTTAAAGTGGTATGGATTCTAATAAAAGTCATTCTACTATATTATGGAGAATCAACATGTGGTCAACGTTTAGCGAATTCCTTGTCGAGCAAATCGAACAGCTATCCCCCAAACAAATGTTACTAGGTGCTACAGTGCCTTTGGCATACATGGCCTATCAACACGATTGGAAAAGAGAAAAAGAGAAATGGCAGCAATGGATTTATGATACTTTACCCCGCTTGCCTATTATTGGTGCAAAATTTAGAGCTTCAATCGATAAAGAATTTAACCCGGCTTTAGATGCGCTCGATAAAAGCATTCATGAAAAAAGAACATTGCGCTATCGTGCATTACCCAAACAAGGTGTAAGCCAAAAAGAAATCCTAGAACATGTCAAAACGATTGCAAATTCAACACATTTAAAAGACATGATGTCAGGTGGTATCTACCGAGATCTGAATGATGCCTATTTAGATGAACTCAATGCAGAAATATTTAGACTTGCAGCCTATACCAATCCTTTACACGGTGGTGCATGGCCAGAATTAGCGCAATGTGAAGCAGAAGTGATTGCTTGGTGTGCAAAACTATTTCATGGCAATGAAACAGTTTGCGGTAACATCACGCCAGGTGGCACTTATAGCATCATGGAAGCGATGCGCACGTATAAAAAATGGGCAAAAGAAACCAAAGGGATTGATAGACCCAATATGGTGGTGCCAAGTTCTATTCATGCAGCCTTTGATAAAGGCGCCGAAGATTACGGCATTGAACTTATTAACGTGCCAGTTGATCCTATTACACAGCGTGCAGATGTAAAGGCGATGGGGGGGAAAATCAATAACAACACTATCGCCATCGTTGGTTCTGCTCCAAGTTTTCCTTGTGGGGCAATCGATCCCATTAAAGATTTGAGCGAATTGGCAGCGAAACATAAAATTGGCATGCATGTTGATGCGTGCTTAGGCGGTTTTTTAATTCCTTTTGCAAAAGATGCGGGCACCGATATCGGCTCGTTTGGTTTTGACTTGCCTGGGGTTACCAGCGTGTCAGCTGATCCGCACAAATATGGAGAAACGCCTAAAGGCTCTTCAGTCATTTTGTTTAGAAAAGATATCGGCAAATTCCAAGCCTATGTGAAACTAGATTCTGCAATTGGGATGTATATTACACCAAATCAAGCTGGCAGTCGCAATGGTGCCAATATCCTAATGACTTGGGGAACCTTGCTGGCGGTTGGACGTGATCAATATATTGAAAATACTAGAAAGATCTTGGCGTTAAGGACTGAGATTGTTACTGAAATTAAAAAGATCACACAATTAAAGCTATTAGGCAATGCTGATCTTAGCGTGATCGCTTTTGATTCGCATATTGTAAATATTTATGCCATCAGCGAACAAATGCATCAAAAAGGCTGGCATTTGAATAATATACAGCATGTTAAGGGTGCACATCTTTGCTTAACAGCAAATCATTTGCAAAGTAAAACTTTTTGTCACCGATTTATTCGTGACTTAGCTTCGGCCGTTAAATATGTTAATGAACACCCATTAGAAAAACCTAAAGGCGATGGTGCAACTTATGCGAGTTTAGCTGCTATGCCACCCCTACTCGCACCACAATTAAAAAATAAATTGGGACGCGAATATGCTTTACTCGCAGGGAATATTGAGCAATCTAGAAGTGCTAGTAACCGGCCCAATTTTTAGTGAGTAAAAATGTGACTGCTTTTATTCATAGTAAACTATGAATAAGCAGTCATTTTTGACAAATTAAAGGAGATTATTTTGCCAAAGAGGCAATCCCTGAATGGGGATTACGAGGTAAGCACTATTTAAGTTCAGAGGATAGAAAAGTGTACGAAATTAAGTGTGAAGAGGGTACTTTCCGTGACCATTATGGCAATCTGTTGCATGGAGAATATTTATATGTATTATTTCCCAATAACGTACTCTATGGTTGCAAACTTGGCACTCAGTGCTTTCATTCCTATTTAATTTCCGGCTTAAATGTCAAGGCAGCAGGAATTCTGTATTGCGATTATGGCATTATCATTACAATCAGCAATGAATCTGGTCACTATAAGCCAACCCATATTGAAATGCTTCCAGCACTAAGTGTTCTGCAGCGTAGATCGTTATGCCCTTTTCTATTTGAAGACCACTCTGAATTAAATCCTAAAAAATCCTACCAAGGAGTAAAGTATTTTTACGCAGAACCAGATGACAGCAAGTTATCTTTGACAATAATCACTGATTTAGAAAAATTAAAAGAGATTATTAATTCAACTATTGAACAATCAAAATTACTACTGCAAGCTCGCGCTTTAAAAATAGACGGCACCCCTGTCTCACAGGTTTTTTCTGTGGATAGCATATCCTATGAGACATTATGTCCTTATTATGCCGATAATGAAAAAGAGCAGGATATAAATGATGTCACCATTGCGACAGCAATGAAAGATGATAATGATTTTATGAAACAGACCTGTCTATGGCGCATGGGAGGAAAAAAGGTATCTAGCCGCTTTATTGGAAAGACCAGGCAGTAATTCGTAAACCCCTTATTTTAAAAGGTTTTGCTAGCGCAACTCGCCATGGCTTAAAAATTGCAAATCGTGCCACTTTAATTGTTAGCTGACTAAGATTTAAAGTATTTATGATCCATTCGCTACTTTAGAGGTTAATTTGAGGTTAATTTGGGTGTCCTTTATCACTTCTCAACCGCACCCGCATTAGTTTATAATCCAACTACAAAAGGACTTTCACACTTCCATGTAAGGAGTCGATTTCACAGCAGTAACAAGAGAATGATATCTATGACAACTTGGAAAGACTTAATTGCTCGTAAAGAACTCTTTGCTAAAATTGAACTCAATGGCACTGAAGTCATTCTTCACTTAGCACAAAAATATGTAAAACCTGAACTCATTATGCCAATTAGTAATGCTATTATGTACCTTTACAGCGTTTCAAGAGATTTCCAAAATAAATTTCGCAGACCTAAAAAATCTAATGCGTTAACGCTACAATTACAAGCAGAACATGGTTACCATACAGGTGTCGACGTACTTAATGCCTTAAGCAACTTTGCGACTTCGCATAAATCAAAAGCCAAAGCGGCGGCAGAACAGCTTGCACAAGCCAAACCGATTAAAAACAGAAAAGACGTAAGAGCCGCCTTGAAAGAGGGCACCCTTTTTGCGAAAGTCGAACTAAAAGGGAGCCAAGTCTTCTTTTCGCCTCATCCCGACTTTTTAGGGAATAGCAATCAACGGTTGATTAATGGCGTGTTAGCTTCTTTACGCCGCTCATCTAAAGAACTACAGCGTACTATTTATGATTTAAAAAATCTCAATCGTGAACCCTTTTTAGGCTTAACAAAAACCCATGGCTATAGTGACTGTGAAGCAGTTTTAAAAGCATTAATCGCGGCTCAAATCGCGCTTGAAACTTCGCAACAAGTATCACCTGAACTAGAAGCGATACCTCAACAAGAGGTAATAACTCAACAAGAGGTGACACCCGTCGTTGCAGCACCCGTATTAGAAGACGCAAACTCACTTTGGGACTTCGCTGATCTATCCTACGAAAATTTAGATTTAGATGCCTTTGGCACAGCAAGCCACTATAGTAGTGACAATTCTATTGAAATGCTGTTAGCGCAGTTGCCAACGCCTTTCGAAGAAAGTGAATCGATGTTAACTAATAAATCGAGAAGTGTACTATTTAGGTTTGAGGACTTAACGGGTGCAATACTTCCACCGGATGAAGATCCGCTGATGCCAGCATTCGCACTGGATGGTTACAATGATTGGCAAGGGTCAGATGAACTTGAAGCAGCCCCCTATTTATCAGAATTCTCACTACGTTAATAGTCATTTTAGAGAAAACTCCCGTAGCTTTTAACCTGCGGGAGTTTTAATCAGCAAGCGGTTTTATTTTTTAGCAGGTTTAACAACGATTGTTGATTTAACGTCTTTCACGCCTTCAACTTCTTTAGCAAATTTAACAGCATTTTCTGCTTGTTCTTTATCGGTTACTTTACCGGAAAGATGAACAACGCCTTTCTTGGTTTTAACGTAAACCTTGAATGCAGCAACATTTTCATCCTCAACTAATTTTTCTTCGATAAATTTTGCTTTTACTTTAGCGGTAATTTCAGTATCAGAAAAAGTGGTTGTTTTAGCATCTTTGTGTTCAGTTGCATGGTGCTTATCAGCATTTTCGCTAATAACAATCATTTCTTCATCTTCAATAACACTAGGAGCAGCAACCGCTAAACCTTGTGCTAAAAAAAGTGCAGGAATAGAACCGAGGAGAATTTGTGTTAATTTTTTCATAAAGCGTCATCCTTAATTTAAAAAAAGATACTAATCGAACATTTTATACTTAGAATTCTAAATAACAAGTTACCTGCAACAGCTACTTTATGCTTTCGTTTCATAAGATAACCCGCAGTAAAATATTATGGATCTTGATTTCAAGTCAAATAGATGAGGTTAGATCACGTATATCACCCTTAAAACTAAACCGGTACCCTTCTTCTTCACTGTTAGTCATCGAGTCTCTTAACCAAAATGATGCTACGAGGATTCTACAAGGACAGCCAGTTTAGGTTGACCTGCTTATTGCAGTTCCCTTATTGTTTGCACTTCAGTCTTTTTTAG
>Ga0105045_10000716_pt1 | contig 25323 bp, 28 predicted proteins | sample MAT02_FD_78089 | JGI IMG/M metagenome (GOLD analysis project Ga0105045, IMG submission 78089) | Freshwater microbial communities from Lake Fryxell liftoff mats and glacier meltwater in Antarctica - MAT-02 (megahit assembly) | ecosystem: Environmental > Aquatic > Freshwater > Ice > Liftoff... | reverse complement strand
CTGAAGCAAGAAAAAAGTATTAAAGTTGGAATAGAGATAAAACGTCAAGCAGCTGGTTGGGATAATGATTATCTGCTTAAGATTATAGGTGTCAAATCTTTTTCATGAAATTGCCCTGTCCTTTGCCTGTCTACTTTGGGGCGCTCGGGCGATTCGTCTTAAAAGGCTGGGGCTGGGATTCTTCATACACCGTAAAAATATTTTCAAAGCTTTCAATAGAGATATTTCCTTATTACATAAATTAAACAATCACGACTTTATTCAATTGAGATCTGTTCTGTCTGCCTCTCCAAAAAATAAAGATCGTGTTGATAACCTTTTTGATGCACCGTCGAATACCACGACCTACTTGCCTCCTGAGTTAATAACGAAGATTTTGTCCCATACACCATCCTCCGTTAAATCCGCAGTATCTTATTTCGGTTTACTTGAGCCAAGTCAACGTCCTGAAAAAGGCCTAGAAGGCATTAGTGATTTAATCAATCTTGGAAAAAAATCTTTTGCTCAACTTGGCTATCAAAATGTTGAAGAAGTAGAAGAATTCTTAAAAATCCATGGGGAAAAGATTAAACGTGTGGAACTAGGATTTGAGGACCCTAGGTATTTGAAATGGCGTCAGGACAACGAAATTAGACTAGAAAATTTACTTGCGTACTGTCCAAATCTTGAAAGTCTTCCCTGTAATCCGGCAACAGAAGCATTGGTTGATGCGCTTTGTAAGATTAAAAGTTTAAAAAGCCTTTCTCTGAACGATTTTGCCTTTACTAATGGGCATTATTAAAAATCCTATCCAAAAATGCAAGCTTAGAATCACTTGCTATTAGTAACTGCTTTAAGCTGACAGATGAAGTCGTCAAGTACATCGCGCACAATTTTACAGGATTACGCTCACTTAAGCTGGGAGAATGTCCAGGATTGACAAATGAAACTGTCGCGCAAATCGCGGAAAAACTTAAAGAGTTACAATCACTTAGGCTTCGAAATTGGAAAGCGCTGGCAAATGAATCGATCAAGCTCACCGCGCAAAATTTTAAATGGTTAGAATCACCTGATAGTGGGTTTTGCAGTGAGCTGACAGATGAAACTATCGATCACATCGCGCTAAAACTTAGTGTTTAAATTCACTTGATATTGGGTTTTGTCGGAAGTTTACAAATGCAGCTATCGAGCGTATCGCAGAAAATTTTAGCAGGTTACGATGGCTTGATATTTCGATGTGCCTTCTTATCATAGAGCAAGGAATATCGGGTCTGCGATTACAAATTCCAGAACTCCAAGTGAACGCGTTTAGATTCCCATGACAAAAAAGCCTGTTCCTGTCTCTACCGGATTGGTTCTTTTCGTCCTTTGTCTCCAAAAAACAGCATCAAAAACCCTGCAATAATGCATGGAATACTCAGTAATTGCCCAGTCTGCAAGTACGATTCATCGATCATCAGACTCGAGGGGAGTTTGTAGAATTCGATCAAAAAACGGGATCCAAAAACTAAAATAAAAAATAGACCACTAATCCCGCCTGCACGCAGCGGCTTGGGCGGCGAAGCCCCATCTCTCAACTTCCACAAAGTAAACAGAAAAATGAAAGTGAGCAAATAAGCAATCGCCTCGTAGAGTTGAACAGGGTGTCTCGGAACGCTAATGCTTCCGTCCGCGGGATCCCCAAAAATAATCGCCCATGGAACTGTCGTTTGCGTACCTAAAATTTCCTGGTTCATAAAATTTCCTAGGCGAATGCAGCAAGCGGCGAACGCAACCGGAATGCACAGCATATCCAGAATCTTGAGAAAGGTGAGGTCGGGATATTGTTTCTTGATCAATTGGCGATAGCCAACAAGCCCGATAAGAATTCCTAAAGTGCCTCCGTGGCTAGCTAATCCGCCTTCCCAGATTTTAAGAATATCAAGTAAACGGTGTTGGTAGCGCGGCCAATCATAGAATAAAACGTGGCCTAAACGCGCTCCGATGATGGTTCCACCTACAACAAACCACATCAGACGATCAGCTAAATAAACAGCTTGATCAGGTATCGGCGTGTCATTAGCTTTGAGGGGTGTTTGGCGCTTTAGGTATTTCGTGAAGATGGAGAGGATGATCCAATAACCTACGATGAATCCAAAAACAAAAAAAAGTCCATACCAGCGTAGAGGGTGATTTAACCCGGGAATTGTAAAAGCGTCGCGATTAGGATTCCAATAGAGCCAAGAGAAAAATAATGTGTTCATGATATACCTATTGATGATAATGGGTACAAAAAAAAAGACTTCTACTTTCCAAAGAATGTAGAAGTCTAGGTGATCGGAGTAGAGGGATTCGAACCCCCGACCTACTGCTCCCAAAGCAGCCGCGCTAGCCAAGCTGCGCTATACTCCGATGCTTGAGAAAACAGGACTATAGCAAAGTGTGTATTTTCCGCCAAGAGAATTTAAAAAAAAAGAAAGCGGGTGAAGAAAAAATAGAAAAAGAAACGTGTAGGGAGGAAAAGGGCTAGGCTGATTTTCCAACTACTTATGGTACTTGCTTCCTTTGGCTATCTCGAAGGCCCTATAAATCTGCTCCACAAGCAACAACCGCACCATCTGATGTGTCAACGTCATTCTTGACAAACTCATCAACGCACAACCCGATCCCTCGCGCAATTCCTCCGGCAAACCCTCTGCTCCACCAATCACTATCGCCAGTCTGGAACCACCCTCAATCAGCTTTTTATGCAAAAAACCTGAAAACTGTTCGCTCGTCATTAAATCGCCTTTCGCGTCACAGCACACAACTAAAGACTCTTTTTTCACAAGCTCGAGCAAATGCCCGTCGTTTTTTGCCCACACACATTCAATCAGGGCAATCGCTTGCAAGCGTTTCACATATTCAGCAATGGCTGTTTCCAGCCACTCTTCTTTAGTTTTTCCAACGGAGATAATTTTGATTTTTAACATAGAGAATTAAACGAGGTTACAGTTCGTAGCTTTTCATCGCTTGCTGGACACGGCGCTGGCCATCGCGCTCTTTGATCGCATCGCGTTTGTCATGCGCTTTCTTGCCTTTAGCTTTAGCAATTTTGACTTTCACACGCCCACCTTTGAGGTACATGCATAGGGGAATAATGGCACACCCTTTATCCTGCGATGCCGTTTTTAAACGCGCAATCTCTCTTTTATGCATGAGCAGTTTACGGTCACGGCGCTCTTCATGATTATTAAAACTTCCAAAACGGTAGGGAGAAATACTGCAGCCAACGAGCCATAATTCATTCTTGATGATTTTGACGTAGGCATCTTGCAGCGCTCCTCCGTGATCTCTTAGCGACTTAATCTCTGTGCCTTGCAAAATAATGCCGGCCTCAAAAGTCTCGAGGATCTCATAGTTAAAGGAGGCTCTACGATTAGAAACTAAATCGGATTGTTTTTCGTTCATGATACCAGTCTAGCGGATTGCAGAAAATAATACCAGTACTGTGCAGATAATTCAGCAGCCCCCGCTAAAACCCCTCCTCTAAATCAAGCGCTTAAAATAAGATGATGAATAAAGAGTCTTTGTCGTGTGGTTAGAGGGGGCCGTCTTGTACCAATCTAAAAAAAATAACAGGGCATAAAGATGGATGGATACAAAATAAAAATAGAGCTGCTTCATCCGAGAATGCAGCTTTAAATCATTCATCCTGTTCATCCTTATATCCTGTTATTTTTTCTTTGTTTAATTTTTCCGTTGAGAGATTTTTTTAGCGGAAGCTGCTGCAGATAATTCATCTTGACAAGGGATGTTTTCTTCCTTAATCTTCGTCTTTTATTCAATATACCTAAGGACATTTACACATGAAATTTGTGATTCCAACTCAAGAACTTGTTAAGCTAATCAACAAATGTCAAAATGTTGTTGCAGTACAACAGAAAGCCTCACTTCCCATTCTAGCTAACTTTTTGATCGAAGCTGCGAATGATGAGCTCGTGCTTACAGCAACAGACCTTATGGTAAGCGTTCGTTGCTTTGTGGAGGCTAAAATCCAGGAAGAAGGTGGCATTACGCTTCCGGCAAAACGTTTTTCACAACTGATTAAAGAGCTGACAGCAAGCTCTGTGTCGATTTCTAGCAGTGCCAACGAACTGATCGAAATCTCAGCCGATTCTTCGAAATTCAAATTAAACGGAATGAGCAAAAATGAATATCCAGCTCTTCCTGATATCACCGACGCTGTTCAGTTTAAAGTTTCGCAAGCGCAGCTAAAAGACATGCTCTACCGCACCGCTTTTGCCGTCTCGAGAGAGGACAATCGTTATGTCCTCACAGGCGTCTTGATGCAAATTGCAAATAAGACAGCTCTTTTTGCAGGAACCGATGGCAAGCGTTTAGCTAAATCCCACGTTGAGATTGATATCGATCCTAATTTCACCGGCATTTACATTATTCCTCTAAAAGCTGTGGATGAAATCCTCAAAAACCTTCAAGACGACGGCGAGGCAACTGTTTTTCTCATGGCGGATAAGATTGCTATTGAAGCAAACAATACACGTATTGTGACAAAATTGCTGACAGGGGAGTATCCAGACATCTACCGTGTGATCCCGCAGCATCCGGCAACAATCCTTTCCCTTCACCGTGAAGAGCTGATGACGTTACTGCGCCAGATCTCTCTTTTCACACAAGACACGAGCCACTCGGTGAGATTTTCCTTTAGTGAAGGAGAGTTGAACCTGACAGCCAATACGATGGACGTAGGCGAAGGTAACGTCAGCATGCCGGTCAACTATTCCGGACCCGAACTCGAAGTGGCGTTTAATCCTAACTTTTTCCTTGATATCTTGCGTCATAGTAAAAATGATCGCGTGACAATGGGAATTACCGATGCTTATAATCCTGGTATCATTACCGATAACGAATCTTTAGAGACCCCACCTTCAGGATCAACCCCGCTTTTCATTTTAATGCCTATGCGCCTTAATGGGGATTGATGTATCTACGTTCTCTTTATCTGAAAAATTTCCGCATCTATGATGAAGTTGCGTTCGATTTTAGCCCTCAGATCAATATGATTTGGGGGGCTAACGCTCGCGGCAAAACAACGATCCTTGAAGCCATTCACTACTTGATTACTGGGCGTTCTTTTCGTTCTTCTCAACCATCCGACCTTATTCGTGCCGGCGAATCCTATTTTTATATTGAAGGGATTTTCGTAAAACATGGAATCGAACAGCGCTTAAAAGTCTCCTATGACGGTAAAGAGCGTAAAATCGTCTATAACAGCACCAATTTACAATCCGCAACGCATTTACTCGGGTTGCTTCAAGGGGTATTGCATACTCCCGACGATGTTGCTCTGGTAAAAGGATCGCCCTCTATAAGACGCCACTTTCTTGATTTGCAGATTGCTCAGGCAGATCCACTCTATGTGCATCACTTGACCCGTTATAATCAGGCGATGCGCCAGCGGAACCAGCTATTGCGAGCGAAAAATGTGGCCTCCATTCATACGTGGGAGCACGAGATGGCGAATGCATCCGCCTATATTGTGACGCAGCGAAATCGGGTGATTTCTGAGCTTAATGCCTCGGCAATTCCCTTACATGACATGCTTGTAAGTCACCAAGAGCCACTTTTGTTGGGTTACACGACCTCAGCCAATCCGAAAGATTCGCTTGAGGTGTTAAAACAATATCATTTAAATCTGTTTCAGAGAAATCGAAAAAGGGAACTGGATTTAGGGTTAACGCTTGGAGGACCCCACAAGGATGATCTGTCTATTTCTTTGTGTGGTAAAGATGTGCGGCAGTTTGCCAGCGAAGGCCAGCAGCGGAGTTTTGTTTCGACGTTGAAAATCGCGGAGTGGTCTCGCCTTAAGGCGGAAGCGGAGGATGCTCCTTTGATGCTGATTGATGATTTGGGGATTAGTTTGGATCCAACGAGGCGTAAGAGTTTGCTGAATCATCTGACGTCGTTGGATCAGGTCTTTTTGACCTTCACGCAGCCGACAGAGATGGATTGTGACGAGTCGCAAGTTAGGTTGTTAGAGATCGTGTAGATAAAGAAAAAAGCATCACCACAAGATGTGATAGGCACGTTCAGAAAAAAAGAGCAGGACAGGAACGATCAGGCAGGACACGAAGGATAAAAAAACAAGATAAACAAGATAGGTTTAACCACTCATTTTTCCAAATCTTCCATAAAAGACTTAGCAAGATAGGTGTTAAACCTATCTTGCTATCTTGCCTATCTTGTTTTTTATCCTTCGTGTCCTGCCTGATCGTTCCTATCCTGCTCTTTTTTTCTGAACGTGCCTATCACATCTTGTAGCGATGCTTTTTTATTGAGGAAGTGTCATCAAGCCTAGCGTTGTCAAACTGAAGCACGGCTTACCTTCATAAGTCCCTGTAGATACCATTCCAAGCTCATATAATCGCTTAAACACAGTACGCTGAATGAAATCCAAGTCTTCTTGGGAGTGCACAGGAACCGCATATTTCCATCGCTTGCCTCTCGGCTTCAATGTCACTGCCTCCGCTGACCCTACCGGAAAAATAAAGGCATTCAAGAAATCTTCATACAGGTACCAGCCATTATGCGCGATGCGCTTAATAGCTTTTTCCACCTGCCTTAAATCGCGCTCGGTGTATTGCTCGTCAGCACGATAAATAGGATGCCTGTAAAGGGCTAAAGATTGATCTGACAAAGGCATTTCCAGCCACTCAGCAGCGTGCTCCATGGGATGCAATGCGTTGCTGCGCGTTGCTGCAAGATGCAGCTCTTGAAGTTTGTTGATCATATACAACTGATCTGCTGATTGGTTTTTAGCTGCCGTCGATACAGGTTTTTTCTGTGAAGCTTCAAGAACGGCATTCATATCTGCTAAGAAACCAAACTCATTTTCATGACGCACTTTAATGTGACCAATATTCTTAATGAGATGAGGTATTCTCTCGCGAATGGTTAACAAGTACTCTCTCCACTCATGGAAGGGGGTGATAACCTCTTCCCATAAATCATCGACGCGATTATAGCTCAAGCAGCCGACAAAATTGAACTCGAGTAGCAACATATAGGTTTCAAATTGCTCGCGCGTCAGAGAGTATTTTTTCATGAGGTCTTTCGAGAGAACTTTTAATTCAGGGGAAGAGTAAACATCATTTGTCAGTTTTCTTAAAATCGGTTCGTCAAATTCCAGATCTTCAAGATACTGTTGATACGCTTTTGGTGTTAAAAAGAACTTTTCGATGATAGAGGAAAAAATGTTATCGGAAGCTTTTACAATGGAATACCAGTTTGGTAGTGTGTGAATAGGAATTTTACTCAGAAGAGATTGCAAAAACTCCATACCGGGTTCGAAATCATCATCAAATTTAATGATTTGCGACTCATAGTATTTTCTCATTTCTTTATCGACGGTGACAGCACCATCTTTTAGGTGGAAAAGTGTGGTTTTTTCGAGCTTCGTGATGGTAGGGAGAATGAGAGCTTCAGTAGAATCTAAATGCTGTGCTAATTGTTTAACTGTCGTTTTTAAGGAGCCATCGAGGATTTCACGAAGAACGTCCACCTCAAAGGTTGAGAGTTCGGCCATCAGCAGTCGATTTTCGATATCGCGCTGATAATTATAATCGGAAAGGACAATTTTATTTTTATGACTTGCATTGGGCATATTTTATTCCAGGCTTTATGAAAAAGAATAGCCAAATGCCTTATTTTAAACAACATTATAAATCATGCCTGATGAATGAAGTTAAACCGAAAAATACAAGGTCGCTGCGGGAAGAGAGCAAAAAAACAGGATACAAAGGGTCAGGCAGGATACTCAGGATAAGTGTAACAACTTATCTTTCAAAAAAATTTTAAAAGACTTGAGAGACAAGCTGTTACACCTATCTTGCGTATCCTGCCTGATCCTTTGTATCCTATTTTTTTGCTCTCTTCTCTCAGAGGTCTTGTATTTTTTTGGTTTAAAGCAGGTTATCGGATTTTCACTTTGAAATGCTTCAGCAAAATTAAGGTGATCGCCAATGCCTCTCTAGCAGGTTCCATAACAGTCCCATTGCGCTCTTTTTTGATGGAGTTATCAAGTGTATTTAACCAGGTTGCTGGATCAGAACCTAGGTTTGCCAAGCTCCAGCTTTTCAGCGATTGATCTAGAAACAATTCATTGTCCAACAGCGACTGCCGCAATCCAATCCATTTTCGCAGGTTTTCCATCGCCTTGCTGACAACAGACTCCGTTCTTGCTATCGGTTAGTGCTTCGTAAAAGCTAAAAATTGAGAGAGTTCTCGTACGATTCCGAGTTGATTTTAGCTAACAATCGGGGCATTATTTAGATTGTTCAATATTAAACAAACAGCTTGTGAATGAAGCTTCGGTTATTTGAACGAGATGTGTCTCGCAATGCTCTCTACATGATTATCGGAGCTGGTTGCTAGTAAGGAATTCATATTACAAGCAGGTGTTACCGCAAGTGGTAATAAATATTCAGAATCATGTGGGCAAGTAGGCACAAAGTGGATGAGGCGAAGAAGCTCTTTAGAATCCTTATCAGTAGTATCATAACCTTCCATGAGTTGAAGGTTGATCTTTTGAGTAGGATTTTGCCGGTTCAAGCATATGTCCTTCACCAAAGCGTTGATATCCATCAAAGTAAGAAAAAGTTCGATTAGCGGCAGCCTGATTAATTGTAAAAAATTATTAGCGGATTGTGCCTGAGGTCCTAACTGTCCTTGCATTTCCGGAGAAAAGACTCCCACTGAATGCGCAGATAAAGGCTTTTTCAACTTATAGAATAAAGCCGGGATAAGGGTTCGTAGAACTTTCATAGGCGACCATTGAATTGAAAATTGACGATAGGCAAGTTCCTCACAACAGCTTATCATGCGCTGCCGATATCCTCTCGCGAGCAGTTGCCCCACCGTTATTCTCTCCCGTATAACGTAAGGATGTAAGTTCTTCCGGACCTAAAAACAGCTATTCCGTCCGTTGTCTTCACATGAGCCACTTTAAGTTCAGAATGGTCTCCGGAATGCGTTTGTAGGCAAAGGGGACACTTCCGGCAGGTTTTGCGCCCCATATGGATTTAAGGAATTAATCAAGTATTTGGGGGGTATTAGTCGATCCGTTCATGCATAAACCTTTGATCAAGCTTTAAAGTTCAATGGATTATGATATATAAACGATTTAAAGTAGAGTGTGATTTGTTAATGGTTTCGTCAATTATTTTAATTTGGTATGATCTCGATTTAATAGAAGGATTAAAAAAATGACCGATTCAAAGAAGGCAGATGTAAAGAGTGATGATGAGGATCTTTGTTTCAAAAATTTTGTTAATTCCTTTATCGAGAATTACCAGGAAATGGACGATGCTCTATTTCCTGAAGCTTTTGAGTTATACGTGCACAGATTAAAAGCGCATTTCCATCAAGATCCAGAGGCCTTTCATTCTCGCTTTACAGAAGGATACAAGGCTATTCTTACAGAATTAATCCATCATTAAATCTTTTCAATATTTAATTCTCCTTGCAAATTTACAGAGGATCCTCTAAAAAGGATCCTTTTCAACCTATTCTGAGTGATAATAATGAGCCGTATACACAATTTTTTCCAATCAACTTTTGTAACTTCTGAACAATTAGTCAATGAAGTGCGAACATGCCTAGATAACAAAGACCCTTTAAGAGCAAGGTTAATCTTGCTATGGAAAGGGGCTATTTCTGCCTTTGTAGCAGCCGGATCCTCTTCGTATGTGTTGGGCCAGGATACATTTAGGTTTTTGAAGTATAAGATTGGTTTAGAAAAAAAATGCGATGATTTAACGTTTATGCTGCTGTTTGAGCGCACAGGAAAAGTGGCGCTTTATGCGCTTTTGATGGTTGGGAATCCTTTCGGTGGGGCTATTTATCCTCGCGGGATTGTTGCGGCGCAAAATTGGTTTAAGCTATGCGCTCCAGATGAACCATTAGAGCAAGAAATTATTAGAATAAAGGCTGGATTTAACCATGTGGGGCCAACAGTCAAGGTTCCACAACCCGATTTGGAAGGGGTGGCTCTCCAGATATCGGAAAAAATCGATGCTTTGCCTCATCTTCCCCAGACACCTACTAAGGAAGCGCGTGGCCCTCAAGACCCCCAAACACCTGGTTGGACGCCATAAGGTTCTTCTACTTAACTCACAGACCTGATCGAAGATCTTTGGAGCTCCCAAGTCACTTCGTCCCTCATGTCAGAAAGTAACATGGTTATAAAGAAGTAGCGATTCGAACAAGTTTGTCTACTCATAACGTTAAAAGAAGATTGTCCTAGTGGCGGCAGCCCTGCCATTATTTGGCCCCGCTGCACGCGGAGCGGAACGTTATCAGCTTAAGAGCTAATAGACTTAGAATAAACAGACCTGATGGAAGATCTTTGGAGCCCCCAAGTAACTTCGTCCCCCGTATCAGAAAGTAACGTAGTATGCAGGGGTCAAGATCGAAATGCTTCTCTAGCCCCGCCGCGGTAGCGGTTTTGTCTCTTAGTGGCCCAGTGCAAGACCTTGGGTCAGCGGTCGCAGCTCTGGGTTGTAATAGAAAATGTGTTGTACTGCGGTAGCATTACCTCTAAGCGAGCAACCCCCATGAATCACGCTGTTTTCAAGCCTGTTTTTGAGGTACTGCTACCGCAGTACAGGCGTTTTCTATTACAACCCGGAGCTGCGACCGCTGACCGCGGTCTTGCACAGGCTACTAAGAGAGAAAACCGCTACCGCGGTGGGGCTAAAACACATTTGGTGAAATACGCTAGAGTGTGGTTACTCAGGAGCGCTTCAACTGCCTCGCCTTCTACATCCTAAAATAACTTGATTAAAAAAAGACGAATTCGTACCCTTTATTTAAATTCTAAACAGCATTTAAGCTACAAGTTATATGGAAGTGCGGCAATCATTTGCCGCTTTCCACCCGCAAATTAAGTGTTAACAGCGTTTAAAGCTAATGGTGGTACTAGATGAGGACGGTCTCCACTTTAAACGTTGTTAATAATTAAGGCCGTGGGCGGAAAGCGGCAAAAAATTGCCGCACTCCAAAGATCTTCGATCAGGTCTGTAAGTTATTTAGTGTTATGATAACGTTGGACTATCCACGGAACATCCCATAATATCCAATCCATTATCCACATAAACGATCGACCCTGTAATTGCTGACGCTAATGGCGACAGCAGAAATGCTGCCACATTCCCAACTTCTATCGCCTCAAGACCTTTTGCCAAGGGCGCGTTATCTGCAGAGTAGTTAATCATTTTATCAATAAAGCCAATTGCCTTAGCTGCCCGACTGCCCAGCGGCCCCGCTGAAATGCAGTTCACGCGAATATTCCACTTGCGTCCCGCTTCCCATGCCAATGTGCGCGTATCACTCTCAAGCGCTGCTTTCGCAGAACTCATACCTCCACCATAGCCAGGAATCACTTTAGCTGCCGCGACATAAGTCAACGAAAGCGCTGCTGCGCCAGGGTTCATAATAGGCCCTAAATGTGCGAGTAAGCTGATAAATGAATAAGCTGAAGAACTCACTGCTGCTAAATAACCTTTACGTGAGGTTTCGAGTAAAGGCTTTTTTACCTCAGGTCCATTAGCAAGCGAATGCACGAACAAATCAATTTTTCCAAAATCGCGCGTGATCGCTTTGGCAACCGCATCAATCGTGTACTCTTGTGCGTCGATGTAGCGCTTATTTTCTTTAATTTCGCTTGGGACATCATCCATCGAATCAAAAGAAGCGTCGAGTGCGTAAATCCTAGTGATCTGCATGAGGCTTCCGTCGGAAAGACGGCGGGATTCGTCAAATTTACCCGATTCTAGACTCATTGTGAAAATTCTCATGAGGGGAGTCCAGGTTCCGACAATAATTGTAGCTCCCGCTTCAGCCAGCGTTTTCGCTATAGCCCAGCCGTAGCCTTGATCATCGCCAATTCCTGCAATAAAAGCTTTTTTCCCTTTAAGATTGATAGTTAGCATCGCGGATCTCCTTATTTAGGTTAAAGAACGAGTGTAATCAATTTGCCCTTTACAAGAAACCTTTAAGGACCGAGAATAATCATTTACCTTGTATTTTTAGGAATTTAATGTGAGCATAGCCAATTATTTTACTCTTTCTCGTATTGTCATCAGCCCGATATTCTTGATTGTCTATATGTGGCATGATTTTTTTGGGATCAGTTCGACGATTCTGCCATTTGTCCTTTTATCCCTTCTAGGCATTTCTGAGCTCTCGGATGCCCTCGATGGCTATATGGCACGGCGGTATAACCAAGTCACTGATCTAGGCAAAATTTTAGATCCTATGGCCGATAGCATCGCCAGAATTTCCATTTTTCTGACATTTACACTAGACCCCGTCAATCTTCCGATGTTGCTGGTTTTCGCCTTCCTTTATCGCGATTCGATTATCAGCACGCTAAGAACAATTTGTGCTTTAAAAGGTTTTGCCTTGGCAGCGCGCATGAGCGGGAAAACTAAAGCTGTGATTCAAGCTTTAGCGGCGTTTATGATCCTTGTCTTAATGATTCCGCATTCCATGGGCGATTTATCAACAGCGGCCTTGCAACAAATTAGCTTTTGGGTTGTCTCTGTCGCTGCTGTGTATACGCTTTACTCTGGAATCGATTATCTCTATGTCAATAAGCACTATATTGCTAAATCGTTGACTTTTCAAACGGCAAAAGATACGCAAAAAATATGAGTGTACAAACAAACAATGTCCTCGGAATCGGTGCTCCTATCGTTGACAGGATTCTTTTTATCACAGACGACTTTCTTCAAAAACTCCATATCAATAAAGGCGGCATTGCTTTTGTTGACCATTTAGCGTTGGCAGCCATCCTTGATCAATACGCCACAGATGCTTTGACTGGAGCCGGCGGCAGTGGTGCCAATGTGATCAAAGGTATGGCGCATTTAGGTGAAAAATGCGCGCTGACAGGAAAAATCGGAACCGATCCTAACGCTGAAATTTTCTTAAAAAACTTGAGCGCTCTTTCCATCACATCGCTATATGTTTCCTCATCGACACCCACAGGACAAGTGCTTTCATTGGTGACACCTGACGGGGAGCGCACAATTTGCAGTTTTCTTGGTTCAGGCGGTTTGATGACACCGGAAGATTTAAAAGAAGAGTTTTTCAAAGGAATGAAGCTGGTTCACATTGAAGGATACACACTTTTAAATCCAGGATTGACGCATCGCGCGGTCGAACAGGCCAAAAAAGCGGGCGCGAAAGTTTCGTTCGATCTTGCTAATTACGAGATTGTTCAAACGCACAAAGAATGCATTGGAAAACTGATGAGCAGTGTCGATATTCTTTTTGCAAACGCTGACGAAGCCCGCGCTTTGACAGGTTTCGGGCCTGAAAAAGCATGTTCCTTGCTTAAAAATATTTGTGAGATTGTCGTGGTCACTCTTGGGGAAAAAGGATGTTGCGTTGGGCATAAAGATCAAGTTGTTCGCTATCCTGTGGATGCGGTTAAGCCGCTTGATACAACGGGGGCAGGCGATCTTTTTGCAAGTGGTTTTCTCTATGGATATCTGAAAGATTTACCCTTGCGAGAGTGTGCTCAGTTAGGCGTTCGAATAGCCCGTGCTGTTGTGCAAGTTGAGGGGACTGAGATCCCACCGGAAGGATGGAATCAGTTGAAAACTGAGTTGAATATTATTTCGTGATTTCAGTGCGCGTTAGCGGGATTTGAGTTTAGATAAGACACCTTTCGCGTCAAAAAAACTAGATCACTTATCTTGCCTATCTTGTTTTTTATCCTCCACATCCTCCGTGATCCTACATATTCTGTTTCTTTGAGATTGTTCACAGGGAAATCCTGTGAACAAAAGTAAGGCTTATCTGCGTGGTTTTGGACCAATCGCGCCAGTTGAACCAGTCGCGTACGTTCCAACTTCTGCAGCATCTTTATTGACGCCGCTAAACAATAATGTTCCGTCGGCAATCTTGGTCAGTTTTTTGTCAGCACTATTTTCTTCGTCTAAGTTAGCTTTGATCAGATCGATCACAGCACTATCGAGACCTAAATGCTTAGCAAAGCTACGCAATGTGTTATAAGAAGCGATTTCATAGTGTTCAATCTTAAGACAAGCACTGATAATCGCAGCATCTAAAACTGCTGATTGAACTCTGTTTTCTGTTAACGATGCCGCTTCTTTAACGAGTCCTGCCATTGCTTCACATGGGATCTCTTTAGCTGGCAAATCAAGAATTGAAAAGATTTTTTCAATTCTTTTGACTTGGTTCTTTGTTTCTTCCAAGTGCTGCTTCAAACCATCTTTCAAATCGGTTAAAGAGGCTAATTGAATCAATTTTGGAAGTGATTTCACAATTTGATGTTCTGAACTATACATATCAGCTAATTCATCAATAAATAATTGATATAAATCTTGATTTTTCATCGAACAACTCCTTGTATGTATGTTAAGGGCGTGGAAGCCCATTACAAGAACTATACGAACCGTCATATAGCCGAATTAGGTAAAAAAAAGAACAGGATGTGAAGGGTCAGGCAGGATACGAAGGTGGGTTTGACCACTTATCTTTCTACTCTCTTCTTAAAAGATTTTGAAAGATAAGTCGGTAGACCTATTCTTCGTATCTTGCCTCACCCTCATATCCTGTTCTTTTTTCTGTCCGCTCGGCGAAGAATGATTACATTCTTCCTGTGAGCAACAAGATAATAATGATAATTAAAATAACTCCTATGATACCACTAGGACCATATCCCCAGCCTGCACTATACGGCCAGGATGGGATAGCTCCGAGCAGTAATAAAATCAAAATAACCAGTAAAACTGTACCTAACATATAACGCTCCTTTTTTTCTTTAAAGAATTCCAAAAATTTTTAACAGAATCAGTATGGTGATTGGCACCCCGAGGAGCCACAAAAATATCATTTTAAACATTTTCATCTCCTGTTAAAACCAAGCCCCACGTTGAGGCTTGGTAATGCATTGATTACTTCTTGTCGCAGCGATCAGAACCACAGCCGCAAGATTTTTCAAAAGAAGAAAGTTCTTCTTCTGCTTGATCTTTTGCATAGCCATAATGCTTTTCGAGCTTGCCTAGTAAAGCTTCTCTTTTTCCGTTAATTTCTGTTAACTCATTATCAGTGAGTTTTCCCCATTTTTCTTTAACTTTACCGCTATACTCTTTCCACTTTCCTGCAACGATATCTTTATTCATATGTGCCCCCTGAGCCTTTAACGTTCAAATTGCTTCTAACAGCTTTAACGCCGTCGATTTTTTGAACTTTGTCGATAAGTTTTTGCACATCAGATGCGTTATCAACAGTTCCTGTTAAGATCACGACCCCAGTTGCCGTATTGAGTACAACACCTTTGTAACTATCCCAGAGCCAGCCTTCGCTAACATCACCACGAATTTTTTTGTTCAACTGTTCATCAGCAGAAGTTGCTGCTCTATCTTGGATGAATTTTGATGCGCTTTCGCGCTCTTGAGCAGTAGCGGGTTCTTCAACAGTAATTTGACTGTTTAAGCTTCTTACCCCAGTTAAGTCACGAACTGATTTTTCTACAGCTTCTTTGTCTTTCAATGTTTTGACTGATCCGCTTAATAAAACAACACCATCACGCACTTGAACATTAACATGATCGTAACCTTCAGAAAACCAGCCACCGCTGATTTTATCTTGGACAGATTTCGTTAAGTCTTGGTCTGACACAACTGCCTTGTCATCCATTTTATAAGATGGAGCAGCATATGTTTGATTTTGATTCTGATTTTGATTCTGATTTTGATTCTGATTTTGATTCTGATAGTAATCAGCATAACCTAATGTGCTAACAGTTAAAGCAACAGCCATAGCGAGATAGCTCAATTTATTTGATACATTCAACATAGGATTCCCCTTGTTTGTGGTTTAAAGGCAAAAAAAGATTTTTTTGTATCGAGTCTTAGGCTATGTGACAGCACTGTGTTGAGTCATTTGACAAGCGTGGAAAGGCAGCTCGTGATGTCCTGCTAGATTATGAAATTTGAATCTCCACTTTAATCTATTTATAGCAGGTTTAACTTTATGTGACAATATTTTTATTTAATTTTGCTTTAATTTGATTTTTTTCCTTTAATAAACAAAGCAACGAAAAAGAATGAAAAAGAGCACGATACGGGGGGCTCAGGAAAAATAGTAAGCTCTCAAAAAGCGGTAGAAGTCCTACTGGCGGTAGCCACGCACGCGGGTAGCCCCATGTTCCAATGCAGGCGTGGCCGGCCCTTTCGCTGCGCAAGGGGCTTACCCGCTCCGCTTACGTGGGTACCGCCACTAGGACACCTAACATGACTTTTTTTATCTTTTATACCCTTCCTGATCCTACACATCCGCTCCTTATAACGCGTTTTGGCTCAAATAGTGTAAAAACTCAAATCCATAAGTCACTAATTAACAGAGATTTGATAAAAAAAACAAAAAAAATCGTTAGAAATAGCGTAAAAAATGCGGGTTTGGTGTAGAATAAAAGTATTTTCACCCACTTTTCACGGAGTGTATATTCCAGATAGTGCTAAAATAGGTGAGAAAATAGGGAAAAAACAAGAATGGGTTTAGACTTATTGTTGAGACTTTCTTTAAAATGAGAAAAAATAAATAAAAGGATTCTTACCGAGTAAGAGTCCGCATAAACAAACGGGGAATACACGTGAAATTCAAAGGTACAATCAAGTTTTTCAACTCGCAAAAAGGCTTCGGCTTTATCACACCAGACAACGGTGGAAAAGAGCTTTTTGTTCATATGAGTAATATTGAAGGGAACTTCAAGTCTTTAAATGAAGGCGACAAAGTTGAATACGAAGAAGGTCAAGGCCGTAAAGGTCCAGAAGCTACTAGAGTTACAGTACTGTAATCTTGTCGGCATGGAGGCTTCTTGCAAGCCTCCAACTTTTTTTATAGCCACATCTTTTTTTTCTAATACTTTCTTTTTTTTTCAGCATTTATATCAATCACACTATTTATAAACCTTTACTATTTTCCAAAAAACCTTTATACTCGTTCCAATTGAATTAATAAATTATCCACAAGGAAATCTAATGCCATTTAAAACTCTTGGTCTATCGACCGAATTATTGCGTGCTATCTCTGAACAAGGTTATGAGAAACCTACTTCTATTCAGGGGCAAGCGATCCCTTTGATTATTGAGGGCGGAGATTTGATGGCGTGCTCACAAACAGGGACCGGGAAAACAGCAGGCTTTACTCTACCCATTCTTCATCTTTTAAGTTCTAGACCTCGAGTAGGTCTCGCAGTCAGATCCCTTGTTCTAACACCGACGCGCGAATTAGCGGCGCAAATTCTGGAAAGTGTTAAAACGTACGGCAAATACACAACATTAAAATCAGCTGTTGTGTTTGGCGGCGTGAATATTGATCCGCAAATCAGGACACTACGCCAGGGGGTTGACATTCTTGTGGCAACACCAGGTCGTCTTTTGGATCTTGTCGAGCAAAGAGCTGTAGACCTGTCGAAAGTGGAAATTTTAGTTCTTGATGAAGCAGATCGCATGTTAGATATGGGATTCATTCGCGATATCCGTAAAGTGCTTAACATATTGCCCAAGAAGAGACAAAACTTACTCTTTTCTGCAACGTTTTCCGATGAAATTAAGCAACTCGCTGACACTCTTTTGAGTAACCCAAAATTGATTGAAGCGGCAAAGCGAAACACTGCTGTAGAAGCTATTACACAGATGGTTTATCCGGTTGACAGAGAACGCAAAAGTGCACTTCTTTCCCATTTGATTGGCTCTGAAAATTGGCGACAGGTTTTAGTTTTTACACGAACCAAACATGGGGCTAACCGCCTTTCTCAGAAATTGGAAGGAGATGGCATTAGTGCAGCGGCAATTCATGGCAATAAAAGCCAGGCAGCGCGGACAAAAGCGTTAGCTGACTTTAAGAAAGGAGCTGTGCGCGTGTTGGTGGCAACAGATATTGCGGCTCGTGGATTAGATATTGATCTCTTGCCCTATGTTGTGAACTATGAGCTTCCAAATGTTCCGGAAGATTATGTGCACCGTATTGGTCGAACAGGCCGTGCTGGTAATGAAGGTAGAGCAGTATCGCTTGTGTGTATTGATGAGCATAAATTGTTAAAAGATATTGAACGCTTGCTTAAGCATGAAATACCGAAAGAAGTATTGGCTGACTTTAAGCCGGATCCTTCAATTAAAGCGGAGCCGATCATTAACGGTCGTCAGCAAAGACCAGGCACGCGTCCTAGCAATAATAATCAAAGGCAAAGACGCTAAAAAATTTAACAACTCTTTTAAGACTAATCATGAGTGTTCATCACGGGCTGTTAGTGTTTAAAAACCGTGGCGGAAAGCGACAAAAAAATTGCCGCGCTCCTGATTAACCAGACGTTCGCGGGGGCAAAAAGTTGTAGCATAGACTTTAGTTTGTGTTTGTTGAGCCGGTTTCGACCGGCGGCTTTGCGTTGAAACTAGAAAACTTTGGGTAGAAGCCCCCTTCAAACCGCTGGTTGAAACCAACCCAACAAACATAGACTAAAGTCTATGCTACAAATTTCCAGTTACTTTCTGACACGAAGGACGAAGTTACTGGGGGGCCAAAGACTTCATTCGGTCTGTGCAAAGAGGGGATTATCGTTTAATCTTTGCAACGGCCGTCTGCATTTCTTGTGCAGCGTGGTTTAACTGCTCAATCGCTTTGTGGAACTGCCTAATAGAAGCTGTTGTCTGCTGCGCAGCTTCGCTTAACTGCACAATCGACTGACTGATCTGCTCGGCTCCTACAGACTGCGCTTGCATCCCTTGGTTAACAGCTTCAAAACTCGACGTTTGCAGCTGAACTTGCCCAATAATTTTAGACAACTGCCCGCTCACAACAACCGCTTGACCGACACCACAACTGATCTCTTCCGAAAACTTGTCCACACTCATCACCCCAGCAGAAACCGCTGAAACAATCTCTGTAACCATTTTTTCGATGTCTAAGGTAGCATTAGCCGTTTGATCGGCAAGTCGTCGGATCTCACGCGCAATCACAGCAAAGCTTCGACCATGTTCTCCCGCTTTTTCTGCTTCAATGGCTGCGTTTAATGAAAGCAAATTTGTTTGATCTGCCACTTTAGAGATCGTCGTAATCACCGTTGTAATGGTGCTGGCTTTTTCATTTAAAATAGAGAGCTTGGACGCAATCGTTGAGGACGCTTCCACCATTTGACGCATGATGTCTTCCATCTTGCTTAAGCCCTCTTTTCCCGAAGCCGCTAAGGAAGAGGTTTGTTCAGCACTAGAACTCACTTCGCTCATCGTCTTAGCAAAGTCTTTTGCGGTTGAGAAAATTTCTTTCGCCGTCACAGCAATCTCTTTTGTTGTCGATTCCTGCTCGATCACAGTTGTCTCTTGTTGTTTTGCCGCCGCAGCAATTTCTGTCGATGAGGTGGCTAACTGAATTCCAGCCCATTGCAATTGTCCGATCACCGCTTGAAAGGAATCGGCCATCTGATTGAAAGCCGCTCCCAATTGCGAGGCCTCATCATTATTTGTGACAGGAATTCTAATACTCATATCGCCACTCGAAAACGTTTTAGCAGCATGCATAAGACCTTTGAGCGGAATGCTAATTCCACGCATAATGTAGTAGCCAATCAGCAAAGCAGCGACAGAACTGACAACCATTGCCGCAACACTCCATAAAAGTGTTTTTTTTGCTGATTGAAGATGGGCCCTAAGGATAAGGTCGAGTTGCGCGCTAGTTGTTTCTTTCAAGCTAAAGTTTTTGTTTAAGACCTTGCTAATGAGGTTGTCGATTTCGGGATCAAGCAGGGGCTTATTGGGAAGGATGACTTTGCTGCTAACGAGAGCTGTCAGCTCGCGAATATATTTCTCGTAATTAGCATACGTCTCTGTCGATTGTGCGATGAAATTGCTGGATGCTTCTGTTTCTCGATAATGCGTTTTTTCAATCGCGGATTTTAAATATGCCAGATTAGCGTTAAGACGCCCAAGGCTTTCGATCAGAGGAATTTTTTGTGCGAGAGAAAAATCTTTCTTTTTAAAAAGTTCGGTCAGCTCATCTGTGATGAGGAATAAAACATTGCTTCCAGTCGGAAGGATGTGAATCAAAATCGTCGCGTAATAGAAAGATGCGGGCCGATTACCATAAATCAGCTTCGAGGAGTAACCGACAGTCTCAATCAGATTCGATAACTGATCCACTGTTTTTTGGTGGATACTGGTCGATTGAACAAAATCTGACGAAAAGACCCTACTTGCGTAGTCGTTCCAGTTTCTTTCGATCTCAACCAGCGAAACATTCTCTAAATCCTTCTGAAAATCATCGAACGATTCTTTTCTTACAAGCCCGTCATATCCGGTGGTAGAATCAAATAAGCGGCGAAAATGATTCGTGATTTGTAGCTGTAAAACTACGATTTTTTCTTTAACAGCAGCGTCGCCACCTACGTAACGATTAACCAGGGTTTCGTGCTGAGCAATACCATTCACTAGTATATTCACTTGATTGATGAATTGGTTGCCTGCGATCTCCTGACTAATAAATTGCATCTTGCTGTCTTGCAGTTCATACACTATATAAATCGCAATCAAAAGAGACATTAGATAAAAGAAAGTCATCACAAAAAACTTTTGCAGATAGGTGAGTCTACCTAAAATTCGATCTAATAGTGAAGGTGTCGCAGTTCCCATTTTTCCCCTTTGTCCTTTATCCCTTGTCCTTTTCGTGCCCTTGTGCGCGTACATCTTCATACTCTACAATCAATTAATTTTTTACCAATTAAATTTCCCTTGAAGTGTAATCTGAAACATTTATAATTATCGTTTCTTATGAAAGTTTGGAACAGACGATGGAAAACCGAAAAAAAGCTTATTTAAAGTATTGTGTTTACTTGGCCTTGCTAGTTGCTCTCGTGTATGGAGCTGGTCGCCTGTACTTTCGCGTAACAGGCGGATTTACCGAAGGGAATATCAAATCAGAGTTACCCTATGATGAACGATGGGTCATGCCACCGCTGCCTGCCGAGCAAAAAGCACTTGTCAATTCCATTCTATCACAAGACTTTCACTATTTAGGAAAGGGCTGTCAGTCCTACGTTTTTCTGAGTGCCGATAAAAAATATGTGATCAAATTCATCAAATACCAGCGTTTTCGTCCGCAGCAATGGATCAATTACTTTTCATTTATTCCTGCTGTCGAAAAATACCAAGTCAATAAAACTCAGGAAAAACGGCAGAAGTTAGACAATCTTCTCGCGGCGTGGAAACTTTCCTATGAACATTTAAAACCAGAAACGGGGCTTGTTTACGTACACCTGAATAAAAGTCAGGACCTGAATAAGAATTTGGTGATTTACGACAAGCTTGGTCTACAGCACACTCTTGACCTTGATCAGCATGAGTTTCTTGTCCAAAAAAGGGCTGACATGCTGACCAAAACAATTACCACTTATGTGGATAATGGGCAAGTAGAACTGGCTACCTCTTTGGTTGATCGCTTAATCCAAATGATTCTTTCCGAATATGCGCGCGGGTTTGGCGACAATGACCATGCCTTAATGCAAAATACAGGTGTGTTGGATGGCGAGCCGATTCATATTGATGTCGGTCAGTTTGTCCAAAAAGAAAGTTTTAAAGAGCCGAAAGTTTATCACCAAGAACTGTTTAGTAAAACGTTTAAGTTTCGTTCATGGCTAAATAAACATTATCCGATTTTAGAGCAGCATTTAAATGAGGAACTCACTGAGATTATAGGACCTGCAATGAAAACGCTTAAGCCTCAATTGAAAAACATGGATGAATGCGCAAGTGCAATCTAGTTATTCTTAGTTTACATTATTGCCCACCTGAAGTATATATCTGGATGATGAAAACACAAATTAAAACAACCGCGGCGCCACAAGCGATGGGCCCCTATTCTCAGGGTATTCTTGTCGAAGGAAATCCCCATTGGATTTTCGTTTCCGGCCAAGTTCCCATCGATCCTGCCACAGGAAAACTTGTCACCGGCGCTATTACCGTTTTAACAGATCGCGTCATAGACAATATTGAAGCCATTCTTAAAGAGGCAGGAAGCTCTTTGCAACAAGTTGTTCGCGTTGACGTATTTCTCAAAGATCTCAAAAATGATTTTAATCCAATGAATGAAGTCTATGCACAAAGATTTGGGGGTTCGGTTCACCCAGCCAGACAAACAGTTCAGGTTTCTGAATTACCGCTCGGGGCGCCTATCGAAATATCTTGTATCGCTTTTAAAAACTAGGAATCTAATATGAAAGTTGGACTATTTTTGTTCCTTGCCGTTTTATGTACGCATATGTTTTCCTACGCTGAGTTGGAAACACCCATTGAACAGCAGCCTCTAAAGAATTCTGAAATATTTTTGAACCGCACCCTCGAATATGCAAAGCGGCATGCCACCTTTAAAAACTTAGTCTTTAGAAATCACGAGCGAGAATTCTTAAGCTTAGCTAAACATGGGCAATTTCCAAAAACACTGTTTATCAGCTGCAGTGATTCACGCGTTATCCCAGAAATGATTGCGAATTCAAAACCAGGTGAATTGTTTGTGATTCGTAACGCAGGAAATTTTGTCTCGAAACATAATCCTGACATTGCTTGGGATGGCGTTGCCGCAACGATCGAATACGCTGTTGAAGTGCTGGGCGTGAAAGACATTATCGTTTGTGGTCACTCGGAGTGCGGAGCCATTCGCGGACTATTCTCTCCTCAAGTCGCAACAGACCCTCAATTTGCGATTCTTTCCCGGTGGCTGCAGTTTGGTCAAGAAGCGAAAGAAACGACCAACGAAAGCTTACAAACGGGAGCGACAGATGCAGAACGTTACACTGTTGCCGAGCACGTGTCTGTTCTTTACCAATTAGATAATTTATTGACATATCCCTTTATTAAAGAAAAAGTAGCCTCCGGCAAAGTCTTTCTCCACGGATGGCATTTTAATATTAAGACCGGTGAAGTGGGATATTATGATCCTTTGCTTGATCAATTTTTATCGCTTTCTAATCTGTATCAGAAATAAGCAGATCGAAATCGACGTTTTCTTCGACTAGTTGAATCGCTTTCTCGACCTTGAGCGTGTCTTCATTCCTTGTTTTTGCCGTATATGATGTGATTATTTTCATCGCGTCATAACTGCAAAGAGGAGCGTAAAGAACCGGCACATCAAAACGCTTGATGTACGCGATAATCTCTTTTGTCGGAGCATGTCGTCCGGTTAAAATCATGCCCCCCTGGAAATCCTTTCCTTCCACCTTGGAAACCCCCAAGTACTTATCCAAGGTCGCGATAATGATATCTTCGCGACTTGCGGGCGTGATAATCAGCTCGTTTGGAATGATCTCGTCTCGATAGGCTTGAAGCGATCCTGCCACCAATCGCGAGTGTTGGAAATGGCGATAACGATGTTTTTCTCCCGCAATTAATGTCGTATTAAAAAGAACCTCAAAGTCTTTCATGACCGGAGTGTTGAGAAATTCGTCATACGGGACACAGCCAATGAGGGGAATGTTCCATTTCTTTAAAGCCTTAGGGAAATAGTCGAGAATCATCTCTCTTTTGGCGTCGATCACGCGGTTTAAGATCACTCCGCGAATCGGGACATTATACAATTGGCATAGCGCAATATTCATCGATAGTTCGTCAAAAGCAGAACCCAAGCCACCAGAGGCAATAATGACCATCTCAAGATTCAGTGAAGCAGCTACCTTAGCGTTGTTCAAGTTAACGATCGATCCCACACCTACGTGTCCTGTGCCTTCGACGACGGTGTAACTATTCTTTTCTGAGATTTTCTGGAAAGAATCGATGATTTTTTGCTGCAGTTCCTTTTCCGTGATTTTTTCGTCTAAATAATCGCGTGTAAAGCCTGCTGGGAGAATGACAGGACTCATATCACGCCATTCCGCTTGCAACTGGAAATGCTCTTTGAATAAGACAACATCTTTGTCGACAATCGTGTTTTCGTTAATTCTCACATGCTGCTGACCGAGAGGCTTGATAAAGCCAACAGAAGGGAAGCGCTTTTTCAGCCCAGATAAAAGTCCTAGGCAAAGAGTCGTTTTGCCAACATTTTGTCCTGTGGCAGCAATGAAAATGGATGTTTTTTTTGGCATAATGATATATATATAATTGCTTTACCATTTTTTAGGAAGCACTTATGAAAGAATTTAATGCCTTAGTTGATGTCGTTGATCACTTGATGGGCCCAGACGGTTGCCCATGGGACCGTGTTCAGACAATGAAAGATATCAGGACAGATTTATTAGAAGAGAGCTGTGAACTGATTGAAGCGATTGGTATGAATGATGCGGAGCATATTCAAGAAGAACTTGGCGATCTTTTTTTTGTGCTAATTTTTCTGTCGCGTCTTGGTGAAAAGGAAAAGCTCTGCACCATGTCCGATTCTTTAAAAGAGATTAGGGAGAAAATCATTAGACGTCATCCCCATGTCTATGAAGAAGAGAAAGTACTTTCTGCCGACGACCTCCACATTCAGTGGGAAAAGATCAAAAAAACGGAAAAAGGTAAAGAGACACGTGAGAGCGTGTTAGATGGCATACCGTTAGGTTTGCCTGCTTTGGCGCGTGCCGATAAAGTTTTAAAGAAGATGAATAAAGTCCAGTTTCCTGGCATCAAAAAGGAAGAGTTGGTTCACGACTTTGAAGATGAAGAATCGTTAGGGGAGTATCTTGTGCAGATTGCATTAAAAGCTAAAGAAAAAGGGCTGCATCCGGAGCTTGCTTTAAAGAAGTATTTGACGAGTTTGGAAGAGAAGTTTCGAATTTTTGAAAAAAACACCGGAGATTGTCCCAAGGCATAAAGCCCATCCTTAAGGCTGCTACATTCCTGTTCTGACCTGGTTCGGACTACTCCATTCCATGAGGTCCCCGGTGAATTGTCTATTATAGGGAACGCTGATATAATGCGCAATAGCTAATCGATGGAGGATATGGGCTTTAGAATAGACTGACCCGATCGCAGATCTTTGGATTGCGGCAATTTTTTTTGCCGCTTTTCGCCCACAGTTTTAGGTGCTAAGAGTGTTTAAAGCAAAGTCGACTTTCAACTTCGTAGAACCGTGAGTTATCGAAGAACACTGTCCAAATCTTGTAGTACTTCAAACTGTTAGCACTTAAAACCGCGGGCGAAAAGCGGCAAAAAAATTGCCGCACTCCAAAGACTTCGTCCGGTCTATTAGTGATTAAGGGATTTAGCAAAAACACTCGTCAACTTTGCTTTAAACACCGTCGGCACTTAAAACTGACTTTGAGGGGACTCTATTCTTATTCTTGACCAGCACGCAAATATAACTTTTCTATCT
>Ga0105045_10000715_pt1 | contig 25323 bp, 23 predicted proteins | sample MAT02_FD_78089 | JGI IMG/M metagenome (GOLD analysis project Ga0105045, IMG submission 78089) | Freshwater microbial communities from Lake Fryxell liftoff mats and glacier meltwater in Antarctica - MAT-02 (megahit assembly) | ecosystem: Environmental > Aquatic > Freshwater > Ice > Liftoff... | reverse complement strand
GGTCTCGCTGGTCTCTGGGCCGGGATTACAGGCGAGCAGGAGGGCGAGCAGGGGGAGCGGGCGTGTCACGGACCTGCATCATACGCGCTGCGGTGGCGCGTGGCTCGTGGGCTCGGGCGACCCGGCCGCGCGGGTCAGGCCCCGCTCTTGTCGTCGTCGGGGTCGCGGCCGAGGACCGTGGTGGCGGCGCGACGCAGGTCGGCGCGGCGGCCGAGGTCGCTGCGCACATCGGTGCTGGTTCCGGCGTCGAAGCCGACGCGCACGCCCTGGGTCTGGTGGGTGGTGGAGTCGCGGCGGTCCTGGCTATTGATGAGGGCGTCGCGGCGGGGGTCGGGGGTGCGTGCGCCGGACTCGTGCAGGTCGGCGCCCTGGATGCCCGCGAGGTCGAGGCTGGCGCTGACGGGGTTGAGCAGCACGACGAACGCGCGCAGGGCGTCGATTACGGTGAACATGCCGAGCAGGTGGCCGCCCTCCATGACGAGCGCCGCGCCGAACTTCTGGTCGGCGAGCACCTGGACGACCTCGGCGATCGGGGTGTTGGGGACGACGACGTAGGGGTTCGGGGTGCAGGCCTGCTCGGCGGTCGAGTCTTTGGACTCGAAGCCGTCGACCGCCGAGATGCGAGCGAGGTCGCGATCGCTGAGGATCCCGACGAGGTGACCGCCGACGTACACGGGCAGGTGCCGCGCGTTGATCTGGAACATGCGGGTGCGGGCGTCGTTGACGGACAGGCCGCCGTCGATGGTCACGGGATCGGGGGTCATGAACTCGCGGACGGTCATTTGCGTGGCTGACATGCCCGAAACCTTGGGCCCGTTGATGCTTTGCGCCATACGCGCCGGGCTTTTCGGGCGTCCTGACGCCGCTCTCGTCGGCTTCACGTCGTCATGACCAAGTCGTGTCATCGCGGTGCGGGGAAGACGCGCCGGGGCCGCCCGGGCGCTGCCTGGCTTGGGGTATGCTGGCGAGGGACCATGGCGCACGACTTCGCGAGCGAGGAGGACCTGCTCGATCGGCTGACAGCTCATTCGTCGATGTGTGTTGCAGGCGCGGCGGCCCTCGACCCGGTTTCCGCAGGTCCACACGGACATCGCCGACGGCGCGACGGAGCTGTGTCGCACGCTCGAGTCGGACCTCGAGGGCTGGCATCTGCCGCCGGCCGTCGCGGCGCTCGGGCGCCTGCTCGCGGGCACACCGCGGCGCCGGTGCCCGGGACCCAGAGCCTGGGCCTGCCGGAGGACAGCATCCTAGGCGCGCCGACCCCCGCGGACAGCACCCCGCGCGGGCAGGCGGCCGACAGCGAGGTCCGTGGCACACCTGTCCTTTCGGACAGCACCACATCCGGCGGCCCGAAGAACCCGTTTCAAAAGGCTGGGGCGCTCGGACCTGCGGCCGCGTCGTACATCCGTCGCGCCTCGGACCCGGCGCTGGAGCGGGCGCTGGCCGAGCACCCGCTGATGGTGCTTCGTGGCGAGTTCTCGATCGGGAAGAGCAGCCTGCTGCTGCGCAGCGATCGCTACTGGGGGCGCGGGTCGGAGGCGGCCCTGTGTCGCCTCGACCTGATGGACATGCGCATCGACGACGTGGGCCTGTTCTACGACGAGTTCTTCGGCGCGGTCGGGGAGTGCTACGGCGAGACTTTCCAGGGCTGGCGCGAGATCTCAGCGGCGATCGAGAGGCGGCCGCTGCTGCTGACCCTCGACGAGTTCTCCGGGCTCACGCCCGAGGTCGCGCAGCGCTTCGTTCCGGCGCTGCACCGCCTGGGGACCCGGCACCCGGAGCAGTTGCGGATCGTGGTCACGGCGCGCGACGCCTTCGAGGCGGTGCTCGCCAGCTTCGAGCTCAACAACCCAAACCTCGGCGAGTGGCACACCGTCGAGATCTCGCCGTTCACGGAGGCCGAGCTGCACAGCTTGCTCGGGCTGCTGCCGCCGCGCAGTCGGGCCGCCGCGAGCGGGCAGATCGACGCGGTGCGCCGGCTGTCGGCGATGGCCCCGAAGCCGGCGCAGTGCCTGTGTTTCAACCTGTTCAAGGACGAACTCGCCGGGCGCAGCGACGCTGAGCTGGCCGCTCGGGTCGCGCGCAAGGACAGCTATCGATGAGCCTGGAGAACCCGTATCGAGCCGCGGGTGCGTTCTCCGGCAAGGCGTACATCCGCCGCGACGCGGACGCCGAGCTGATCGAGCAGATCGAGGATAACCAGTATTATCCGTACTTCGCGGCGCCGCGACAGAGCGGCAAGTCGAGCCTGCTCCTGCGCACGATGGCGGCGCTCGACGACAAGCGATACCGCTGCGCGCTGGTCGATCTGTCGCCCTTCGTGGTCACCTCGTACGACGACTTCTGGCGTCAGTTTTTGCATGAGGTGGCGCGCAGCGCGAACTTCGACCCGACGCCGATCGGCCAGGAGGACCCGCGCGACGTGCTGCTGCTATGGCTGGCGAGCTGTAATCAGCGGCTCATCGTGTTCATGGACGAGATCGACGTGCTGCTCAGCGTCGACTTCCGCGAGCAGATCTTCAGCAAGTTTCGCACCTTCTTTAACTTGCGCGCGCAGCTCGACACAGCGGCGCTGCAGCGCCTGCAATTCGTGTTCGCCGGTGCGGCCCACTCGTCGCGCTTCATCAAGGACCCGCGCTGGTCGCCGTTCAACGTGGCGATCGAGATTGAGCTGGAGGACCTGGGGGCCGCCCAGGTGACGCAGTTGGCCGCGTACCTCGGCACGGCCGGCAGCTTCGCGGGGCCGGACCTGACCGCGCGGGTGTTCGAGCTGTCCGGCGGGTCGGTGTTCCTGTGTCAGTTGATCTTCGAGCAGTTGTGGAACCGGGCCGCGCGCAGCAAGCAGCGTCTCGGGGCCGCCGATGTCGACGCGGTGGTCACGACGATCGTCGCCGAGAGCCCGCGCAACATCCATTTTTACAACATCTTCCGGCTGGTCACCGCCGACTCGCGCCTGACGATGCTGTTTCGCCGGCTCACCGAGGGTCAGGAGCTCGGCCAGGAGGAGGCCAAGGAGCTGCGCCTGACGGGCATCTGTCGCGGCGCCAACCCGTTTCGCAACGAGATCTACGCGCGGGTGTTCGGGCCCACCGGGCCGCTCGACCTCAAGGTCGGCGACCGCCAGATCCAGTTGACGCGCGCGCTCGACGGGGCGATCGCCCGGCGTGACACGTTGCAAGGTGACCCGCGCGCCGAGCCGCGGGCGATCGCCACGGCCGAGGCGGAGATCAAGCGGCTGCGCAAGGAGTTTCGCGAGGGCGCGCAGTTGCAAGCCGGCGATGTGCTCGGCCGGGGCCGCTATCGCCTCGAAGAGCGCATTGGTCAAGGCGGCTTCGCGGCGGTGTGGCGGGCGATCGACCTCCGGGATCAGGGCACCGTCGCGTTGAAAATTCTGCATGGTCAATTCGCGGAGGACAAGACCCGCCGCGAGCGCTTCTTTCGCGGGGCGTGGAAGATGTCGGAGCTGCAACACCCGGCGATCGTGCGGGTGCTCGAGCCCTACGGCGACGAGAACGGCCAGTTCTTCTTCGTGATGGAGCACCTGCCCGGCGGCACGCTGCACGCCGCGGTGCAGGACATGCAGGTGACACCCGAGGCGGCGCTCAAGATGCTGGCGCAGGTCGGCCAGGCGCTGCAATTTGCCCACGAGCGTGGGCTGGTGCACCGCGACGTCAAGCCGAGCAACGTGATGATCGACGGTGAGCGCGGCAAGCTGACCGACTTCGACCTCGTGCGCGAGACCGAGATCACCGGCGGCACCCGCACCGGCGCGATGGGGACGTTCATCTATGCCGCGCCGGAGGTGATGGCGCGGCCGCAGGACGCCGACGTGCGGGCCGACGTTTACGGGCTCGGCATGACGGTGGTGTTCGCGCTCCACGGCGCCGACCTGGCGATGGACGTCATCCGCGACGCCGACCGCTTCATCGATCGCCTGCCGTGTAACGCGGTGCTGCAGGACGTGCTCAAGAAGGCGGTCGCGTGGGACCGTAACGACCGCTTCGCCTCGGCCGCAGAGTTCGTCGCGGCGCTCGAGCGGGCGGCGGTGGACGAGGTCGAGCAGCGCGGCGAGGCACCAGCGGCGTCCGCCAGCGTTGCGGCTCGCGAAATCACTGAGGCCGAGCTGACGTTCGAGGAGGAGGTCGCGGCCCTGCGCGCGCTGGCCGAGCAGCGGACCGCACCGCCGATGCCGATCTCGCCGCCGATGCGCCGGTCGGCGACCACGAGCCCGCCGCTGAAGCTGGCCGCAAGCGCAGCGACCGACGACGCGCTCGCCGGCGCGACCGGAGCCTATCCCCAGGAACATGTCCTCAGGGACAGGCGGGGCGCGGTCGAGAAGGCGCCGACGAGCGCGTCGCTGGCGGTCGCGCAGGCGCCCGCGAGGCAGCGCGGCGACTGGGCGCTGGCGCTGGCCTTGACCGGGCTGGCGGCGGCCCTGCTGCTGGTGTTCTTCGTCCCGCGTTTGTTATGGCCAGAGGATGCTCGGTCGGGCATGGCCCCCGCGGCCCAGATCGAGCGCGCGCGGCCGTCGGCGGTGACCATGCACCCGGAGCTCGAGGGCCACCCGGACGTGGTGCGCGAGTCTTCGGGCGAGGCCGGCGGCGCCACGCCGCCGGTCGACCCGGCCGCGCCCACCGCCACGATCACGGACGATCCCTCGCTGCCCCCGGGGGCGACCACCGGCGAGCCACCCACCACCGAGGAGCCGCCCTCGACCGGCGAGCCGACGACGGTGCAGGCGGCTGGCGAGACCGGAAAGACCACCGACGCCCGCCACCCGGACAGCGGCGGCGACCGACCGTCGGAGCCCAGCCTGATCGATCAGATCGACGAGGGCTGCCGGCTGGTCCGTGCCGGTGACGCGCAGCTTGGCCTGGAGACGCTGCTCAAGGCGCACGACCGCAAGCCTGGCGATCTGCGCGTGCTGCACTGCCTCGCCGACGGTCACTACAAGAACGCCAACTACAAGGGCGCCGCCAACTTTTACGAGCGCATGCTAAACGGCAATGGTCGCAACCGGATCGGCCTGCTCGGCGCGGCCCAGTCGTACGAGGCCTTGAACCAACGGACCGCGGCCGGGATGTATTACCAGCGCCTGCTCTCGCAGGAGCCGAGAAGTCCGTCGGCGCTGGCCTTCTTCGCCGAGGAGTACCGGCTCAAGGCGAAGCCCTGAGCGCCGCCGGGGCGTCGGGGGCCAGGCACCGCATGTCACCCGCCCGCAGTGCGCTTGAAACTGCGGACTTCTTGCTGCGCGGTGGCGGGCCGTGTAACGATGCCGCGGCCATGGCCATGAGTAACATGATGCGAGACGACATGGATTCCGCCGAGATCGAGCAAGACACCGATCCAAACAGCGAGGGGTACTGGTCGGAGCGGGGCTTGAAGCGCCCGCAGTTGGTCTGGGAGCGGCTCAGCAGCAGCAACAACATCGAGACCTACCGGACCCGGGTACCCGGCGGCTGGCTCATCATGATCGCCCAGGAGTACCGTGACTGCGGCGGGTCGTTCTTCTATCCCGATCCGACCTACCGCTGGGACGGCACCGGCTACCACGGCTGAGCTCAGTACCAGGCGAAGCGCACGCCCAGGTAGGGCGTGTGTCGCAGGCCGTCGTTGCCGGGGACCACGCGCAGGTCGTAGTTGAGGTTCACCGACAGCGCGGCGCTCTGGTTGAGCCAGAACTCGTAGCCGAGGCCGAGCAGGCCGCCGATGCCGAGGCGGACGCGGTCGTCGCCGCCTGGCACGCCGGCGACGCCGAGGCCGGTGCGCACGAAGAAGCCGCGGACGAGGAACGCGTAGCTCTCGACATCGCCGCCGAACAGCACCTTGGGGCCGAAGTTACGGCCGGCGTAGGTGCCGAGGTAGAGGTTGGCGCCGAGGGTGAAGCGCTTGGTGACGCCGCCGCCGAGCGAGAGCTCGAGGCGTCCTGCGGGGATGACGTTGTCGGAGTCCTTGTAGGTCGAGGCGAACAGCGGGCTGCGAAAGAACACCGCGCCGAAGCCGAGTCCGGCGCCGACGTAGAAGCCGCGGCGGTCCTGCGGTCCTTCGATCTCGATGCCCTGGCGGCCGACGACGCTGGCCTCGGCGAGGCCGGGGATCGCCATACCTCCGACGTAGAGTCCGGCGATCAGGGAGAGCGGTCGCAAGCTGGCGCCGCGGGGGATGGTCAGGCACGTGGTCATGGCGATGTCCCTTTCGAGCGAACTGAGGGCACTAACGCAAGGTGGTCACGTCGAGGACGGCGAAGCCGCCCGCCTTGACGTCGATCTTGAAGTCGTGGGTCTCGTGGCCGCCCGAGCCCATCGCGGTGATCGTCACGCTGTGGGCGCCGGGGGTGACCGGGATGCGCCCGACGAACACGAACGCGGGCAGCAGGGTCCAGCTACGGGTGTCCGGCTTGTCGGCCGCGACCATGGCGCCCTCGGCCGCGAGCGCGGCGAGCAGGCCGACGATCGCCCCGGCTCCGTCCTTGGCCTGGTTGCCGGCGGCCCGGGCCCCCTCGGCGACCGCGGCGCGGACGATGAGGCGCGTGATCGCGGCGCCGATGATCTTGGGCTTGAGCGCCGTGTACTCGCGGACGATCTCGGCGTCGAGGTTGGTGGCCAGCTCGAGCGCATGCTCCTGGCCGTCGATGACCAGCGAGCCGGTGTTGAACAGCGCGCGCGACGGCACGAGCTCCGGGTAGATCACGAACTTGAGCGCCGAGCGCTCGAGGATCGCCGTGTTGCCGGTGATAAAGGTGGCACCGAGGCCGATGGCGAGGCCGATCGGCATGCGCTCCGGGACCTTGTAAGGCACGCGGCCGACGTTCACGACGACCAGCAACTCACCCGCAGGAGCAGGCGGGGCAGGGGCAGGGGCGACGACCTCCGTGGCGGCGGGCGCCTGTGCGGCGAGCAGCGTGCTCGCAGGTCCGGCGGTGCGGGCCGCGGCCGGCTCGGCCTCACCGAGCAGGGCTCGCAGCCGCGGGGTGCGGTAGCTGCTGCGCGCGGCCAGGCGGGCGACCGGCGCGCGCAGGCTCGGGAAGGCCTGCTCTTGCAGGGCCTCGTCGTAGTAACGCAGGGCGATGTCGGTCTCGCCGAGGCGCTCGAACACGAAGCCGGCGATATAGCTGCCGAACGCGCCGTGGGCGGCCGTATCGAGCTGGCCGAGGTACTCGCGGGTGATGGTGAAGCGCTTGGCCTCGACGCGGGCGCCGGAGAGGTCGTCCGCGAGCAGGTAGTTGAGCATGTTGAAGGCGTTGAGCGCGAGCTTCTCCGAGGGCGGCGCGTGGTACTTGCCCGCCGAGTCGCTGAAGATCCACTTGCCGACCTGGCCGGCGTCGCGGGCGATGTCGAGGAGCACCAGCTCCTTGTCGGCGACCACGAGGTCGCGGGCGCTGAGCTTCCACTGGCCCTTGCCGTGGAGGACCATGGCGCGCTCGAGCAGGGCGACGATCGTCTCTTTTTGCCACTTGGTCGGCAGGTCGGCGCTGCTGCGTACGCCCATGAACTTGTTGAGGACCTTCTCGCTGGCGCCGAGGTTGCCGGTCTGGGCGGCGTCGCGGACGTGCTGGGTCTTCTCCGAGTAGGTCGCGCAGGCGCACAGGCCCACGGCCGCGAGCAGGAGCCCGCGGGCGCGCGAAGGTCGTTTCATCGGGGACACCATGACCTGCTGCGAGGGACAGCTTCGACTAGCGGACGATCGCCTTGCTGCGCTCCGACTTGAACTGGAAGCGGACCAGCGAGGTCTCGACCTCGATCACTTGCATGAACAGCGTGTACTGCACGCGCCGCTCCTTGTTGAAGAACTCGTCGACCGAGCCGACCTTGCCGGTGATGTAGAAGCGGGCGCCGAGCTGGCGCGAGATCTGGTTGGCGAAGGCCGGGTCGTAGATCGATCGGTTTTGCTGGACCGCGACCTCGTTGGCCATCTCCGCCTGGCGCTCGCGGCTGACCACGCTGACGACGCCGCTGTTGACGAACTCGGTCTCGATGTCGGCCAGCAGGGTGTTGAGCGGGTCGTCGATGTGCTCGGAGGTCTCGTTCTTGATCGGCCAGATGGCGATGATCTGACCCGGGGTGCCGCTCATCTGGGCCCACCACGGCGACTCCATCAGCTTCGCCATGTTGGTCTGCATGAGCTCCTTGAGGTCGCGGCGATCGAGGCCGGTGCTCATGGCGCCCTGATCGAGGTTCGGGTTTTCGGTGCCCGGTCCGCCGCGCACGGCCTTCGGCTTGCAACCCGTGGAGGTGGTGGAGGTCAGGGCGAGGGCGAGGAGTACAGAGGGGAGGAGGCGGGTCGACATGGTGGCTCCTGGGGAGGCGGTCCCCGTGGACGTGGACAGGACAGCGAATGTTGGCGCCCGGGCCGGGCTCTTCATGCACGACCCGTGACGGCGCTCACAAGATGAGCTGGAGGGTATCCAGCAGGTGGAGGCGTTCGTACACGGCCTCGACCTCCTCGACGGTCAGGGCATGGAGCGTGAGGGTGACACACTGCCGGCCGCCTGAGTTGGTCACGCGGGTCTGCACGAGCACGCGCTCGGGGTGCAACTCGGCGTGTGCGGCGGCCACGACCGCGAGCTGGAATTCATCGTTGCCCGGACCGAAGGCCTTGATCAGGTACTCGCCCGGGAACTGATGCACGGCCAGCAGGGACTCCCGCGACGGGGCCTTACGGGTGGTGTCGGCGGACATGCAGGCAGTCCTATCACGCCTTCCGCCCGCGGGCACGCGTCACGCACGCGCCTCTCGCCGAGCGATCGTCACGCGCCTTCAGCCGGCCGCGCGCGTGGCTGACAGCGACTCGCCGGCCCGCACCGCGCAGATGAGCTCGACCTCGCCGGGGCTGGCGGTCCCGAGGGCGGCGCCGGCCGGCCAGGTCCACAGCTCGCCCGCGCGGGCGCTGCGGCCGTCGTCGCCGAGCACGGAGCCCTGGAGCACCAGCGCCGACGCGCCGGTGCCCGGGTAGCGCGCGCCGAGGCTCTGACCGGGGGCGACACGCACGACGCAGGCGGCGGGCCAGGTCGGCACCTGCACGAGCGTGGCCTCGAATGCTTCTGGCCTTTGGGACATGTTCGAAGGGGCAGTCGCGTCGGACTCGCCGGGCGTGACGGCGAGCAGGCGGACGCCGCTGGCGTCGTCGAGCCAGCCGTGCGGACGGTCGATGCGGCCGATGAACTCTCGCGCGGCCTCGAGGCCGACCGCGAAGAAGCGGGCGATGTCGACTGCGAAGGGCTGCATGCGATCGGGTCCGGTGATCGCCGAGTGCACGCGGGCCTTGATCCGCGGCGGGGCCGGGCCAGGCATGGTGTAGAGGGCCAGCGCGTGCACCGAGTCGCGCACGACGGCGGCGGCGGCGGGCTCGAGGCCGCGGACCGCGTCGCCGAGCTCGAGCGATGTGCGCTCGCCGGGCTCGAGCTCGTCGAGCAAATAACCGGCGGCCAGCTCGTCGGCCGGGCCGACCCTGGGCGCGTCGATCCAGAACAGCCCGGTCCGCAGGCATCGCAGCGCCTCGCCCACCTGCGAGCGCACTTGGTTGGCGTTCATCGTCGAACGATCGCCGATCTCGACCGGCGACAGGCCGTCGAAGTAGGCGAGCTGGAGGAGGCTGCGCTGCTCGCTGCTCAGGGCATCGAGCACGCGACGGACCTTGGCGCGCAGGCTCGGCACGTCGCCCGACTCGTGCGCTGGCCCGAGCTGGGCGATCATGGTGTCGTGGGTCGAGGCCATCCGCTTGACGCGGCGGCCCTGGCTGCGGCGAAGCGCCATGGTGCGCACGCCGATCGTCCACCAGACGCGGACGCTGAAGCGGGCCGGGTCGAACACCCGGCTGCTGCGCCAGGCTTCCACCAGCACCTCGTGTACGGCCTTCTCGGCGTCGTTGCGGTCGCCGACGATGCGCAGCGCCACGCCCATGAGCATCGGCGTGTAGCTCTCACACAGGCGGAGGAACGTCTCGATGTCGCCGCGAGCGGCGGCCGCCATCTGTTCCGCAGCCGCTATCTCGCCCGTGCGTGAGGCGGCTGCGAGATCACTCTCCGTCATGCTGCAACGAGGGTCCTCGCATCGCTGGGGCTTGTCAAGGCGCCACCAGAAGACAAAGCCAGCGATGCGAGCGCGTGCTAAGGGATCGCGCCGGAGACATCGACGAAGATGCTGCAGTTGTGCCCACGCCTGGCCGCGATCGCCGAGCTGGTCTTGCCGGGTCGCCCGCTCGCCGACATCGGCACCGACCACGGGCGCCTGCCGACGGCGCTGGTGCTGCGCGGGCTGGTCCCGAGAGCGCTGGCTTGCGATCGCGCCCCCGGACCGATCGCCCGCGCCCGCGCGACCATCGATCGCAACGGGATCGCCGCCTGCGTCGCCGTGCGCATGGGGGACGGCCTCGCGCCGCTGGCGGTCGGCGAGGTCGACACGGTGGTCATCGCTGGCATGGGCGCGGAGTCCATCGTCAGGATCCTCGCCGCCCACCCCGACCGAACCCGGGCGCTGCGTCGCGTGGTGCTCCAGCCCAACTTCGGCCACGAGCTCCTGCGCCGCTGGCTCGCCGCCCATGACCTCGCCTTGATCGACGAGCGCCTGACCCTCGACCGCGGCCGCTTCTACACCGTCCTCGCGGCCGAGCCCGCCGCGCCAGCGCCGACTCCCGCCTGGGACCCCGCCCAGTGGGCGGTCGGCCCCTTCGTGCTCGAGCGCGGCGGACCCCTCCTGCTCCGCCATCTGACGGCCGAACTCCGGCTGTACCGCGCCGAGGCGGCCGGGCTCGCGCAGGCCAGCGCCCCGGACCCCGCCCGCGTCGCCGCGGCGACCGCACGCGTCACCCTGTTCGCCGACGCTCTGGCCAAGGCGACCGCGCTGGCGCATCCTGGGACCCCATGACGGACGAGGCGCACAGCGCAGCAGCACCACCCGTCGCTCGATCCACGGATGGGGCGCCGGCGGTCAACGGAGACATCGCCGCGATGGACTCGGTGCGGGTCGACAAGTGGCTGTGGGCGGCCCGCTGCTTCAAGACCCGCGGGCTCGCCAGCGAGGCCTGCGCCGCCGGCCATGTCAAGCTCGCCGGCACCTCGGTGAAGTCGGCCAAGCTCATCCGCCGCGGCGAAGAAGTTAGCGTGCGCATCGGCGAAGAGCTGCACATCTACCTCGTCACCGGGCTCAGCGATCGCCGGGGCCCGGCGCCGGTGGCCCGCTCGCTCTACGTCGACAAGTCACCGCCCAAGCCAGAGGCCGCGGACGTCCCGGGCATGCTGGTCCGCGACCGCGGCCTCGGACGCCCGACCAAGCGCGAGTTGCGGGACATCCGCCGCGTGCGGGGTTACTGATCGCCGGACGCAGGTGAATCGGGTGCACAATCTCGAGCACGATCGCACGTTTGTTGGCCAGCGCCGCGCGCCAGGATGATAATCTCGCGTTCGGGTGCGCCGACGCGCCCGCTATTTCCATTGCTGACCTAAAGGAGAGTTGAACATGCGTGTCCGTCACGATCCCCCCTGTGGCCGAAATTCGCTGGCATCGCCCCTGTTCGCGCTGCTGGTGCCGATGCTGTTGACCGCCTGCGGGGGCGACGACGACGCTGGCGGCAGCGGCGAGCAGCCGACCACGAAGCCGCCGCCCGACGGCACGACCTCGACGACCGACCCGCCGACCACCGGCGCGAGCGAGACCGTCGACCCGACCACCGGCGTGGTCGACCCGACGACGACGACCGATGAGCCGGACACGACCACCACCGGCGTGCCGCCCGATCCGCTGACGATCGACTGCGGCGCGCCGCCGCCAGGCGCCAAGGCGGCCAAGTACAGCCACCAGCCCAGCGCCATGGGCGGCACGCCCGCCTACACGTGGAGCGCCTCCGGGCTGCCCGACGGCGTGACGATCGACGCCGGCAGCGGCCTGATCACCGGCCAGCCGCAGGTCCCCGGCGACTATGCCTTCGAGCTGACCGTGACGGACAACGGCGGCATGTCGGCGATGACCACCTGCCCGAACGTCAACATCAACGATCAGTTCGGCGTCGACCTCGACGCCATGCTCGGGCCATGTATCGGCGAGGGCGAGTCCCTGCTCGACTACATCGTCGGCGGCGACGGCTCGCCGGTCGAGTGCGTCGCCCCCAAGGGCATCGGCGACGGCACGCTACCAGCCGGCATCACGATCGAGAAGGCCAAGTGTACGCACGTCGGTGCGATCACCGAAACCCGCTACGGGACCTTCGCGTGGATCGTGCGCGCCCGGCAGTCCGGCGTCGACATCTTCGCGCCCTACTGCGCCACCCAGGACAAGCAGGCCGCCACCGCCTACGCGATCGTCGGCAACCACAGCGGCGGCCTCGACAACGAGCTCGAGCCGCTCGAGCTGTCCGTGAAGGGCGGCCAGCCCCTGCTGCTCGACGGCGACGCCGACCCCGGCTTCGTGATCGACAAGGGCGTGTGCGGGGCGTCGTGCTTCTTCGGCTTCCTGTATCAGGTCTCCCCCTCGCCCTTCGGCACCGGCGCGTGCACGACGGACAAGGACAAGTGCTACGGCATGTGCCCGCTGGTCGCCGACGCCAATGAGCCCGACGGCGACAAGCAGATCGGCTGCTCGCTGGTGCCCATGATGGGGCTGAAGACCGGTTTCGCGCACGAGCTGTGGGCCAAGGGCGACGTGCTCCCGGCCGAATTTCAGGCGCGCCCCTTCGTCCTGCAGTGGCTGCTCGACTACTGCATCACCAATGTCCAGGGCGAGTGCACCGGCAAGGACCCGATCCTCGCCAACGGCGGCGACTCGAACCTCGCCTTCCCCATCATCGTGCGCCCACAGCCGTAGGCGCCGCGCCCGGCCCGCCCCGCGGTCTCGCGCCTCGGCCTGTGGGTCGGCGGCGCCACGCCGCGTCGCGACCGGGATACAATCGCAAACTCCCTGGTGACTCCCCCCATTGACCCCTGCGACCGATAGCCCGAGCCGGCCCGAGCGATCGGCGTCGGCGACCACGTCCGGTCGTGGCGAAGGTCGTGGCGCCTCCGATCGGCCCTCCGAACGGAGCGACCCGGAGATGTCCGCCACCGTCGAGGGTGAGTGGGGATCGACCTTCCCCAACGGACAGATCGACGCCGGCACCACCGAGCCCGGTCCGATGGCGATCACCAACATCGGGCCGCTCGGCGAGCCGCGCCCCGCGACCCACCCACCCGGCATGATCACCACGGCCATGGGCACCCTGCACGAGGGCGGCAAGGGCTCGCGGGCCAGCGCGTTGACGCCGGGCATCCTCATCGACGGCAAGTACCTGCTCCAAACCCTGCTCGGCCGCGGCGGCATGGGCATCGTCTGGCGGGCCGAGCACGCCCACCTGCACGGCAGCATTGCGATCAAGTTCTTGCTCGACCGCTTCCGGGCCAAGCCGCAGGTGATCGAGCGCTTCCGCCAGGAAGCCACGGTGATGGGCGAGCTGGGTCACCCCAACATCGTCCGCGTCTACGACATCTCGTCGGCGTCGTCGGAGATGCCCTACCTGACGATGGAGCTGCTCGAGCAGGGCAGCCTGCGCGAGTACCTCAAGCGCAGCGGCAGCAAGCTGCCCCCCGACGAGGCCTGCGAGCTGATGGACGGCGTGCTGTCGGCCCTGATCGCCGCGCACAAGCGGGGCATCGTGCATCGCGACATCAAGCCCGACAACCTCATGCTGGCGACGGTGCGCAGCTTCGAGACCGACATGAACGAGGTCCAGCTCAAGATCCTCGACTTCGGCGCGTCGCTGCTGCTCGCGGACACCAGCGACATCAACACCGCCGATGGCCTGTTGGGCACGCCGTATTACATGTCCCCCGAGCAGGCCTCCGGGGTCCCCCTCGACCAACGCACCGACCTGTACTCGGCCGCGGTCGTGCTCTACGAGGCCATCTCCGGCAAGCTGCCGCACTCCGCCGAGGACGTTCACTCGCTGGTCTACAGCATCGCCACCGAGGAGCCGACGGCGATCTCCGAGCACGCGCCGAACTTGTCGCGACCCTACCGCGAGTTCTTCGATCGCGCGCTCGCCCGCGATCCGGTGAGGCGCTACCAGACCGCCGAGGACATGCGCCAGGCGATGCGCGCCCTGTCCCCCAAGCTGTCCGGCAAACACCGCAACACGGCCCTGTACCTCGCCTCGGGGGACACCGGACCGATCCAGCTCGCCCACGCCGCCGCCTCGCGCCCCGACACCCAGCCGCTGCGGTCGTTTCGTGACGTCGTCGAAGGTCCGTCGCGCAGCAGTATGGCCGCGGTGTCGATACCCACCGCCACCAACCACCCACGACTCGCACCGCGGTTGATCGCCACCGGCGCGCTGGCGATCGCGCCGGCCCTGCTCATTCAGTGGGTACGCTTCGGTTCGCCGGCGCAGGCCCCCGTGCTCGATACCGTGTTCGCCTGGGCCGCGTGCGCGGCCGTGGCAAGCGTCGTCGCCTGGCGTCTGAGCTCGCGCGCCTGAAGTGATCTACCGCCGATCCGGCGAGCCTCGAGCGCGCACCCACGCCCGCGTCACGTGCACCTGTCCGCGTCCCATCGGCCCGCGCACCGGGCCTCCGCGCGGCGCGTCATGGCGACGCTCTGACGGTGACACCTGTCCATGCTTCGGCGACGCCACGGACACTCGACCGGCGCACCAACGTGGGCGAGCAGCACCTTCTGCAAGCGATGCGATGGTGCCGCAGACCCGACCCCGATACCGTCGAGGACGAGGTCTTGTGCACCGTTCGCCGGTCTGGAAAATGGCGCTGCTGAGCTGGATCGGGCTGTGGCCGACGGTCACCCTGACGATGTGGATCGTGCGTCCCCAGCTCGCCAGCCTGGCCGTGCCGACGCAGACCTTGATCATGACGGCGATGATCGTGCCGCTCATGACCTGGGTGCTCATGCCGACGTTGACCCGGCTGTTTCGTGGGTGGTTGCTGCCTCGCTGAGGGGCGGATGTTTGGCCGGAGATTCCTTCGCGGGGAGATGGGTGAGGGGTGCCGGGTCGTCGTTGGGCTGGTCACCACCTTCGGCGTCGCCCTGGCCTGGCTGTGATGATGGCGTGAGGCGCGGGACGTCAGTGCCCGAGACCCGGTCTTTCCGACCGGCTCGCGGACGCTGCATGTCCGGCTGGCGTGGTCAGCCTCTCGCCGTTCCTCCCCGCGGTTCCTCGTGTCGGTCAGCGGCGCTTGGCGGCCTTGGCCACCTTGGCGGCCTTGGCCCGGGCTCGGGGCGCGGCGGCTCGGGTGCGGGGCCGGGTCCGCGAGGGTTCGGCGAGCGCGAGCGACTGACCCCAGCGGGCGATCGCCTCGAACACCGCCTGAAACCCGTGGCCGGCCGCGGTCAGTTGGTATTCCACGCGCACGGGGGGTCCGGGGATCACCCTGCGATCGACGAGGCCGCGGGCTTGCAAGTCCTTGAGGCGGGCCGAGAGCATGCGGTCGCCGACGTGTTCGACGCGGCCGAGCAGCTCGCCGAAGCGGACCGGGCCGTCCGCGAGCGAGGCCATAATGAGGCCGTTCCATGGCCGCGAGATGACGTCCATCGCCAACTGAAACCTCGGGCACAGGTGCTCACAGACGCGCCGCATCGCCGGCGGAGTATAACCGCGGCGCGCCGCGATGGCAGCGGCTTGACAAAGCGAGGCGCCCCGCGCAAGGTTCTTCTCATTCCTCGCTTGCTTCCTTTTTAGAAGTGAGCCCCGCACGAGACCGCAGACGGAGGCAGCCATGCCGCGCAGGCGCAGAGACAGGGACGAGGACGGGCCCGGAGGCGAGTTCGGGCGCGGGGTGCAAGGCCGCCGCGCCCCGCTGTACGCCGTGTTAGCGCGCGAGCTCCTGCGCCACCTCGGCGACCCGCTTGCCCAGGTAGCGCGCGTGGGCGCCAGCAGTGACAGAGACACCGTGGGGGTTGCCACCAGCGGCGGACACCGCGAGGTCGGTATACCCGGGGGTCACGATGTACCCGCCGAAGTGGTAGATCGAGTTGTAGAGCGCGAGCAGGGTCGACTCCTGGCCGCCATGAGGGTTCTGCGCGGAGGTAGATCCAGCGTAGACCGTGTTCGCCAGCTTGCCCTGGAACCACAGCCCGCCAGCGCCGTCGATGAAGGCCTTGAGCTGGGCCGCGACGCTGCCGAAGCGGGTCGGGGTGCCGAGCACGATCGCGTCCGCCCACTCGAGGTCCGCCAACGCGGCCCGCGGCTCGTCGGCGCTGCGCTCGACGAAGGCCTTCCAGGCCGGGTTGCCGGCGACGGCCGCGTCGGGCACGGTCTCGGCGACGAGCCGCACGCGGACCTCCGCGCCAGCGCCAGTGGCGCCCTCGGCGACGGCATGCGCCGTCGCGTGGTTGGTCCGCGTGGATGATTATTAGATGACTGCGACTTTGGACATGACGCGAACCCACGCGACCTCGTCCGCCGTCTCGAGCCGTCCGCGGCCGTGTTAGACACGTCGTCGATGCAGAGCCAACCAACGGTAGCGATCCTCGGGGCAGGCAACGTCGGCGGCAACCCCGGTGTGCGCCTCGGGGCGTCCGGATTCGTCGTCAAGTTCGGTGTGCGGGCGGGCAGCGACGTCAAGGACCTGCTGTCTCGCGCGGGCGCCCGCGCCGGGCTGCTCTCACCGCAAGCCGCGGCCGCCGTCGCCGAGGCCGCCGGCTTCACGCCGGTCGACAGCGGCCCGCTGCGCAACGCGGCCGTGCTCGAGAACCTCGCGATCCTGTGGATCCACCTCGCGCTGCGCGAGGGCCACGGCCGCAGTTGGGCGTTCAAGAAGGTCAATCGTTGATCGTGGACTTCACGCGGGCCAGCGAGATCGAGACCACCGCGGCAGGCCTGCGCTGGCAGGTCCCCGACGGCTGGCAGCAGGGCAGGGGAGCGTTCGGCGGCCTCGTGCTCGCCACCCTGCTGCGCGCGATCGTTCGCGCCGAACCCGACCGCGATCGCAGCGTCCGCAGCCTGACTGGCGACCTGTGCGGCCCCGTGCTGCCGGGCCCCGCCGAGCTGGTCGTCGAGGTCCTGCGTCGCGGCAACAACCTCAGCAACATCGACGCGCGCCTCGTGCAGGCCGGCGAGGTCCAGGCCCGGGCCAGCGCCGTGCTGAGCGTGCCCAAGGCCGTGGCGAGCCTGAGCCGACCCCCACAGCCGCCCGCGGTGCCGGCCTGGCACGACCTGCCCGTCATCGTGATCGGCCCTCCGATCGGCCCGGTGTTCGCCCCCCACTTCGAGTACCGATCGGCGATGAGCTTCGAGGCCGCCGACGGCAGCGAGACCCTCGGCCGCCTGCGTCTTCGTCAACCACCCGCGACGATCGACGCGCCCGCCGTGATCGCCATGCTCGACGCGTGGTGGCCGGCGATCTTCTCGGGTCACCCACGACCGATGGCCACCGTCAGCTTCACCGCCGAGCTGCTGTGTGCGCCCGGCCAGCTCCCGCCGGACGCTCCGCTGCTGTATCGCGGCAAGGTGGTCGCGTTGCACGAGGGCTTCTGCGTCGAGTTTCGCGAGCTGTGGCACGAACAGACGCTGGTCGCCATGAACCAGCAGACCTTTGCGATCCTCCGCTAGACCACGCGCCGCACCTGCGTCGCGTGTCCGAGCAGCAGCCCGGTGTCGGCCGCCGCGGCGCGCAGGCCCGGTCCCTCGGGCGCAGCGGTCCGCGTACACAGATATGTGCCCCGCGGCAGCAGGCGCTCGAGGAAGGGCAGGCCCGGCGCGTACGCGAACACCCCGCCCGGCCGCAGCGATCGCAGGATCTGCATATACAGCTCGGCATAGATGAAGGCCGCCGGGCGACCGGCGAGGTGGTGGTGTAGCAGGTGCAGCGAGAAGCCGAGGTGCGAGACGATCGTGCCCCAGCGATCGACCCCGTAGTCGTGGCGCAGCCAGTCAGCGACCGTGGCGATCTGCGGGTCGGCGTCGCGGTCGATGCCCTCCGCCGCGACGCCCTGCGCGCGCAGGCTGCGGACCAGCGCCGCCTGGACCCCGCAGCCGATGTCGAGCACGGGTGTCTGCAACTCCGTCACGTTAAGGCCGAGCAGGCCGAGCTGGAGCTCCGGCGTGTACTCGCTGCTGACCACCTCGCGCGGCTCGGCGCCGAGGCGAGCGCGCACGAACCCGGCGAGCGCGGTCCGCTGTCGCCTCAGGATCGGCCGCAGCGCCGGGCCCACGGGCGCGTCGCCCGTCAACACCGACACGAGCGCGAGCAGGCCGTCGCGGCACAGCGCGTCCAGCTCAGCGATCGCGTCGGCGTCGAGGTCGATGAACTGGTTGCGTCGCCGCAGCCAGCGGACCAACTGCGCGCGCAGCCACAGGTGCGGCGATCGGCGCCACTGCGGCTCGTCGTCGGACGGGTCCGCGAGGGTCCCGGCGAGCCAAGTGGCCAGCGGGGCGCGCGAGCTGGCGAGCAACGCGAGCAGCGCGTCCTCCAGCGCGCGCATCGGCTCGGGCAAGGCCAGGGAGGCGTCGGCGCGGCGATCGGCCTCGGCCTGGACGAGCAGGCCGAGCGCGGTCACCGGGTCGTCCGGGGGAGGCTGCGTCATGCGACCGCGATGGTGCCCGGGATCGCGGCGTGCAGAAACACGAAAGCCCACGACCTGCGTGGGCTCTCGATCTTGGGCTCCGACTGTTGGATTCGAACCAACGACCCACGGATTAACAGTCCGTTGCTCTACCGACTGAGCTAAGTCGGAATGGACACTGCCCAGACCTCGCGGTCCAGGGGCGCAGGTGTTTATCGGATGCAGCGCATAGCGTCAAGTCCAAATGAAGGCAGGCGCAGCGCACGACGACGGTCGGCGCTGGCACGTGGTGGCGGCCGAGCAGGGCGGTGCTCAGGCGTGGCGCCTGAATCTGCGGCCTGGCACCGGCCAGATACACCGATCGCAAAAAATGTCGTCGACACGAAAAACGCCCTTGACTCAGCCGGATGTGATGAAGTAGTTTCCGCGTCCGCTCAAAAGGCGGGAGTAGCTCAGTTGGTAGAGTGCAACCTTGCCAAGGTTGATGTCGCGAGTTCGAGTCTCGTCTCCCGCTCCGTATGAAGGCTCGGTCTCTCGCAAGAGGGTCCGGGCCTTCAGCTTTTTCGGCGACACGGCCGACCATGGCTCGGCCGCGTCCGGCCGCGTCCGGCCGCGCCTGGCCACGACGCCGACTCCCATGTGACCCAGCGCAAGGGCATTCACCCTCAGGGTCGGAATAGCTTGGTGCTTGCGCAGTTCACTCAAACCGCCTAGCCTCCCGCTGATCTCCCCTGTGGCACTCCTGCGCACATCGCTCCGCTGCTTGCTCGCGCTGCTCCTCTGGATCGGCGTGAGTTCGTATGTGGTGGTAGCGGCCTCGGCGCCAGCGGCTCCTGCTTCGGTGCAGGCCGGGGTGGAGGCCAACCAGTCGGACCTGCACGCCCGCCTGCTCGACCTGCTCGGCGGCGTCGGCATCTGCGGGGACGACGACGGCGACGAGGACGACGTCCTGTGCGGCGGCGACCTGCTCGCTGACCTGGTCAGCGACCCGGCCATGCTGCTCATGTCGCGCGGGACCTGCTCTCGCCTGCTCGAGCAGCTCTACGCGCGCCAGGTCTGCGACTCCAACAAGGAGGACTGCGGCCAGGTGCACCACGGCAACTTGCCGCCGCCGGCCCGGCCCAGGCTCGCGCCCGCGGGCGCTGCGGGGCTGATCGCCTTCCAGCAGATCGCCCTCGCGCCGCTGGCCAGCCGGATCCGTGGGCTTCGCCCGCGCGACGGCCCCGATCCCACCTCACACGTCAGCCGACCGATCCCCCCGCCGCCCCGCGCCGTGCTCGCGTAGTTGCTCCGGGGCGTTCGCTCGTCGGCACTACCGAATCTCTGATCACCCGATCCCCCACGCGGATCGTCGATCATTGAAACGAGGCCGAGATCCGCCTCCCTCGCCAGCCGAGGGACAGTCCCGGAGAGGTGCAGGTGCCTGCCACCTGCTCGTTCGGTGCTCCGAACGCCTGTTCGAGACGGTCCGCAATGCGAAGCAAAATCTTGCTCTCCACCCTCCTCGGGCTCGCCACGGCGAGCTGCCCGGGGAACCCCACCGACGCCCACGCGGGCGCCACCGTCCCCGCAGGGCCCAGCCAATCCTCACCGGCCCCGCCGGTGACCGGACAGCGCCACCGCGTCACCCTAACCCCGGAAGACCACGCACTCGGCGGTGGCGCGCCGCTCGTCACCGTCGTCGTGTTCTCCGACTACGCCTGCCCGCCCTGCGCCCGCACCTGGCAGGTCCTCGACCACCTGCTCGAGGACTACGGCGACGACCTCCGGGTCGTGTTCCGCAGCTTGACCGTGCCCGGCTTCGGCGACGGTGAGCGGGCCGCCGAGGCCGCGCTCGCCGCGGGCGCGCAGGGCAAGTTCTGGGACATGCACCGGCGCCTGTTCCAGGACATGCGCTTCGAGCGGGCCGCCCTCAAGGCCCAGGCCGAGGCGCTCGGCCTCGATGTCCCGCGCTTCCTCGACGACCTCGACCTCGGCACCTTCAGCGGCCAGCGGGTCCAGCACCGTCGGCAAGCGGTCGAGCTCGGGATCTACTTCGCCCCGGTCGCGCTGGTCAACGGCCGACCCGTCGTCGGCTACCGCGACGAGGCCAGTTGGCACCTCCTGCTCGACGAGGAGATCGCCGAGGCCCGCGCTCGCATGCAGGCCGGCACGCCGCGGGCAGATCTCCACGCGACCTTCCAGGCCGAGGCCGTGACCGCGCCGATCGAGCTCGACGCCGGGGCCGAAGCCGCCCGCCAGCAGCTCGCGTCGAGCTTCGCCGAGGACCTCAGCCAATTGCCGGAGGGCTTCGTCGAGGCGGTGCCCGGCCGTCGTTACCCGGTCGCCGAAGACCCCGGAGCCCCCGCGATCGGGCCCGCCGACGCGACCGTCACGCTCGTCGCCTTCATGGACTTCGAGTGTCCCTACTGCCGGCGCGCCGCCGAGGCCTTCAAGGAGCTGCCGCGCCGCTACCCGAACGATCTCCGGATCGTGTTTCGCCAGCTCCCCTTGCCGATCCACCGCGCCGCCGAAGGAGCCGCGCGGGCCTCCGTCGCCGCTGGCCTGCAGGGCCAGTTCTGGCCGTTTAGCGAGCGCCTGCTCGCCCCGGAGGTGCGTGGCCTCGGCCGCGGCACCTTCCTCGATGTCGCTCGCGCGCTCGGCCTCGATGAGGCCCGCTTCCTCGTCGACCTCGATGGTCCCGTGGCCGCGGCGCGCGTGCGTGACGACATGTTGCTCGCTCGCCGGCTCGGCCTCGAGGGCACGCCGGCGTTCTTCCTCAACGGCCGCCATGTCAGCGGCTTTCGCGGCGTCGACGCTCTGGCCGCCGACATCGACGCCGAATTAGCGACGGCCAAAACCCTGCTGGCCGGGGGCATCCCGCCCGCCGCGCTGGTCGAAACCCTGCGCACGCGCGAGGGCAGCCCGCTCCCCAACCCCGATTCGCCTTGAACCGAAGAGACAACACCATGAAGACCCTCAGCCTCCCCATTTTCCTCGTCACGGCGCTCGCCCTGACCACTTCCTCTCTGACCGGATGCACCGGCAACCGCGGCGGCAAGAAGGCCGACGAGACCGCGGAGGCCGCTGCACCTGGCGCCGCCGGCAAGGTCATCACCATGGAACAGGTGGATGACTCGCTCAACGCCAAGATCCAGGGCGAGCGCTTCCGCGTCACCTACGGCGACCAGGACCCGTACATCGGCTCCGACGACCCGCTCGTCACGATCGTCGAGTTCTCCGACTTCCAGTGCCCGTTCTGCTCGAAGTTCGGCGACATGCTGCACGAGGTCGTCAAGGACCCGGCCTACGCCAAGGACCTGCGCGTCGTGTTCAAGCAGTTCCCGCTGCCGATGCACAAGGACGCCCAGATGGGCTCCGAGGCGGCGCTCGCCGCCCACGAGCAGGGCAAGTTCTGGGAGTTCCACGACCTGCTCTTCAAGAACCAGAAGGCGATGACCCGCGCCGACGTCGAGAAGTACGCCGAGGAGCTCAAGCTCGACATGACCAAGTTCAAGGAGGCGCTCGACAAGGGCACCTACAAGACCAAGGTCACCGCCGACCTCGACATGGGCAAGCAGTTCGGCGTGCGCGGCACCCCGAGCTTCTTCATCAACGGCAAGTGGCAGCGCGGCGCCCCGCGTGCGATCGAGGGCCTCAAGAAGCTCGTCGACGACGAGAAGCTGGCCGCCGAGCAGCTCATCAAGGACGGCTCGAAGCGCGACGAGATCTACGCGCGCATCATGAAGGCCGCCAAGGACAAGCGCACCGAGCCGCCGGCCGAGAACAAGCCGCGCGCCGGTCAGCCTGACCCGGCCGTCAACTACGCCGTGCCCGTCGACGGCCGTCCGGCCTACGGCCCGGCCGACGCGCTCGTCACGATCGTCGAGTACTCCGACTTCCAGTGCCCGTTCTGCAGCCGCGTCAACCCGACGATGAAGCAGATCAAGGACACCTACCCGAAGGACGTGCGCATCGTCTTCCGCCAGCTCCCGCTCGGCTTCCACGACCGCGCCCGTCCGGCCGCCAAGGCCGCCCTCGCGGCCGCGCAGCAGGGCAAGTTCTGGGAGATGCACGACTCGCTGTTCGTCAACCAAAAGGCCCTCGACGACAAGTCGCTCGAGACCTACGCCTCGCAGATCCCCGGCATCGACATCGAGAAGTGGAAGAAGGACCTCGCCGACCCGAAGCTCGAGCAGATGATCAAGGAGGACGAGGCCGTCGCCGCCAAGTTCGGCGCCGGTGGCACCCCCGCGTTCTTCGTCAACGGCCGCTTCCTCTCCGGCGCCCAGCCCTTCGAGCAGTTCGACGCGCTGATCAAGGAGGAGAAGGCCAAGGCCGAGAAGTTCATCGCCGAGAAGAAGGTCGCCAAGGACAAGGCCTACGAGGAGATGATCAAGGGCTTCGAGACCGAGCTCAAGGTCCCGCCGGCCCCGCCCGCCGCCGACTTCAAGCGCCGCGACGTCAACACCAGGGGCCTCGCCGGCAAGGGCAACCTCAAGAACCCGAAGATCACGATCATCGAGTGCTCCGACTTCGACTGCCCGTTCTGCAAGCGCGGCGCCGACACGGTCACGCAGATCGTCAAGGAGTACGGCGACAAGGTGGCGGTGTACTTCCGCAACTACCCGCTGCCGATGCACAAGATGGCCGAGCCCGCCCACCGCGCCGCGATCGCGGCCCAGAACCAGAACAAGTTCTGGGAGATGCATGACCTGCTGTTCGCCGACAAGACCAAGCGCAGTGACGAGGACTTCAAGGGCTTCGCCAAGCAGATCAACCTCGACATGACCAAGTTCGAGCGCGACTACGGCGACGCCGCGACCGCACAGCGCGTCAAGGACGACATGGCCGAGTGCAGCAAGATGGAGGTCCGCGGCGCGCCCGGCTTCATCATCAACGGCCGCCTGCTCAGCGGCGCCCAGCCGTTCGAGCGCTTCAAGGCCGTCTTCGAGGAGGAGCTCAATGGCGGCTTCGAGGCGACCCAGAAGAAGGAGGCCGCCGCGGCCAAGGCGGCCGGTGGCAAGCCCGGCGCGCCCGCCATGCCCGCGATGCCCCCGACCGGCGCCGCCGGCAAGATGGCGCCCGGCGCCACCGGCACGCTGCCCCCCGGCGCGAAGTGACGCGCTGACCTGACGGGGCGCGTACGCACGACGTACGCGCCGCGTGCGAGTCGACCCGGAGCAGTCCCGGGTCGCCGGACGGGCCCGCAGCCCCGCCCGGCCGTGAGACCACCCCGAGGGGTGGCCTGCGACCGCCCCGGATCGGGCCGGTCGCTTGTGCTGCGACACTTTCCCAGGTACGGAGGGCACTCCCGATGAGCGACGCAAGACCTGAAGCTTCCCGCAAACCTGCTCCCGAGCCCGGCGACAAGCGGTCCGTGGGTTCGATCGCGCTGGTCGTGCTCGGCTTCGCCGCCACTCTCGGCATCGGCTTCTACGCCGGCCAGTGGATCAAGCCGTGGGTCCAGGAGACCTGGGCCGGGTGGTTCGGCTCATCCGCTGAAGTGACCGAGGGCGTACGCTTTCGCGTTGACCTCCGCGGCGACGAGCCCCAAATGGGCCCGGACGACGCGCTGATCACCATCGTCGAGTGGTCGGACTTCCAGTGCCCGTACTGCTCCCGCGTGTCCGAGCCGCTCAAGTCGGCGATGGGCGCCTACGAGGGCGACGTACGCCTCATCTTCAAGCACTTCCCGCTGGCCGGCCACGCGCAGGCGTCTCCGGCCGCGCGCGCCGGCTGGGCTGCGCACCAGCAGGGCAAGTTCTGGGAGATGCACGACAAGATGTTCGCGAACCAGAAGCAGCTCGGCGACGCCGACTTCGCCGCGTACGCCAAGGATCTCGGCCTCGACGTCGCCAAGTTCGAGGCCGATCGCACGAGCCCCGCTGCCAGCGCGGCGGTCGACGCCGATCACAGCGCGGGCAGCAAGGCCGGCCTGAGCGGCACGCCCTACTTCCTGGTCAACGGTCACAACTACAGCGGCGCCCTGCCGGCCCACCAGTGGAAGCAGGTGTTCGCCTACGAGCTCCAGGCCGCGAAGGCCCTGGTCGACGCCGGCACCCCGCGCGCGCAGGTGTTCGCGGAGCTGATGAAGGACGCCAAGGCGTCCCGCGGCGGCAACGCTGCCGGGGGCACCAAGCAGCGCCGGCCCGGCGAGCCCGACCCGGCCAAGACCTACAAGGTCCCGGTCGACAAGCGCCCGCAGCACGGCCCGGACGACGCGCTCGTCACGATCGTCGCGTTCTCGGACTTCGAGTGCCCGTTTTGTAGCCGCGTCAACGCCTCGATCGACGAGGTCAAGGCGACCTACGGCGACGACGTGCGCGTGGTGTTTCGCCAGCGCCCGCTGTCGTTCCACGCCGACGCGCGTCCGGCCGCCAAGGCCGCGCTCGCTGCCCATCGCCAGGGCAAGTTCTGGGAGATGCACGACCGGCTGTTCGCCAACCAGAAGGCGCTCGGCAAGTCGGCGTTGATGGCCTATGCGCAGGAGCTCGGCCTCGACACCGGGATGTTCGAGATCGACATGGAGGCCGCGGACATTGAGCAGATGATCAAGGACGACGAGGCCCTCGCCGGCAAGGTCGGCGTCAACGGCACCCCGGCGTTCTTCGTCAACGGCCGATTCCTGTCCGGCGCCCAGCCGTTTAGCGAGTTCGCCAAGCTCGTCGACGAGGGCAAGGCGGCCGCCCAAAAGCTCATCGACGCCGGCACGCCGCGCGCGCAGGTCTACGACAAGCTCATGGAGAGCGCCGAGGAGAAGCCGGGCGCCTGAGCCCGCTGCGCGCCATGACCGACCCCGACAAACTGGACAAGCCAGGCATGCTGGACAAGCCGGTCATGCCGGACAAGCTGGGCATGCCGG
>Ga0105045_10000713_pt1 | contig 25371 bp, 23 predicted proteins | sample MAT02_FD_78089 | JGI IMG/M metagenome (GOLD analysis project Ga0105045, IMG submission 78089) | Freshwater microbial communities from Lake Fryxell liftoff mats and glacier meltwater in Antarctica - MAT-02 (megahit assembly) | ecosystem: Environmental > Aquatic > Freshwater > Ice > Liftoff... | reverse complement strand
CGACGAAGAATGGCGGAAACAACTCACGCCCGAACAATATCAGGTTACGCGGCTCAAAGGAACCGAACGCCCCTTCACGGGCGAATACTGCGAGGCCCACGACCCCGGCGTCTATGCCTGCGTGTGCTGCGGCACCGAACTGTTTGAGTCCACGAACAAGTTTGAGTCGGGTACGGGCTGGCCGAGTTTCACCGAACCCATTGATGCAGGGCGTGTCCGGCTCGAAACCGACAACACCTACGGCATGAAACGCGTGGAGGTACTCTGCAACACCTGCGACGCTCACCTCGGCCACGTCTTTGATGATGGCCCTGCCCCAACTGGTCAGCGTTACTGCCTCAACTCGGTGGCTCTTGTACTCGAACGTACCGCCGACGTTTCGGCGTGATTTTTTAGTGACCGGATGACGCCAAAAATCACCCGGTCATTATACCCTCTTTAGCATCACGAATAGCCAAAACAAAGCCTGGCTGTTATCTTACGGCTGATTTCCCGTTACCGGCATATAATCGGCATGAGGTACAGACGTTCAAGTGCGCTATTTTGGCTTTTCCTGTTGGTTGTATGCGGGTCAGGCAGGACCGCCTTTTCCCAGCAGCCTGTTCTGATTCACCCCGCTGGGGCAACCCATACCTGCTACCTATCAAACGAACCGGGCAATACCCACGTACCGGCTCCTGACGTCTTTTTGCGCAGTCAGCGCACCCCAAACGGGCGACTGTCTGCCGCCACTGCGCAGTTTATTGTTGAGTATAAAGGCTTTACGACCGAAGCCCGGCAGGCATTTCAATATGCCGTTGATATCTGGGCTACGCAGATTTCCTCTCCCGTACCCATCAGGATTCAGGCCAACTGGGTCAGTCAGGAGCCGGGTGCGCTGGGGTCGGCTTATCCCGTCACGTACCGCGCCGGTAGCAATGGCGTTCAGAAAGGCTTCGGCTATTATCCTATTGCGCTGGCCGAAAAAATTGCCCGCCGGTCCATTAACTCCGACAATGAACCTGACATCATCGCCAACATCAACCAAAATAACGACTGGTACTTCGGTACCGACGGCAAACCACTGCGTTACCAGTACGATCTGGTTACGGCGGTGTTACACGAACTGGCGCACGGGCTGGGCGTGATCGGCTTCTTTGACGTAAAAAATGGACTGGGACAATATACGGCAGGACTACCATCTGCCTACGACCATTTTATCGCCAAAAATGCGGGCGACAAGTTGCCGTGGCGGGCCGTAGCATCATTAACGACGCTGCCCGATAATTCCGCTGCCCTCGGTGAGTACCTGACCAGCAGTAACCTGTATTTCGACGCGCCAAAAACCCGCCGTCGGTACGGAGTTCAACGCCCGTTTATAGCAGCCCCTAACAAGTTCAACCGGGCCGAAAGTCTGTACCACCTGGATCAGGGTTTTTACGAAAATCATACCGATAACCGGCTAATGCTGCCCCGCCAAAAAGAAGGTGATGCTATTCACGCCCCCGGCCCAATTCTGCTCAGTATGCTGGACGACCTGGAGTGGCGAACTACCTCGGTGCTGCATGAGCCGCTGGTCAGTAGCGAACGCGTAACTGATCTGACGTTCAGCATTCGGGTGGTGAGTGATACAGTCAGTTCGGGGGCAGCCCCCCGGTTGTTTTACCGCAAAACCCGCCCTACACTAACCGACACTGCCGTAACGAGTGTCCCGCTTATGCTGGTGGGAAGTCTGAGCGAATACCGCTACACCCTGCCAGCCGCGCAGGCGCAGGGCGAAGTTTGGTATTATCTGTCAGCGCAAGACGCATCAGGACGGGCGTTTACGAGCCCGGGCAAAACCCCTTCCAATGCGCAGCTTTTTTACCGGGTGCTGTCAGGGCCAGACAATGTGCCACCCGCTATTCGCCACAACCCCACCCGAACGCTGTTGCTCAACCCTACCCGACCCGACAGTCTGCCCATTCTGGCCACCATTGCCGACGACCGGCCTACTGGTATCGGCAGCGTAGTGATTGAATACCAAATTAACGGCGCGGCACAACCCAATTTGCCGCTCAACTTTGCCCCGACCATCATCGGCGGAGTCCGCTACGACAGTCTGTACCGCAACACGATTACGATTCCCGCCAATTCACTCAAACCCGGCGACCGCATTACGTACCGGATTGTGGCGCGGGATGCGTCACAGAATCGTAATCAGGCGGTTAATCCGGTTTCGGGCAGCTACGAAATTCGGGTAGTTGCGCCACAAACGGCGCGGGACCGGTACACTAACGATTTTAACAGTGTTAACACCGTCGCTGCTGATTTCGCGCTATCGGGATTTGCAGTTACGCAGCCACCCGAATTTGGTGACCCAGCTCTGCATTCGGCGCATCCGTACCAGAACGGCAGCGATTTTCGGCGACAGAGCAGTACCGATGCTACGTTGCTGATACCCATCCGCATTGCCGCCAACCCCGACAGCGCCGTAATCCGGTTCGATGAAGTCGCGCTTGTTCAGCCGGGGCAGTTGGGCAGTCGGTTTGGGCAAGCGGGTTTTAACGATTATGCCGTGGCTGAAGGCTCGAACGATAATGGCCTGACCTGGCGACCGATGGCCGATGGATACAACGCCCTCAACCACGCCGACTGGCTGGCGCAGTACAACCGGAATCTGGTTGATGGTACCCTGCCCGGCGAGCGCAACTCGACCAGTGGCGGACTGCCCGCGCTGTTCAAACGCCGGACCATTCCGCTGCTGGGTACGAGTGGATTCAAACCCGGCGAAACGGTGCTGATTCGGTTTCGACTGTTTGCCGACGTGGTCAGTACGGGCTGGGGCTGGGCCATTGACAACCTCCGTATTCAGGCCCCGGCCCTGCCGCTCGTACTGGCCACCGAACCCACCGGCGCAACCCGGTTCGTCGTATTTCCGAATCCGGTCAGTACGGGTTTACTGCGCGTGGAAGCCGATTTGATAAGGCCCATACAAACAACAGCTGAGGTATCGGTTCTGAGTTTGACGGGTCAGCTTATTCGGCACCAACGGGTGCGGGTTGGCGGTACGTCGGTCAGGCAACAACTTGATGTGAGTACGTTGGCAACGGGCATCTATGTGATTCGACTAACGGTCGATGGTGTTGTTATGAGCCAGCGGATTAGTATTGCACCATGAAACAGCTTCTGCCCTCACTCGCTTTCGCCCTATTACTTGCCAACTGCTCACCCGCCCGGCGCATCGTCCGTGACCTGCGCACCGCACCGGCCTACGTCAATCAGCAAACGGGCGTGTCGCTGTATGACCCCGCAACGGGTAAATACCTCATTCAGCACAACGCCGACCGGCCATTTACGCCCGCATCGAATACTAAACTGTTCAGCTTTTACGCCGGTCTGCTCACCCTGCCCGACTCGCTGCCTACCCTGCGCTACGTGGTTCGTAACGACTCGCTGATTTTCTGGGGAACCGGCAACCCGCTGTTGCTCCACCCTGATTTGCCCGACACCACGGCACTCGCTTTCCTGCGCAATCGCCCCGAAACCCTGTTTTTCTCCCCCGCCAATTATACCGGACCGCGTTTCGGAGCCGGTTGGTCGTGGGACGATTACGCCGACGATTATTCGCCCGAACTAAGTCCGTTGCCAATCTATGGGAACGTTGCACGCTTTGAGAAAGGCCAGATTAGTCCACGCCGGTTCGTTGATAGCGTAGCGGTAAATCAAATAACCAAAGGCATTCGTCGGAATGAGTTCAGTAATCGGTTCACCGTACCGGCTAAACCTGACGCCGACGGGCAGGACGTACCGTTTCGGTGGTCGGCAGAACTGGTGGCGCAGTTGCTGACCGATACCCTGCACCGACCCGTGGGCGTGGTGCGTTTGCCGATGCCGCCCAATACCCAACTCCTGCGCGGTACGCCAACGGATTCGCTCTACAAACGAATGCTGGTAGTAAGCGACAATCTGTTTGCCGAACAGGTCCATTTTATGACCTCCGCCGAGCGGCAAACCGGCCAGCTCGACCCGGTGGGCGAACGCAAACGAATGATGGACTCGGTGTTGCAATACCCGGCTGTTGCCGCCAAATGGATAGACGGGTCGGGGCTATCGCGCTACAACCTGTTCACGCCCAACGCACTAATCGACTTGCTGACGAAGCTGGCCAACCGCGTACCCCAAAAACGGCTGTTCGCGCTGCTGCCCGTAGCGGGCCGGTCGGGTACGTTACGCAGTCTGAACCTGCCGGGCGAGCCGTACATTTTCGCGAAATCCGGCTCAATGAGCGGGGTGTATAACCTGAGTGGCTATCTGCTCACCAAGAAGGAGAAGGTTCTGTATTTCAGCGTAATGAACAATAACTTCACTGGCTCGGTCAGTGCCGTTCGAAAGCAAACGGGCGAGTTGTTGAAGCAAATTCATGAGAGATTCTGACGCTGAAGAAACCTATGGGTTGACCAGACGACTACGCTGGTAAAGTACGTCCGGGTCGAAGTCGAGGGGGGCGGGGTGGTGGCTACCATCGTAGTCAATCATGGTGAGTAAATCATCCCAATATAGCGTTCGCCCGTCGGTTTTTACCTGCTTAAACAAGTTCGTATCGGTCAAACGAGTGACAGGACTATGCGGCTTCGATTCGGTCAGATAGGGCAGGAAATCGACCTCGCGCACCTCTCCCGTAGTCCATAGGCATCGGACTTTGTAGGGTTCAACGGCAAGAATTGATTTGACACGGGGAAGCATTATTGGAGCGGTTGTATCTTCTTGAAACTACCAATTTCCTCTTGTAACAATCGATAGTTTTCCATCAGTTCCTCCCGGTGGAGTTCGACCCATGCCTGTACGAGTCGTGTTTGCTTACGGGGTAAATCGCCCTGAATGACATTACCCGTCTCAATAGAAATCATCGCTTCTTCATCGTTGTATGCGGCATGGAAGTGAGGAGGTAGATGGTCTCTGGCGTACATATAGACGATAACGCCAAAGAAGCGGCTGATTTCGGGCATGATTTGGTTTGGTTAGTCTCGAAAAGATGCAGAAATTACTCCGTTTGCTCTGTGAAACCTCTGTTCCTCTGTCGGTCCGCCGATGCGGTTAAAAACACTCTTACTTCCGAATCAGCAAATACACCGGGTAACTCACGGCAATGAACCCAATGGCGTAGAGACTGCTCGAAAAATCGCCGATGACCACGCCCGCCAGGAATGCCAGCGACGCCAGCAGCAGCGTCCAGGTCGTGAACGGATAGCCCCACGCCCGCACAGGCCGCGCTAACTCCGGCTCGGTCTGCCGCAACCGAATCAGTGCCGCAAAGCCCGATGCGTAGCTAATCACGAAGAAAAAAGTAGCAATGTCCGACAGTTTGCTGTAGGTATTGCTCACAATCATGGCAATGGACATCAGGGCCGTAAACAGCACCGCAAAGCCGGGTGTGCCGCCCGCGTTGACGTGCGTAGCAAAGCGGAAGAACAGGCCGTCGCGGGCCATCGCGAAAATGACACGGGGGTTGAACATCAACTGCGCGTTGATGATACCCAGAATCGAAATCATCAGCAGGAACGTAACGACCTGTGCACTGCCCGGCCCAAACAGCATCTGCACCGCATCGGCAGCGGCCAGTTTCGACCCCGCCAGCGTTGGTATCGGCAACACGTACAGAATGGCGACGTTGACCAGAATGTAAATCGCGATGATGAGCAGAACACCCATGACCATGGAGCGGGGCAGGTTACGGTTGGGGTTTACGTCCTCTTCGGTAAAATAAGCGGCTGTGTGCCAGCCGTCGTAGGTGTAAAAAACGGATTGCAGGGTAGCCAGAACACCCAGCCATATACCATTTTCGGCTACCGTGCGTATTGTTCCGGCGGCAACGGGCGCGGGCGTATCGGGAACGAACAGAAAGCAAACGACCACAAACGCCAGCAGCCCAACGGCTTTAAGCAGACTCATGACCTCCTGCGCCTGACTCGCCACCCGAACGCCAATCCAGTGAAATGCCACGAACGCCAGCAATACGCCAATCGCGATAATCTTCTGGTACGGCGTAGTAGCCGGGGCCAGAATCGCTACGTATTCGCTCATTACAGCCGCCCCGAACGCCATGGCCGATACGCTGCCGAGCCACGAACTGATGCCGATAACAAACCCCACGTAATTGCCAAACGCCCGCCGGGCATACACGTACCAGGCTCCGGCTTTGGGCAGCATGGTTCCCAGTTCCAGCACCGACAGCGACCCTACCAGCGCGTACACGCCCACCGCCAGCCAGACGGCAATAATCAGAACCGGGTCGCCAATTTGCTGGGCCACGGGGCCGGGCTTACGCAGAATGCCGGTGCCAATGGTGCCGCCAATGGTTACGGCCACGCCAAAACCGACGCCGAGAAGTTGTTTGAGTTGATGCTTCGCCATGTAATTACGGTGGATACCCGATTGAGGAATACCGGCAATAATAGCGAAAACCTGTCAGCAGTACATAGTGAACTGTTCTAACGAAAGGTATGGTCTAACCATGAATGTGCGGGATTATCATTCTGTAAACTACCCGTTTTCCCAAATTTTTGATAATCTTGCCGATTCGATAGCAACCTGTACAACCTGACGCCCTCGCGGCACCCTGACTATGAAAGAGTACATCCGCCCCATTAACCGCCTGCTCGTAGCCAACCGGGGCGAAATTGCCATCCGCATCATGCGGGCCGCCACAGAACTGAGCATCACCACCGTAGCCGTTTACACCTACGAAGACCGCTATTCGCTGCACCGCTACAAAGCCGATGAAGCCTATCAGATTGGCCGCGACGACGACCCGCTGAAACCCTATCTCGACATTGAAGGGCTGATTTTACTGGCCAAACGCCAAAAAATAGACGCCATTCACCCCGGTTATGGCTTTCTGAGTGAGAACGTGACGCTGGCCCGCCGGTGCCGCGAAGAAGGGATAATTTTTGTCGGTCCGTCGCCGGAAGCGATGGAAGCTCTGGGCGATAAAGTTCGGGCTAAAAATCTGGCGGCCAGTGCGGGCGTACCCCTTATTCCCGACTCGCTGGAAGAAAATATGTCGGCAGAGCGGGCGCAGGAAGAGGCCGAGCGAATTGGTTTTCCGGTCATGGTCAAAGCAGCCGCCGGTGGTGGGGGGCGCGGGATGCGCGTAGTCCGTAAAGCCGAGGAGTTTAGCCGTGCCTTTGCCGAAGCCAAAAACGAAGCCAAGAATGCTTTTGGCGACGATACGATTTTCCTCGAAAAATTCATTGAAGACCCCAAGCACATCGAAGTGCAGCTCCTGGGCGATCAGCACGGCAATATCGTTCACCTCTACGAACGCGACTGCTCGGTACAACGGCGGTTTCAGAAGGTGGTCGAAGTGGCTCCGTCGGTGGGGTTGCGCAAAGAGACCCGCCAAAAACTCTACGACTACGCGCTGCAGCTTGGTCGGGCCGTGAACTACTCCAACGCGGGTACGGTCGAGTTTCTGGTTGATACCGACGAGCAGATTTACTTTATCGAAGTTAACCCCCGTATTCAGGTTGAGCATACGATTACGGAAGAAATAACGGGTATCGATATTGTCCGAACGCAGATTCTGATTGCGATGGGCTATAAGCTGTCCGACAATAATATCTTCATTAAAAAGCAGAGTGACGTACCGCTGAATGGCTTCGCCATTCAGTGCCGGATCACGACCGAAGACCCCGCCAATGGCTTTAAACCCGATTTTGGCACCATCATCGCGTACCGGAACGCGGCTGGTTTCGGCATCCGGCTCGATGAGGGCAGTAGCTACGCAGGTATGAAAATCTCGCCCTACTTCGACTCCATGATTGTGAAGGTGTCGGCGCGGGGGCGGACGCTCAAAGGAGCCACGCAGCGGCTTACGCGGGCGTTGGTTGAGTTTCGTATCCGGGGCGTAAAAACTAATATCGGCTTTCTGCTCAATGTTATCAAAAACCCGGTCTTCCAGCGGGGCGAAGCGAGGGTGTCGTTCATCGAAAACCATCCCGAACTGTTCCACTTCCGCCATCCCCGCGACCGCTCCACCCGCGCGCTGAACTACCTCGCCGAAGTGATCGTAAACGGCAATCCGCAGGTGAAGAAGGTGGACCCTGACAAGGTGTTCCGCCCGCCCGTTGTGCCGGCTTTTGACATCTACGGCGACTATCCTGGCGGCAACCGCGACCGGCTGAAAGACCTGGGCCGCGAGAGGTTTGTGCAGTGGGTCAGCGATCAGAAGCCGATTCTATATACCGATACGACCTTCCGCGATGCGCATCAGTCGCTGCTGGCCACGCGGGTCCGCACGCAGGATATGCAGCGGGTAGCCGAGGGCTTCGCCAAGGCGCACCCCGAACTGTTTTCGATGGAAGTCTGGGGTGGGGCCACCTTCGACGTAGCCATGCGGTTTTTGTACGAAAGCCCCTGGAAACGGCTCGAACTGCTGCGCGAAGCTATGCCGAATATGCTGCTGCAAATGCTGTTTCGTGGTTCCAATGCGGTGGGTTACACAGCCTATCCCGACAACCTGATCGAGAAATTTGTGGTGCAGGCATGGGAGACTGGCATCGACGTATTCCGTATTTTCGACTCCCTGAACTGGGTTGAAGCCATGAAAGTAAGCATCCGGGCCGTGCGCGAACGTACCGACGCCCTCTGCGAAGCGTCCATTTGCTACACTACGCCGAGCGAGAAATACTCGTTGCAATACTATCTGGATTTGGCCCGGCAGCTTGAAGACGAGGGAGCGCATCTGCTGTGCATCAAGGATATGGCCGGACTGCTGAAACCAATGGCCGCTACCGAACTGGTCCGCGAACTCAAAAAAGCCGTCAGTATTCCCGTGCATTTGCATACCCACGATACGTCAGGTATTCAGTCAACCACGTACCTCAACGCCATCAACGCCGGGGTCGATATTATCGATTGTGCGCTGGGGGCATTGTCGGGCCTGACCTCGCAGCCTAATTTCAACTCGGTAGTCGCTATGATGCAGGGCCACGAGCGCGAATGCGCCGTTGATTTGCGGTCGCTGAATGGTTACTCGAACTATTGGGAAGACGTTCGGGAGTATTACTATCCGTTCGAGAGCGGGTTGAAAGCGAGTACGGCGGAGATTTACGAAACAGAGATTCCCGGCGGGCAGTACTCCAACCTCAAGCCCCAGTCTATTGCCGCTGGCCTGAGCGATAAATTTGAGGTGCTGAAGCACAATTACGTAGTGGCCAATCAGTTGTTTGGCGATGTGATTAAGGTAACGCCTACCTCCAAAGTGGTGGGCGACATGGCTATTTTCATGACTACCAACAACCTCACGGCAGGCGACGTACTGGACCGGGGAGACGCGCTGTCGTTCCCCGAATCGGTAAAGGGGTTCTTTCGGGGTGATTTGGGACAGCCCGCAGGTGGTTTTCCCGAGGCTATGCAGCGTGTGGTGCTGAAAGGTGAGCAGCCTATTACGGGTCGCCCCAACGAACACCTTGAACCGATTGATTTCGACGGCGATTACAAAGCGTTCACCGAGAAGTACCCACAAGCCGATGGTATGGCTGACTACCTGTCATTCAAGCTGTACCCAAAAGTATTTGACGAGTATTACATTGCCCGCAAACAGTACGGCGATGTCAGCATCATGCCAACGCCCGCGTTCTTCTACGGTCTGAAACAAGGCGAGGAGATTCTGATTAACATCGAAGAAGGTAAGAATATTTTGGTGCGGCTGCTGTTTAAATCGGAGCCGGATGCGTTCGGAATGCGGACCATTACGTTTGAGTTAAACGGTCAAAGTCGGCAGGTACAAGTGCGCGACCGGGCCTCGAAGGTGGAGAAGCTAATGAACGCCAAAGCCCAGAAGGCGGGCGACATTGGTTCGCCGTTACAGGGCCGTTTGACGCGGATTATGGTGAAGGAGGGCGATGAGGTCAAGAAAAATCAGCCGATGTTCGTTATCGAAGCCATGAAAATGGAAAGCATCGTAGCCGCCCCCGCCGAAGGCAAAATATCGAAGGTCGTATTAAAGGAAGGTACCATAGTGGAGCAGGACGACTGGGTGCTGGAATTATCGTAACTTTATGTTGGTCAAAATAGTAGCATCATGACTTTGTTAAATCGAATAACAGTCGTACCCGATGTATGTAATGGCAAACCTACCATACGGGGAATGCGTATAACCGTTAAAACCGTTCTGGAATACCTGGCAGCGGGAGAAACCAAAGAGAACATTCTGGATGCTTATCCGTATTTAGAACCGGAAGATATTCAGGCTGCCTTGGCCTATGCTGCCCATTTGGCTGACGTCAGAATTGACTCATTTCCATTGCTAATGGCAGCATAAATTACTTAGTTGACGTCAATCTTCCCAAGAAATTCCGGTTCTTCAACGAGCCGGAATTTGCTTTTGTGGTTGATATGGAGGCTACACTACCAGACACTGAAATCTGGACGTATGCGTTGGCGAACGAACTGGTTATTCTCACGAAGGACGCTGATTTTTATACCTGGTCGGTGGTGACAGAGCTAATACCTAAAATCATTCAATTTCGATTAGGCAACCAGACATTGGCTGGGCTTCGTACCTATTTTGATCAGTATTGGCCTCTGCTTACGGAACTGATAGAAATACACTCACTGGTTATAGCCTATCCCAACCGGGTTGACGTTGTTATTTAATAACTGCCTTATATTGCCGAATTCACACCTTCTCGGCGCGTCGTTCTTTGCGGGCGTTGAGGTAGCCTCGCACGACAGTGAAGGTAGTGACGGCCAGAAAGAAGATAATAATCCAGTGGACGTAGTCAACGATGCCGGGAAATCGCTCACCGAAGAAATAACCACCCCCTACGAGCGTGATTACCCAGATGGCCCCACCCAGTACATTGTAGATCATGAAGAACCGGAAGTTCATGTGAATCAGCCCGGCCAGGATCGGCGCAAACGTGCGGACAATGGGCAGGAACCGGGCAACAATCAGCGCACTGGTGCCGTACTTCTCGAAAGCCACGCGGGTATCATCAATGTACTTTCGCTTAAAAAACAGCGAATCGGGCCGATTTTGCAGCTTCGCACCGAAGAAATACCCTGTGCCGTAGCCAATGAGCGACCCTACTACAGCCGCCCCAAAAACGCAGCCCAGTAACAACAGTATGGGTACGTCGAGCAGGCGCGTTCCGGCAAACACACCCGCCAGAAACAGCAGGTAGTCGCCGGGTAGAAAAAAGCCGAAGAACACGCCATTTTCGACCAAAACAATCAGCGTGATCAGCACCAGCCCGCCCGTCCGAATGATTTCTTCGGAGTTAAGCAGATACTGGAAAAAGTCTATAATCTGGTCCATGTTTAATGAGTGAATGATAGAATGAGTGAATAGTTGCTGACGCATTTAGGCTGACGCTGGAGGTTATTCACTCATTCTATCACTCACTTATTCATAATTAGATAGACTCCGCCAACGACAGCCAGCGGTCTGATTTTTGGGCGATGGTTTGCTCGATATGCTCGATTTCCCGCGCCCATTCGGTGAGTTGCCCGTGATGACCACCATCCGAAAGTAACGCCGTAATAACTACTTTCCGTTGCTCCAGCGATTCAATCTCGCCTTCCAGCGATTCATACTCACGAATTTCCTTGAACGACAGTTTCTTTCTGGTGCCGTTCGCGCTACCGTTAGCTACCGGTTCAGTAACGACCGGCGCAGGGGTTTGTTTTGCCACACTCGCCGGTGCCGCGTCACCATTTTGTGACTTCTTCGGCTGGTTGTCCCGCCATTCGCGGTAGTCGGTGTAGTTGCCGGGATAGTCGCGCACTTTACCTTCGCCTTCCAGCACAAACACGTGGTCAACCAGCCGGTCCATGAAATACCGGTCGTGGGTAACAATCATGACACAGCCCGAGAAGCTGAGCAGGAAGTCTTCCAGGACGTTCAGCGTCGTGATATCGAGGTCGTTGGTTGGCTCGTCCAGAATCAGGAAATTGGGGTTCTGCACCAGTACCAGCAGTAGTTGCAGCCGCCGTTTTTCGCCCCCGCTTAGCTTGGCTACAAAATCGTACTGTTTGGAGCGGTCGAACAGGAACCGGCTTAGCAGTTGCGTGGCCGATACAGTACTACCATCGGCGAGTTTCATCACCTCGGCCACGTCCTGCACGACGTCGATAACGCGCTGGTTTTCGGGTAAATCCAGTTCGGTTTGGGTATAGTAGCCAAATTTAACGGTGCCGCCCGTGCTGATCTTACCCGAATCGGGGCGCATATCGCCGGTCAGCATGTTCATCAGGGTGGTTTTGCCCATGCCGTTTTTACCAATCAGCCCCACCCGGTCAAACCGCTTGAAGGTGTAGTTGAAATGGTCGAGCAGGACTTTATCGCCGAAGCGTTTGCTTAGGTTTTCGACTTCCAGAATCTTGCTGCCCAGTCTGGTCATGCGCAGGTTCAGGTCCAGGTCGCCGTCGCTCTTTTTGCCGCTGGTTTTTTCTTTCAGTTCGTCAAAGGCATCAACCCGATACTGCGCCTTGGTACCCCGCGCTTTGGGCTGTCGGCGCATCCAGTCCAGTTCGCGCCGGAAGGTGTTGCGGTCTTTGGTCAGTTCAGACGCGGCTGCCGTTTCGCGTTCGTCTTTCTTCTCCAGAAAATAAGCGTAGTTGCCTTTGTACGTGAAAAGCTGCCCGTTGTCAAGTTCGGCAATCTGATTGCAGACGCGGTCCAGAAAGTACCGGTCGTGCGAGACCATCAGCAACGTACCATTGTTGGTCGTGAGGTAGCTTTCGAGGTATTCAATGGCTTCGAGGTCGAGGTGGTTAGTCGGCTCGTCCAGAATCAGCAAATCGGGATTTTGGATCAGCACCCGTGCCAGGGCCACCCGCTTGCGTTGCCCACCCGACAGCGACGTAACAGGCTGCGTTACGTCCTGAATGCCCAGCTCGCCCAGTATCTGCCGTATCTGCGACTCGTAATCCCATGCTTCGAGTTTTTCCATATTACTCATTGCCTCGCCCAGCAGGTCGTGGTTGTCGGTTTCGAGGGCGTGTTCGTAGGCCCGCACGGCGTCGAGCTGCGCACTTTCGCCCGCCAGCACGGCCTGCATGACGGTCAGGGAATTATCAAATTCGGGCTGCTGATCGAGGTAACCGATAGTGATGTCTTTGCGCTGACTGACCAGCCCCGCATCGGGTTGCATAACCCCGGCCAGAATGGTGAGCAGCGTGGTTTTGCCAGAACCATTGGCCCCCACAATGGCTATTTTGTCTCCCCGGCTAATACCAAAGGTCAGGTCGCGGAACAGCGTCCGGTCACCGTAGGTCTTGGTTAAATTTTCGGCTGATAGGTAATTCATATACAATAGAGTCGCCCGTCACAAGTCAACGGGCAGGCAAAAGAAGTAAGTTCAGTGTTTCAAGCCGCTCAAATCCATTGTCGGCGGTTAATAGCGGCAGGCCAGTCACTACCGCAGACGCAGCTACGATGGCATCCATCAACTTCATGCGGGTCATTCGGCGAATGCGAATTGCTTCCGCTTTCACTTGTGAGTTTAACTCGATAATGATGCAGTCATCCAGCAGCAACCTTATCAATTTTCGGTCTTCGGCTGGCTGATTGGGTTTGCACTGCATTTCCATCTCTGTAATTTCAGAAATATAGATTGTTTTTCCAGCTAACAATGTAGCTACCAGTTCATCTCCTTCGAGCAGACGGATCAATACATTCGTATCAGCAAACAGGTCGGTTGTCTCACTCATCTCTCAACTCCCGTTGGTAATCGAGCGCGTCCTGCCCCCACTTTACTTTGCCTGCATATTTGCTTACATCCAGCTTCTTAGCCGGTTTCAACTGCCTGAGCTGAGCCGCGAGTTCTTCTTTGGTAGCTGTTTTACTAATTTTTATGGTCATGGCTTTACATTTTGCCGATACAGGTTGGATTGTCTGAGCGATAGCAAAGGTACGATAAAGGAAATCGTTCGTATTTTTGCCTGACAACCAGAAAACCCCAGATGCGCTTAAACCGTTTCCTCTCCTTATGCGCGCTAAGCGTTGGCGTAGTTACCAGCACGCTCGCTCAAACACCGTCAGATTTCAAATCCTATACTCAAGTTATTACAGGCAGCAACCAGACGTACCCAATGGCGACTGTTCCGGGTGGCAAAGTCCTGATGGGCAGCACTGCCGACCAGAAAGGTCATAGGACCGACGAAAGTCCACAGCATGGCGTAACCATCGAACCGTTCTGGATGGGCCGCTATGAGGTGACCTGGGATATTTACGACCTGTACACCACCAAGAACATCGAGAAGGAAATGGCCGCCCGCTACCCCGCCGGAGCCGACCTCAACAAAACCGATGCTACGTTGCGGCCCAGCCCGTCGTACGTCGATATGTCGTTCGGGATGGGACGGGCGGGGTATCCGGCTATTAATATGACGCAGTACGCGGCCATCAAATTCTGCGCGTGGCTCTACGACAAAACCGGCCTGTTTTACCGTCTGCCCACCGAAGCCGAATGGGAATATGCCTGCCGGGGTGATGATAAAAACGCTACGCTCACCTACTCGTTCGGCAACGACGCGAAGCAGTTGGGTGACTACGCGGTGTATAAAGGCAACAGCGACGGCAGTTATAAGAAAATAGGTACCAAAAAGCCCAACTCCTTCGGCCTGTACGACATGCACGGCAACGTCATGGAATGGACGCAGGACCAGTACATCGAGGATTATTATAAGCAGGTGGCCGCTAAGAAAGTCAGCGAACCCTACGCGCCGACCACCGCGCTCTATCCGCATTCGGTTCGGGGCGGCTCGTGGGACGACGATCCCGAAACGCTGCGGTCAGCGGCCCGCACGCCCTCGGCCCCGGCCTGGAAAATGCTGGACCCGCAAAGCCCTAAATCAGACTGGTGGCTAACCTCGGCCTCGTTCGTCGGTTTCCGCGTCGTCCGCCCGCTCAAAACGCCGGGTTTAGAAGAAATTCGGGCGTATTATGACGTAAAACCGATGAAGGATTATTGATTATTGAGCGAATTGATGGGTGAGCAAATTAGCGAAGGCAGTCTAATCAATTGTTCACTTTATTTCGCCTGTATATTTATTCACTCACTCATTCACTCATTTACTCATTCACTCATTAATTATTCTCCTCGGCGCAAACCTCGGCGACCGTGTTCAAACTCTGCGCCGGGCGGCAGACCTGCTATCGGAACGCGTTGGGCTGGTAGTACAGGCGTCGGGCCTGTACGAAACGGCGGCCTGGGGGGTGGTGGACCAACCGGCGTTTTTAAATCAGGTACTGTTGCTCGAAACAGAGTTGGAGCCGGAAGCCGTGCTGGACCAAACTCAGGCCATCGAAACCGAACTGGGCCGTGTCCGGCATGAGCATTGGGGCGCGCGGCACATCGACATCGACATCCTGTACTACGATCAGCAAATTATCCAGACCAGCCGCCTGACCGTGCCGCACCCGTATTTGCATCAGCGACGATTTACACTCGTGCCGCTGGCTGAAATCACCCCGGATTTTGTGCACCCATTGCTCGGCAAAACGGCAGTTGAGTTGTTAAGAGAATGCGTTGACATGAGTGATGTGAAAGAAATTTGACCAAAAATCTCTGTGAATCTCCGTGCGTCTTGGTGCATCTCTGCGGTCTGTCACTGAGGTGTCATAAACCCTTCATCGTGAGCGATAGCGAACACAACTAAACTTGTACCTTTGTAGTCAACCTGTTATCAAAACACCGATCATACCATGTCTGCTTTGCTTGATACCATGATGTTAGCTGACCGCATCAATGCGCTGGAGGAATCATCTACGCTGGCGATGACCAAAAAAGCCCGCGAACTGGCCGCGCAGGGCCACAAAGTAATCAGCCTGAGCGTAGGTGAGCCGGATTTTAAAACGCCCGCCCACATCTGCGAAGCCGCTAAAAAAGCCATCGACGACGGTTTCCACGGCTACTCGCCCGTAGCTGGCTATCCCGACCTGCGCAAAGCCATTGCCGACAAGTTCAAACGCGACAATAACATCGACTGGAAACCCGAAAACATCGTAGTCTCTACCGGTGCCAAGCACTCATTGGCTAACGTTATTCAGACGCTCATCAACCCCGGCGACGAGGTCATTATCTTCTCGCCTTATTGGGTTAGCTATTCTGAAATGGTGAAACTGGCCGAGGGCAAGACAGTGGTGGTTGATGGCCTGTTCGAGAATAATTTCAAAGTGACGCCGGAGCAGTTCGAAGCCGCCATTACCGACCGCACCCGGATTGTGATGTACGCATCGCCCAACAACCCAACCGGCACCATATACACCGAAGCTGAGTTACGGGCCATTGCCGACATTGTGGCCAAACACGAAAATATATACGTCATGGCCGACGAGATTTACGAGTACATCAACTTCACGCCCGAAGGTCATTTCAGCATAGGTTCCATTCCTGAAATTGCCGACCGCGTCATCACCGTGAACGGGGTGGCGAAGGGCTTTGCTATGACCGGCTGGCGTATTGGCTACATTGGCGCGGCCAAATGGATTGCCGATGGTGTCGAGAAATTACAGGGGCAAGTAACGTCGGGTACCAATTCCATTGCGCAGAAGGCTACCGTGGCCGCGCTGACCGGCCCGCTGGAGCCAACCATGGAGATGGCCAAAGCCTACCATCGTCGGCGCGATTTGGTGGTGGGTCTGCTCAAAGACGTACCCGGTTTCCGCACTAACGTACCCGAAGGTGCTTTTTACGCCTTCCCGGACATAAGCTACTACTATGGTAAGTCGGACGGGACGACGATGATTAACAATTGCGATGATTTTGCCGAGTGGCTGCTCAATACCCAATTCGTCTCCACGGTGGCCGGATCGGGGTTTGGCGCTCCCAACTGCCTGCGTATCAGCACGGCGGCTTCGGATGAGAGTCTGGTGGAGGCAGTGCAGCGAATAAAAGATGCGGTAGCTACGCTGAAATAAAGCGATTTATTGCTGTTATAAAGAGGGCTTCGATGTGCAAGATTGCGCATCGGAATCCTCTTTTTGCTGGTGTATTTAGGCTATTGATTGGCGTATGGCCCGGTTTTGTGCATGTTTTGAATGGAATAGGTGAATTTGAAAAAAGTTGGCACGTTAGTTGGAAGGCTATACATGTTACCGCTTAAAGCTGTGTTTCTTTACAAATGCCGATAGAAAAGATTCTAACTTTTGATGGTTACGTTTGTTTTTGTATTACCACAAGGTTAATTTCGACTATTAAAAGGTAATTATACAGACGTTAAGCCTTGAGTGATTCCGTAACATCGAAATTGTTAACTTAACCAGTCAAAAACCCACTTAGTCCGATGAAAAACGTTCGCCTGTACATGATTTTTCAATGGGTGTTTTTCCTGCCTGTTATCTTACCACTCTGCCTGATTTACGGTGCATTTCGCGGGGCTATCCAAATGGCCGAACGCGTAATGGAACAGATTATGACCGATGTATTGCCACAGCATGAAGCCCGGTCAACATCCGAGCAACTTTCTAACTGAATACATAGTCAACAGAAAAGCCCGGTATGGTTCAACCATGCCGGGCTTTTCTGTTGATCGAAACCGTTATTCGAACGTGAAATTCATGTTATTATCTTTGATGTCCTCATCGTCTAACGCCAGAAACTCCTCCCAGAACGGGTCGGGCGGGAGCGCGGCACGGCACAGCAGCGGCTCTTTTTTGATGGGATGCACAAAATACAACCGCCGGGCGTGCAGGTATATTTTTTTGTCCGGCACGGCCCGGTCGTAGCCGTACTTTACATCGCCCCGGATTGGACAGCCCATGCTCGCCAACTGCACCCGAATCTGATGCGGACGTCCCGTAAGCGGGCTTACTTCCAGCAGATAATGCTCATTAATTTTGCCCAGCACCCGGTACGTTAGTTCGGCCCGCTGCGAACCGGGTACCTCATCTTCGTGGGCTGTTACCACGTTTTTCTGTTCGTTTTTTACGAGCCAGTGTACCAGCTTTCCGGCGTTTTCGGGTGGTTTCCGGCGCACAACGGCCCAGTACGTTTTCTGCACCAGTCGTTTGCGAAAAATCTCGTTCATCCGCTCCAGTGCTTTGGATGTGCGTGCAAACACCACCAGACCACTCACGGGCCGGTCGAGCCGGTGTACCAGACCTAAAAATACCTCGCCGGGTTTGTTATATTTTTCCTTGACGTACTCTTTTAATACCTCCAGCAGCGTAACGTCGCCGGTGCGGTCGCCCTGCACCAGAATGCCGGGGGCTTTATTGACAATTAACAGGTGATTGTCTTCGTATATGACTTGAAATGGTTGTTTCATGGGTTAGTACGCTTCCTTCTCATTGGGGAAGTCGTTGGTTTTAACGTCATCGACATAATGGGCAATGGCCTCGGTCATGACAGTGTGCAGGTCGGCGTACCGGCGCAGAAACCGGGGTTTAAATTCGTTGGTGATACCCAGCAAATCGTGTACAACCAAAATCTGCCCATCGGCATCGGGTCCGGCACCAATGCCGATGGTTGGAATGGTGAGGTGTTGAGATACGGTTTTGGTCAGCGTGGCCGGGATTTTTTCCAGCACCAGCCCAAAGCAGCCAATGTCCTGTAACATCTGCGCATCGTCGATAAGTTTCTGGGCTTCGGCGTCTTCTTTGGCCCGCACGGCATACGTGCCGAACTTGTAGATAGACTGGGGCGTCAGGCCGAGGTGACCCATAACGGGAACGCCCGCGCTCAAAATACGCACAATCGATTCCCGGATTTCCAGACCGCCTTCCAGCTTGATGGCGTGCGCACCGGATTCTTTCATAATCCGAATGGCCGACCGCAGCGCTTCCGACGAGTTGCCCTGATACGAACCAAACGGCAAATCAACCACCACTAACGCCCGCTTTACGCCCCGTACTACCGAGCTGGCGTGGTAAATCATCTGGTCGAGCGTGATGGGCAGCGTTGTTTCGTGACCGGCCATGACATTAGAGGCTGAATCGCCCACCAGAATTACTTCAACGCCCGCCGTATCTACGGCCCGCGCCATCGAGTAATCATAGGCAGTGAGGGCCGAGATTTTCTCGCCCTTATTCTTCAGTTCCTGCAACGTATGCGTCGTAACGCGCTTGATATCGGGATTATGGACAGACATTTCTATTTAAGTTGTCGAGTTGTACAGTCATAGAGTTATAAAGTTATGAGGTCACGACCTGGTTGTAGGCGAAGCAACTATACAACCGCAACGGCGGACCATTCATAACTTCAGCGTGGGCTAAGCCACGATTCCGGATTGAGTTTGGTGAACTCTTTCCAGATTTGGAATTGAATTTCGGAGATGCCGTTTTTGTCGGTGGCTACGGTGCCGATGGTTTCGCGGGCTTTGACACGCTGACCTACCCGAACTGATACGCTCCTGAGTTTGGCATAGACCGTAAAATAATCGCCGTGCTGAATGGCTACTACGTTGTTCATACCAGGCATGCTGGCTACGTCCTGTACAATGCCATCATAGACTGTTTTTACACCCTCACCCGCATTGGTCTGAATATCAACGCCCTGATTCTCTACGTAGATTCCCTTCAGTACCCCGTGCGGACGCCGACCGAAGTGGTCGGAAATAAATCCTCTATTCACAGGCCAGGGCAGACGGTTTCTGGATGCGGCAAAGGAAGATGCAAGGGCCGTTTCTTCCCGGTTGAGATTTGTATTGCTTCGCTCGTCGGGTTTTGGGGCGGCTGGTTCGGGTTCAGCAGGTCGTTCGGCGCGGGCTACGTCGGTAGGGTCGGGTTTTTCGCCCGCTTTCTGGGCGGCTGCCACGGCCTCTTCAGCGCGTTTGCGTTCAGCGGCCCGTCGGGCGGCTTCGGCTTTGGCGGCTCGTGCCAAACGGTCTCGTTCAGCCCGCTCTATCGCTTCGCGCCGGGCGCGTTCGGCCCGTTCGCGGGCTACAATGCGCGTAATCATCGACTCTAACTGCGCCACGGCCCGTCGGCTTTCGGCAAGTTCAGTCTGGAGTTCACTTTCTTTCGCGCTGAGGGCCTTAACTACCTGGTTCTTCTCGTCTTTCAGACCCTCCAGTTTCTTTGTTTCGCCGACTTTGGCCACCAGCGTTCCTTTCTGCTGCTGGCGTTTACGCTGCGTAATCTGTTCTTTGGTTTGCAAATCGGCCTGAATATTGTTCATCTGCCGCACCTGACCCTGGCGGGCGTCGGAGTATTGCCGCAGGTACCGATACCGTGCCACGAGCTGATTGAAATTGTCGGAAGCAAATAAAAAGCCGAGTGGATTGACCTGCTGCCGTCGTTTATCGGCATTGTAAATCATGGCCGAATACTCGGCTTTGAGCGTATTCAGGTCGCGGCTGAGGGCGGTGCTGGCTTTGCGGAGTTCGGTAATCTCGCTTTCAGTTAGTCGAATGTCTTTGTTGATGAGACCAATCTGTTTCGACTGCACCTGAATCTGCTGATCGAGTATTTTTAACTGGCCCAAGCTGACATTTTTCTCTGAAGACGTCTTGCGTAACACTGTCCTGAGCTGGTTCATCTTCTCAATGTTCTGCTTCTTTTCCTTTTCCAGTGCCTGCCGCCCCTGTTGCTGCCCAAATACCGAAGGGGTAACCAGCAAACTGCCAATGAACAGAAAAACAGCAAAGAGAATAGGGTGGGAGAAACGCATAGAAACTCGTCAGTTTAACGTTGGGGCCGTCGTTCGTAGCTCGCCGGAATCGTGAACGGAAAGCCGGGATTTTTGTCCACCAGTTCAACTTTGTTGTGTTTGATGCGGAGGAGCGTCTGGTAAAACCGCCCGTCGGTTTTAGACTGGTAATCGAGCGTGACGAGACTGGTGTAGGGAAATAAAAAATTATTGAGCGACGAAAAATCCTCATAATCCAGCCGCAGTGTGTTTTTGGTGGGCTGCTCCGTCACCATCAGTTTTTTCAGCTTTCGGTCTTCGCCAATGTAATTCTCGACCAGTACTTTACCCTCGCTCTGCCGTAGCAACAGATAGTCACGCTCGTTTTTTACCTTCTGCGCCGGGCGTTTGGGCAGCGGTAAGTTGCCCACGATGAGAGCCTGTAACAAATCGAAGTTCATGGCAAAATTGAACTGCTTACTGAGTGTCGGGTAGTCATATACCGAGTATTCGCGGTGAATTTTGTCGAGAATAACTATAGAATCACGGCTGATGAGACTCCGCACGGCTTCAATGCCGAGTTTGCTGATGGATACCCAAATCATGCTGTCTTTACGAACCCGGATATTGACGCTGGCATTGTCGATGGACTGCTCAGGGCTTTTGAACGAGATTTTTGATTTGGCCGTCAGGTAGTCGAAATCGATCTCGGCCACGTTAGCGCGGGCTTCGCTAATGCCGGGCCGGTTGGGCAGCACCGCCACTGAGTCAACTGATATGGGCGGCACAATGACGGAGGCACTCGAATCGGGCTGGGCCAAAACTGTATCCGGTGCCTCCGCTACGGAGGTTCGGGTCCGACGCCTGCAACTTTCAGCAGATATGATTACGCCCAGTAAGAGGGCAATAAACAGGTACTTGTTCATGTATGGGTGGGCCATTGGCAACCTCTTTCTCGAATTTCTGTGCTGACCAACCGGTCATTTGAAGGGTGCAGACCAACGGCTGTTCTTATAGTTTACCGGTAGTAATTTTCCTGTCTATATCGGGTCCGGCACCGCCTTTGGCTTTAGCCTGTTTCCACTGGTCCAGAGCCTTGTCGCGCTCGCCGAGCTGGAACAGTACGTCGCCGTAGTGTTCAATGATGGTGCCGCTCACGCCCGATGGGTCGGCCAGGGCTTTTTCCAGATACTGTTTCGCTTTGGCGTAGTCTTTCGATACGTACAGCACCCAGGCATGGGTATCGAGGTAGGTGGATGAAGCAGGGTGGCGTTCAATCAGTTTGGTACTCAACTGCAAAGCCCGGTCCAGCTTCTCGTTCCGCAGCGACAGAAAATAGCTGTAATTGTTCAGGACGTAGTCGTTGAGGGGGTCGGTTTTCAGTACGGCTTCGTAAGCTTCGTCCGATTTGGCGTGTTCACCCAGCCCGTTGTATGCGTCGCCCAGTTGGGCCTGAATGCCACTCTGTAACTCCCGGATGTTGGTAGCGGATAAGAGTTTCTGGCTTTCTTCAAGCGCATCGACGGCCTGCTGATACCGTCGTTTAATCAGGTTGGCCGAGCCGTTGGAGTACCAGAACAGCCCCTGCGTGGGAAATACTTCCAGAGCTTCTTCGGAGTGCTTCAGCAAACTATCGGCCTGGTTCAGTTCGCCATCCAGACGCAGCAACGCCCCCCAGATCTCGTAAATTGAGCCGTCGAGCCGGGCCGCGCGGGCGTAGGCATTGCGGGCGTCAGCTTTACGGCCCTGTTGGAGAAGTAAATCGGCTACCATCACCTGCGATTTTGGGTCGTTTGGATTGGCTTTGGCCAGTGCCTCGCCCATTTTGAGCGCGTCCTGCTGCGCTATAGGGCCATTTCCGGTCAAATCAGCATAGCTCGACAGAATTCGGGCTTTCAGGCCCGCTTCCAGATTGGGGTTGGCAATGACCTTGTTGAGTTCTTCGGTTACGCGGGCAGTGTCACCTTTTTTGCGGTAGATGTCGGCCAGCAGGATATGGGCCTGGGGCAGGTCGGGGTTGAGTTTCAGGGCGCGGTCAATCCAGCTGATAGCTTCGTCGTTGCGGTCGTTGGCTACGAGCAGTTCGGCTCCTTCAAGCAGGTAATCCGGGTCGCCGGGTTCCGACTGTGCCAGTTTTTCGGCTTCCTCAACCGCCTTGTCAATTTTATTCTGCTTTAGGTAGATACGCTGTTTCTGCCTCGAAATCTCCTCATTCACCCCCAGGTCTCGCTCCACCCTGTTGTAGGTATCCAGAGCTTTATCGGGCTTGTCGTCAAAGAGATAAATGGCCGCCAGTTCAACTCCGTATTCAGCATTTTCGGGGCCTTGTTTCAGCATGGCTTCATACAACTGTTCGGCTTCGCCGTAGCGTTTCTGCTTCACATACAACTCAGCCAGTAACAGCGCGTAAAACTTGTTTTTGCCATCCAGCGTGTAGGCTTTGGCAGCGTAGGGGATAGCTTCGGTGGTTTTGCCGGTTTTTGAGAGGGCGTTGGCCGTAGCGTATTGAGCGGCTGCGTTGTCGGGATTTTTCTGGAGGACCTTCGCAAACTGCGCTACAGCTTTGGTCGGCTCGTCGGTCATCAGAAATCGCATCCCATCGGCAAAGAGCGTTTCCTCCTCCATCCGCACGGTCGTGGTCGAACCGGCTTTGGCCAGGGCCGAATCGGGCGGGGTGGCACGTCTGCGCTGCGCCTGCGTGGAAAGGCTCCCGATCAGCAGCAGCAACCCCAGTCCACAGGTCAGGAGTACACGGCTATTGTATGTGACAACTCGTAGATTCATCTGGGTGGTGGTCCGGCGTTTCGGTGGTCCGGTTGGTGCGTATCCATAAAAAACGCGACGGGCTGGGTTCTATTGCGATTTTGTTATCGGTAAACCCTCTAAGCAAAGGTAAGTCAAAATATCAGAACCCGACCCGCGCCAACCGTTGGCAACAGTTTGGGCTATTGTGGGTTTGGTTAGAGACAGTTCGTCTAAATCAATAATCAAACCAGACATGACAACCACAGAAATTTCATCAACTGCCGAGATAGTTTACACCGCCACCGTCAGCAACGTGGGTGGCCGCGAAGGCGACGTTAAATCGCTTGATGGCGTATTGGATTTAAAGGTGCGTCGGCCAGTGGAAATGCACGGCAAGGGCGAGGCCGCTAACCCCGAAATGCTGTTTGCCGCGGCCTACAGTGCCTGTTACAACGGTGCGCTGATGGCCGTTGCCGAACGCCGGAAAACGATATTGCCCACCCATGCCGTAGAAGTAGCCATCTCGCTCAATAAGGAGGGTAACAACATGTTTTTGTCGGGAAAAATCACCGTCAAAGCCCCCGGTATGGACAAGGCCGAATTGCAGCAGCTCGCCGAAACTGCCCACGCCGTTTGCCCATATTCCAAAGCCGTGAAGGGCAACATGGACATGAAAATTGAGGTAATGGTGTAGGAGAATAGAAAAGGGATACTGATGCATCAGTATCCCTTTTCTATTTTAACTCACCGCATCATAAATCTGCACCCGCTGCCAGAGATGCTTGTACGTGTCCACAAATTCGAGGTGAACAGGATGAACCTGATATCTATCGTGGGCGTCCCGGTCTGCGAAGACAAACGTCAGCGAGAAGTCATAGCTATGGTCAACAACTGGTCGGCGGGTATCAGCGGGGGTGCCGACGTATGCCTGTGAGATGGCGTCGATGCCTTTGAGCGATTCAAAACCGGTGCGGAGGGCGTTGTGATCGTCCTGATTTTCGGGGTGGTTAAGCCAGAAGAAAACGGTGTGTACAAACATAGTTTTTTTGTCATGCTGACGAAGGAAGCATCTTCGGTAGCGGTTGTTTTCTCTATTTGCAGACGGCAGATGCTTCCTTCCGGTCCGGTATTCCGGTTAGCATGACAAAAATAAATCAGGCAAACTTCTCTAACTGCTTTACCAGTACGCCAAAGTCTTTTGGGTAGGGGGCCACAAACGTTTGTTCGGTGCCATCTAACAGCGTAAACGTGAGTGAATACGCGTGCAGGGCCACCCGCTGAATGAGCGGTAACTCTTCGGTTTCCTGTTTCAGGTTAAACTTCCGTTTTACGTCCGACAGAAAAACCGGTTTCCCGCCATAGGTCGGGTCGTTGGCAATGGGGGCTTTCAAACACATCAGGTGTACCCGAATCTGGTGCATCCGGCCCGTAATGGGCATACACTCGACGAGCGTGGTGGTACGGTAGGCTTGCAGGGTATTGAAAATAGTCTCGGCTATCTTGCCTTTCTCCCGGTCGATGCGCACCGCCGTTCCGTCCTTGATGGGCGAAATGGGCAGATAGACCGAAATGCCATCGAAATCATGAACCCCGTTCGCCACGGCATGGTACCGCTTGGTCACCTCCCGATGCTCGAACTGCATAGCCAAATGCCGGTAAGCCTCCGGGTTCTTCGCAATAGCCAGAATACCCGACGTTTCCTTGTCCAGACGGTGGCCCAGCTGCGCATCGGGATTATAGGCTTTGGCTAAACGGATAATGCTCTGCCCGGCCCGGTCGGTGGTGCGCTCATCGAGCGACGCTACGTGGGGCGGCTTGTTGATGAGAATATAATCGTCGTTTTCAAAAACGATGAGGTCGGCGAAATTAAGTTTCATGGGAAAGAAGGTTGGGACACAGAGATACACGGAGGAGCCACAGAGTTTTACAAAGAGAAAGAGAAAAGAGAACATCTCTGTGAAACTCTGTGTCTCGTCCGTGTATCTCTGTGGCCCAAAATCCCTAATACAAAGAGCCTCCCCCAGCGTGGAAGAGGCTATTCGGGTACCAACGGCGAAACACTATACCGACAGAGTACCGCGCTGAT
>Ga0105045_10000712_pt1 | contig 25375 bp, 22 predicted proteins | sample MAT02_FD_78089 | JGI IMG/M metagenome (GOLD analysis project Ga0105045, IMG submission 78089) | Freshwater microbial communities from Lake Fryxell liftoff mats and glacier meltwater in Antarctica - MAT-02 (megahit assembly) | ecosystem: Environmental > Aquatic > Freshwater > Ice > Liftoff... | reverse complement strand
TACCAAGCCTGCATAGCGCATCGTCTTGCGGTAACGTTTGCGCCTTGCCCTGACCCAAAACGCATCGATTTCATTTTTGGCCGTATTTGTGAAAGAGGGTACTCAGGAGTCGCCGGCTGCCTCCTGGGATACTTGCGCGGTGAACTTGACGCCGAGTGCCTTGGCCACTCGCATCACAGTCTCGAAACGCGGCTTCGCACCCGGAGCGAGCGCCTTGTAAAGGCTCTCGCGGCCAAGGCCGGCGTCTCGGGCCACTTGTGTCATGCCCTTTGCGCGTGCCACATCACCAAGCGCGAGAAGCAGCAGATCAGGATCATGGGTCTCGAGGACCGCCGTCATGTACTCTGCCACCGCTTCGTCGTCATCGAGATACTTGGCAGCGTCAAAAGCTACGAGATTCATTGGGGCTTTGGTCTTTGTCATAGATCGTCTCGAAGTTCAGCAGCAAGCTTCACGGCGCGGCGAATGTCTCGTTTCTGACTTGCCTTGTCTCCGGCATTGAGCATCACAACGACGACACGACCGCGGCGTACGAAATACAGCCTGTAGCCCGGTCCGTAGTGGATGCGCATCTCGGAGACTTCGCCTTCAACAGGCTGCCAGTCGCCAAGACTTCCCGCTTCCGCTTGGCGCAGACGTGCAGCAATGCGCACCTGGGCGCGCTTGTCCTTGAGGTTATCCAGCCAGGCTACGAACGCTTCCGTCTGGAAGACCGTATCCATCGGTGGAATGTATCCGTTTGGCTACAGAGAGTCAAGCGAGAGCGACGCATCGCGTTTGAATGAACGCAATGTAACTACGCGCTGCGCACACGAACCAAATCGACTGGCGTGCTCAGTGCTTCGCGCGCGCGGCCCTGCCCAACCCGACCTCGATCTGGTACACCTCCTGTGTCGTCTTCAGCACCCGGTCCGGCGTCAGGCTGATGCTGTCGATACCCAGCTCGACCAGATACCGCGCCACTTCGATATGGTCGGACGGTGCCTGGCCGCAGATGCCGCTGTGGCGCTGGTTGCGTTTGGCGCCCTCGACCGCCATCTTCAATATCTTGAGCATTCCCTCGTCCTGCTCGTCGAAGGAGTCGGCCACGATGGCGCTGTCGCGGTCCACGCCCAGCGTGAGCTGGGTCAGGTCGTTCGAGCCGATCGAGAAACCGTCGAACAGTTCGGCGAACTCGTCGATCAACAGCACGTTGTTCGGGATCTCGCACATGACATAAACCTCGAGCCCGTTCTTGCCGCGTTCCAGCCCGTGTTCGGCCATGGCGGCCAGTACCTTGCGCGCTTCGTCCAGGCGACGGCAGAACGGCACCATCAGCTTGAGGTTGGTCAGGCCCATGGTCTCGCGCACCCGCCGCATCGCCTCGCACTCGAGCGCAAAGGCCTCGGCATAGGCCGGGTGCACATACCGTGCCGCGCCGCGAAATCCGAGCATCGGGTTCTCTTCATGCGGCTCGAAATCACGTCCGCCCAGCAGTGCTGCGTATTCGTTACTCTTGAAGTCCGACAAGCGCGCAATCACCGGACGCGGGAAGAAGGCCGCTGCGATCGTACCTACGCCTTCGGCCAGCCGTTCGATGAAATAGCTGCGCCCGTCCTTGTAGCCCGCCGACAGCGCCAGCACCTTTTCCCGTTCGGCGAGGTCCTCGATACGCTCGGGATGCAGCACCGCCATCGGATGCACCCGGATGTGTTCGTTGATGATGAATTCCATGCGCGCCAGCCCTACGCCGTCGCAAGGCATCTGACTGACCTGGAACGCCAGCTCCGGGTTGCCCAGGTTGACCATGATCTCGGTGCGCGGCCGCTTCAACCCGGTCAGGTCGGTGACGTTCCTGTGAAATGCCACCTTGCCCTCGTACACTTTTCCGGCGGCACCTTCGGCGCAGGAGACGGTCACCAGATCGCCGTCCCTTAGCACCTCGGTCGCGTGCTCGGCACCCACCACCGCAGGAATGCCAAGCTCCCGCGCCACGATGGCCGCATGGCAGGTGCGCCCACCGCGGTTGGTGACAATGGCCGCCGCCGTCTTCATGACCGGCTCCCAATCGGGCGTCGTGGTGTCGGACACCAGCACCTCGCCGGGTCGGAACGCCGACAGGTGCCGCCCATCGCGTACAACACGCACGGTGCCGGTGGCGATCTTGGCACCGACTGCGCGACCCTGCGCCCGCACTGCGGCGCTGCCATCGAGCACATACTCCTGCAGCTCCATCGCGTTGCGCTGCGATATGGCGGTCTCGGGCCGCGCCTGCACGATGAAAAGATTTCCATCCGGCCCGTCCTTGGCCCACTCGATGTCCATGGCTCTGCGCTCGCCCGCGCGCTGGCTGTAGTGGTCCTCGATCTTGATCGCCGCGCCCGCCAGTTCCAGCACGTCTGCGTCGCTCAGGCAGTAACGCTTGCGGTCTGCGCGGGGTGTCGGCTTGTTGACCACCGGTTCGCGCGTGCGCCCGCTGGCATAGACCATGTGCACCTGCTTGTCACCCAGGGTCTTGCGCAGCACGCTGTGAAAGCCTTGCGCATAGGTCGGTTTGTGCACATAGAACTCATCCGGGTCGACCGCACCTTGCACCACGTTCTCGCCCAGACCCCAGGCACCGGTGATGAACACCACGTCCGGGTGGCCCGATTCGGTGTCGATGGTGAACATCACGCCCGCCGAGGCCAGGTCGCTGCGCACCATCTGCATCACCGCTACCGACAAGAACACCTTGAAATGATCGAAACCGTTATCGATGCGGTACGAAATGGCCCGGTCGGTGAACAGCGAAGCCTGGCAGCGCTTGACCGCGTCGATCAGCATTTCCTCGCCCTGCACGTTCAGGTAGGTGTCGTGTTGCCCGGCGAAACTGGCGTTGGGCAGATCCTCGGCAGTGGCTGAACTGCGAACCGCCACGCTCAACGCTTCGCCCGTCTGCGCCTTGAGCGCGCGCCAGGCTTCGCGCAATTGCTGCTCCACCGCGGCAGGCATGCCTGCCCCGTAAACAATCTCCCGAGCGCGGGCACCCGCCCGGGACAATGCATCGGTGTCGGTCTTGTCCAGACCATCGAGCAACTGGTGCAATTCAGGCCAGGCATCGGCCGCGTCCAGCGCATGCTGATTGGCCGGAGCCGTGACTGCGAACCCGTCGGGCACCCGAACACCCAGCGGTATGAGCTGCTGGAACATCTCGCCCAGCGATGCGTTCTTGCCGCCGACCAGGCCAAGGTCGTCAAGCGAGAGTTCCTTGAACCAGCGGATGTAGCATGTGTCGGCCATGGCGGTCTCCCATCAAAGAGTAATAGCAGCCCACCATCATGACCCCGACGCCGGAACCAGCCTTGACGCTGGTCAAGACACTGACAATCACCCGGATCGCGTCGCCAGGGGTCAATCCTTGCCGCGGTACCAGTCCCGATTGATGAACGGCACATCGACATCGACCTCCTCACCTACACGCGGGGTGACCAGTTGCACCCCCTGCGCACGCGCAGCCGCCAACGTGCGCAGCATCGGTTCGTCCCAGCCGTGGTATGACAGGTTGAAAGTGGCCCAGTGCACAGGCAGCATGACCCTGGCACCGAGGTCGCGGTGCGCCAGCACCGCAGACTCCGGGTCCATGTGGATGTCCTGCCGGCCATGGCCATAGGCACCGATTTTCATCAGCGTGAGGTCGGGTGCGCCGAGCCGTTGCGCGATCTCCTTGAAATGCGGGCCGTATCCGGTGTCGCCGCTGAAGTACACCGAATACCCCGCGCCACGGATCATCCACGACGACCACAGGGTGGAGTTATCCATGCGCTTGCGCCCGGAATAGTGCCGTGCCGGGGTGGCGTGGATCTCGATCGCCTTGAACCGGGTGCTCTCCCACCAGTCCATTTCGTGGATCTGGCTAGGTGGCACGCTCCAGCGCTCCAGGTGCGCACCGATGCCCAGGCCGACAAAAAAATGGGTGCCGCCACGGGCCAGTTGCAACACAGTGTCGCGGTCCAGATGGTCGTAGTGATCATGGGAGATCACCACCGCATCGATGTCGTCGAGCTGCGCCAGTTCGATCGGCGGCGGATGCAGACGCTCGGGGCCCATGAACTGAAACGGCGAGGCGCGCTGCGACAACACCGGGTCGGTCAGGATGCGCACGCCGTCGACCTCGATCAGCACCGTCGCATGGCCTAGCCAGATCGCGCGCATACCAGCCAGCGGCGGCAGCTTCAGGCTCTGCGGAGCCAAAGGCAGGACCGGGATCGCGAAACCGGGTTCGCGTTGCTGGCCACCGAAATAGTCGCGCAGGTTCTGCAACAGCGCCAGTTCGTTGCGATAGGGTGGCGTGTTCTCGAAGCGCCCGCCGGCATGCGCGGGCGATCGCTGCATGCGCGCCAGCCGTTCACCCTCCATGGCACCGCCGAATACCGGCAACTGCAGCACCAGCACAACCGCCATGGCCAACAGCGCCGCCAGCGACAGCAGCACGATCACGATCTTCCAGAAACGGGACATGGGCACGAACCTCCAAGGGGATTCTGCCTGACGCAGGGAGTAGCGCAGTCGCAGCGACGATCGTCCGTGGCCAGTGGCCACGCAACACTGCTATGGCGTGGGAATGATCCAGGCGTCGTGCACCTGCAGGCGCAGTAACTCGTGTTTGACGGGCTGCGCATCCAGCGGCAACACGCACGAGAAAAAGCTGCGCCCATGGCGCGGCAGATCGGTTTCCACCAGATGGCTGCCACCTTGGAAAAACACGAAGGCCACACGCAGTTCGAGCGCATCGTCCTGCGTCGACAACGAAACTGCCCCAGGGGCGATACACACCTGCACCTGCGCTGCGGTCGGCGGCCGGTCGCAACGCGCAACGAAGGAATGCCCACGCACCGTCACCCGCACGTTGTGCGCATCCACCGCCTGCACCACGGTGGCATCAACCACATTGCCGCCGCCCACGAAGGCCGCAATCATTGCGTTGGCCGGCTCGCGGCACAGCTTGGACGGCGTGGCAAGCTGCGCAATTTCGCCCTGGGCCAACACGGCGATCCGGTCAGCCAAGGCCAGCGCCTCCTCCTGGTTATGGGTCACATAGACCATCGGCATGTCGGAGCGGCGCGCCTTGGTGATCTGGCGCATCATGTCACGCCGCAATTCGGTGTCCAGGCTGGCCAACGGTTCGTCGAACAACAACACCCGTGGCGCACCGACCATCGCGCGCGCCAGCGCCACCCGCTGGCGTTGACCGCCCGAGAGCTGGCTGGGAAAGCGCTGCGCCAGGTCGTCGAGTTCCACCGAGGCCAAGGCGGCCTGCACGCGGCGCCCCACATCGGCCGCCGGCGTGCTGCCCTGGCGCAACGGGAACGCGATGTTGTCGTGCACGGTCATGTGCGGCCACAGGGCATGGCTTTGGAACACCACCGACACCTGACGACCCTCGGGTGGCACATGCTGGCGTGATGACCCAGTCGCACGCGAGACGGTGTCCGCGCCGATTCGGATTTCGCCGTCGTCGATGTCTTCAAGACCAGCGATGGTGCGCAACAGAGTCGTTTTGCCTGAGCCCGAGGGCCCAAGCAGCGCGATGAATTCACCGTCGGCCAGTTCCAGCGATACCCCTTTGAGGGCATGGTGCGATTGCGCGCCGCTGCCATAGGTCTTGTGGATGCGATTCATACTCACGCTCGCCATGGCAAGACTCCAGAGGGAAGGCGTCGTCCCAGGATCGACGCCATCAACATGACCAGATTGGCCACCACGACAGAAACAATACCGATGGCCGCCGCAGCCGCCGATTCACCGCCCTGCTCCAGGCTGAACACGGCAACACCGATCGTCTCCGACCCGGACGACCACAACAAGGCGGAAATCGTCAGCTCGTTGAGCGCCAGCAACACCACCAACATCGCCCCGGCGGTCACCGAGGGCAACAACAACGGAATCACGATAGTGCGCAGGCGCCGCAGAAATGGGGCGCCAAATACTTCCGCCGCCTCCAGCATTTCCACCGGTAGCTGCTGAAAACCGCTGATGATCGGACGCAACTGGATCGCCAGGAACCGGGCAAGGTAGGCCAGGAAGATGATGGCCACGGTGTTGTAGATGGAGATGCCCATGATCGGCTTGAGATATAGCAGGATCATTGCGATCGACAACACGACGCCCGGCAGCACATAGGGCACCTCGATCAGATAGTTCAGGCGATTGAGCCAGGGCGAGCGGCGGTACTCCATCAGGTAGGCCATCAACAAGGCCACCACCGACAGCACCAGCGCGGCCCCCACCGACATGCCGATGCTGTTGACGAAGGCGCGCACCGTGGCATCGTTGTCCTTGAGCACGTAGATATAGTGTTCCAGCGTGACGGTGGCCCAGGTCAGCGGCACCCCCGGTGCGGGGCGCAGTGACTTCGCCATCAAGGCCAGCATCGGCATCAGCAAAAGCAGCAGAATCAAGCCCAGCAGCACGCCCTCGACCCAGGGACGCGCGCGGTGCAACAAGAATGGCGGGCCGCTCAGGCGTGAGGGCGTGACCTTGAAATGGCCTTTGCTGGCAAACCGGTGCTGCAGCAGGATGCCCAGACCGGCCAGCACGCTCACCACCAGCGACAACATGGTGGCATTGGGAATGGCGCTACTGCCAAAACCCGACAACTCGCGATAGATCAGGGTCGGCAAAACCAGATAGTTCGCCGGAATGCCGAGAAACGCCGGGATGCCGAAATTGCCAATCGAAGAAACGAACGCCAGCGCAGTGCCTGCCGCCAGGGCCGGCGTCACCAGCGGCCAGATGACCCGCGTCAGCACCACCAATGGTTTGGCGCCGCTTACCCGCGCGGCCTCGATCACCTCGGCCGGCAGATTGAGCAGGCCAGCCCGCACCGTCAGGAAAACCAGCGGCGCATAGTGCACGCCGAGCAAGGCCATGATGCCGCCGCGCCCTTGAAAAGGATTGCCGAAGGATGACGCGTTCTCCCAACCCAGGGCCTGCAGCACATCGCGCAGCGGCGTCCAGATCTGCAACCAGGCCAGCGCCACCACCTGGGGCGGCAGCATCGCCTGGACCACGAAGGCGTAGACGATCCAGTTGCGAAAACGCACATTGGTCAGGGTCACCAGGCTGGCCACGATGAGACCGTAGACCGAAGCGATCAAGGCACCGACCAGTCCGACTTCAATCGAATGCCAGGTAGCAGTCAGGGTGGACGACGATCGCAAGGCAGCAATCATCGCGCCACGCTGGCTGCCGAGCAGACCGAGCACCAATTCCATGGCCAGCCGGGCCACCGGCAGCAGGGCAAACAGCAGCAGAAACAGCAGGCAGACGACCGTGGCCGCCTGCTCACTGCGATTCCAGAATCTGGCGCGCGCGAGCATGTTCAATAAGAAGAGATCGGGCAAGACCCACCCCCCGCCTGCCGGGCAGGTTGGGCGAGAGGGTCAGGCCCTAATGCTGAGAACGCGGCCTCAACCGCCGAAGATGTCGCCGAAACGCTTCTTGTTGGGCTCGATGCCGTCAAGAATCTTGCCGATGTCCAGTGGCATGAATCTCATCTGATTGCCTGGCGGGTAGCCGTCCGGTGAGGCAATGCCCCTGAGGATCGGCACATAACCCAGCGTGGTGGAGAACTTCTGCCCATCCTGCGACAACAGGAAATTGACGAAGGCCTCGGCCGCGGGCACGTTCTTCGCGGTCTTGAGCATCGCAACCGGCTCGGTCACAAAGGTCAGGCCTTCCTTGGGAATCACGAACTCGACCGGCGAACCTTTGGCCTTGGCGTTGAGCGCCATGAAATCGACCAGGATGCCGACCGATTTTTCGCCACTGGCAACCTGCTGCAGCACCGCGCCGTTGCCACGCACCGCAATCGCACCATTGGCCCTGAGGCCCTCGACATAACTCCAGCCCCCGAGCGCAGGGTCAGCCAACCAGGCACCCAGCGAGATCGCCGCAGCACCCGAGTACAGAGGGCTCGGCATGGCGATCTGACCCTTGAGCTCCGGATTGAGAAGGTCTTTCCACGATGCAGGCCTGAACTTGGCCTTGGAGTTGACCACCAACCCCGAGGTGATGACCTTGGTGCCGATGTAGTACTTTTCCTGGTCGTAAAACGCTGCGGGTATGCCTGCCACGTCGGCGTTCTTGAGTGGCATCAAACGACCTTCCTTCTTGAGGGCCTCCATCGACACCGCATCGGCCAGCAGCACCAGATCGGGCTGGGGTGCGCCTGCCGTGAACTCGGTGCGCAACTTGTTCAGCACTTCGGTCGTGCCCGATCGAAACACCTCGACCGTCACATTGGGATGCTTCTTGTTGAACTCTGCGATGGTGCCTTTCATGTCCTTGTCGGGTTGCGAGGTGTATAGCACCAGAGTCCCTGACGCGTTGCCCGATTGCGCAAAGCCGAGTTGGGGCAGGGCCAGCGCTGCAGCGGTGGCGCAGATCAGCAGGGCGCGACGTTGGGTGGATCGATGGTTCATACAGTCTCCTTGGGTTGATATTGGAAAATACCCGCCTCGGCGGGTGGACACGGCTCGCAATTGTGACGCTTGAACATGACCCTTGCGTGACGGAAGGATGGCGTGGACATGTCAGTCCCCACCGCGGTGAGGCTCGATCACCTCGGTATACAACACGGTTCCCTCGACATCGCACAAATCGACCGTGAGGCAGAGCGAGGCGGGGTCGATGGATACCTGGCCGAAAAACTGGTAACCAGCTGCGGGGCTGGCCCCACGCACTGGCGAGGCGCGGGAATACTTGACCTGCACGCCAAAGGTGGCATCGGCGGAAAACGGTCCGTAGGAGCCCGAATGCAGCGGACCGGACACGAACTCCCAGAACGGCAGGAAATCCTGGAACGACGCCTGCGACGGGTCGAAATAATGCGCAGCGGTGTAATGCACGTCGGCGCACAGCCAGACGATGTCATGGATCGCATGGCGCTTGATGAACGCCAGCAGGTCGGCCAGCTCGAGTTCGCGGCCCTTGGGCGGCCCGTCATCGCCATTGGCCACACCTTGCCACTTGACCCGACCCTCGGCATCATGGCCATCGGGCACGTTGGTACCTACCGGCATGCCGGCTGCGATCACCTTCCATTGGGCCTTGGATGCCAACAGTGCCTGTTTGAGCCACGCAACCTGGGTTTCGCCCAGAAAGGCGGTGCCGGCACCGCCCTCGGTCTGCTGGTTGTGCGAATTCGGTCCGCGGTAGGTCTGCATGTCGACCACGAACAGGTCGAGCAAAGGCCCGTACGGCACCTGACGGTACAAGGCACCGGCATCGTCGAACCCGTCCAGAGGAATCGGCGAATACTCGCGGAACGCCCGCGCCGCAGTGGCGGCCAGCAGTTTGAGGTCCTTGATCGTGTAACGCTGGTCGCGCTTCAGGTCCAGCGAGGGCGACCAGTTGTTGATCACCTCATGGTCGTCCCACATGACAACCAGCGGCACTTCGGAACAAAACCGGGCGAAATGCGGGTCGAGCCAGTTGTAGCGAAAGTTTCCCCGGTATTCCGTGATCGTCTCGGCCACCTTGGTTTTGGCCAGGGACACGATGTTGGGCCAGGGTCGCCCACGCTCGTCTTCGAACCGGTGCTGCAACGGGTGATCGGCATACACCGTATCGCCCAGATGCAGAAAAAAGTCCAGATCGCGCTGGCGCATGGTCTCGAAAATCTTCAGGCCACCAGCCTGCGGATTGATACCGAAGCCCTGGCCATTGACATCGGCCGACCAGGCGAACCGCACCGGCCGCTTATTGGTCGGCGCTGAGCGAAACACCGAGCCACGCACCCACTGCTCGGGGTGCGCCGCCTCCAGCGCCAGCGCCACCACCGACACATGGATCGTCGCGTCTGCCGGCAAGCCGGTCAGGCGTACGCGGGTGGTGAAATCGGTCACGTCGAGCGCCTGTGGCGCGCGCACCCGGTTCCACGGTCCTTCGGGACCCTGTGCGCTCCAGGCCACCGCCACATCGCAGGCGTAGGGCAGGCGCGCCCAGACGATCGCGCTGTCGCCGCTGACCTCGCCCACCTGCATGGCGCTGATCTGGGTATCGTCCACCAGCGGATGGCGCTTGGCCGCAACGGGCGCGGGCCTCTGCGATGCTTCCATGCGCGCGCGCATGCCATCGGACAATTCCTTGAGCGCAAGCGGAAACTCCAGCGGGTTCGGCAGGTTGCGCAGCACCTTGAAGGGAAGATCAAACAGGTTCATGACCACAACATTCTCTTTCGGGTTTCACGCACGCACTCTCATCGCAACGCGCGATTGATCCGCTCCAGCACCGGCTCATCCAATGGTGCGAAGCCGTTCCAGCTCAAGCGATATACCGATGCATATCCCGCGTCGAGCACACTGGCCTCATCACCTGCCGACGATACCGCAGCGCGCCCCTTGACGTAGCGCAAGACCGTGGTGGCGTCGCGGGTCTCCAGCACTTCGATGCCTGCGGCAATCTTGGCGCGCCCGGGTGCTGCGTGGTTCAACTGCGCGGGCACGCGCGCAGGCAGATTCACGCTGAGCCAACTGTCCGGGCGGTGCCAACCGGCAATATCGCGCGCGAATCCTTGGACCAGATTCGACAACCACTGTGCCAGATCCGGCGCACCAAAGTCGAGTTCCTTGGGAGCGGAGAGCGCAATCGCGGGTATACCCCAAAAGCTGGCCTCGCGGGCAATTGACATCGTGCCGGAATATGCGATGTCTTCCCCGATGTTGCGTCCTTCGTTGACGCCCGAGAGCACCAGATCGGGCTTGGCGGAATCGGCGAACAGCCAGGCCATGGCCGCGATCGCGCAGTCGGCGGGCGTGCCCGAACACGCATAGCGCCGCTCGGCCAGGCGGGTGAGTTCGAAGGGCGCATGCAGGGATATCTGGTGCCCCATGCTGCTTCGTTTCCGGTCGGGCGCAACCACCCACCGATCGTCGCTCACCGACCCAGCTGCCCGCTCCAGCGCCGCGATACCGGCAGAAAAATAGCCGTCGTCATTGCCGATCAGGATACGCAGCCCTGTCATGGCGCGCTTCCCGGTATCACGGCATTGCCGGCACCCAGTTGCTGGCGCAACAACATCGCAACCAGTCCCACCGCCTCCACTTGCGGCAGGTGCCCGATACCGGGCAACAGATGCAAGGCAACGGTCCCCGGCAGTCCGGCAGCTTGTTGGGGCGGAACGATGCGGTCACTGGCACCCCATATGAGTTTGACCGGTATCTCCAGGTCGGTCAGGCGATCGCGCAGCAGGTCGGCCTGGGTGCTGTCGGGTAGCAGGCGCTGTGCCATGTCGGCCAGCGCCACGCGGGCGTCGGGGGATGCGAGTTCATTCCAGGCCGTGGCCGAAAACGAGCGGGTCGCCTTCGCCGGATCGCCGAACAGCAGGCGCAGCCACGGCAGCAGGCTGGCCTCACGGCTGGCACGCAACAGGCCCTGGATGAATTCGCCATGGATCTGCGGACCCAGGCCCAGAGGTGCGAGCAAAGTCAATGAACGCAATCGGCCCGCCAGCAGCGGCACCAAGGCCAAGGCTGCGCCGCCACCCATCGAGTGGCCCACCAAGTGGATTGCGCCAATGCCCTCCTGATCCAGCCGTTGCAACAGCATTCGCGCGACGGCGTCCAGGTTCTCGAGCGGCGCACGGGGCGACTTGCCGTGGTTGGGCAAATCGATGCCGAGCACCGGCATATCGTCCAGGCGTTCGGCCAGCAAGCGCCAGGAACCTGACGCGGTGCCAAAACCATGTAACAGAACCAGCGGCACACCGGCGCGGCGATGGAACCAGTGCAGGTGCAATGCCTGCGAGGTCGGCGCAGGCACAGCGCCTGCTGCCGCGCGGTCTGCCAGATCGCGCGCCAACACCCGGCCATCCGGACCGGTGCCGTGCAGCGCCAACAGATCAATCCCTTGCCGACGCGCCATGCTGCGGGCCAACGGCGTGGCACGCAGCATGCGAATGTCCGAAGATTCGAACGGGACGGCCGAACGCGCAGCTACGGCCGGAGGGGCTATCGCGACGACGGGCTGCGCAAGCTCGGCCGATAGGCCAGGCGAAGGTGTGTCGGCCATGGCTGCAGGCGACACCGTGTCGGCCATGGGCACGGCCTCACCGGGCCGCAGGATCCAGCCCACTACATGGCCGACGGGCAACAGCACGCCGGTGGCACCATCACTGCCTTGCAACACGCCGTCGGCCGTGGCCTCGATTTCCATCGTGGCTTTGTCGGTTTCAATCTCGAAAATCACCTGCCCGCGTGCGACCGTGTCGCCGTTGTGCACATACCATTGGGCGATCTTGCCCTCGGTCATGTCCATGTCCACCCTCGGCAGGATGACCTCTTCTGCCATGTCAGACTTTCGCGGTCAGCATGCGACGCACGGCGGCAACGATGTCGGCGACCTGCGGTACGGCGGCCCTTTCGAGCTCCGGGTTGTAGGGCACCGGGCAATCGGCACCACCGAGCCGGATGATCGGCGCGTCGAGCCGATCGAAGGCCGCACTCTCGGCGATCATGGCGCTGACCTCGGCACCGATACCCAATTGCTTGCTGCCCTCGTACACACAGACCAGTCGCGTCGTCTTGCTGACGCTGTCGATCAAGGTGGAATGGTCCAGCGGCCGCAAGGACCGCAGATCGACCACCTCGGCGGAAATGCCGTCCTCGTCCAATTGCTGCGCGGCTTCCAGCGCCCGATGGACCATGATGCCGCTGGCCGCGATCGTGACATCGTTGCCTGCGCGGCGAATCCGCGCCTCATGCAGCGGCTCGGTGTAATAGCCCTCGGGCACCGGGCCCTTCATCTTGTAGAGCAGTTTGTGTTCGAAGAACATGACCGGGTCCGGGTCCTCGATGGCGGCCAGCAACATGCCCTTGGCATCGTGCGGCGTGACAGGCTGCACCACCTTGAGGCCGGGCACATGGGCGAACCAGGCCTCCAGACTCTGGCTGTGCTGCGCTGCAGCACCCGTGCCGGAGCCGCACGGAAACCGCATCACCAGCGGCACCGAGGCCTTGCCGCCGAGCATGAAACGCATCTTGGCCGCCTGGTTGACGATCTGCTCCATCGCCAACGTGGCGAAGTCGGAAAACTGGAACTCGAACACCGGCCGGCGACCCATCAGTGCCGCGCCCACCGCCACACCGGCCCCACCCAGCTCGGAGATCGGCGTGTCCATCACGCGGTCCTCGCCAAACCGCTGCACCAGGTCGCCAGTGACCTGGAAGGCACCGCCGTAGACACCGATGTCTTCGCCCATCAGAAAGACCCGTTCATCGCGCTCCATCGCGATCGCCAGCGCCTCCTGGATCGCCTGTGCATAACTGAGCTCGCGCACCTCACCCGACATGTCTTGTCTCCTGTGCGCTGGCGTAAACAAAATCGGTCAGGCTCGCCGGATCGGGCGACGCGCTGGCATTGGCGAACGCCACTGCCGCTTCGATCTCCAGCTCCACACTCTGGTGCAACGCGTCGATATGGGACTGGTCGATCAGGCCGCGATGCAGCAAATCCTGTTCCAGCAGCCCGATCGGATCGCGGGCAATCCATGCGTCGATCTCTTCCTTGCTACGGTAGCGGTTCCGATCGCTCTTGGAATGGCCGCGGTGCCGATAGGTCAGACATTCGAGCAACGCCGGACCGCCTCCAGCGCGGGCCCGTTCGATCGCGTCAAACGCTGCGTCAGCCACATCGGCAAAGATATTCCCATCGACCGTCACACCCGGCATGCCGTAGGCGGCGGCCCGGGTGGCGACCCGCTTGACGGCAGTCGAACGCTCCATAGAGGTGGACATGGCGTACTGGTTGTTTTCGCAGACAAACACCACCGGCAGCTTCCAGATCGCGGCCATGTTCAGCCCCTCGTGGAAAGCACCTTCGTTGTTGGCACCATCGCCGAAGAAGCACACCACGACGTTGGGTTTGCGCATCTGCTTGAGCGCCAGCGCCGCACCCACCGCGATCGGAATACCTCCGCCGACGATGCCGTTTGCGCCCAGGTTGCCACTGGCCACATCGGCGATATGCATCGAGCCGCCCCGGCCTCGGCAATAGCCGGTGTCCTTGCCGAAAAACTCGGCGAACATGTATTTCGGTTCAGCGCCTTTGGCGATGCAGTGCCCATGGCCGCGGTGCGTCGAGGTGATGCAATCGTCCTGGTGCAGGTTGACGCCCACGCCGACCGCGCTGGCCTCCTGGCCGATCGACAAGTGCATGGTGCCATGCACCAGGCCGCGCATGTAGGCCTGCTCGGCACCTTCCTCGAACCGGCGAATCAACACCATCTGGCGCAGTGCCTCATGCAACGCAGCCGCACCCAGACGTTCGTAGACCTGCGTGTGCCGCGCGATGTCAACGGCCGGTTCGGCCACAACCGGCGGACTCATGAACCGTACACCAATTGGTCTTGCCGGCGGCGCAACTCGACGATGCGCGATGCGGCATCCACTGCGGTGTTGGCATGGGTCAGCAGTTCGCCCTTGCGCACCGGCGCGGTGACGCGGGCCTGCTCCAGCAGGCCGCAGGGAACCGCGTTGGCGGCACGCGCCTGGACTGCATCCATGGCCCAGGCCCGGTAGGTGTATTCGCCGATCGCGTCGAGCGTGTCCCCTGGTTGAAGATCGCGTTTGGCCAGCGCGCAGACCTCGGCCGATGGTCGGGCCAGCGGTGCCATGTCAGCGCGCCGGTACAAAACGGCACGCGCGCAGGTCAGTGGCACCTCCAGGCTGCACAGGTGGTAAGGCCGGTAGAACGTGTAATACGGCCCCTTGCCCAGCTTGAGATAGTCCATTCGCTCGCGCAACCGGGGATGGGCCATTTCAGCCACCACGAAAACACCCGGCGCGACATCTTTGCCCACGGTGTAGTCCACCACGCCCTTGCGTTTAAGTATTCCGCCATCGGCCACCGGGCACAGCACCTGGTGCAGTTCCTTGAGCGACGCGGCCGGCCCGTGCATGCCGGCGATATCGGGTACCAGACCAGTGGCATTGGCGATCGCCGACATTTCCACTGCGGTCTTGGAGCCATCGATAAACTCGACCAGCATGCGCGGGTTAAGACCCTTGCCCAGGGCCTCCTGCGCATAGTCGTCGGGCGTGGCATCCACGTTCAGCGGATTGTTCTTGCCCTTGCCAGCGGCAATCACCGGATACCCCAGCGCCGAGACAAAGTTGATCAGCTCGATCGCAGCACTCGGTTCGTCGCCGGCGCCCAGCGAATACACCACACCCAACCGGTCAGCCTCGTGTTTGAGGTAGGCACCGATGGTCACGTCGGCTTCGACGTTCATCATCACCAGATGTTTGCCGTGCTCCATCGCCGTGAGACCGATCTGCGCGCCGACCGCCGGTTTGCCAGTCGCATCGACCACGACGTCGATCATGGCGCAGGCGCAGACCAGGTCGGCGTTGTCGGTGACGGCAATACGCCGGTCGCCGATGGCCTGCTCCAGCGCGCTGGCCGTCTGCACGACCCGATGGGCCTGCGCGTCATGGCCAGCGGACGCCAATGCGGCCACCGCTGCCGGAATGTGGATGTCGGCAATCGCTGCCACCACGATGCCGCGCATCTGCAGCACCTGGGTCACGATGTCGGTGCCCATCATGCCCGAGCCGATGAGACCGATCCGGATCGGTTTTCCGGTGGCCTCCAGGGCAGCAAGGTCGGCCGCCAGCCCACTGGGTTGGAATCCGTTCATGGTGAACCTTTGTCTTCGAGAATGTACATTTGTTTATTATTCTAGACTTATGTCCATGCCAAACACAAGCGGTTTTGGACAGGGTCCGGTCGTGTGCGGGTATTCCCTGGTGGCGCGGCTGCAGCCGCGCAGCCGCCGACAAACCGACGCCTCGCGTCGGTTCGGGGGTAGCCTTGCAGGCGTGGCGGGGTGCAAGAACCCGGCGCGACTACCTGCGCACGGATGCGGACGCAGCGTCGCCGTCAGTCAGCGCCACCAACGCTCGCGCGCAGTGTTCGTCGGTGATCAGCGTGGTAGGCGCAATCAGCCGCAATGCGCCCAGCAGCGCATCGACCTTCTGCGCGCCACCCGAGGCCAGGATGCGCTGGGGCACCGCCCGCAGCGTTTCCACCGGAACCGACATCACGCGGCCCTGGATCGGGTCCTTGATCAGCGTGCCGTCGCGGTCGAAATAATGAAACAGCAGATCGCCCACTGCGCCCATGGCAAGAAAACGCCGGCGCATGTCTTCGGGCAACACCCCATAGCGATAAGCCGTTCCCTCGGGCGTCACGTCGCCCACGCTCAGCAGCACCGCATCGAGCGATTTCGCGTTCTCGAACACATCACCCAGGCCGCAATGGTCGATCAGCGTCTGGCGGGTCTGCGGCGAATCGACCACCGCCGGTGCGGTCATCAGGTAGCACTCGGCCTGATACAGACTCGAAAAGCGCCAGGCAAATTCCGATGGGTTGAAGCGGCGAACCTTGGTGATGCCGCCCAACAGGGACACCACGCTGAGGTCTGCCACCGGCGCATCGGACATGAACCGCAGCGACTCGTGCAGCGTACGGCCCCAGCCCAAACCGATGCGCATGCCCGGGCGCAGCATACCGGAGGTGTATTGACCGGTGGCAGCGGCCACAGCCACCGTGGCGTCAGCCCCAGGATCGGACAAGGGCGCGACAACCGCATCCTGCAGGCCGAACCGCGCCTGCAATGCGCGCTCTAGCGCGATGCATTCGGGAATGCCTTGTTCGATGCTGAAACGGATCTCGCTTCGCGCGCGCAGGTCGGCCAGCAAGCGGATCACTGTCACCCGGCCAATGCCGAGTTGCTGCGCAATGTCGTTTTGCGTCAACTCTTCGACGTAATACATCCACGCCACACGCAAGCGCATGCGCTTGTTGCGCTGGTTGGCACCCGGGCCGACTGACGCCGGCGACTGTTCATCGGTCTCGGGGGAAGGGCTTTCGGGCCGGTTATGGTTATTGGTGCGTCTGGGCATGGACGAAGCTATGGAAACCCTTCGGTTTCAGATGCAAAATCCCATCCGGGTGCAAGCTGCCAGGGCACCCATGCTAACGTGTTTCCTTCACCGAGCCCGTCATGATCCCACCATCGCCACCCGTGTTGCCACAGCAAAGTGCGCTCACCACCGCCGAGTTGACACTCAAGGACGGGCTGCGCGCATTGGGCTTGAATGTGCAACTAGGCGCGCACTGGCTGGTCGAGGATCTGGGCCCCAAGCTGGCGCAGCAGATCGACCCGGACGGAATCAACGGTCGGCGCGAGAAGCTGCATGCGCTAGTCGATTCGGCGGCGCGCGGCACCTTGTCCACGCTCGTGACGGTGCAACAACGGGCCTCCGCCAAGGCGATGGCCGACGAACCGTATCGCTCGCTGGATTTCACACTGCTTCCGCTGGCTGATTATTTCTCGGGCGCAAACCGGAGCAATCCGTCGGGTCTGTTTGCCGAGGTGTTCTATTGGCTGCTTCGCCATGCCCTGGCAGCCAGAACCGACACGCCTGCGCGGCACGCAATGGTGCATCAGCTGGCAGTGGACGAAGCTTTCTGGATCGTGCAGTCCGCGCAGGCAGGTCTGGCCCAGCGGTTCGACGCCAGCACTGACACCGACATCGACCTTGCGCAGGACCATGCCGCACTCTGTGCGCGGTTGCTGCGCGCGCTAATCACAACCGAGCCGGTACGCGTTACCACGCTATTGCCGTGGGCGCACGCCGACGCAAACACGGTTCCGGTGCCAGAGTTGCTGCAAGTCGTTCTGGCCGCCGTGCTCGCCGTCGGTTGCGTCACCGCTTCGGGCGGCAACCTGTCCCGGGCCGCCGACGGACTGCGCCTGGGTCAGCAGATCGCGATGGCCCGCCGCGCGTCCTTCGCGGCGGCGCTGGCGCAGGGCGCGCGCGACGACGGCGCGGCGTTGAGCGCCGAGTTCACGTTCATCTTTCGGCATACCTGAGCATGCAATTGCAGGACGCTCTGATCGAGGACTGGGCGCGGCAGACCGAGCTGCGCAGCGACATTCTCCGCTGGCGTTGGTTCGAGCCGGCTTTTCGGGAGGCGCTGGCACAAGCGTGCGCGCAACAGGGCGCGCAGGCACATCTGCACGATGCGCTGCTGTGCCGGGCATTTTTCGACTGGGCGCACGACGTGGAAACACACCAGCATCTGGAAACCGTCGATCCACTGGATTTCAGGCAGGCGATGGCAGGGCTGCTGCTGCAACATGTGCTGGCAGCGCAGCTGCACGGCCCCGGTCCCGACCGGCTGCTGGCGGTGCACGGCGCGGCCAACGCCACCGACCACCGCGATCTAGCCGCCACGTCGATCACGGTTATCGTGCTGAGTCTGCTGCAGGCACTGCGTTTGCATGCCGGTGTGCCGAAAGCGGCAGTCGATGCCGAGCTGCAACTCTACTGGAGCAGCTTTCTGGAAAACGCGGCCCAGCAACCGGCGACGGCGATCTGCTACCTGGACCGGATGATGGGCCTGGAGCCAGTGTGGTCTACCCCGACACTGATCGGTGAACGTCCCGCCATGCGAGCGGCGATGGCTACCAGCGGCGTGATCTGACGCACAGCATCCTCTGGCGGCGGACCCCTACGGCCTCCTGCCCGATCGATCCAGGCTGTTGACGTGCACGTGCAGCGCGCACCGTAACGCGCAATGCAGGCTGACGACAGCATACGGGGACATGGCATCCTGGCCGAGAGCCGCCCGCACGACACGACCTTCCGGTGGGAGATCTACAGCACCCAGGAGAAAACACGAAGATGTCCGGTGTCGGCGGCCCGGAAAAATACGAAAGCCAGTGGCTGGCCAATGCGGGTTACGGCGCTGGCAAGCGCCCGCGCTCGGCCACCATCGTCATCACCAAGCTGGACGGTGGGCGCATCGGCAGCTGAGGCGTTCAGGCGTCTCAGGCGTCTCAGGACGCCAGCCCCAGCCCTACCTGGGAAATGCGTCCTTGCTGCAGTGCCCGCACCACGAACGTGGCCGGACCAAGCACGACGCTATCGCCAACCACCGGCGGCCTGCGCAGTTGGAGCTCCATCCAGTTGCCCAATGGCAAGGCCTCCTCACCCGGTTCCGGCGCGGGCAGTCCATAAAACGCGCAAACCGCTTCGATCGGTGTGCCGGGCTCCAACGCAAAATCGCGGAACAAGGCGCGATGCTCGCGCTCATCCGTGACATCCGGAATGACCACTCCCAGTCGACGCGCCAACAAACCGATGGTGGAGCCTTGCAGCAATAGCGACAAAACCACGACCAGAAACGCGATGTTGAACAACACCGGTGCCTGCGGCGTTCCCGCCATCAACGGGAACAACGCCAGCACGATGGGTACCGCACCGCGCAGGCCGACCCAGGAGATGAACCATGTCTCGTTAGCTGAAAACCGGAACGGCCACAGGCACAACCATACGGCTACGGGTCTCGCCACCAAGATCAAGGTTGCCGCCACGGCCAAGCCGGGCAGCGCATACTGCAACAGGGTCGACGGTGTCACCAGCAGACCGAGCAGCAAGAACATGCCGGCCTGCGCCAACCAGGCATAGCCATCCATCACCGCCAGCATCGGCGCTACGGCGTCGGCCGCCCGGTTGGCGACGATCAGTCCGAACAGATAGACGGCCAAGAAGCCCGAGCCGCCGAGCAGACCGGCAGCGGCAAAGATCGACAGTCCTGCAGCGACCAGCAACAACGCCATCACGCCGCCGCCAGCATCGCGCGCCGCGACCAGGCGCAGCAACGCGGCCATGCCGAAACCGCCTGCGATTCCCACCAGCGCGCCCAGGCCGAATTGGCGCACGAACGACCCGACCAACCCGTACCAGGACACACCCTCGGCCGCATGACCCGCGACGATGGCGATGAGCGCCAGCGTCAGGTACACCGCCATCGGATCGTTGACGCCGGACTCGATCTCCAGTGTCGCGGCGACGCGCTCGTTGAGCATGACCCCGGAGCGGGTCAGCAATGCAAACACCGCCGCCGCATCGGTAGACCCGATGATCGCGCCCAGCAAAAACGCGGTGGGCCAGTCCAGCCCCACGAACAACCAGCCGGCAATGGCGGTGATGGCCGCGCTGATCACCACCCCGACCGATGCCAAAAGCGACGCCGGCCGCAAGCCGGTTCGAAACGTCGCAATCGCAGTGCGCATACCGCCATCGAGCAGGATCACCGCCAAAGCCAGGTTGCCGACCCAAAAGCTCAGGCGGTAGTCGTCAAATCGGAATCCACCCGGACCGTCTTCGCCGGCCAAAACGCCCGCCAGCAAAAACACCAGCAGGAAAGAAAACCCGATGCGAACCGAAAACAGGCCGACCAGCACGCTGGCGAACACCAGCGTGGAAACAGCAAACAGCGGCAGGTTGACAAACTCCATCGGAAAAGTATCACAGAGAGATGGGCGTGGGCCTGCATGACCGCATGAATCCCACAAAAAAAATCCAAACGCCTCGATCGAGGTTGCGATGCCGAGCATCGGCGCGTCGTATCCTCGCAGCCACCATGAAGATCCAATCCATCCACGCTTTTGCCATCGCCAGCGACCTGGTCGGTGGCCCAGCCAGCACGGCGCAGCGTCGGCCGGCCTGGACCGTCCATTCCGAGGTGGCAAGCCCGATGTCGCACTTCTCGCGCTTCAAGCGCATGCGCAGCAGCTGGCGCCGGCAATGGGCCTCGGTGGCGTGCCTGGTGAAGTGCCCCTATTCGGGCCTGACAGGTCCGCAGTGGCATCGCTGACACTGGCGCTGGCCTGCGCGCCGCTCTCTGGCGCGCAGGCGGACGCGCTGGCGGCACACCTGCGCGACGAGGCCGATGCCATCGCGCCACTGTTGACGCAGTTGCGCATGTGACGCCGCTCGGGCGGGTGAGCGCCTGCACCGCATGCCCATCGTACGGCCACCACCCACACGGGCGGCACGCCAACCACCGGCTGCGACGCGCGTCAGCGCCTCACGGATGCAGGATGCAACTGCCCACCACATCCGAGTTCCAGCGCGCCTGCATCGCCTGCTTGAATTGCGCCATCGGGAACCGGTGCGAGATGTAAGGCCGGATCTGTCCCTGCGCGACCCATTCCATGATGCGCGCGAGCCGCTCGCTGCGCAGTGCCGGGTTGTGCGTTACGGCGATCACCGCCGGGCAGCCCATCACGGTAAGGCTTTTCATCTGCATGATGTTGGTTGGCAGCAAGTTGGCGTTGGGCGCGCCGCGCTGACCTTTGCCGCGCGCGACGTCGGGGGTTGAGGTCCAGCCGACGATCAGGAACCGGCCACCGAACGCGGTGCAGCGCATCGCCTCCAAGGAGGTGTCGCCGCCGACTGCGTCGTAGACCACGTCGACGCCTTTGCCCCCAGTCATTACCTTGACCTCGTCGCGAAAGCGCCGCACACCATCTTCACCGGACGCGGCGCGAGTGTTGACCCCATGGTCCGCCCCATGCGCCTTGACGATCGCAAGTTTCTCTTCCGAACGGCCGGCCGCGATGACGGTGGCACCGAGCAGTTTGGCCATTTGCACCGCCGCCATGCCGGTGGAGCCTGACGCTCCCAGGATCAGCACGCTCTCTCCGGGTTGCAGCTGCCCGCGCACCACCAGGCAGTGGTAGGCGGTCTCGTAGTTGCCGAGCAGGCAACAGGCTTCGTCGAAGCTAAAGCCATCGGGTATCGGGTGCGCGGCCTGTTGCGGTATCACCGCATAAGAGGCAAATCCGCCAGCCGATTGATACGCACCGCCACTGCGCGCGCCGACCTGCATGAAATCGGCCATCACCCGGTCACCCACTGCCAGCCGCAAAGGGTCGACCGCCTTTCCGACTGCGGCAACGACACCGCTGTATTCCATGCCTGGGCAGTACGGGGGATGGGGCATGTGCTGGTACTGGCCGCTGGTCATCAACAGGTCGACCCAGCTCACTGCGGCTGATTGGATCGCAATGATGATTTCGTCGTCCTTGAGCGTTGCAGGGTCGGGCGCGGGCATGGCGTGCAAGGCGACGTTATGGTCGATACCCTCTTGCGGGTTATCGGCAAAAGCCGACACGAGCACTCGCTGCCCAGGAGCAAGTTTTTCTGCCATAGAATCTATAAATAGAACTTTAAGATCAAGTGCCGATGGTAGTCGAACCCCCCGCCACCTCCGCCCTGCCCGTCGGCAGTCGCGGCCCCTTGACAGGTGTGCGGGTGATCGACATTACGACCATCTTCATGGGGCCCTCGGCAACCCAGATGCTGGGCGACCTCGGTGCCGACGTAGTCAAGGTCGAATCGCCGGAGGGCGATGTCGTACGTGGCATCGGGCCTCAAGGCCAACGCAAGATGGGGCCGCTGTTCCTGGCCATGAACCGCAACAAGCGCAGCATCGTACTCGACCTCAAGACGCCCGACGGGCGCGCCACCTTGATCGAACTGGTGCGCGGTGCCGACGTACTGACTTACAACGTGCGTCCGCAGGCCATGGCCCGGCTCGGGCTTGACTACGCGACGCTGGGCCCGATCAACCCGCGCCTGATCTACTGCGGCATGTTCGGTTTTTCGCAGCGCGGCCGGAACGCCGCCAGTGCCGCATTCGACGACCTGATCCAGGCCGCCTGTGCGCTGCCGCAGGCGATGGCGATCTCCAGCGGCGACATTCCGCGCTACTTGCCGATCACCATTGCCGACCGATCCGTCGGCTTGTACGCCTTTGGCGTGATCGCAGCGGCGCTGTATGGCCGCGAGCGCAGCGGCCGCGGCCAACAGGTGGACATTCCGATGTTCGAGACCATGGTGCCGCAGGTGCTGGGCGACCATCTCTACGGCCAGACCTTCGTGCCGGCGCAGGGCGACTTCGGCTACCCGCGCCTGCTCTCGCCACAGCGCCGGCCCTATGCCACCCGCGACGGCCATGTGTGCTGCCTCATCTATACCGATCTGCAATGGCGCGCCTTCCTGCGCGCGATCGGCCACTTCGATCTGTTCACCACCGACCCGCGTTTTTCCGACATCCGCGCCCGTACGCAGAACATCGACGCCTTGTACGCGATGGTGTCCGATGAGATCGGGCGACGCAGCACGGCGGAGTTGCAGGCTTTGCTGGCCGACACCGACATACCGGTGTTTCCCATGCACACCTTCGACACGCTGTTGCAGGACGCACACCTGGATGACATCGGCTTTTTCAGCACCCAGGAACATCCCGACGTGGGGACGATTCGCCAGATGGCCGTGCCCAGCGAATGGTCGGAAACGCCGCCGGGCGAGGCCCGGCCTGCGCCTCGCCTGGGGCAGCACAGCCGCGAGGTGCTGCGCGAGATCGGTTACGACGAGGCGCGCATCGACGCCCTGCTCGCGAGCGCAGCCGTGCGGGTCGGATAAACCGCGACCAGCCATCCGCTTGCATCACCCAACCCCACACGAGGAGAACCATGAGCAACCCATCCACCCCACCCGAACTGCTGGAAGACCAACGCGGCGACGTGTTGTGGCTGACCATCAACCGCGAAGAGCGGCGCAACGCGATCAGCCCTGGCGTGTTGCAGGGTTTGGGCGCAGCGATGACGCGCGCCAACCAGGACCGATCAATTCGCGCCATCGTGATCACCGGTGCCGGTGATCGTGCCTTTTGCGCCGGTGCCGATCTGCAGACCGGCAACGCGTTCAAGTTTGACTATTCCGAACCCCATGCCGGTTTCGCCAACATTTTTCGCCTGGCCCGCCAGTCGGCAGTGCCGCTGATTGCGCGCGTGAATGGTGCCTGCATGGCCGGCGGCATGGGCATCATGGGCATGTGCCATATGGCGGTGGCCACACCCACGGCGATCTTCGGTCTGCCTGAAGTCAAGATCGGACTGTTCCCGGCCCAGGTGCTCAGCGTGCTCGACAAGCTGCTGCCGCGTCGCGTGCTGTCCGAGATGTGCATCACCGGTGAACCGATCACGGCGGCACAGGCGCTGGAGTACGGCCTGGTCAACCATGTGCGCGACGACCTGGACTCTGGCGTCGACTGGTTGCTCGGCCGCATCCTGGACAAGTCGCCCTCGGCGATTCGGCGCGGCCTGTACACGATGACATCGATCGAACAGATGGCGTTCGAAGAATCGATGTCGTTCACCGAAAGCCAGATTGCCTTGTTCGCGCTCACCGAAGATGCTGCCGAGGGTCAGCTGGCTTTTCGCGAGAAGCGCAAACCGAACTGGACCGGAAAATGAGCATCGCAACACGGAACGTGCAGGTGCGCCTGTGAACAACAACACCATCCGCATCGGCGGCGCGTCGGGCTTTTGGGGCGACAGCAGCCTGGGCGCGCCGCAACTGGTGCAAAGCGGGCAGATCGACTATCTGGTGTTCGACTACCTGGCCGAGCTGACGATGTCGATCCTCGCCGGTGCGCGGCTCAAGAAACCCGAGCTCGGCTATGCCACCGACTTCGTCACGGTGGCGATGAAGGCGGTGTTGAAGGATGTAGTGGCCAAGGGCATTCGCGTCGTGAGCAATGCCGGTGGCGTCAACCCGCTCGGCTGCGCGGCGGCACTGGCTGCGTTGGCAAAAGAACAAGGTATCGATCTGAAGATCGCCGTGGTCAGCGGCGACGACGTGATGCCGATGATCCCCTCGTTGCGCGATGCAACCGAGCCGGTGCGTGAACTGCAAAGCGGCGCGCCGCTGCCCAAGCAGCTGCTGACCGCCAACGCCTACCTCGGTGCCGAGCCGATCAAGGCTGCGCTCGATGCGGGTGCACAGGTCGTCATCACCGGGCGTTGCGTCGATTCGGCGGTGACGCTGGGCGTGCTGATGCATGCTTTCGGCTGGCGCAGCGACGACTACCACCTGCTTGCCGCCGGCAGCCTGGTCGGCCATATCCTGGAATGTGGCTGTCAGGCCACTGGAGGCTTGTTCACCGACTGGGACACGGTGCCCGACTGGCCTCACATCGGTTACCCGATCGCCGAATGCCGCGCCGACGGAAGTTTCGTCTGCACCAAACCCGAGGGTACCGGAGGCCTGGTCTCGCCGGCGGTGGTCTCTGAACAGATGCTGTACGAGATCGGCGACCCAGCAGCGTACATCCTGCCCGACGTGGTGTGCGACTTCACCCAGGTCACGATGCACCAACTGGCAAAGAACCAGGTCGAGGTGCGCGGTGCCCGCGGCCGTGCGCCGACCGACAGCTACAAGGTCAGCGCCACCTACATGGACGGTTTCAAGATCGCGGCGCAGCTGACCATCGTCGGGCAGGATGCGGTGGCGAAAGCGCGCCGTACCGCCGAGGCCATCCTGCAACGCACCACCGAGATGATCGACAAGGCCGCTCTTGGCCCTTACACAGCCACGAACATCGAAGTGCTGGGCGCCGAGTCGTGTTACGGGCCGCATGCGCGCGCGCACGGCACCCGGGAAGCGATCCTGCGCCTGTCGGCCACACATGCCCGCAAGGAAGCGCT
>Ga0105045_10000710_pt1 | contig 25389 bp, 23 predicted proteins | sample MAT02_FD_78089 | JGI IMG/M metagenome (GOLD analysis project Ga0105045, IMG submission 78089) | Freshwater microbial communities from Lake Fryxell liftoff mats and glacier meltwater in Antarctica - MAT-02 (megahit assembly) | ecosystem: Environmental > Aquatic > Freshwater > Ice > Liftoff... | reverse complement strand
CGGGGCGTCTTCCGCGGCAGCAGCGTGCTCGTCTCGGGCGCGCCGGGCACGGGCAAGAGCAGCATCGGCGCGACGTTTGCGGAGGCCGCGTGCCGGCGAGGCGAGCGCGCGCTGCTTTTCGCCTACGAGGAATCCAGCGCGCAGATCGTGCGCAACCTGCGCTCCATCGGCATCGACCTCGCGCCGTGGGTGGAAAAAGGGCTGCTGCAGATTCACGCCTCGCGGCCCACCCTGCAAGGGCTGGAGCAGCATCTGGTGGGGCTGCACGACACGGTGCAGGCCTTCCGCCCGGCGGTGGTCGTGGTCGATCCGATCAGCAATCTCACGATCGATCGCAGCGATGCGGAGGTGAAGCCGACGCTGATGCGGCTCATTGATTTCCTCAAGCAGCAGCAGATCACCACGCTCTTCACCAGCCTCACCACGGGCGGCAGCGCCACGGGCGCTGCGGAGGATTCGCAGGTCGACGTGTCCTCGCTCATGGATACGTGGCTGCTACTGCGCAATGTGGAATTCAACGGCGAGCGCAACCGCATGATCTTCGTGCTGAAATCGCGCGGCATGGCGCACTCGAACCAGGTGCGAGAGTTCGTACTCAGCAGTGCGGGCATCGACCTTGTGGACGTCTCTGTCGGCGCGGACGGGGTATTCACCGGCAGCGCGCGCGTGGCGCAGGAGGCGCACGAACGCTCTGCCGCCGAGCTGCGCCGCGAGGATCACGCGCGCAAGCTGCGGCAGCTTGCCGCCAAGCGAAAGGCAATCGAGGCGCAGATCGCCGCACTGAATGCGGAACGCGAAGCGGAGGAAGCCGAAGTGAAATTCGCCATCGCGCAGGAGACTCTGCAGGAAAAAACCACGCAGCAACACAGCGCAGCCATGGCGCAACTGCGCGGTGGTGCCAAAGGCGCGAACACGGCCACGAAGGGAAAACGATGAGCGCAACGAACAGGACCAAGGCCTACGAACTGCGGCTTTACGTCGCGGGCGAGACCGCGAAATCCCTCAGCGCGCTTGCCAATCTCAAGCGTATCTGCGAGACGCACCTTGCCGGGCAATACCGCATCGAGGTAATTGACCTGATCAAGACGCCCCAGCTAGCCGCGGGCGACCAGATCCTCGCCCTGCCGACGCTGGTGCGGCGGCTGCCCGAGCCGATCAAGAAGATCATCGGCGATCTCTCCAACGAAGAGCGCGTGCTGGTCGGCCTTGACGTGCAGCCGGTGAAGGAGCGGGCTTCATGAAAAATAGCGACGCACCTGCAGATGACCTCGCGGCCCTTGAAGCCGCCGCCGCCGCGCGCGACAACGCCCGCTACGTCCTGCGACTCTACGTCACCGGCACCACGCGGCACTCCGCCCGGGCCATCGTGAATATCCGAGAAATCTGCGAGGAGCACCTGAAAGGCCGCTACGAGCTGGAGATCGTGGATATCTCGCAGCACCCGACGCTGGCCGAGGGCGAACAGATCATCGCTGCGCCGACCTTGATCAAGCAACTGCCGCTGCCGCTGCGCCGTTTCATCGGCGACATGTCGCAGACCGAACGCATCCTGCTCGGGCTGGATCTGCGGGAGATGAAAAGCCCACGCCCTGCACCCGCGCACTAGGCGATGACCGTCATGACTCCCGCAACCTCTCCCGAAGAACAGCTCCGCGCGGACAACGCGGAGCTGCGGGCGCGACTGGAGGAGGCGGAGGAAACGCTGCGCGCCTTCCGCAGCGGCGCGGTGGATGCGCTCGTGGTCGAGACGGCAGACGGCCCGCAGGTCTTTACGCTGCAGGGCCTCGACGCCGAATCGAACCGCTTCCGCGGCGAAATCCTCGCCCAGGTCAGCGATTCGGTGATTGCCGTGGATGCTGACCAGCGCGTGACTTTCCTCAACGCCGCCGCGGAGCGGCAATACCGGGTCTGCTCCAGCGACGCGCTCGGGTGCCAGCTCGGCAGCATTTTCACCCGGCAGTGGCCGCGCGCGGAGATGGAAGCCGCGATGTGGGCCGACCTACGCGAGCACGGCGAATGGCGCAGCGAGATCACCCATCGCACGCGCGATGGCCGCGAGATCGCGTTGGAAGCCAGCATCACGGCCCTACGTGACGCGAGGGGGGCGCCGGCCGGCTACGTTGGCGTCTTCCGCGAAATCACCGAGCGCAAGCGGGCAGAGGTCGCGCTCGCCGCAGCGTTCAGGGAGAGCGCCGATCTCAAGGCCGCCGCCAACGAACAGTTGATCGTCGCGTCCTTGCGCCAGCATGAACTCACGGAAGCGGCGGATCACCTGAACGCGCAACTGCTGGCGGAAATAATCGAGCGCAAGCAGGCGGAGGACGCGCTCCGTGAAAGCCAGCTACTCACCCGCCGTGTGCTGGACAATCTTTTTGCCTTCGTCGGCGTGACGACAGCGGACGGAACCGTGACCGACGCGAACCGCGCGCCGCTGGACGCGGCCGGCATCCCGGCCAGTGAGGTGCTCGGGAAAAAGTTTTGGGACTGTCACTGGTGGAGCTATAGCCCCGAGGTCCAGGCGCAATTGCGCGACGCGTTCGAACGTGCCGCCCGCGGCGAAATCGTGCGCTACGATGTGCCAGTGCGCATGGCCGGCGACACGCGGCTGTGGATTGATTTCCAGGTCGCGCCGCTGCGTGATGCGGAAGGGCGCATCACGCACCTCATCCCGTCGGCGATGGACATCGGGGAGCGCCGCGCTGCCGACGAAAAGCTGCGCTCGAGCGAGGAGCGCACGCACCTGGCGACCGAGGCGACGGCGGTGGGCATCTGGGAATGGAACGTCCTCACCAACGCGATTCGCTGGGATGCGGCGATGTTCCGCCTCTACGGCATCCCGCCCACGATCGATGGCTTCGTGCAATACAGCGATTGGAGCGGGGCCGTGCTGCCGGAGGATCTGGCTGAGAACGAGCGCATCCTGCAGGATACCGTGCGCGCCTGCGGGCAGAGCCGCCGCGAATTCCGCATCCATCGGCGCGACGATGGCGCATTGCGTCACATTGAAGGCGCTGAAACCGTGCGGGAGAACGGGCAAGGCGAAATCGAGTGGGTGGTGGGGACGAACCTGGACGTAACCGAGCGGAAAACAGCGGCGATTCGCTTGCGGCAGTTGGCGGCCAACTTGACCGAGGCGGACCGTCGCAAGGACGAATTCCTGGCGACTCTGGCCCACGAACTGCGCAACCCGCTGGCGCCCATCCGCACCGGCTTGCAGCTGATGAAGATGCCGGATGTGCCGGCGGCGACCGTCGAGCAGACCCGCTGCATGATGGATCGCCAACTCACGCACATGGTGCGGTTGATCGATGACCTGATGGACGTGAGCCGCATCACCCGGGGCAAGCTGGTGCTGCGCAAGGAGCACGTCTCATTGGCGGCGGTCGTGGAGAGTGCCGTGGAAGCCAGCCGCCCGCTGGTCGAGCAGGCGGGCCAGGAACTCACCGTCACGCTTCCGCGGCAACCGCTCACGGTCGATGCCGACCTCACGCGGCTGGCGCAGGTGTTCCTGAACCTGTTGAACAACGCTGCCAAATACAGCGACCCGGGTGGTCACATCCAACTGATCGTCGAGCCCCAAGGGAACGAGGTGGTGGTGACGGTGAAGGACACCGGCATTGGGATGGCCGCCGACCAGTTGCCCCACATCTTCCAGATGTTCACGCAGGTTGATCGGTCGTTGGAAAGGTCGCAGGGCGGGCTGGGAATCGGGCTGACCTTGGTCAACACGCTGGTGGAGATGCACGGCGGCCGGGTCGAGGCCAGGAGCGGAGGGCCGGGCAAGGGCAGCGAGTTCCTGGTGCGCTTGCCGCTGGTGGTCGAGGCGTCGAAGCCGCACGAGCCGGCCGCGACAGCGGAACATTCCGTCAGGTTGTCGTTGCGCATCCTGGTGGTGGACGACAACCGGGATGGCGCCGACATCCTGTCGGACATGCTGGAGATGGTGGGCAACGACACGCGCACGGCCTACGACGGGCAACAGGGCGTGGACGCGGCCGGGGAGTTCCGCCCCGAGGTGATCCTGCTCGACCTCGGCATGCCGAAGATGGACGGGTACGAGGCGTGCAGGCGCATCCGCGAGCAGGCGTGGGGCCAGCAGGTCGTGCTGGTCGCCATGACCGGTTGGGGCCAGGACGAGGACCGCCGCCGCTCGCGCGATGCCGGGTTCGATCACCACCTGGTCAAGCCGGTGGAAGCGCAGGCCTTGCTGGAACTGCTCGCCGGGCTGCAAGTCGCGAAGCCGTGACAGCAGGCCGACCCTGAACCTTGCTGCAGGAATTTCTCCGGGCGCGCCTGTGCGCCTGTGCGGGTGCGGGGTAGCCATCGCGGTCGTGCTGCCCGGTATCTTCAGGAACCATCAGCCCTGGTGCCGAGGCAGGGGTGGTTCGATTTGGCGCGTTCGAGATCCGGCTACTGTTCGACAAGCATTTTCGCAAACGAACGCATTGCATCGGTGAATACTTTGGCATTGACCGATTCAATTGGGCGGGCACGCAGCTCCGCGACGTGTTTCAACTTCAGCGGATCGCTATTGACAACTCCCATCGACCAGCACTCAAAGAGTCGCTCATTTGCGGGCGAGATGTAAATGAGCCGGCAGTCCCCGTGTCTGGGATCGTCGGAAATCTTGACATACAGCCGGAGAACGGCCAGTTCAGGCCCCTCCAGGAGCTGCATGAACATGCCTCCGCCCTGGACAAGAACGCCTGTGATTCCGAGCGCCTTATTGTTCCGTCGCGCCGCCACGAGAATGTTCTCGACCTGGTCATCGGACACCCCAGATGTAGCCTGGCTGCAGTAGAGCAGACGAATCATGTGACGTTGTTCCTCGGAGACACCGTGCATCAGCGCGTCCCCATCCTCAAGCAGTTTTTAAATTCAAGACGATCAACATGGCGGGGAACGGGACCCGCGCAGCGATTCCGCTTGAGCGACGTGTCAGTTATCGGCACTTCGGATCAAAACTTTTGACCTTTCGCGCAGCCGGGGTCAACGCCGCTCCTGCGCGCGCAGCATCGCCTTGAGTTCGGCAAGTTCGGCCCGCAGCCCGCGCATCTCCGCATGCAGGTCTGCCTCGATGTGGACGCGTGCGTCGTCAACCGCGCTGACAGTGGCTTCGGTTTCCGCGCTGGTGAAGCTTTGCATCGCACTCACGATGACGCCGATGAACAGGTTCAGCATGGTGAAAGTGGCCACCAGGATGAACGGGATGAAGAACATCCACGCGTACGGGAACACCTCCATCAGCGGCCGCACGATGCCCATGGACCAGCTCTCCAGCGTCATGATCTGGAAAAGCGAGTAAAGCGACCGGCCGAGCGTGCCGAACCACTGCGGAAACTGGTCGCCGAACAGCTGGGTCGCGATCACGCCGAACACGTAATACACCAGCAGAAGCACCATCGCGATCGACCCAAGACCCGGCAACGCCGCCAGCAGCCCGCCGACGACCCGGCGCATGGACGGCACGATGGTCAGCACCCGCAGTACGCGAAGCACGCGCAGCGCACGCAGCACCGCGAACGGACCGCTGGCCGGAACCAGCGCGATCCCGACCACCAGGAAATCAAAAACGCTCCAGGGGTCGCGAAAGAACGCGGCGCGCCAGGCGATGATGCGAAGGCCGATCTCGAGCACGAACACCGCGAGCATCGCCTGATCCAGCATCCGCAGCCAGGCACCGTGACGCGCCATCAGCGTGTCCGATGTCTCCAGACCCAGGACAACGGCGTTGAGGATTATCAGGCCGAGCACCGTGTGGCGCACGTCGGCCCGTTCGAGGAAGCGCTGCAGCGGGCTGGGACCGGTCGTAGTCACTCGGGGCTACCGAAAACCGCCATCATCAAGGCGAGGCGATGAAAGATTGATCCGATACCGGATTCAACCGCATGAGACGAACGACAGCGCGGGTAGACACCAGGTCAAGCGCGCGGCGTGGTCGAGAATCTTGTGTTGGTCGGGGAGACAGGATTCGAACCTGCGACCTCTACGTCCCGAACGTAGCGCTCTACCAGACTGAGCTACACCCCGATCAGCCGCCTATTGTATTCAGTGCGGCCATGCCGGGGCAAGGGGCAGGGGGCTGCCGGCGCGCCACCGCCCAATGCTGGCGCCTTCGGTCGCGCCGAACCGCTAAAATGGCAGGTCGCCCGGCATTCCTGCCCGGCCTGCATGGAGTCTTCCGCTTGATCAAGCCGCGCACGCCGCCCGGGGTCATGGAGCTGTTGCCCCGCGACCAGATCGCCTTCCAGCGCATGCTGGACGTGATCCGCCGCACCTACGAGCGCTTCGGCTTCCTGCCGGTGGAGACGCCGGTGTTCGAGCTGTCCGACGTCTTGCTGACCAAGTCCGGTGGCGAAACCGAGCGCCAGGTGTACTTCGCCCAGTCCACCGGCGCCCTGGCCAAGGACGGTGAAGGCCTGCCGGAGCTGGCCCTGCGCTTCGACCTGACCGTGCCGCTGGCGCGCTACGTGGCCGAACATGAACATGAACTGGCGTTCCCGTTCCGCCGCTACCAGATCCAGCGCGTATACCGCGGCGAGCGCGCCCAGCGCGGGCGTTTCCGCGAGTTCTACCAGTGCGACATCGACGTGGTGGGCAAGGATGCGCTGAGCATCCGCTTCGACGCCGAAGTGGTCGCGGTGATCCATGCGGTGTTCTCCGAGCTGCAGATCGGCGCATTCACCGTGCAGCTCAACAACCGCAAGCTGATGCGCGGCTTCTTCGAAGGCCTGGGCATCGTCGAGCCGGTGCAGCAGGGCCTGGTCCTGCGCGAGGTGGACAAGCTGGACAAGCGCGGCGCCGATGCGGTGCGCGAAACCCTGGTGGGCGAGGGCTTCGACCTGCCTGGGGACGCGGTGCAGCGGATCCTGGACTTCGTGGCGGTGCGCTCGACCGGCCATGACGACGCACTGGCCCGGCTGGATGCGCTGGGGCAGGGCAGCGAGACCTTCCAGCAGGGCCTTGACGAGCTGCGCGAGGTACTCGGGCTGGTGCGGGCGCTGGGCGTGCCCGAGCGTGCCTACTGCCTCAACCTGTCCATTGCCCGCGGGCTGGACTATTACACCGGTACGGTCTACGAGACCCAGCTGGATGGCTATCCGCAGATCGGTTCGATCTGCTCCGGCGGGCGCTACGACGATCTGGCCAGCCACTACACCCGCTCACGCCTGCCCGGGGTGGGCATTTCCATCGGCCTGACCCGGCTGTTCTGGCAATTGCGCGAAGCCGGCCTGCTGGTTGGCGCCGAGCACAGCTCGGTGCAGGCCATGGTCGCGCTGATGGAAGAAGCGCAGCTGGGCGAATCGCTGGAGATCGCGCGGCGCCTGCGCACCGGCGGCATCAACACCGAGGTGCAGATGGAGCCGCGCAAGCTGGCCAAGCAGTTCCAGTACGCCTCGCGCGCCGGCATCCGCTTCGTGGTGCTGGCAGGCGAGGACGAGCTGGCGCGCGGCGTGGTCACGGTCAAGGACCTGGCGCGCGAGCAGCAATTCGAAGTGACTCGCGAGGAGCTGGCCAGCACCCTGCGCGTGGAGCTGGAACAGACCCGCGCGCTGGCGGGCCGATGATTACGGGCACCAGCCGATGAAGCCCATCCGCCTCGACGGCAAGTCGCTCACCCGCGACCAGCTGGTGGCGATCGCCCATGGCGCCAGTGTCGGCCTGGATCCGCTGGCGCTGGAAGCGGTGGCACGCGCCGCCGATTTCCTGGCCGAGCAGGTGCGCCGCGAAGAACCCATCTATGGCGTGTCCACCGGCTTTGGCAGCAATGCCGACAAGCTGCTGGGCGCGCATCCGCTGCGCGACGAGCTGCCGGGCGCCACGCCTTCTGGCCGCTCGCTGCACGAGGAACTGCAGCGCAACCTGATCATCACCCACGCGGTGAACGTGGGCCCGCCGATGGCGCCGGAAGTGGTGCGCGCCATGCTGGGCATCCGCGTCAATACCTTGCTGCGCGGGCATTCCGGTATCCGCGTGCAGACCCTGGAATCGATGGCGGCGATGCTCAATGCCGGGGTGGTGCCGGTGGTGCCGGAGCTGGGTTCGGTCGGCGCGTCGGGCGACCTGTCGCCGCTGTCGCACCTGGCCATCGTGTTGCTGGGTGGCGGCGAGGCCTTGTTCGAAGGCGAGCGCCTGCCGGGTGGCGAGGCGCTTGCACGTGCAGGGCTCGAACCGGTCAGCCTGTCCTACAAGGAAGGCCTGGCGCTCAACAACGGCACTGCGCAGATGCTGGCGATGGGCGTACTGGCCCTGCATCGGCTGGATGCGCTGCTGGATACCGCGGACCTGGCCGCGGCCATGACCATCGATGCCTTTGCCGGGCGCCTGGGTGCGTTTGGTGAAGAGGTGCACGCGCTGCGACCGCATCCGGGTCAGGTGCACGTGGCCAGGCGCCTGCGCGAACTGCTGGCCGGCTCCACCCTGGCCGACATCGACTACCACCTGGTGCCGAAGTTCCGGCCGTGGTTGCCGAACAGCTGGGACACCCCCGAGGCGCAGGCGCTGCGCTTCGACCTCGGCTGGGACTGGGTGCCCAGCGACCAGCGCCACGGCCGCGAGAAGTTCTATCAGCGCTTCAAGCCGTTCCGCGGCGGCAAGAAACACCAGCCGCAGGACAGCTACTCGTTGCGCTGCGTGCCGCAGGTACACGGGGCCGTCCGCGATGCGGTGGAGCAGGCCAAGCGGGTGATGGACATCGAGCTGAATTCGGTCACCGACAATCCGCTGGTGTTCCCGGACAAGCCGGGCGCGTCCAACGTGGAGGAGCAGGTGATCTCGGCCGGCCATTTCCATGGCATGCCACTGGCACTGGCGCTGTCCTATGTGAAGGCCTCGATCCCGGTACTGGCGTCGATTTCCGAGCGCCGCCTCAACAAGCTGGTCGATCCGGCCACCAGCGATGGCTTGCCGGCGTTCCTGATCGGCAACGAGGATGGCACCGAGTCGGGCCACATGATCGTGCAGTACACCGCCGCGGCCATCGTCAACGACCTGGCCAGCCGCGCGCATCCGGCCTCGGTGTTCTCCATCCCTACCAGCGCCAATGCCGAGGACCACGTGTCGATGGGCGCGAACGAGGCGCGCCACGTGCTGGCGATGGTGCGCGATGTATCGCGGGTGCTGGCCCTGGAGCTGTACACCGCGGCGCAGGCGCTGGACCTGCGCCGCGACATGATCAATGCGGCGCGCGACCTTTCGCGCCGCGCCGATGCCGAGGCACTGGCGGGCAAGGTGTCGGGCGGCCCACTGCCGGGCGCCAGCGGTCGCGATGCGTTCATCGCCGAGGTCGAGGCCTTGCGCGCGGAAATGGCGGCCACGCCGGAGTTCCAGCCAGGCCACGCCGTCGCGGCGGCGCATGCGGCGATCCGCAGCGTGATCCCCTTCCTCGAGCGCGATCGGGCCATGGACGGCGAGGTTGCCGATGCGGTGTGCCTGGTCGAGTCAGGGGAGTTGCTTGCTGCGGTGAAGCGGCTGCAGCTGCCGACGTAGAGGGTCAGGCGCTGTTGAAGCTGCGTGAATCGCGAAAGCCCGTGTTGCAAAAGCGCGCGCCTCGTGTCGCTCCCACAGGTGCGGCGGCTGATCGAGCTACATCGCGCGGACGCAGTCGCGTCCTTCGGCCTTTGCCACGTACAGCGCCTGGTCCGCGACCTGCAGCGCCGCGTCGATTCCGTCCCTGCGCGCCAGGTCCACCGAGTGCACGCCGATGCTGGCCGAGACCGTTATGTCGAGTTCACCGCTGCGGCAGGGCCGCGCGCGCAGGCTCTTGCGCACCTCTTCAGCCACCGCTCTGGCTCCCTCCAGGTCCATGTCCGGCAGCGCCGCGATGAACTCTTCCCCGCCGAACCGCGCCAGCAGCGCGCCATGGGGTCTTAGCGCCGCTGCCATGGTGTTGGACGTCCAGCGCAGGCAGTCGTCGCCGACCAGGTGGCCGTGGGTGTCGTTGATGCGCTTGAAGTGGTCCAGGTCGATCATCAGCAGCGAGATCGGGCGCTGGCTGTCGCGGGCCTCGGAGATGAGCCGCTCGAAGGCCTCGTGGAAATGCGTGCGGTTGTAGAGTTCGGTGAGGCCGTCGTGGCGACTGAACTCGCTCAGCCGCTGGTGCGCGTCCTCGAGCTGGTCCAGGGCGTGGCGCAGCTCGGAGGTGCGCTGCTCCACCTTGTGCTCAAGCTGGTCGCGCGCGTCGCGGACGATGCGCTCGTTCTCGTTGCGCAATGACGCATAGCGGTATCCCAGCGCAATCGAAAGCAGCAGCATTTCCAGCGCCGAACCGATCTGCACTCCATACTCGGTGAAGAAATTCTTGGGTAGCACGTCGAAGGCGATCGCAGAGTACATCCCGGTTCCCAGCAGGAACAGGAACCAGGCCAGCAGGAATACCTTGGCCGGCCCGTAGCCGCGGCGCAAGACCACGATGGTGGAGACCAGGACCCATCCGATGTTCGGGAACACTGCGAGCGACGCGATCGGGGTGACCACGCGGTAGGGCAGCAGCACGCTGGCCAGTGCCAAGGCCACGAAGAACACGATGATTCCCAGCGCCACCCGGTCTCCCAGCGGCCAGCGCCTATCGAGCTCGAGGAACTTGCGGGAAAACTGCTGCATGCCGATCAGCGCCAGGCATATGGAGACCGGCACTGCCGTATCGGCCAGCCATGGTGACTCTGGCCAGAAGTATTCGAACCCCAGTCCGTTGAGGGTGAACAGCACCATGCCGAAGGCGCTGATATGGAACAGGTACCAGAAGTAGCTGGAGTCGCGCAGCGTCAGCCAGAGCACCAGGTTGTAGAAGAACAGCGCCAGCAGTATTCCGTAGTAGATGCCGATGGCAAATTGCGCGTTGCTCGCCCGTTCGGCGAAGGCGGTGGGCGTGTACAGCACCAGGGGGACCTGCATCGAGCTTTCGCTCTGCACCCTCACCAGCAGCGTCACCGGCTCGCCCTGCGGCAGGCTCAACAGAAAATTCGGGTGCCGGTGGCGGATGCTGCGCTGGGTGAAGGACTGGTGATCGCCCCCCGACCACTGCTGCATCGTGCCATTGGAACGGATGGCATGGACGTCGATGCGATCACTGAGCGCGTATTCCTGCACCAGCAGCCACTGCTGCTGGGCACTGCCGTCATTGACGACTGCCGCATGGAACCAGAAGGCCCCGGCGCGGAACCCGAACGATGTCTTGCCGTCCACCAGGGGCTCGAAACGCCCCTGCGCCAGCTTGGCTGAAACCGCAGCGATATCGTCGGTTCCCGTTTCGTCATGGTAGTAAGAGGCGTGGGGGGCCAGCGCGTGCTGCGAACTAGCCGGCCCAAGCTTGAGCGGCTCCGATGCAACCGGGCTGGACCCGCACCACCCGGCCAGGAGCAGGGCCAACAACAGCAGGTACCGCGTCGAGTTGGCCGCTCCCATGCTCCCCCCCCCCCGTTTACGAGCAGCCGATGAAGCTGAACGATCCAGTGGCAGTCTACTCCGGGGGGCGAATTCATGGAGCCGGGAAGTTTCCTGGCACTAGGTGGCTACTCGAGAGAGTCCAGCTGTTGACCCTCGACCGATCATGTATTAATGTAACAGCACGTTATTACATAATCACATCGACCCGGACATTGAAGCGCAAGCCCGACCCCGACCTCCAGACCGCGTCAGCATCGATCCAGGCACTCGCTCGATCGCTTGCCGTCCTGTCGCGTCCGGAAGACGTGCGCGCGTTCCTGCAGGACCTGTGCACGCCTGCCGAGCTGGAGGCGATGGCCGATCGCTGGCGGGTGGTGCCGCTGCTGTTGAGAGGCGTGCCGTATCGCGAGATCCACGAACTGACGCAGGTCAGCGTGACCACCATCGGCAGGGTGGCGCGCACCCTGGAAACGGGCAGCGGCGGCTATGCCATCGCCGCCCGCAGCCAGAAAAGCCGCACGTCCACCGCCTCCCACTGAGTACCCCGTCCATGAGTCCCAAAGTCGCCACCGCGACGCGCGATCGCCTGCGCATCGCCATCCAGAAAAGCGGTCGGCTGGCCGAACCGGCGCGCGCACTGCTGTCCGCGTGCGGCCTGAGCTGGCGCCAGAGTCGCGACAAGCTGTTCTGCTACGGCGAGTCCTTGCCGGTGGACCTGCTGCTGGTGCGTGACGACGACATCCCGGGGCTGATCGCCGACGGCGTGTGCGATTTCGGCGTGGTCGGGCGTAATGAGCTGGACGAACAGGCCGGTGCGCGCGAGCGCCTGGGGCTCCCGCGCGCCTTCCAGGAGCTGCGCGCACTGGGATTCGGTGGCTGCCGGCTGATGCTGGCCATTCCCGAGGAGTTGGAGTGGCAAGGCCCGTCGCAACTACAAGGCCTGCGCATTGCCACCAGTTACCCGGCCATCCTGTCCGGGTGGCTGCAAGCCCAGGGCGTGGACGCGTCCGTGGTCGAACTGTCCGGTTCGGTGGAGATCGCCCCGCGCCTGGGCACCGCCGACCTGATCTGCGACCTGGTCTCCAGCGGCGCAACGCTGGCGGCCAACCAGCTCAAGCCGGTGCAGACCCTGCTGGAAAGCGAAGCGGTACTGGCGGGTGCGGTGCGCGAATACGACGATGCCCGCGCCGACCTGGCCGCGATGCTGTTGCGGCGCATGGACGGGGTACTGCGGCTCAAGGACAGCAAGCTGCTGATGTTCCGCGCGGATCGCCAGGCGGTCGAGGAGCTCATGCGCCTGCTGCCCGACGCGGACCCGCCTACCTACCTTGCGGCCGACAACGATGGCCCGCTGTCGCTGCAGACCATGTGCCATGGCGCGGTCACCTGGCAACGGCTGGAGGACCTGGAGCGCGCCGGCGCGCAGGGGCTGATGGTGCTGGCAGTCGAGAGGTCGCTGGCATGATCGCCATGATGAAGGACGTCCTGCAGTGGTCGGTGCTGGATACCGCGCAGCAGCGTGAGGCGCTGACCCGGCCGGTGCAGGCGGTCGCGGCGAAGACCCGTGAATCGGTCGCCATGCTGCTTGCCGACGTGCGTGAGCGCGGTGACGTCGCGCTGCGTGAGATCACCGCGCGCTTCGACGGCACCACGCTCGATGCGCTTGAGGTGGGGTCAGACGAATTCGCTGCGGCGCAGGCCTCGGTAACCGCGGAGCTGCGCGAGGCCATGGAGCAGGCAGAGCAGCGCATCCGGACTTTCCACCAGGCAGGCATTGCGCAGCCGTACTCGGTGGAGACGGCGCCCGGCGTGGTGTGCGAGCGCATGATCCGTCCTATAGGGCGCGTTGGCCTGTACGTGCCGGCCGGTAGCGCGCCGCTGCCATCCACTGCGCTGATGTTGGGCGTCCCGGCGCGTCTGGCGGGCTGCCGAGAGGTGGTGATGTGCACCCCGCCGCGCCGGGATGGCAGCGCCGACCCGGCAGTGCTCGTGGCCGCTCAGTTGACCGGGGTCACGCGCGTGTTCAAGCTCGGCGGTGCGCAGGCGATCGCGGCCATGGCCTTCGGCACCGAATCGGTCGGCAACTGCGACAAGATCTTCGGCCCCGGCAACAGCTACGTCACCGAGGCCAAGCAGCAGGTTGCCCAGGGTGGTATCGCCGCGATCGACATGCCGGCGGGTCCCTCCGAGGTGATGGTGATCGCCGATGCTGGCGCCGATCCCGCCTTCGTCGCCGCCGACCTGCTGTCCCAGGCCGAGCACGGGCCGGACTCGCAGGTGCTGCTGCTCTCCAATGACGTCGGGCTGGTCGCGCGAGTGCAGCAGGAACTGGAGACACAGTTGGCGACGCTGTCCAGGGCCGACATCGCGCGGCAGGCGCTGGCGTCGTCGCGGCTGATCCTGGTCGAATCGCTCGATGTCGCATTCGAGATCAGCAACCGCTATGCGCCCGAGCACCTGATCCTCGCGCTGCGCCAGCCGCGCGCATGGCTGGAAAAGGTGGAAGCGGCCGGCTCGGTGTTCCTGGGCGACTACACGCCCGAGGCGCTGGGCGACTACTGCAGCGGCACCAATCACGTCCTGCCCACCAGCGGCGCCGCGCGCGCCTACAGTGGCGTGAGCGTGGGCAGCTTCCAGAACTTCGTGAGCGTGCAGGAGGTCGAGCCACGGGGCATCACCGCCATCGGCCAGTGCGCGCTGGTGCTGGCCGAGGCAGAGGGGCTGACCGCGCACCGCAACGCGGTCGCGCTGCGGATGGCCAAGGCAGCTGCGGCATGAGCGCGACCATCGACCTGGTGCGCGAGGACCTGCGCAGCTTCGCCGGCTACAAGTCGGCACGTACGGAAACGGTGGGGGGCGACGTCTGGCTCAACGCCAACGAGGCGGCCTGGGGCAATCCAGCCGACGAGGGCGCGCGCAATCGCCGCTACCCCGAGCCGCAGCCGCAGCCGCTTCGCGAACGGCTTGCCGAACTCTACGGCTGCAATCCTTCGCAGTTGCTGATCGGTCGCGGCAGCGACGAAGCCATCGATCTGCTGGTGCGGGCGCTGTGCGTGCCCGGTCGCGATGCAGTGGTGGTCACGCCGCCGGTGTTCGGCATGTATGCAGTGTGCGCGCGCCTGCAGAACGCGCGGCTGATCGAGATGCCCCTTGTCGACGGCGACAGCGGACTGCAGGTCGACCTGGACGCAGTCGCCCGCGCTGCCGCCGATCCGGACACCGAAACCAAGCTGGTGTTCCTGTGTTCTCCGTCGAACCCTTCGGGCAGCAGCATTGCACTGGCCGACATCGCCGCGCTGGCCCAGCGCCTGCGGGGGACCGCCCTGCTGGTGGTGGATGAAGCTTACGGCGAGTACTCGAACGTGGCTTCGGCGGTGTCCCTCCTCCAGCAGCATCCCAATATCGCCGTGCTGCGCACGCTGTCCAAGGCGCACGCGCTGGCGGCGGCGCGAATCGGCAGCGTGATTGCCGATGCAGGCTTGATCGAAGTATTGCGGCGCTGCCAGGCGCCGTACCCGGTGCCAACGCCGTGCAGCGACCTGGCCATCGCAGGGCTCACGGAAGCCGCGGTCGGGCAGACGCGCGCCCGCGTCGCGCAGGTGATCGACGAGCGTGAACGCGTGCGCCAGGCCCTCGCGTCGGCCCCGGGCGCAATCCGCGTTTATCCGTCCCAGGGCAACTACCTGCTGGTGCGTTTCGCCGATGCCGGGCGCGCCTATCGATCGCTGCTCGACGCCGGCGTCGTCGTCAGGGACCAGCGCGGGGCGCCACAGTTGTCCGACGCATTGCGCATCACCATCGGTACACCCGAAGAGAACGATCGGATGCTGGCGGGCCTGGCCATCAAGGAAACAGTGCAATGACCCCTATCCTGTTCATCGACCGCGACGGCACCCTGATCGAGGAACCCGCCGACTTCCAGATCGATGCCTATGAAAAACTCCGCTTCGTCGCCGGCGTGGTGCCCGCGCTGCTGCGCCTGCGCGATGCCGGCTACCAGTTCGTGATCGTCACCAACCAGGATGGGTTGGGCAGCGACGCCTATCCGCGCGCCTCCTTCGAAGGTCCCAATGCGCTGATGCTGCAGTTCCTGGAGAGCCAGGGCATCGTGTTCCGCGAGGTGCTGGTGGATGGCAGCTGGCCGCACGACAACAGCCCCATGCGCAAGCCGGGCATCGGCATGATGGTTGGCTACCTGCAGGACCGGAGCATCGACTGGAGGCGATCGGCGATGGTGGGCGACCGGCCCAGCGACATCGAGTTCGCCGCCAACCTCAACATCCGCGGCTTCCAGCTGCGCACCGATCAGTTCGGCGGCGAGTGGGATTGGCCCGGAATCGCGCACGAGCTGGCCGACGCACCGCGTCGCGCGCTGGTCCAGCGCAATACCCGCGAGACCCGCATCCGCGTGGAGGTCGACCTGGACGCCGTGGCCGAACCTTCCATCCATACCGGCCTGCCGTTCTTCGACCACATGCTCGAGCAGGTGGGCAAGCACGGCGGGTTTGCGCTGACCGTGCGCACCGAGGGCGACCTGCATATCGACGAGCACCACACGGTGGAGGACACCGGGCTGGCCCTGGGCCAGGCGCTGAAGGACGCGCTGGGCGACAAGCGCGGCATCGGCCGTTACGGGTTCACCCTGCCGATGGACGAGACCCTGGCCAGCGCGGCGCTCGATTTCAGCGGCCGGCCTTATTTCGTGTTCGAGGGCAGCTTCAAGCGCGAGCGGGTGGGCGACCTGCCGACCGAACTGGTGCCGCACTTCTTCCGCTCGGTGTGCGATGCGTCGGGGCTCAACCTCAACCTGCAGGTGCGCGGCGACAACGACCACCACCAGGTCGAAGCCTGCTTCAAGTCGTTCGCCCGCGCGCTGCGCCAGGCGATCCGGCGCGAGGGGATGGAACTGCCCTCGACCAAGGGCAGCCTGTGACCCGGTTGGCGATGGTCGACGCGGGTGGCGCCAACATCGGTTCGGTGCGCTACGCGTTGCAGCGCCTGGGGGTGGAACCCGAGCTGACCACCGATGCTGCGGTGATCGGTGGCGCGGACCGGGTCATCCTGCCGGGGGTGGGCACCGCTGCGCTGGTGATGCAGCGCCTGCGCGAGCTGGATTTGGTGCAGGCCCTGCGCGACCTGCAGGCACCCCTGCTGGGCGTGTGCGTGGGCATGCAGGTGCTGTTCGAACATTCCGAAGAGGACGACACCGCTTGCCTCGGGCTGCTGCAGGGCAGGGTGACCCGCCTGGCAGCCAGCGCAGGCATACGGGTGCCGCACATGGGCTGGAACGCGTTGCAGTTCGCGGCGCCTTCCGCGCTGGCCGACGACGTCGCCGCCGCTGGCGGACATGCCTACTTCGTGCACAGCTACGCGGCACCGGTCAGCGCCGATTGCCTGGCCTGGTGCAACCACGGCCAGCCGTTCGCGGCAATTGTCGCCCGCGGCAACGTGGCCGGCGCGCAGTTCCATCCGGAACGCTCCGCCGCGGTAGGCGCGGCGCTGCTCCGCAGTTTCCTGCAAGGTCCGCTGGCATGAGTGCCTTCATCGTCTATCCCGCCATCGACGTACGCGAAGGACGCGTGGTGCGCCTGGCCCAGGGTGACTACGAACGCGAGACCCGATACGCGGACGAACCCTTGCTGCTGGCGCAAAGCTATGCCGCCCAAGGTGCCGAATGGTTGCACCTGGTCGACCTGGATGCGGCGCGGGCCGGGGGCTACACCCTGGCGCCCTTGCTGGCCGGGATTGCCGCCAGCACTTCGCTCAAGGTGCAGACCGGAGGCGGCGTGCGCTCGCGCGACGACGTGGCCGCGATCCTGGATGCCGGCGCGACGCGGGTGGTGGTGGGCTCGCTCTCGGTGCGTGAACCGGCGCAGGTGGCCGCATGGATTTCCGGGTTCGGCGCCGACCGCATCACCGTTGCGCTGGACACGCGCCAGGACCTGGCCGGGCGCTGGTGCCTGCCCGTGCACGGCTGGACCGAACCGGCCGAGGCCGGCCTGGACGAACTTGCGGTGCGTTTCGCCGACGCGGGATTGCAGCACCTGCTGAGTACCGACATCGCCCGCGATGGCATGCTGGGCGGCCCCAACCTGGCGCTGTACTCGCACTTGCAGCAGACCTCGCCGAACCTGCAGGTGCAGGCTTCGGGCGGCGTGCGCGCAGTGCAGGACGTACGCGACGCGAGTGCACTGGGCTGCGCCGGGATCGTGCTGGGGCGTGCCTTGCTGGAAGGCCGCTTCACCCTCGCCGAGGCACTGGCATGCTGACCCGGCGCATCATCCCCTGCCTGGACGTGCGCGACGGCCGCGTGGTCAAGGGCGTGCGCTTCCGCGACCACGTGGACATGGGCGATATCGCCGAGCTGGCCCTGCGCTACCGCGATGCCGGTGCCGACGAACTGGTGTTCTACGACATCAGTGCCAGCCCGCAGGGACGCTCGGTCGACCATGCCTGGGTCGAGCGGGTGTCGCGCCTGCTGGACATCCCGTTCTGCGTGGCCGGTGGCATCGACAGCGTGGATGCCGCCCGCGCCATCCTGCACGCCGGGGCCGACAAGATCTCGGTCAACAGCCCGGCGCTGGCACGACCGGCGCTGGTGGGCGAGCTGGCCCGGGCATTTGGCGTGCAGTGCGTGGTGGTGGGCATCGATTCGCAGCTCGACGAGGACGGCGAGTGGCGTGTACGCCAGTACACCGGGGACCCCGACAAATCGCGCCCGTTGCCGGTGCGGACCCTGGACTGGGTGGTCGAGGCGCAGCGGCTGGGCGCCGGCGAGATCGTGCTCAACTGCATGGGCAGCGACGGCGTGCGGGCTGGCTACGACATCGCCCAGCTGCAGGCGGTGCGGGCGGTCTGCGGGGTGCCGCTGATCGCTTCCGGCGGCGCTGGCGCACCGGAACATTTCGCTCAGGTGTTCGCCGAGGCGGACGTCGACGGCGCGCTGGCCGCCAGCGTGTTCCACAGTGGCCAGATCGCCATCCCTGAGCTCAAGCGCATGCTCGGCCAACAGGGAATCGAGGTGCGGCATGTCGCTTGACCTGGATACGATCGACTGGAACAAGGGCCAGGGCCTGGTGCCGGCCATCGTCCAGGACGCCGCCGACCTGCGCGTGCTGATGCTCGGCTACATGGACCGCGACGCGGCCCGGGCCACGCTGGACTGCGGCCAGGTGGTGTTCTACAGCCGTAGCCGCCAGCAGCAATGGCGCAAGGGCGAGACTTCCGGCAACGTGCTCGAGCTGGTGTCGATGCAGGTCGACTGCGACCACGACACCTTGCTGGTGCTGGCGCGTCCGCACGGCCCCACCTGCCACCTGTTGCGCTCCAGCTGTTTTGCGGACGCCCCCGCCAGCTTCCTGGGCAAACTGGACGCGTTGGTGGCGCAGCGTGAACGCGAGCGTCCCGCCGGCAGCTACACCACGTCGTTGTTCGAACAGGGCGTGCGCAAGATCGCGCAGAAGGTGGGCGAGGAGGGCGTGGAGACGGCGCTGGCCGGTGTTGCCCAGGACGATGCGGAACTGCTGGGGGAGGGCGCCGACCTGCTGTTCCACCTGCTGGTGCTGCTGCGCGCGCGCGGCCTGTCGCTGGATGACGCCGTGCGCGTGCTGGAGCAGCGCCACCAGCGCTGAACCCGTTGCCGGGCCCGCCGGCGGGGCGGCGCAGCGGCCAGCGTACAGGTCGACACCGGCAGGTCATGCGCAGGCGCGATAATGGCGCATGCCCACCCCGGAATTCCCCATGCGCCCGATCGCCCTCGCCATGTCGCTGCTGCTTGGCCTGCTGCTGGTCAACGGTGCCGCGCTCGCCGACGAAGCGGACTGCGAGATGGGTCTGGTGTGGGAAGACTCCAACGGCAACGGCCTGCAGGACCCAGGAGAGCCCCCGCTGCCCGGAATCCGGCTATGGGATGGCGAGCGCCTGCTCAGCACCGATGCCCACGGCCGCTTTGCGTATCCGGGTGGCCGCGATGGCAGCCTGTCCATCATCAAGCCCGCCGGGCATGCGTTGCCGATGCGCGCGGACGGCCTGCCGGATGCCTGGGTCGACCTGCGGTCTACCAGCGCCGCCCCGCACGGTCACGGCAACAGCGCGGCCACGGCCTGCCGCGATTTCGCCCTCCTGCCGCGACCCGCGGCTCGCGACCAGCCCCTGGAGGTGTTGCTGTTCGGCGATCCGCAGGTCAAGTCGATGCGCGACGTGGACTTGTTCAAGCGCGACATCGTCGAGCCGTTGCTGGGCCTGCACGGCGCCCAGCTGGGCATCACATTGGGCGACCTGGTCGACGACCGCCTCGAGCTGCTGCCTGAAGTCGTGCGCAGCACGTCATCGCTGGGAATCCCGTGGATGAATGTCCCCGGCAACCACGACATCGACCTGGACGCTGCGAACGATGCCGAAGCCTTGCGCAGCTTCCGCCGGCATGCGGGTCCGGACACCTACGCACGCGAGGAGGCCAATGCGGTCTTCATCGCCCTGGACAACGTGATCCACCTGCCGGGTCAGCGGCCCGCCTACGTGGGAGGCCTGCGCGCCGACCAGTTCGATTTCCTCGAGGCCTACCTGCCCACGCTCGGCGCCGATCGGCTGCTGGTGCTGGGCATGCACATCCCCCTGTTCAACACCGCTGCCGGCGACGGCGACAGCTTCCGCCCGGATGACCGCCTGCGGCTGTTCGTGCTTTTGGCGCAATTCCCGCACGTGCTGGTGCTCAGCGCGCACACCCACGTGCAGCGGCACGTTCGCCACGACATGGCGGCCGGCTGGACCGGCGCGCAACCGCTGCACGAGTACAACGTGGGCGCCGCCTGTGGCGCGTTCTGGTCGGGCGTTGAGGACGCGGACGGCATTCCGGATGCGACCATGGCCGACGGGACACCGAATGGCCATGCGCGCCTGCAGGTGCAGCCGGGGGGCGGCTATGCGCTGTCCTGGCATCCCGCCCGCGATCGGGCGCAGACCACCATCGGCCTGCACCTGCCCAAGGTACTGCGCCAGGGCGCGTACCCGGCCTGGGGCGTGTACGCCAACGTGTACATGGGCGAGGACGACACCCTGGTCGAATACCGCGTGGGCGAGGGTCCCTGGCAGGCGATGCGCAAGGTGCTGCAGCCGGATCCCGCGCTGCTGGTGGAGAATGCGCGCGACGATCAAGCCGAGGCACTGCGTGGCTACGACCGCTCGCCGGAGGCCAAGCCATCGCACCACCTGTGGCGCGGCAGCCTGCCGACCGACCTGGCGCCTGGATCGCATCGCGTGGAGGTCCGCGCGCAGGACCGCTGGCAGGGCGAACAGCGCGCCACCACCCGCTACCGCCTGGAAACCGCGGAACCCTGAGCGGGTGGTCGTGATGAACGGCTGGCGCGCAGGACGCGCGCGCAGCCGATGGCGCGAAGCCGGGTCAGGCCGGCAGCGACACCTGGTCGAAGCCGGTCACGCGGACATGTCCGTTGGCCGCTGCGCCCACGCGCGGCTGGGGGTAGTCCTCGAGCCGGTCCACCAGCACGGTATGCAGACCAGCATCGCGCGCCGCGTCCAGTTCCTCGACCACGTCGGACAGGAACACGATGTCGCTTGCCGCCGCGTCGATGGCGTTGGCGATGCGCACGTAGCTGGAAGCCTCGCGCTTGCCACCCACCTCGGTGTCGAACCAGCCCGAGAACAGCGGGGTCAGGTCGCCGGCATCGCTGTGGCCGAAGAACAGCCTCTGCGCCGGCACCGAACCGGACGAGTACACATGCAGCGGCAAACCTTCGGCGTGCCACTGGCGCAGCGCGGGCGCGGCGTCGGGATAGACATGCGCGGTGAAGTCCGCGGCGTGGTAGCCGTGTTGCCACACCATGCCCTGCAGCGCCTTGAGCGCGGTGTGCTTGCGGTCCTGGTCGATCCAGCCCTGCAGGGTCTCGACGATGACCGCGTCGTTGCAGATGCCGCCCTGTTCGGCGGCCACCATGTCCAGCCAGCGACGCACCTCGGGTTCGTTGCCGCGTGCGGCTACGAAGGCGGGCAGGGCGCGACGCGCGTACGGGAACAGCACGTCCTTGACGAAGGCGATGCTGCTGGTGGTGCCTTCGATGTCGGTCAGGATGGCCCTGCTCATGAGGACGGCTTTTCCGGCTTGTAGCGCGGGAAGCGGGTAGCGATGTCCTCGCCGGTGAAATGGCCCACCCAGCCATCCGGCTCGGTGAAGAAGCGGATCGCGACGAAGCTGGGTTCATCGCCCATGTCGAACCAGTGGCGGGTGCTGTCGGGCACCGCGATCAGGTCGTCCTTCACGCATTCCACTTCGTACACCTTGCCGTCCACGTGCAGGGTGAACAGGCCGGAGCCGGCGACGAAGAAGCGCACTTCGTCTTCCTTGTGGAAGTGTTCATCCAGGAACTTGGCGCGCATGGCCTCGCGCTGCGGGTTGTCCGGTGCGATGCTGACCACGTCCACGGTCTTGAAGCCGCGTTCGGCCACCAGCCGGTCGATGTCCTCCTTGTAGGCGGCAATCACGTCTTCCGGGGGCGCGCCGGGCTCGACCGGCTTGGTCGCCTGCCAGCGCTCGAAGGTGACGCCGATCCTGGCCAGCTCGGTGGCGATGAAGTCCGGATCGTAGCTGGCGAATTCCGGGGTTTCCGAATTGCTCGAGGAGAAGATGCGCAGGCGGCTCATGGCGGCGTGCCCGTGGGTCGAAGGGGAGTGCAAGCGTAGCAAAGTGCGCTCCCCACGCACCCAACACCTGTGCAACGGGTTGTTTGTCCGCCCCTGCTCGATCACGCAGAGTCGGTCGCCCCCGTAGGAGCGCCCCATGGGCGCGATGCCGCTGGTCGGTCGTGAGCGCAGATACACCTGTTACGAAATCGATACCGGGGAGGTGGAACCGGCTCCGCAGGCAGCGGCATCCGCCGCCCGGGAATTGCTGCGCCCCGCGGACGCCATCCATGGCTTTACGCGGGGCGTGGGCCAGCCGTGGGGCCCTTGAAGAGCATCGCGGCCATGGGCCGCTTGAAGAGCATCGCGGCCATGGGCCGCTCCTACACGCAATTCCCTGGCTGGCAGGTGCCGCGCGGCGAGTCGTTGTTGGGTCTTCCATGGGTTCCATCCGCCCCAAGGCATCGCGGCCATGGGCCGCTCCTGCGAAGGCTGACGTCGAACCGTTGGCGCATCGCGGCCATCGGCCGCTCCCGCACTGGGGCGCCCGCTGTTGTAGGAGCGCCCCATGGGCGCGATGCCCTTGGATCAGATCGCTGGTACCCGGCTCAGCCCCGGACCCCCAGCTTGCGCAGCTCCAGCTCGCAGTTGAACAGGAACTCGAAGGCTTCCAGGTGCCGCCGCGCCTCGGCCATGTCGCGCCCCCAGGCATACAACCCGTGCCCGTCGATCAGGTAACCCCACAGCGACTGCCGGTCGAGCAGGGCATCGACCTGCGCCGCCAGCACCTTCATGTCCTGGGTATTGGCCAGCACCGGCACGTCGATGGCGGCCTCGTGGGTGCTGTTGCCGTGGAACGCCTTCAGCAGCTCGTAGCCTGCCAGGCGCAGATGGCCGGCGCCGGCGTACAGGCGCGAGGCGATGGTCTGCACCGGGGAGTGCGTGTGCAGCACGCAGCCGATCTCGGGGAAGCGACGGTAGAGCCGGGTATGCAGCAATGTTTCGGCGGACGGGCGGTGCGTTGTGGCGACCGGATTGCCATCCAGGTCCACCACCATGATGTCGTCTTCCGCCAGCCGCCCCTTGTCGCGGCCGGACACGGTGATGGCGGCGTGGCCATCGTCCAGGCGCATGGAGAAGTTGCTGCTGGTGGCCGGGGTCCAGCCCGCGGCGGAGAGTTCGCCGACGTTGGCGATGATCTCGGCCGCCAGCTTGCGCAGGCGGTCGTAATTGAAGGGCACGGCACTCATGCGGTGCAGTCTATCGCAGCCCGTGCACGCGCCGCGTCATGCACCACGCCGCTCAGGGCAGGGCGCGCCACAGCACGATCAGCACCAGTGCCGGACTCACCACCCGTACCAGCCACAGCCATGCCAGGTGGGCAGCGCGCGACAACCCCAGCTCCTCGCGGCTGACCTTGCGGTCGATCACCCAGCCGGCGAACAGGGCGATCAGCAGGCCGCCCATCGGCAGCAGCAGGTCGTTGGCCACGAACTCGAAGAAGTCCATGATCGTGCGGCCCATGATGTTGACGTCCGACCACACATTCAGCGACAGCACCGAGGCCAGGCCCAGCAGCCAGCAGGTGCCCGCCACGCACAGCGCCGAACCCTTGCGGCCCAGGCCGGTCTTCTCCACCAGGTAGGCGGTGGCTGGTTCCAGCAACGAGATCGACGAGGTCCATGCGGCCACGGCCAGCAGGCCGAAAAACAGCATGCCGTAGGCGATGCCGAACGGCATCACGTTGAAGGCCAGTGGCAGCGAGGTGAAGATCAGGCCGGGTCCGCCGCCCTGTGGATCGATGCCGAAGGCGATCACGATCGGGAATATCGCCAGGCCCGCCAGCAGCGCCACGCAGGTATCGGCAAAAGCCACGGTCACGCCGACGGTGGGGATCGATATGCCGCGTGGCAGGTAGGCGCCGTACGCCATCATCGCGCACATGCCCAGGCTCAGGCTGAAAAAGGCCTGGCCCATGGCGCGCAGGAACACGCTGCCATCGACCTGGGAGAAATCCGGGCGGAACAGGAAGCCCGCGGCTGCGCCCAGGTTGCCGGTGGTGGCGCCATAGCCCACCAGCACCAGCAGCAGCACGAACAACGCCGGCATCAGCAGCTTGACCGCGCGCTCCAGGCCTTTCTCCACGCCCATTGCCACCACCGCGACGGTCAGCAGCATGAACGCGCCATGCCAGGCGGTGAGTTCAATCGGGCTGGCCAGCAGTGCGTTGAAGGTGGCGCCCGGATCGGTGATCGCGGCGCCGCCGAACAACTGGCTCAGGTACAGCCAGCTGTAGTGCAGGGTCCAGCCGGCGACCACGCTGTAGAAGCTCAGGATCACGATGCCGGCGGCGATGCCGATCCAGCCCAGCCCGGTCCACGCCCGGCTGGCGCCCGCTTCGTCGGCCACTGCCTGCAGTGAATTGATCGGGCTCATGCGTCCGCGCCGTCCGATCAGAACCTCGGCCAGCAGGATCGGAAGGCCGACGATGGCGATGCAGCACAGGTAGATGATCACGAACGCGCCGCCGCCGTTGTCCGAGGCCATGTACGGGAAGCGCCAGATGTTGCCCAGGCCCACGGCCGAGCCGGTGGCCGCCAGGATGAAGGCGGTGCGCGAGGACCACATGCCGTGGATCGAGTTCTTTTCCATGTCGTTCGGTGCCTGTGGTTGGCCTGGTGTCAGGGAAGGGGTGGGCGCATGGGCGGGTTCGCCGCACTGGCATCGGGTGCCGGATCGATCCGGATGATCTTGAAGCCCGCGTATGCCAGCACCAGCGCCACCAGCGGGCTGAGCAGGTTGAAGAAGGCGTAGGGCAGGTAGTCCAGGGTCGCCACCCCGAGGGTAGCGGCCATGTACGCGCCGCAGGTGTTCCAGGGGATCAGCGGCGAGGTCATGGTGCCCCCATCCTCGAGCGCACGCGAAAGATTGACCGGTGCCAGGCCGCGACGCTCGTACTCGGGCCGGAACAGGCGTCCGGTCAGCACCAGCGACATGTACTGGTCTGCGGCGATGATATTGGCGCCCACTGCGGTGCCCAGGGTGGCGGCGATCAGCGAACCGGTGCTGCGTGCAGCCTTGAGCACGCTGCGGATCAGGCGCTCCAGCAAGCCAGTGGCTTCCATCACCGCGCCGAAGCCCATTGCGCAGATCACCAGCCATACCGTGTTGAGCATGCTGCTCATGCCGCCACGGGTGAGCAGGTCGTCCACCGCCGCATTGCCGGTGCTGGCCTGGTAGCCATCGAACAGCGCCATCCACGCACCGGCCAGCAAGGCCATCGGCCGCCCGAGTTCCTCGCGGTCGGCCAGGCGCACCACCACGTCCGGCTGGAACACCACCGCGAACACCGCACCCAGCAGGGCCCCG
>Ga0105045_10000708_pt1 | contig 25427 bp, 21 predicted proteins | sample MAT02_FD_78089 | JGI IMG/M metagenome (GOLD analysis project Ga0105045, IMG submission 78089) | Freshwater microbial communities from Lake Fryxell liftoff mats and glacier meltwater in Antarctica - MAT-02 (megahit assembly) | ecosystem: Environmental > Aquatic > Freshwater > Ice > Liftoff... | reverse complement strand
TTTCATTCTGCCCTAGGCGTCCCAAATTTGAATTCATTATATTGCTTTTTGATTCAGGAGAAAATCGAACATACTCCGCTATGAAAGCAGTAGAATTTCGTCTACCTAGGGATTTTGACAAGTCCTTTATCGTTTTTCAGGAAACCGGAAAATTTTTTCCGTGCCCATGGCATTTTCACCCCGAATATGAATTCGTGCTAGTCACCAAAAGCACCGGCCGCCGGATGGTGGGCGACCACATCGGATATTTCCAAGAGGACGACTTGGTGTTTATGGGGTCGATGTTGCCCCATGTATGGGTCAACGACTCACTTTATGCCAATGGGCAAGCAGATCACCATGCCGACGCAATCGTGGTTCATTTTATGGATGAATTTTTGGGAGAAGGATTCTTATCCATCCCTGAAATACAAGATTTCAAAAAAATCTTACGGCTCGCTGAAAGGGGCATGGTACTCAAAGGCCAAACCCGTGACCGAATTAACGCCTTGATCAAGTCAATGCCGACCCTGAATGGAATGCAGAGACTTTCGACGCTCTTTTCGATTTTTGACATCATGAGTCGTACAAATGAATACGACCTGCTGGCAAGTCCGAAATTTGTCCAAAACTTCCAATACGATACCTCGGACCGCTTCCGCCGGATTACCGAATACATCATTCAAAATTTCGACCGCGACATCAGCCTGTCTGAGATAGCTTCCGTGGCCAATATGGGTGTCACGGCCTTTTGCAATTTTTTCAAAGAACAGTTTCGCGTCACCTTTGTGGAATACCTGAATACGGTCAGAATCGGACACGCATGTAAATTGCTGGCTGAAAACGATCACAATGTCGTGGAAATCGCCTTCGAATGTGGCTTTAACAACCTGGCGAACTTCAATCGTCAGTTCAAGAAACTCAAAGGCATGACGCCCACCTGCTACCGCCGAACGCTCTTGCTGTCGTAATAGATTCGGTTAATTCTCAGGAATTTCAGATCATTTTTTCTACCAGGCCAACCAAGGATTCTCGGAATTTTTGCTCGGCCCCACTTTCCAGGCAACTGATTCGGCAGCGCCAGGTTTCGTAGCCGCCCCGCTCTAACTCAGCTAGGGGCGGGACGTATCCGACGTTGCCGTTGGCCAGCCCAATACTAAAATAGTTTGGAAATAGCGCCTTTAATATCAATCCCGTTTCGGCAAAAAACTCGCCGGGCAACGCGCCGATAATTGTACTGCCTATTTTCATGGCCTGCACTAGGCAGGATATCGTTTCTGGAAATTCATTGAGTAGCACTTGTTCACGGGCATAAATTCGATGTAGCCCGTGTTCGTCAGGCATGATTCGTTTGTAGTCGCTTTCCGCCGTTGTTTTTTGAGCTGCGGCAAGTTCTGACTCGGTGGGTTTATTCGTGGCAATTTCCAGCTCGGTACAGACTGCCGCCAAAGCTGGGTTCTCTTCCCAATCCAGATCCTTGATTTCCCCAAAAACTTTTTCAGCCAGGTCGGTGGCTATGTAGTTGCTTTTGGCAAAATGTCCGGTTGGGTAACGGTCTGGATTTATGAAATCCCAAATATTCACATCGCCGCTGGTACCGTTGCTCATCATGCCGACGAATTCGTCATCAGCCCCCAGTTTTTGCCGGATTTGCTCGGCGAATACGCCAAAATAGTCTGCCGATAGCGTGCCGTTCTCCCAGTCTCCAACGTAATGGAGAGAATAGTTAGCCAGAAGACCTATCCATCGGCCTTCCGTCTCTCTGATGCCCAGAAAGCTGAGTTCAGGATCAGGGACAGCAGCTCGGCTCAAAATATGATTTTCTTTACCCAGGGGATTCGTCTTCAAGCCGTCCACGAGTCCGGTTACAGGATTAATGGGCTGATAGTCTGCGTCCACTAGATAGCGCCGACATACGACGTGTTCGGGTACTGCGACGTTTCCAAAGGCCACCTCGGCAGGTCGAAGATTGGCTTTTGCCTCCCGGACTGCTTTTACGATCAGGTTGGGAAGCTTTTGGCGATAACCCAAATCAGCTCCCACCAGATGCACCTCCGCCACGGAACCGGCGGCATGGGTGTGGGTGCTGGAGATAAGAATGTTGGCGTACGGAATGCCAAGTTGGCTGGTAATGGTCTCTTTCACGCTGTCCAGAAAATCGCGCGGCATAACGCAGATGTCCACAACCACGATCGCCAGCGTCATCTGTTGGTTTTTCAGCACCAGCGCCTTGGCAAACAACGGATCGTGAACTATTCGGGCGTAATGGCTGACGAAGTCGCCATTGATGATGGTGCCGAGTGGCGGCGTGACGTCCACCTTGGCCGCTCCCGCCTGGAAAACAGAATCATTCATTGATGTGTAGGGTCAGGAGGTGGCCCACGCCCGACGCAGGAAGCGCAACCAGTTGGCGTGGAAAATGTTGTCTATGTCCGCTTCGGAATAGCCCCACCGGCTTAGAATGGATTCGTACTTCTGTAAATCAGCCACAGAATTGAGATCCCAGGGCGACTGCTCGGTGCCAAAAATACCGTCTAGGTCGCTGCCAATGGCGATAGGCTGGCTGTTGCCAGCCAACTGACAGATATGATCCCAATGATCCACCAGGTCTTCCAGACGAATATCGAGCTGCCAGGGATCTGATACCGTGTCGATGAAGCGAATATCCATCGCCCAGCAGTCCAGCATCCCGCCGATCACCGCGCCACGCTCGATGAGCCGCTTGATCTGCTCGTCGGTGAGTTGACGTTGATTGGGAACAATTTTGCGTGCGTTGTGGTGGCTGGCCCATATCGGCCCCGGGTAATTGTCCAGAGCCTGATAGAAGCCCTCGTCGGTGAGGTGGGTAAAGTCCAGTATCAGATTTAATTTGCCCATTTCCCGCATTAGTTCGTAGCCCATCGGTGTGATAGACCCCTCCATTTTAGTGCCTGGTGCGTAGCGGCCTAGCCCGAAATGCGACAATCCCACCGCCCGCATCCCGTACTCGTAGGCCCGATGTAGGTAGGAAACATCCACCAGAGAGTCAGCCCCTTCCAGGCTCAGGATGTACCCTACTGGTTAGGTTTCATCGGCCAGGTTGTCGTCCGACCACAGAGCCAAGTGACTTTCCAGATCGGTGGCATTGGTAATTTGCACCATCTCCCCCGCAGCCTCCATCTCCCGATACCAGGCCAGTTGTCCCTGGGTCATGGCCCAGGCCTGCTGAGGAGAATTCCAGCCAGACAAAGCGCTGCCGGGAGGAGTATAGCGGGCGAGTTGAGTGGCCACGACCAGCCCGACCCCGCCCCGGCGCAATTCGGGCAGGCAGACCGTCCCCCGGCCACGGTCGGGCTTGTCTGGCATGTGCATCTCGCGCTGCCGGATGTCGGTGAGCGGCTGGCTCAAATCGCGGTTCCATTCCAGCGCGTTCATGGCCAGGTCGAGGCGAGCGTCGATGATTAAGCGCTTCTTCATGTTTTTGACAGAATGGGGGTGGCAATCATTACCTCCGCATCGTTTTTGGGCTGGGCGAAGGGATATTTCTCAATCAAACCTTGAATCTCGTAACTGAATCGCCGGATTTTCTGCTCCCAGGCCGCGACTTCCTCGGGTTGGTAGGCAAAGAAGCCTTCTCTGTTTTCCATACCCTGCCCTCCCTTTTCCAGAATTTTCAAATAGATAGGGGCTACTGTTCTGTCCTTGGACAATTCCGGGTTCAGATCTTTCATCACCATGCCATACGCGTAAGTGCCCATCAGGTCCATGTAGCGGCAATTGCCCGCGAAGGGAAGGTAGTAGCCGGGATCATTTCGACAAGCCCGGTCAATGTCTTCAACGGAAGCATAATCATTTTGCACCAAAAAAAGCGCTTCCCTAATCAATGCCGCTATCAGGCGCTGGCGGATTCCCTCCCCCTGTGAAAGGCAGTAGGGATCCTTATTCCAATAATCGCTGGCTAGTCTTTTCAAGGACTGGATTCGAGTGGGTTCGGTATGTTCATTACCAATCAGCTCGAGGAATAGGGTTGTGTGCGCGGGTTCTACCCAATTCGCCACCAAGATCCGATGGGGATTCTTGGCATCGGCTTGCAAGAGAGCAAGGTCAAAAGTCTCTGAGTTGACTGCGATGGTTGTCGTTTCGGGCAAGTATTCTTCTAGCCGCTGGATTAGCCTTATTTTTTCCGGCAAATCTTCTGCCGTCACAACAATGGCAAGCTGGAACGCCTGATTTTCGGGTAACGCCCTAGTGTACGTTATAGCGCGAGGAATATTTCTGCCTTTGCCGTATCGATTTAGGTCGCTAAAGTGATTTTGGCAGGTCTCCTGAGCCGTCGAAAGATCATCGGTCAGGTACACTACTTCATGCCCGGCCAATGCCAGGCAAACAGCCACGCTATTGCCGAGTTTCCCGGCTCCAACTACTAAAACAGATTCCAAACTAACTTTTCTCATAATGGCTGGTATTTTTGGAAACTCGCTCATAGGGCTTCGAGCGCTTCCCGCGCGCTTCCCACTGCCCGATCAATTTCTTCTTCAGTATGAACCGTGCTGATGTACCAAAGTCCCCGACCGATGACCCTGATGCCCCTGTCATGCATGGCGGCTACGAAACGGCTTAACTTAGGCTTGTCGGCGGCTAGCGTGTCCCGGTAATCGCGGTTGGCCGGAATATCCGAAAAGGTGGTGCTCACGATGGGCCCCATACCCTCCACCAACAGGTTCTGCCGGGTCTCGCTTGCCGCTTGCCGCAGCCTTTCCGACAGCCTTTGCCCCAAGGCAAACAGGCGATCGTAGGGCTGTTCCTCCTCCAATACTTCCAGCGTGGCAAGGGCAGCGGCCACCGTAGCATTGCTGGAGTTCATGGTTCCGGCGTGGATGACTTTGGCCTCCTCGATCAAATGCATCCATGAATGCTTACCTACTATGGCACTAATGGGATAACCGCTGGCGAAGGCTTTGGCAAAAATAGCCAGGTCGGGCGTAACGCCAAAATAGGCCTGCGCCCCGCCAAGAGCCACGCGGAAACCGGTAATGACCTCGTCAAAAATCAGCGCGATACCATACTGGTCACACAACGCTCGCAGCCCTTCGAGATAGCCGGGGTACGGCGCTACGCAGCCATTGTTACACATGATGGGCTCGGTAACGATCGCCGCCAGTTCTTGGTGATGCAAGGCAAGGGTCTTCTTTACCAATTCCAGATCGTTCCAGGGTAGGATAATGAATTCCTCTCGGGTATGTTCGGGCAAGCCTTGGGTCCAGGGAAAGACTTCCGGCTCCTCCCGGCTGCCCAAGGCAGCTACGGAAGGCGTGGAAATGCCCCAGCAGACGTTGTCGAGCCAGCCGTGGTAATGCCCCTCGAAACGCAGGAATTTCGGTCGTCCCGTTTTGGCCCGTGCCACCCGCAGGGCGGTATGCACGGCTTCCGAACCGTCCAGGCAAAACCGCATGAGTTCAGCCGAGGGAATGTGCTGGTTCAACTTTTCGGCCAGTTCAATCTCCCGCAGGTGCTGCCCGGCAAAAAGCTGACCGCTTTCAGAATACTGTCGGACGGATTCCAATACGTGGGGATGCGAATGGCCCAAAATGAGCGGCCCTTGGCTCAGGGTGAAATCGAGGTACTCATTGCCATCGACGTCGTAAATCCGGCTGCCTGACCCGTGGGTGTAAAAAATGGCGTGAGGATGGTTGTATTTTCTGAATTCGGAGGCTACGCCCCCGGCCAGCACTTTTTTAGACCTTTCAAGCAGGGCGGCAGACTTTGAATAATTGACTTTTTGCATAAAATACGGGCTTTATTTTTCAGCGCGCGGCGTAGCGGGATACTGCGTGGATAAATGGTAAATTTCCTGATTGAAAAGGGCAAAGGCCTCATCCCATTGCTTCGCTTCACCGGGGCCATACTCGTAAAGTCCTCGATTGTTATGAATACCACGGGCGTTATTGTCCACCATTTCCTGCATCAGGCCGGGCACCGTCTCGGAATTGCTCAACTGGGGGATGATCCTGGTCAGGATTTCAGAATATTCTTTAAGTCCCAGATAATCCATTCTTCGAAATACGCCCATGAGCGTCATCCACGAACCGGCATCGTAACGAAATGCCTTGTCCACGTCGGTCATTGTGGCTTTCCCCTCGGCCATCAGGTGGAACATTTCCCGATACACGGCATACATCAGTCGATTGGTAATGAACCCCCGCAGATCGCGACGCAGCAATGTAGGCTCTTTGCCCCAACAATGGGCCAGGGCCATCGCGCTTTCCGCGTATTCGAGTGCCGTGTGTTTGCCGCAGGTTATTTCCAGGAAGCGCGTGAGGTAGGCGGGTTCGGCCCAGTGGATGCCCAGGAATCTTTCGGGATGCGAAACATAAGTCTGAAGCGTGCTGATGGGGATGGCGGAGGTGTTGCTGGCAATAATAGCTGTGGGAGAAACGCAGTCCGCGATTTTGGAAAAAACAGAACGCTTCACTTCAAGCTTTTCAATGACGCATTCCATCACCAGCCGACAATCCGCCAATAATCCGAAATCTCCGGAAATGGTCAGGCAAGACTGGTATTTCCCCAAATCCGCTTTTAGCAATCCTGATGCTTCGCACTGGGCGAGGCATTCGCTGACCCGGTCGGGCCCCAATTCCTGATCCTCGGCGAGCGGCGCAATGGCGACGACGCGATGCCCCGCCAGCAGCAGCGCCACCGCAATGCTACTCCCCATCAGGCCCAAGCCGACTATTCCGACGGTAATTTCGGATGGATTCATTTTTTTCATTTTTTGACTATTGGCACTATCTTCTGCGCTACCAGCTTGTCCACCCGCCGTCCACGGGCAGGTTATGTCCCGTGATGTAGGACGATGCTTCCGAAAGTAAAAAAAGGACTGGCCCCGCCGCCTCCGATGATTGACCGACACGCCCCAGCGGCACCTTGGCGGCCAGCCTGTCTATGAATTCCGGGTATTGCTGCTTCACCGTCGGATTGGGAAAGGGCCCAGGCGACACGCAATTGCAACGGACGTTTTGCCTGCCCCAGTGAACGGCCAGGTATCGGGTCATCTGAATAATGCCCGCCTTTCCCACCCCGTACTCGATGGGGTTTTTGTTCATCGGTGCTTCGTATAGAGCCGGATCCGGTGAAACGCTCCCGTACATGCTGGAAAACAATACGATGCTGCCACGCCCGAGCCGGGCCATTTCCTTTCCCACGGTGCGGGCGAGCAGAAAAGTGGCCGTCAAGCCGCCGTGGTTGACTTCGTCGAATTCAGCGCCGGTAAGTTCTTCCAGTTTCCGGGCAGTAGATGCGTAAGTAAGGTTTACCAGTCCAGTGGGAACCCCACGCTGTTGAATGGAATTCTCGACGAACTCTTTAATGGCCGCTTCGTTGCGAACGTCCAGCGTAGCAGGTGAGACCTGTGAGGAAAGCCTCGCCGACTCAATAAATTCGGCAGCCCTTGCGTCGAGATCCGCACAAAGCACGTTGGCACCAGCCGCCACCAAAAGCCGAACCGTCGCCTGTCCTAGGTACCCAGCTCCGCCCACGACCCAGATATCCCGGCCTTTCAGGCTACAAAAATTGGAAAATAACGGCTCCATAATTAGGCATTTAATCCTCCATCCATCAGAATATTCTCCCCGTTGATGTAGGCACCAGCCTCTGAGGCCAGCAATACTACTAAGCCTTTGATGTCATCCTGATTGGCCATGCGCCTTAAAGGCACCTTTTTGGTGTAGTTTTCTAAAAAAACCGGGGGTTGGTGATTGAATAGTCCACCGGGGCTGATGCAATTGAAGCGGACGTTTTTGCCCCCCATCACCTGCGCCATGTAGCGGTTCAGGTTGATGAGTCCGGCGTTGTGGAAAAAGTAATCGGGTGGCGGATTTCCCATGGCCGTTCCCTCGTAATTGGACAAGTCAGGGCCGAACATGCCCATCATGGAGGCGATATTGATAACGCTGCCACCGCCGCTCAGTGCGATCAGGTCGGTCATTTCGCGGAGCAGGTCCATCATGCCCGTGGCGTTGATCCGCATGGACTCGTCGAACTGCGACAAAGGTGCGTCGTAGCTTTTCATGGGCCGGGCCACGGCGTTGTTCACGAAGGCGTCGAGCTGCCCGAAATTCTTGACAAGTTCATCTTTGAAGCATAGTACCGATTCAGGATCGGCCTGATCTACCTGCATGGCGTGTACATCCAAGCCGACTTGCTGGAATTGCTCCGCCGTGCGCTGGGCCGTGTTTAGATTTCTGGAAGTGGTCACGACTGTGCCGTCGGCTTCGGCCAGACCCTCCACAATGCAGCGTCCGTAGTTGCCCGAGCCACCTGTTACCACAATGACCTTGCCTTTTAGGCTCAGGAGATCCTTTACATTCATTTATTTTTTGGTTAGTGAAATAGTGATTCCGCCTTTTTCCAGGCTTTCTTGCGCTCCAATCAGGGTGCGGATGATGGCGGCCGTTTTCTCGAAAGGAATGCGGGTCCTCCCTTCTTCCACCGAGCGAACGAACTCAATGATATTGTCACGAAACATGGCGTAGGAGTTTTTTATCTCTACCAAGCGCCAGCCCTTCTGCCCAAAAACGGAAAGCTGGAACGTCGGGGCAACCTCCATGAACAGATGCAACACCACCTGGATGCCTCCCGCCAATTCTAGGTGGACGATGTCCTGGCCAGACTTGCCGATATGCCGTACCGAAACCGGGCTTGGATCGTCGAGCAGAGCAAAAACAGCTTCCAGTAGATGAACCCCGTACTTCGTCCAGTCCTTTTTCCCTACCGTTGTGACAAGTTCTATTTTTCCCAGAGCCTTGATTTCCTGCTTAACCGTGCGACATTCGCCCGCATATCGCATGGAGGAGCACGACATCAAAAACTTACCCTGAGCCACCTGTTGGGCAAAGTAGTTTAAATCCTGCGTCGAGGCGGCCAGGGGCTTATCAATGAACAGCGGAATTCCCGCTTCCAAAAAGGGCTTGGCCATCGCCACGTGGTGTTCGGGGTCGTCCCGCGCCAGGATAACGGCGTCTACCGTACCGACCATGTCTTCCAGTCGGCCTGCAACCTGGTCAATTCTGGAACTACGGGCGATGCTCTCCGCAATTTGTTTTTCCTGCGCCCACACGTGCGTCACCCGCGCGCTGGGTAGTCCTAGTGTGTCACGGTTGGCATCAAGGTATGCCGTTACGGCCGGATAGCCTACCTGGCTGATTTCTTTGCCGTCGTAATCCCCATTGATGATGGCAGACCAGGAATAAGGGTGGGCGTTGCCAGGACTCATGCCTATTATACCGATATTTATCATTTCTTTGTTTTTTAATTTTTTAGGTAAGCCATCCCATCCGATCCCAGTGGGGAAGGTTCAAAAATTCCGGTTCGGGATAGGCTAGTTGCCGGGCCTCTGCTAGTTGTTCGCGATTCATATACCTGCCATCGGACGTGTGTAACGCCTCATGCAGGTACTGCATCCGGTCGATGCCCACCAATACCGCTGCCACTTCCGGCTGGGAAAGGGCGAACTTGGTGGCCAGCGAGGGCAGATCCGGGAAATTATCGGTCAGCAAGGCTTGACAACCTTCAATGTGCCGTTCCACTTCACTCAGAGCCGGATGAAGATTTTTGCCCCGGCTACTCAGCAAGCCCTTCATCAGTACCGAACGCACCACTAGGCCCACACCCAGCCGGGCGGCTTCCTCAAATACCTCTCCCTGACGCTGATCCAGCAAATTGTAAGGAAACTGAATCACATCCCACGCACCAGCAGTCAGGGCTTGTCGAGTATCTTCAACGGAATAGGTAGAAATGCCCGTGGCGCATATAATCCCTTCCTTTTTCAGTTTTGAGAAAACATCCGCAATAGCTTGATTGGCTAAAATTTCTGAATCGGCCTGGTGGAGCATGAAGACCTCCACATGGTCGGTCTGCAGCGCAGCTAAGCTTTCGTGCAGGGAAGCCAGAATAAACGCTTCCAGTTGCTTGTCAGGCGGCAATTTGCCCGATGCATCGCGTAGAGGACGACATTTGGTACAAAGCACCACTTCCTGTCGACGGTCTAGAAAAGCCTTTCCCATGAGCACTTCGCTGGTACCATACATGCGGGCGGTATCGAAAAAATTTATTCCTGAATCCAAAGTCGTCCGAAGCAGTTCGACCGCTTGATCTTCGGACAGCATGTCCGAGGCGTTCACCACACCGATGCCGTAAGGCAGCCCGATTTCTACCCCCCCGAAAGCAATTTCCGATACTTCGATGCCCGTTTTCCCCAGTGGTCTCTTCCGCATTGATCGATGGACTTAGTTTTCTAAATAAGAGGTCTTTTCCGCCATTGGCCGGGCATTCTGAAAAGCACCGGCCATTTCCAGGCAGTAATTTTTAAGGCCCACCACGTCGGCCCCTAGGCTGACGAATTGGTAGCCCATCGCCAGCAATTCGTCAAGATTGCCCGGACTGCCCACTGTGGCGGCAAATTTTCCGTGCCGGCGGGCGGTTTCTGCCACCTTTTTCCTGGCTGCTATCAGCTGGGGGTGGTTCCACTCGCCGGGTGCGCCGATGCTCTGGCTGAAATCGCCCGGCCCGAAGAACAACATATCGTAGCCGTTGAGCGCTGCGATTTCGTCTAATTCCGCCAGTGGCTCCTTATCTTCGATTTGGAGCACCACGAACCGTTGTTTGTTCGCCTGTTTTAGGTAGTCGTTAAAATCAAGAAAGGTGTAAGCGCCATCCGCATTACCCCCGTCCATGGGGCGTTGGCCCACGGGATGGAAACGGGTCATTTTCACCACTTTCTTGGCGTCTTCCAGACCCATCACGTGCGGCACCATGATACCCGTCGCGTCCAGTTCCAGCGGCTTCACATAGTCGCTGTACGCTCCTCGCGCCACCCGCACCATAATGTCGGTATCGTGGGCTTTGCTGGCCCAAACATTGGCGGCTAGGGTGGTCCAGTCTTGGCCGACGTGTTCCTGATCCACCCACACGCAATCGAAACCAGCCAAGGAGGCTATTTCTACGGATCGTGGGTCACAAAGGTTTATTTTAAAACAACTGACGGTCTCTCCTTTTCTGAGTTTGGTCAGCACCTGGCTGGTACGCATATTCATTTCGTCTCTCTTGTAAGTTGCTTACTTGTTTCTGGCTTGAATTTTTAGAATGGCATACGCCGCCGCCGCCCGCACATCAGCGTTATCGGCGTCTAACTGCCGCTTTTCGGGAGAAATATCCTTCGGAAAAAACAATGGATTTTGATTTTTCAGTAGCGCTATCAGGACGGGCAAATCGCGTAGTTCTCCCCGCTCAGCGAGAGCCATGGCCATTTCGGACCGATCACCTTTACTCGGGGCAATTCGTGCCCTAAGTAGCTTTTCCCGAACGGTATTAAAGGACTTTGAAGATTCCTCTTCGGCGGGAGCCTTTACAAAAGCCGCGCTAAGCAGGTAGGTACGGGCGTCCGATGACTCGAGTTCGGATAATGCCATTTGGGCCAGATGTGTCCACTGACTCCGGGACAGCGCACCCAGATGACGAAGGATGTAAGCACCCATGCGCCGGAAAATTGCACCGTTCTTTTTATTCCCTATCCCGTCCAAAAAATATTGCCGTGTACCGCTTAGTGAATCGGAAGAATAAAAGGCCGCCGACCAGCGGGTGTACAGGGATAGTGCCGGATTATTGCTATCGATGGCTTGCCGGGTCAGTCCTGCGGTGTAACTCGCAGGCGGAACCCGAAGTTTGGCCAGGGTTTCGGCGGCATGAATACGATCCGGCCCAATAGTATCTTGAAAGGCCTGCTGGATAAGGCTGATCCATTTTTCCCGTTCAGGTTCGGTAGGGGCCGCCTGCGCCAATACCCGCCAAATTCCGATCCGGTAAAGGGCTTGCTGTCCGAACTGCTTCTCCTCGGCCAAAAACTCTTCCCGAACCCCGTCGCCAATCCCCGCCCACAGCAGGTATTCTGCCGCGTGGACTTTCACCCATTCCGATTGCTTTTTTAACACATCTTGCAACTCTCGTTGCGACGCTTGAACGAGTGAATCCGGGACAGCGGGCCGTTTATCGTTACTATATCCTGTTGAAATCATACCCATGCTTACAAGAAAAATGGCAAATCGTTTTATCGTTTTGCTTTGTCCCAAGAATCCACCTGGCTGGTACGTTTTATGATCAGATATGGCTATTTCAAGCTTCAAAACTCTCCGATTTTTGGTTTGATTTTGTACAGAATAAATGCGCAAATCAGCATGAGTCCAGCCGCTACCTGAAACATAAGGCTCAAATCCACTTCGGCGTCCCGCAGTACGCCACCGGCGTACAAGCCCAAACCGCCAATGATGCAACTGAATAAGTTAAGTACCCCGTAGCCCGTGGCGCGGTAACGTGGATCGGCCACCAGGCAAAGGATCGGCATCATGTTGGCATCCGTAAAGGTGCGCGTTAGGGCGTAAACCATAAACCCGGCCACTGCCAAATACAGGATGGCCGTGGAGCTTGCCAGAAAAATGGCGGGAGTAGCGATCAACAGCCCCAAAGCGGGCAAAAGGATGCGGGCGCGGGGGTTGCTGCGGTTCCAGTAGTCGGCTAATGCGCCGCCGATCAATACGCCCACCAAAGAGGCAGTGTGAAAATAACCCGTGGCGTACACCCCGGCGACTGTCTGCGACAAATCGAAATGTTCCTGAAAGTAGGTGGGCAACCAGCCCACGATCATCCAACCTACCACGCCCAATAAACTCCAGCAGACCAATACCCACACATAGGAAGGCCGACTGAACAGATTCTTCAGCCCGTCCTTAAATCCAATTTTCTCGGGCCTTTGAATAGCAGCCACTTTATTAGCGGCCTGGGGCGAATCTTTAAGAGTAAACAGCAGGATGGCCGAATAGCCGATGCCGATCAAGCCCAAAATGTGGAAAGGGAAGCTCCAACCGTGCCGTTCGGCCAGCATCCCCCCCAAAAAACCGAGACTTTGACCCGCCATGATGCCCGCGATATGAATACCCGTGGCCAGGGAGCGAGTCGATCCGCGATGGTAGTCCACGATTAGGGCAAGCGCCGCCGGAATATAACAGGCTTCGCTAATTCCCATCAGGGCACGCGTTGCCAAAAGCTGTTCAAAAGTAGTGGCGTAAGCGGTCAGCCAAGTTACCGCCGACCACACGAACAGGCTGATGATGATAACCCGGCTACGGTTGTAGCGATCGGCCAAATAACCCGCTAACGGACTCAAAAGGCCGTAAACCCACAAGAAGACCGAAGTGAGCAACCCAAACTGGGCATCGGTCATTGGCATGGCCTCCACGATAGAACCGCGCATGGTGGTAATCATCGTGCGATCCAGGTAATTAAGGCAGCCGACCACGCATAGTAACGCAACCACCAACCAGGCGCGCCAGGTAGCTTTGGGTTCTGATTTGACCGGAGCAACAGTAGTTTCCTGCACGGTGGGATTTAATTATTTGAGAAGAATTCTGGAATGATGTTTCTTCCTATTTTTATGGCTTTAAGCACTTCACCAGAATCAATTCCCCGGTAGGGCCAGCGCAAGCGAGTACCTACTTCGCTCCAGCCTCCCACTGTGGCCAAAAACTTATCCAGGGCTGGGTCGGAGTAGCCTGCCGCATGGTAAGGCAAGATGCATTGCTTGAAAAATTCTAAAATACGGGTCTCTATTTCTAAGGCGGCAGGCAGGGCTTCCAACATCAAACGGTACCACTTTTGTGCGGCGGTGGGATTGAGGCAGGCCATGTTCGAGTAGGATCCCACCCCTACCATTTCTTTCATTCCCGTTGCCAGGCGATGGCCAGGGACAAACACCGCCAGTTTACGACTCACCGATTTCATCTGCGCATACCATTCTTGGTCTCCACTTGCTACTTTGACTCCAATTATTTGCGGAAAAGCGTCGGCTAATCGAGAAAAGTCAGACGGAGCCAACTTCGTTTTGGCGTGGCCTGGAACGTAAAGTACTAATGGAATTGGTGCCGCAATTTCCACCACTCTCTGGATAAAATCATGCTGTTCTGCCGTACTTAGAACCAGCCAATCGGGTAAAATAATTTGAAATGCGCCGGGTTCAAGGTACTTACTACGCTCCAGCCTCGCCAAAGAAATTACGGGACTCATGTGGCAGGTGCCAATCTGAAAAGGCACTTTTGCCCGTCGGCAGGTTACCGCCAGCATCTCACTTACCTTATCGAATTCGAATTCGGTTTGATTGAAAAATTCACCAGCGGTTCCATTGCTGTACACACCGCTCACGCCCGACTGAACCAAGAAATCCAACTCGTTCTGCAATCGCGGGTAATCAATACTCTCGTCCGCATTGATTGGCAACAGAACTGTAGCCCAGGTTCCCCATAAATTTTCTTTATTCAAAACCGTCATTACGTATTTCTCAAACTTTTACGGTTTCTCGCTGCAACTGCCGCTGGTATGCTTCCCGGGCCGCGACATCCTCCTGGGCAGATTCCCCAAAATAAATGAGGCCCATTGCCCGGCGGGAGCGGGTAGGGTTCGCATTGCCCTCCGCGCGGTGAATCGTCATTGCGTGATGAACCAGCAAGTCCCCAGCTTTGGCGGGGTAAGGGCGTTCGTTGCGACGATCTAGCTCGGTGCCAAAATCCGAGATTCCCTGCGAAAAACCCGCAACCGACGTTCGACAGTGGGGCCGCATTCCCAACTGGTGCGATCCTCTTACGTAACGGACGCAGCCATTTTCTTCATCAACTTCTTCCAGAGCCAGCCACATAGTTGCGGCTTGGGGAGGATTCATATTGAAATAATAGGCGTCTTGGTGCGGGGGCGTCGGCTTGCCAATTTTGGGTGGCTTATTAAAATATTCCAGTGTCTTTGGGATGACCATTTCACCAAGTAGCCCGGTGGCTAATTCCTCGAATCGACTGCCTTTCAGCACTTTTTCAAAATACGGATCGTAGCAGTTTAGGTTAATCAATTGCTTCAAAGTGGAGGCATCGCTTTTGTCCTCATAAAATACTTCCCCCGAAGGCATACTCGGGACAGTTTGACCTATAAAGCCCACGAGCTTTTCATTCAGCTCGCCTACTTCCTGCGCTGTTAGGAATCCGGGAATAAAAACATAACCATCCCTATCGAAGAGAGCTTTCAATGATTCGAAGTCTATTTTTTCCATTATCAGTAATTACATAAAGTTTGTTCTGTGTGGATTTCAGAGGAAAAATCGCTGCTTTGAAAATCTTTAAACGAGCCTCAATCAATTTCCAAAATCGTCCCGGCAATGTGGACCGGACCGCCTGCTTGGTTGAAATAGTAAGATACAAGTACCCGCTTCTTATCCAGTTGAACAGACCAAGGATAACCCAAATCCGTACTGCCTCCGTCGGTGCGTAGAATAATCTCAGAAGCAGTGGCAAAGTCCGTGCATTCGGCGTTGAGGATGCGGGCGCGCACGCCAAGCGGCGCATGACGATAGCCATAGGTTATCAAAACCCGGTTGTCGGGCAAGCGAAGTGCGTGTAGGGGATGTCCCTGAAAGCCCATCTTTTCCCATGCACCGAAGCTTTTGCCGCCATCGGTTGAGCGGGCAATGCATGCCTGATCGTCGAGTCCGGCCGTTCGTAAAAAGGCAATCAAATCGCCCTTGGGTGTTTCGTACACCGACGTTTCGTTAAAGGAGGCCTTATCATCTACCGCCACGGGACAAGAATACTGCCAGCTCTTCCCTTTATCGTTCGAGATGAGCAGATGCGTGGAAGTTTTGCGGGTATCCTTTGTATCAGAAGCGGCTACTATCCAGAAAACCTGCCCGTCTTTTCCTTCATAGAGGGCCCCTCGATTGTAGGCGGGTACGGGTTGTCCATAAGGGGTATAGTTTATTTCGGGCTCGATGTGCGGTGGGTAAGTGGGTCCTTGCCAGGTTTTTCCACCGTCCTCTGAGCGAACCAAATATCCGCCCAGAAATACAAATCCGGACGGATGATCAAAAACGGGTCGTTTGAGGTTCGGTATGCCGTCGGGCCGAATCAAGGCCCAGCCGTAGGTGGCACACAGCAAGCTGCCATCCCGCAGTTGAAGTAGACAAGGATCCTGTGACCCGCCAAATGGGTGAGCGTATAAAAGTGCGGGGTCTTTAGTCCAGGTTTCTCCGTCTCGTGACCGCACAGAAACCAGGTAGCTATTCGGGTCTGTGTGGTTATTATGCTTTTCCCCAAACAGAAGCCGATTGGGGGCGCGGCGAAAGGCCAGAATAATTTCCCCTTTTTTGGTTTTTACGACGGAAGGGAAAGCCGAGTGAAATAGCGTGTCTTTAAAGACAATCACATCCTTTATTTTCCTGACCCCGGTCGGCTGGGCAAAAGCTGCGGACAGGCTGAGGAAAATGAGAGAGGTTTGAAGAAAAGCAGAAGCTAAAAGAGACGGTTTTTGCATCATAAGAAAATTAGGGTTCAGGAATTGATGAATTTTATTTCAAAAGTTGGTCAAGCGGCACTTGGGTTAGATAAATACTGGTTTTACCCTCATGGCTGGAATAGTAAGACACCCATAATTTTTTATCATAAATCAGCATTCCAGGATAGCTGTTGTCGCCGCCACTAGGCAGCTTGATTGTCTTTAGGACTTTACCTTGTAAATCAGTCACCATTAGGCCTGTGAACACGTCATCGACAACAAATCGCCGAGAGCCAATAACGAGCCGACTGTCGTCCAAGAAAAGAAAATTTGGTCCGCCGAGACGAAAATCAAGTTTATGATATTGCCAATCCTGGTAAGGGAAAGCACTTTCAGCCATCACCCCCATCAAGTCTTTGGCTTCCCGGCGAACCAGAACGTACATTCGGTCATTTTTATCGAAACGAATAGTCGCTTCATTGGGTAAATCTTCAATGTCAAGCAGCGCTACCCGGTCGAAATGACGTCCATCGGTGGTCTTAAGTACGTAGGCTAGCCAAGCATCTTTGGGTAGAATAGAACGATTTTTCCCGTTTTCTTTGAGCTGATAGTCAATCCCGTAGCCTATACCCTTATGCCAGGTCACCCGCCATATCCAATCCTGAGTTGGCACAATGGCCGGGTCAAGCACCGCTTTTTCGGGAGCAGAAAAGCGAAGGCCACTCTTATCGGAAAAAGCCACGAACGGATAGAGTTCTTTAACTAGACCATCTTGAAAAACTGCCCCGGCCATAGTGACCATGATTCTATTCTGTGGGGTAATAGATAGTTTAGCGTCTCGCAAATCCAATCCCGCAATTTCCATCAGAGAAACACTCTCCCATTCTTTTCCATCTTTGGACCTGATGATTCTTATCTTACCGCTGTTGGAGCCGCTCACGTGACTATCTCCTTCCCGGAAAGCGCAGTAGAAATTGTTCTTGTAGCGTGCCAAATCCGTAAAAGCACTGTGTGCAGCCTGCGACCAAATTTTGGTTACCTGAGCAGAATCCAAAGTGATGATTTGTTGAGCAAGAGACACTCTAAACCCACAGATCAGCAAAGTCAGCAGCAAAAGGCTGCACATTTTTTTTAATATGTTCATACATCAGTTGGTTTAATGGCAAGTTCCACACTCACAATGTTGAGAGGAAATTTACTGCCGTTTTCTACCACGATTTCATTCCACCCTTCCTTGATCCCCTGAGGTCGTATCAGGTAATTAAGCCCAGTATGTTCCTTTACATGCTCCGACAGCGAGCCACAGGGGAAAAGTAGCTTTGCGCTCCGTTCATTCCGGGTTTGGGGCCAGCTTCCATTAAAGGAAACTGCTACCACAGGGTCTTTCTCAATATTTTTTATTACAAGCTGCACTATCAGTTGCAAGTTCTTAGCATCAGGTTCGGCGCACATGGGCAGTTTAAAAGCGCGGTGATTGTTTGATTCAATCATTGCGGGCAATTGAGCCGGGAGTTCAAAGGGCATCAGATTGAGTGATCTGCCACCGGTTGCAAAGGCATAATGCTTGGGCTTTCCGCGTAGTTGTGAAAGCTCAGATAGGTCTCGCATCGCAGAATAATCAGCCCGAACACCGGGAATGCGCGGTTGGTCGGTGCAGTAGAAATTGAACCATTCGATTCCTTTGGCACCAAGAGCTAGCTTGCAGGCCGCATTTGCGCGCATTGTCTCCGGGCTTGCCGGAAGATGGCGCATTGGCTGGGTGGTGCCGAGCTCGGGGTCTAGCGTGGCCATCGAGTTGGTGCCAAGCTCAATGACCCCGTAAATATTTACCAAGTCCCCCAGCTCTTTTTTCATTTCGTCGTGCGGCATATCCCAAGTCGTCCGATAGAAACCCGACGGGCTCACAAAATCCAGTGTGCCTTCGCGGCATAGCGTCACAATGTCAAGTCCGATACTTTTCAGCAGTTTGAGTTGCCCGGGGATCCGCATTCCCAAGGCGTAAGGACGCCCCATTTCCTTGGCGCGCTTTTCGGTAAGCTTTCTTATTGCTCGAATCCAGTCACTGATGATTTCTACTGTGGCGGGTGTCGCATTGGGTTCACAGCAAAGTGGCTGCCTCCACCAATCGAGTTCCAGCCCTTCGAAGTCATAATCCTCAACTACTTCCCGAATCTGAGCCATCATCTGCGCTCTTACCTCGGCTTTTTCGTAGTTTAAACCCTGCCGATAATTAGCATCCAACGATCCATAGGAACTACGGCTTAGGCGCATTTCAGACTGATTGAGCAGCGGAAGGTTGAAAAAGCTGCCGGCAAAATTCCGACTGCCGTGCATATCGTTCATACGGATGCTCACCCAAGGGGCAATTTTGTGTTGCCGACAGGCTTTGCTGGTTTCGGCCAGCCAGTCCACGCCCGCATCGATCAGGTCTTGGTAGCGATCCATGAAAGACACGAAGTTATCGAGGAAAACCTCTACCGCTTCCGGTTCGGTAGCACCCGTACAGATGGCATGGCCGCGAAAAAAATCCCGGTTGCCGCGTTTATATCCATCCATTATGCTGGGAATATTTTTGCTGGGATACCAAGCACGGGAGGCATTGGCATTGATCAAAAAAGTATCAATGCCATTATTAGCCAATGTTTTAACAAAATTATGGATCGCTTTGACCGAAAACGGCCCTCCCTCAGCGGTGGGAGCTGCGTTCATTTTTCCCGTGCGGGAGTTGCGGATCGTCTCCATTGAATAATCCTCAGGCTGCCACAGTTCGGGGTTGTAAAAATAGACACAGGTATCGCCATTGAATAAATTCTGGTGCTTCTCAGCTAAGAACCCCCCGGGTTTGGCACCAGAATTATTCATTTGGACATTCGGCTCTGTATTTTCTAATTGCCCCCAATCCGGCAGTAGCGGAACGACACCAATGCCCGCCATGCTTTGGCGCAAAAAATTCCGGCGGGCATTTTGGTTCTTACTCATGCAATTTCGAAGTAAAGTACCCATTGTAATTCTTGGGTAGTTCGATCAATAACCTGGATTCTGCTTCACGAGGGGCTCTTGGCTGAGAACGGTTTCGGCAATCGGGAAAAGCAAAAGATCGTTTTTCCCCTTACGGTCTTTGAGGGCCGGTACCAGGTCAAACGCTTTACCGAAGCGAACCAGATCCCACCATCGCTTGCCTTCGTAAATCAACTCGAACAGTCTTTCCTTAAGAATGGCGGCATCGTTTGCTTCTTTACTTCCGTTCACAAAAACGTGATCCGGGAAATTAGCTCCGTAGGCTCGCCTTCTGACTATGTTCATTTCCGGTGAGGGGTCTTGTCCTAGCGCATTTTTGGCCTCCGCAATCATCAACAACACCTCCGCGTAACGATATAGTAGCACATCAGAGGTAAAGCGACGATTGCCGCCGTCAGTTTGTCCGATCCCCTTCATGCTCAGCGTTGAATAAAAGGTAGGTTTTCCTTCCTTGTCATAGGTGAAGATTTCATAGAATGAGCCTTTTTTACGGCTATCGTCGTTGGTGAACTGCTTGCGCACCAAATCGGTGATTACCATCAGCCCCTGGCCTCCCCCAATAGGATTTATAAGGTCTCTCGTGGCTTGGTCGATGGTACTAGGAACTGCCCCGTTAATGATCCACATGAACCAAAAGTGATTGGTGGCCTCCAAGTCCTGAAACCGTATGGACATTATGTTTTCTTTATTACCCTTATTGTCCATCCTGAATAAGCCAGCAAAATTCGGGAGTAACATAACGTCGGCCTTTGTCACTTCATTTAGGGCAGCTAGTGCAGTGTTGAAGTCTGCAGCGCCCCCACTCATCTGCTTCGCAGTCCAAAGATACACATCGCCCTTCAACGTGTTGGCTCCCGGCTTTGACCAGGTGTTGCGCCCCGACGCAAAATTATTGTTTGAGAATAGCTTAAGCGCCATTTCAAGATCGGCTTTTATCAGCTTGAATACTTCCTCCTTGGACGATCGCGCTTTGAGCGTCTGCTCTGCGTCGGCACTTTCGGTAGGTTCTGTCCTGATAATCAAGTCGCCCCAGGTCTTCGTCATAACAAAGTACATATAGGCCCGCATGGTGTAAGCTTGGGCCAAAACATCATTTTTAGTATTTTCCGACCTAAAACTGATACCGGGAACGTACTTCAGTAGCAAATTGGCACTATTGATCGTTCTATAAAATCCTGACCAGTTGGGATGACCAGGGTTGTCGGGGGTCATCACATTGCGATAAAGGCTAAACGTGCCTTCTCCAAAAGCGCCGCCCTCGTAGATTTCGCTACGCTGATCTCCCACCATGAAGATACCTTGCGCACTATTCCGTAAGTTTACGTACATGCCGCTGAGGGCACCTTTTGCATCGTCCTCAGAAGTCCAAAAAGAGACGGTGGATATCAGGCTGATGGGCTTGATGTTCAATGTATCTTGGCAAGAGCTGGTCAACACTAGGATGAAAGACGCCAGTAAAAGGGAGGTTTTATATTTCCTTTTCATCGTTTGATATTGTTTTAAAATGTAAGATTAGCTCCAACTGTGATGTTCCTCGGCATGGCGTAACGGCCATCGTCTCTTCCACCCTCCTCTGGGTTGAGGCCAAGGTACTTGGTAAAGTAAAACAAGTTGCTTCCGGTGACATTGAGACGAAGACCGCTAATATTCAAACGATTTAGTGCTTTCTTAGGCAAGCTGTAGCTGAATGTAGCCTCGCGGACGCACAGGAAGTCGCCGCGTTGATAATAGGTGGAGGTGCCGCTAGTTGCCGTTCCATCAAATGAATTTCGTTGCGTTCTCTCGCCGCCCCAGTAGTAGCGAGCCAAGTCGGTCACATCGCCTTGCTCTTTCCAAGAACGATCTATCACATCTTGGGTCATGACACCATCGCCAAAGCCGTTCATATCTAAAAATAGTTTGGCCCAGTTAAAAATCGTATGTCCGGTGGTATAGTCCATACGCACATACAGGCTCAAGCCTTTGTATGAAAGCGTGTTGCTGATGCCTCCTGTCCAGGTTGGGAAATTGTTACCGATAAATATTCGATCGCGACCGTCGATGATTCCATTACCGTCCCTGTCCTCCCACTTAGTGTCTCCTCCATATTTCTTTTTATCAGCCAATACGATATAGGTGTTCGTTGGGGCATTACTCGCCGCTTCATCAGTAGGGTATATTCCTAGGCTGTTACGGGTGTACACGTCCCCGATTCGGCTTCCTTCTTGCAACCCCCCCTTCCAAGCGTAATCGTTCAGGGCAGGATCCCAAACCAAGAAGCCTCCCACGCGATTATTGGGTATCCCGTTCGGTGGAAGCTGAAGAATCTTGTTTTTAGTTTCGGAAGCGTTGAAGCTTAGATCCCATTGAAAGTCAGAAGCAGGGGAAAGAATCTGTGCACTTACCTCAACCTCCAAACCCCTATTCTCCAGACTTCCCAGGTTAGTCAACACATTGGCAAACCCAGTAGACTGTGGAAGCGGCAGCCGGGTGATAAGGTTGTCGGTGACGCGGCGGTAGTAATCGAAAAGAATGTTGATTCTGCTTTGAAATAGCCCGACATCTGCTCCCACGTTGAAGGTTTTGGACTGCTCCCATTTAAGGTTGGGGTTCGGAATCACGGTGTTATCAATAGCCGCATTCCCATTGTATCTCGTACCGACTCCGTATTCACCTTGGGAAGTGAAGTCACTTAGTCCGCTGATATTCCCGTTGACACCGTAACTGGCCCGTAGCTTGAGCCGCAGCAAATCAGGCGGAAGACTTTTCCAGAATTCTTCCCTGTGCACATTCCAGCCAACAGAAACGCCGGGAAAAAATCCCCATTTATTTTTTTCACCTAAGTTGGATGCTCCATCATAGCGTGCATTCAATGATAGCAAGTACTTCTGGTCGTAGTCGTAATTAACTCTTGCGAAAACACCCAGAATTATCTGTTTTGAAATGTCACTGCTAACAGCGGTGGGTTCACTAGAGGCGTTCAGCGTAGGGATTAAATCCGTGGACGCCCCACGGCCTCTTGCACTCAGGTTTGATATCTTCCTATCAAAGTAGGAATAACCAAGTTTGGAATCAAAATTGTGGCGATTGGCAATTGATTTGACATAGGAAAACACCCCGTCGGCCTGCCGTTGATTCCACCGGTAGTTGGAGGCGTTTGCTTCCCGCGTATTGACTGGCGATAAGGGGCCGTTCAAGAAAGAAGGCTGGAAAGCGTAGGAGCCGGTATTGACATTGAAAATAGATATCTGGGGATCGAAGGTCAAGCCCGGCAGAATCCGCCACTGACCGCCAAACGAAAGAGTCAGGTTATCGGTGTTGCTTTCGTTCACGCGGTTGTTCATAAAATACACCGGATTGCCAATCCCGCTGTTCGTTCCGGGGGCAAGGGAGCCATCTTCAAACCTGAATTTCGCGGTCGGAGCAAGACCTGCCGAACGATAAAAAACTACGTTCGTGCCAAAACCTGGGGTATTCTGCTGAGCATTCGTGTAAAGTACCCGGCTAAAAACACTAAGATTTTTACTGACCTGTACATCTCCATTTAGGCTAAACGTAAGGCGGTTATACTTAGTAGTGATTACCGTTCCCTGATTACTCAGGTAGCCAAGTCCTGCATTAAAAGACGCTTTGTCCGTGCCACCCGAAACATTCAGGTGGTTATTGTGAGAAATGCCTCTTTGGTACGTCAGCTTTTGAAAGTCCGTGTCCGAAAAGATGATTGTCTTAGTTGGATCAACTGGATCGGGCATGCTTTGCCAACCCTCGTCCAGTTTGTACTTATTCTGATCGGTAAGATATTGAGTGGAGAATGCGGTATTGTTGGTGAGGTCATTGCCGGTTCCGTAGCCCATGGGTAAGCCCAGCCGGGTAGATTTCGGAAATTTTGCCCCGGCGATCTCGCCCAGCCTGGCTGTAGTCAGATAATCACGAGCATTAGCCAGCTTGTACAATTTGCCAGGATCAGAAACGGTGAAATCATACCGATAACTGGCCGTGGTTTTTCCCGATTTTCCCGATTTAGTGGTAATGATAACTACCCCGTTCGATCCCCTTGCCCCATAAATCGCGGTAGATGCAGCATCTTTCAGAACCTGCATTGACTCAATGTCCTCGGCTGCGATGTTATCCATTTGAGGACGCATAACACCGTCAATTATGTAAAGTGGGCTTGCCCCGTCAGGGTTGTTGATGGATGTTCCTCCCCGAACGATAACACGCGGTGCTGCTCCCGGCTGCCCGGAGGTACTTTGTACCCGCACACCTGAAACCGTGCCCTGTAAAGCCGAGGCTGCATTGGCATAAGGTATACTCTCAAGTGCTTTGCTATCCACTTTCGTGATCGCAGTTGTTACAGTCTCCCGAGACTGAGTGCCGTAGCCAATGACCAGCACCTCGTTGAGAAGGGCTTCATCGGCTGCCAAATTAATATCGATTTGGGTCTGGTTCCCTACCTTGACCTGTTGGCTTTTGTAGCCAATAAAGGAAAAGATAAGGGTGCTCTCTGCATTTGGAACATCTATAGTGTAGATGCCTTCTGCATTGGAACTGGCACCAACAGTGGTACCCATTACTTGGACGTTAGAGCCAGGCAAGGGGCTGTTGTTGGGATCGGTGATTTTCCCCCGCACCTGCTTGGTGCCTTGGGCGTAGGCAGCGACGCACATGATCTGGAGAAGGCAGAGAAATAGCAGACGCTTAGGGTGCCTTCGGAACTGTACAGCTTTTTCCATCTTTTAACGGGGTTTGATGAGTTAGAAGAATTCCTTTTTTTCTTAGACCAAAATTAGAATTGATATTTCCGATAGTCTAGTAGAATTTTTCTTTAATCCTGTACGATCTTTCACAAAATGACAGTCAACTAGTTATAGTTGACTATTTTGATGAATCGAGTATCACATAGCTAAATCCTTTATAGGATTTGACGCCATCTTAGGGACAATGTAGAATCAATTGAATGGCAGCCCCTATTATATCCGACTCCCTCAGCGTAGTTCGTTCCGATCAGCCGGACTGTTTGTTTGCGAATCCGAGCATAAAAACTTTTCATTCGGCAGCTAAGTCCGGCCCGGTCAAATTTTCGCTCCATCTTTTCATTCCCCTTCATTCTTTCTCATTCTCCGTATCGGCAACACCCTCCTCTCCAATCTCCGCCGATTGGCCAGCAGCCCCGGCTTCACGTCTCTCGTCAGCAGTTTTCATTTGGAGGTATTCCTCCCAGTCCCCGACCGACACCAGGACAGCGACCGCCTTGCCCTGCCGGGTGATCATTGTCGGCTCCCGGAGGTAGGCCGCCCGGTTGAGCAAATCCGAGAGCTGGGTGCGCATCTCCTGGGCGGTCACGCTGGTGATTTTGTCAGTTTCCATAGCTTTGTAAGTTCAGTTTGATTATTAAGAAAGCGTGAAGTTAATTAAACTATCAAATCTTACAAAATGTAATTGTAATAGGAGTCGCTGAAAGTTTAAGTCTACTTGGTTAATACGAAAAAGCTGAATATGTAAGTATGATATTTCAATAGAAAAATATAAAACTTACAGAAGTGAAGCGGAAAAATCTATTTTACATTATTTAAACGACCGACCGTATAATGTAAAATATGACTAAATTGCCCCCCAAACCAGAACCGCCCGACCGTGGAACACCCAGACAGCTCCTTAAAGTACGTCGCCTACTACCGCGTCTCGACGCTCCGCCAGGGAGCATCCGGCCTGGGCATGGGCGCTCAGCGCACCAGCGTGGAGACCTTCACCCGCGGCCGCGGGCAGATCGTCGACGAGTACAAGGACGTCGAGTCGGGCAAGCGCAACGACCGGCCTGAGCTGACCAGGGCCATCGCCATGTGCAAAACCCAAGGGGCCGTGCTGCTGATCGCCAAGCTCGACCGGCTCACCCGAAACGTGGCCTTCATCTTCGCCCTGCGAGATTCGGGTGTGGCCTTCGTGTGCGCCGATATGCCCGAGGCCAATACTTTGACCATTGGCGTGATGGCGACCATGGCCCAGCATGAAAGGGAGGTGATTTCGGATAGGACTAAGAAAGCGCTGGCGGAGAAGAAGCGGCTGGGCTTTGTGCTGGGTAGGCCGGAGAACCTGACGCCGGAGGCGATTGATGAGGGGAG
>Ga0105045_10000706_pt1 | contig 25444 bp, 15 predicted proteins | sample MAT02_FD_78089 | JGI IMG/M metagenome (GOLD analysis project Ga0105045, IMG submission 78089) | Freshwater microbial communities from Lake Fryxell liftoff mats and glacier meltwater in Antarctica - MAT-02 (megahit assembly) | ecosystem: Environmental > Aquatic > Freshwater > Ice > Liftoff... | reverse complement strand
GGGAAAAAAAACCAATAACAGTGTCTTAGCTGGAGTTCTGCCCTTACTTATCGGCTTACCGGCGCCTATTAATATGGCCGCAGAAGGTTGGGATGATCACAACCGATCGCACCGATATACAGCGCGCGATTTTGCCGCGAATTACATAGAAAGCTGTGAGCCAAATGCCATACTCTTTACCAATGGTGATAACGATACCTTTCCGCTCTGGTACGCCCAGGAAGTAGAAGGCATTCGGACGGACGTAAGGGTGGTAAACTTAAGCCTGCTTAACACTGATTGGTATATAAACCAAATGAAGCGAAAAGCCTATGACAGTGAGCCGGTGCCGCTCTCGCTCGAAGAAACCAAATATCGCCAGGGCACGCGCGATGTAGTGTATATGGACGACTCGCGCAATACCAACCAAGTGGCTGTAAGTGTGGACCAAGCGATGGCATTTATAGCCAACGACGCAAACTTGCGCGCTTATGGAAAAGACAAAATCGCCGTATTTCCTACTAAGAATTTTTTCATCCCCGTCGATAAAGAATTAGTCCTGGCAAACGGAACGGTTCAAATGGCAGACAGCGCACGTGTGGTAGATCAAGTAGAGTGGAAGATTAATCGCAGCTATTTGCTCAAAAACAATTTGATGCAGCTTGATCTATTTGCTACAAACGATTGGGAGCGCCCTATCTACTTCGCGGTGACAACTGGCCCCGACAGCTATATAAATTTGGATCCTTACTTCGAGCTAGTGGGCTTGGCTTATCGGTTGGTTCCAATAAAGCAAGAACCGAATCCGAATCCAAATATTTTTGGCACCGTTGATACGGAGAAAATGTACACCAATGTGATGGAGAAATTCAAGTGGGGAGGCATGGACAGCGATCGTCAGATTTATATGGATGAGAATAACCTGCGGATGACCAATAATATCCGACTCCAATTTGCCAATCTTGCCGAGCAGTTGATTGTAGAAGAAAAAATGGACAAGGCTGTAAACGTGCTCGACGAATGTGTGCGCGTAATGCCCGACCACAATGTGCCATTCGACAAATTGATGGTTCCGATTGTACAGAATTATTACCGCACCGGCGAAGACGAAAAGGCCAATGCTATTCTGGAAGTTGTATTTGATAGGTATGCCGAAGAGTTGGAATACTATTTAAACAACGACTTGGAAACCACCATTCAATTGCGCCAGGAAATACAAACTAGCTTTGCCGTGCTTCAGCGCCTTCATGTTTATGTTACCCGCATGTATCCGCAAGAATCGCTGCGCGAAAAAATTGACGGTCGTTTTCAAGAATTGGATGCTTCGCTCCAACAGAGCATTCAAGAGATGGAAAGCTACCGTACCTTGCCCAAAACTAAATTCTAAAACGTTTGTCTCTCGCCAAGACGCCGGACATACTAAAGCCTTTGGCGGGTGATTTGATTTGGAATTTTTCGCGCGGCGAAAAAGTGCTTTACCTCACCTTCGACGACGGCCCTACATCGGCAATCACCGGGGAGATACTTGGGATTCTAGACGATTTCAACGCCAAGGCAACTTTCTTTTGCATTGGTGGGAATGTGGCTTCACATAGCGCTATCTATCAATCTATCCGAGCGCGCGGGCACACCGTTGGCAATCACACCTGGAATCACATGAGCGGATGGCAATTTTCGGATTACAGCTACTTTAAAAATGTGATAGAATGCAGCGCTCTTGTAGCTTCCGACTTATTTCGCCCTCCTTACGGGAGAATAAAGCGCTCGCAAGCGAAAGGAATCGCAAAGCGGTACCGCATTGTAATGTGGGATGTGCTGAGCGGCGATTGGGATCAAACAATAAGTCCAGGGGAATGTCTCGAAAATGTGATTCTCAATGCCCGTGAAGGTTCTATCATCGTATTTCACGACAGTGAAAAGGCTTACACCAACATGCGGTATGCCCTGCCCAAAACGTTGGATCATTTTGCAAACGCAGGTTATAGTTTTAAAGCTATTCCGGCTGCACAGAGCTTAGACTAAATCAGGCTGCATTATTGATGGCTCGTTGAAGTTCCGATTTTGGCATAGCGCCTGAAGCTCGCCATACCGATTTTCCTTTTCGAAACAAGATAAACGTAGGAACGCCACGCACATTCCAAATTCGCGCTGCATCGGGATTCTTATCGATATCTACTTTCAAGATGCGGAGTTTATCTCCCGATTCTTTTGCGAGTTCTGCGAGGATAGGAACCATTGTTTGGCAAGGCCCACACCAAGTGGCGAAAAAATCGACCAGAACTGGTGTATCGCCGTTGATAATTTCTTTGAAATTTGCCATACCTATATTTTTTCAATGGGTAGCTCTGCCGCCTTCCACGCATCCATACCGCCCGAAATATTGTAAACCTGAAAAAAACCTCGGTCGATTAATAGGTCAGCTGCTTTCTTGCTCCGTCCGCCCACTTTACAATATACTATTATCGGCTTAGAAGGATCTAAACTGCTCAGCGATTTTTCGAAATCACTTGGGGTTAGAATGTCTGCATGGGTAGCTCCAGCAATCATGCCTTCGGCTACTTCGCCCGCCGTCCGAACGTCGATCACTGCAACATTTCCTTCAGCAATTCGCTTTTGGGCTTCGGCTGGCGAAATATTCAAGAGCAACGGCGTTTGAATTTGAGCCAGTGTTTCTGCTGAGTGCTCCGAATCTACAGGCGATTGACAAGACACCACGAATCCAAAAATAACCAATCCTATAACTCGAAACATATCCAATTCTTTTGCCAAACTTAATCATTTCGCTTAAGGGGTGGGCACAAAAAAGCCCGCAATTGCGGGCTTTATAGTTCAAAATCTTCTGGCTTTCTTATTAGAAATACCTTGGACTCTTCGTTTTTACATCGTTGTTGAAGATGTCGTACGTGAGCATAATTTCATGGCTTCCCCTATGGTAATTGTTGAGGTCACTCGTTCCAAAATCATAACTGTAGCCCGCCTGAAGGTGGGGTGTAAACTGGAAAGAAACGATCGCTGCCACTGCATCTTCATATCGATACGAAGCGCCTAACCACAGTTTTTGTTTGATTAGGAAATTAGCAGAAATGTCGAAACTTACCGGCGCACCATTCACCATGCGAACGATGGCTGCTGGCTTGAACATTACACCTACCGAATCGCCGCTGAGGCTGAATACGTATCCACCATGTAGGAAGAAGTGTCGATTGAACAAATCTTCCGCATCATTGCCCGAATTATTACCACTATTCAATTCATTTTCTAGTATAGTGGGAATCGAAACTCCCACGTAACCACGGCTGCCATAGTAATATGCACCAAAGCCTAAATTCGGTAGAAAATTATTTTCGACATTGTTGTTGAAAGCAGGATCGTTGGCGTCGATATTGTCCAAGCCGCGCAGGTTTGATTGGTAAATATCGAAACCAGCTCTAAGACCAAAAGAAAGTTTAGATTTTGCTCCAGTTTGCAGATGGTATGCAAAATCTCCCCAAATTCCAGTGTTATTAGATGGTCCAATATTATCGTTTTGGATTGTGAAACCCAGGCCCACCTTATCGTTTGGCAGAGGGCTGTGAATACTCAATACTTGTGTGGATGGCGCTCCTTCAAGTCCTACCCACTGCTCGCGCCATACTCCCGATACAGAGAGCGCATCGCGTGTACCCGCATAAGCCGGATTGATAATCAATTGATTCCACATGTACATGGTGTACAAAGGTTGCTGTTGAGCTTTTAAGCTCATACAACTCACAAGAGCGAAGCCAAAAGCGAGGAGCTTGATTTTTGTAAACTGATTCATTGTCATTCGTTTTTATCGGTTAGTTCTATCGGTTTAAATACACGTAGCCTGTTCGCACGGAGCTGCCATCGCCCAAATCGAGAACGTACCAATACGTTCCTACAGGTAAAGTCTCTCCAGCGTTAATACCAGTGTCTGCTGTGCCTTCCCAGGTATTCTGGTATGGTCGAGCAGTAAATATTTCTGCACCCCAACGATTGAATACTTTCATTATGTTATTGGGATATTGATTAATTCCGGTAATGATCCATTGATCAGAGTTGCCATCACCGTTTGGCGAAAAGCCCTGCGGAATAACCACACCTGGAATAATGCAGTTTCCAACCGAAACATCTAAAAGAACGGTGGCGCTTATGTCTCCACATTCTTCATTTGTAACGGTGTATGTAAAGCTGAACGCTCCCGAAGTGCTCGGGTTAAACGTACCGCTTGTGGTATTTCCATCACCATCGGTCCAGGTACCGCCGGCATCAGCTCCGTTCATTAAAGTTATAAGGTTGAAGGCTGGGCCACCCAGGCAAAGGGCAACCGGGCTCTCGGGCGACCCAGGGTTTGGCCCTTGTACCACATCAAAAACTACCGTACTCGATACGGCCGTACAAGGCTGTCGATCAATGGTGTAAGTATATTCTACTTCTCCGAGTGTTTCAACCGTTACTAAATCATCAAGCACCTGTCCGTCTGCGTTTGTCCAATCACCATCGATGTCGGCACCCACTAAGAAATCATTTAGATCAATTGATTCTCCGATGCAAGCCGAAGAAGGACTTAATGGCACACCCGCTTCCGGAACAGCAATACTTATAAGTTCGATAGCTACGGTTCTGCTGCCACAGGTTGCGTTTGAAACTTGGTAAGTATAAGTTACTAGGCCAGGATTGGAAACATCGACCACATTGGATATCGGATTATTTTGAAAATCAAACCATTGTCCGCCTGTTTGCTCGCCATCAATGTAGCTCAACAAATCTGCGGTACCATCGCTACTGCACAAAGAGAGATTAGAAGCAGGCACACCTGGAATAGGTTCACCAACTACTATGACATTTACCGAAGTGCTTTGCACATCGCAAGGTGGTGTGGAAATGCTGTAAATGAAGGAGTAATTGCCGGGAATCGTAAAATTGTAGATTCCATCAATCACTGTGTTGCTGGCGCCATCCGTCCAAGTTCCATTTGTATCTTCCCCAGTGAGGTAAGTAAAAAGGTCAACCGAGTTTTCTGTAATGCAGACCGGTGAATTGGCAGCAGCCGTGCCTGATGTAGGAAGTGGAATAATAGTGACTTCCGTGCTTGTAACTGTTGGGCATCTCCCCTGGGTAGTGAACGTTACGGTGTAAGTACCTGGAGTGCTTAAAGCCGGATTTATCGTCCCGGTTACTGAATCTAATTCAAGTCCTTCCAGATTCGATTCAAAAACTCCTCCGTTCACTCCATCCACCGTTACATCAGAAATAGCACTATTAGAACAGAAAGTGGAAGCACTGTAAGCTATGTCATGCGTGAAGAAGCAGGTAAGCGTAGGATCATTTTCACTGGCTTCATTTGGCTCACCATTTCCATTTGGATCTGGATTTGAGCCCGTGTGCGAAAAGTCCTGACCACTGAACGGGCCGTCTAAGCCATTATTTGGCCCTATGTCTTTACTTGTTACAGTAACTTGATCGAAGTAACCATCTTGCAAGGCATTGTTCATATCTACGCGGATTACCAAATCAATGGCATCAGCGGTATTTCCAGATAAAGCACCAGTACCGGGTAGTAATCGCCGATCACTAGTGCCATTAAATGCTGGATTTATCCCTCCGCTCAGAAATCCGAAAACCAGATTAGGAGCACCTATTAATTCGGCTGTTGCGCCTACAGGAAGTCCTCCATTTATGGACTCTAGAACTTGAATATTCTGACTAATATTAACGTCCAAATTTTCTATGAAAATACGGTACGTTACATCAAATATTTTCGAACCAGGAGCCGTTTCAGCTACATTCTCCGCTTGCTTGGCTGCCCCCAAGGTTGATGGGCAAAAAGGAATGGCAAAAGCGTTGGATCTGAAACGGAATCCGCAATTTAAGTCGATTCCATCTACCGCATAATTTCCAGCAAACTCTGGATACAAAGTGCTCCCAGTGGCTCCCACGATCTCTTCACCGTTTAAATACCATTGGTAGGCATCAAAACCAAATACCTGAAGTAGGGCATTTCCTGGAATGCAGGGCAACGTACCGGGAATACCAGAACTTAGACCTACTACTGGTTCGAGGGTAAAACCGCTGAAGTAACTGGCTGTTCCTACGTTGTTGTCCCTCGTTAGCAAGGCAACGTTCATTACGGAGTCACTCTCTATAATGATGTTATCCGTTGGGGGATTGAAAGCGTACGTAATCCAATCGTTGATACCTGGCACTGCCAAGCCACCTGCTAGCGGGGTAGCACTTCCGTTTACGAAGATTGAAGTGCCTGTCTTGGTAATGATGTTAATCCTCCCCTGACCGTTTCCGGCAGCAAGTGAATTCACAAAGGGTAGATTAACTACTTTAGCCCCAATACAATTGAGCGGTGGTATAAAGTTGAGCCCCACTGTAGGCCCGATGCTTGTGGAAGATCCCGAAAGGGTTTGATACATATAGACTTTCTCCGTAGCGAGGATATAGAGATTGTCGTTCGCTGAAAAGTCGGTAGTCGGGACAAAATAGAATTCTCCTTCGTTGAGTGTTGCAGCAGGTACAGCATTGCCGTTAAGAAATATTTCAGTATTGTCGGCAGTAGCAACAACCATAGGACGCTCTGTACTCGCATCGCCCAAACCCTTCACCAGCACATATTCTTGACCGGTAATTTCAGCCGGTACGATCTGGTCGGAGCCAATACACTGACCAGTTTGATTTCCGGCAAGCCATGAACCCGTATTACAGGCAATAGGCTTGTTGGATGTAATCCGTGTTCCGTTTGCGTTGTTGATTGTAGCATTGTCATATTGCCCATGATCTACGCCAATTACGTAGGACTCGAAGGCATCAAGCGTCACTGTTATTGGCTCACCAGGCGTTTGACCGATGTACGAGATAGGCGCTTTAATCATATCAAAAGTCACGGTGGTATTATCCTGAGTAGCCATTACAGAGATAAAATGCGACCTGCGCTGTAAATTCCAGGAGTTGTCCGTATTGTAGATCGTGTAAAGGTGACCTGAATAGAAGCGCGTACCGAGAGCAATCTGCCCTTTGCTGGTAAGCGAAGTACCCTGCGAACCAGACTTATGCCTCATATTTACGAAGAAAGGCTGGAAACTTTCGAAGTACAATCCCTGTGAACGGATGGCCATATTAAGGCTGTCAGTAGGAATAACATTGAGTGGGTAGGTATTGGTATTTGCATTGCCTATTGGCCCGAGTGTGTATTCCATTGGCGCATCGCGCGAGATTTCGACAATTTGAATAATTTCTCCGTAGCCATTTCTGATGGTTACTGGAATTACATCGTCACTGGGAGTCGAGAGGCTTACGAAGTGTTTCTGTATATTGGATGTTCCTGTTCCCGGCCCAGGTTTGGCGTAGAACGGCGGAATCCAGTGTTTGGTATCAAGCTGTGCCTGAGCGCTGAACAATAGAAGGGTTGCTCCGATAGAGCAAAGTATTAATTTTCGCATAGGGGGATTCATGATGCTGGTTTTAATTGAGTTCTTCCAGTAGTTGTTTTCGGTTGAATCGGATTTGAATGAAAATTTCATGCGTGCCATTCGAATAGTTTCGAATGTCAGACGTTGTAATATCGTAGGAGTAACCTATGGTCAAATAGTCGAGTATTTGGTAGCCGGCAAAAATTGCCATGGCATCGTCAAGCCGATACGTGGCTCCAAGCCAAAGGTTTTTATTATAGATCATTCGTGCCGAAAGGTCGAACTGTATCGGAACAGGTTTTACCGCTTTCATCAGGAAGGAAGGTTCTATGGCGAAGATTTCGCCCAAATCAAAACGGTAGCCTCCTGTTGCAAATCCGTGGACTGCCATTACGGATCCGTCATTGTTTCCGTAGAGCTCTAGTTGATTGTTGAAGATTTGAGTTGCTGACAGTCCGAGATAAAACTTTTCGCCTTTCCAGAGCACACCCGCCGCAGCATCTGGTTTCATTTCTTGCTGAATCCCACCATTCAAACTTTGATCGCCAGCTTCCCGAAGGGTAATTTGAGAACCATCGATGGTGAATTGGGTTAACCCGAAACTGATACCAAATCGCAGATTAGATTTTGCACTTATTTTCAGATTGTAGGCATAGGTTCCAAAAAACCCAAACCGCTTTGTCGGCCCCGTTACATCCGTAAATACGCTTCCGCCAAAGCCCATTTTTCTATTTCTGTTGGGGGCATCTAAGGCTAACTGGAAACTGCGTGGAGCATCGTTAATCCCACTCCATTGCGATCGCTGAATGGCCAAGGCTCGAAAACTCGAATCAGCACCCGCAAAAGCGGGATTGTAGATGATACCCGCCCATTGGTATTGAGTAAAACTTTGAAACTGTTGGCCATACATTCCAATGCTAAGCAGGCATGCGGTAAAGAGATATGTAAAGCGGCGCATCATCTCACAATGGTGATAGGTCCGGTGAAGGGGTCGGGGAAGCGTTGATCATTCAATACGATGGTGTAATAATAAGTGCCCACTGGGAGTTCTTTACCTTCATATGTACCGTCCCAGGCGTTGCCCGAGTTGTAGCCCATTTGCTGAAAAAGGATAGCACCCCAGCGATTGAAGACATTTACGGTATTATTTGGGAACAGTTCCATATTGTCGATTATCCATCGATCATTTACCCCGTCGCCATTTGGCGTAAAGCCAGAAGTAATATTTACTTCAGGAAGAACGATAACGAGGGTACTATCGATGCTTGAACAGCCGTTAGCATCGGTTACTTCCACTATGAAAATTGTGGTGTTTATTACAGAGCCGCTCGGATTAGGCGATGTGGCATCAAAAGAACCACTGGCTGTTGGCGACCAATTATAAGTCACTCCTGAATTGGAAGTGGGGCTTCCGCCTAATGTAAATAATTGTTCAAGAAATACTTCCTGATCGGGACCTGCATCGACATCCGGCTCGGGCAATACATTAACCAAGACTGTGTCGCGGGCAATGCAAACACCGTTAATACCTTCGAGTATCAGAATCTCGTCACCTGAGCTTCCGCTAAAAAGCACAGAACTTGAATCAGCCAAAATACCGCCGTCTGCGGTTAGCCATACGTATGCATCCACATTAGTTCCACTACCATTTATCCACATCGGCAGGTCACTTGGGCAAAAGGTGAGATCTTCGCCAGCATCGACAGAAATTTCCAAATCGAAATCGACTTGCGCAACGATTGAAGTGGAGCAGCCATTCGAATCTGTGACTTCCACTGTATAGGTACCAATTGTCAATTCGGATAGCGCGGGTTGATCAGAAACAAACCCATTTGGCCCCGACCAGGCCAAGGTATATCCGGGCGTTCCGCCAGTAACGGCAATTGCAAGGGCGCCATCGCTTGAAGTATTGCAAGTAGCGTTCAACTGCTCGCTCAAGGTGATACCTATAAACGACGGAGCCGCAATGGTGAAAATTGAATCGCGGCTACAGCCGAAAGCGTCCGTCACAGTAAGCTGATATTCTCCAGGTATAAGCTGCTCGATCGTAATCAAATCGGACGTAAAATTTCCGGGGCCATTCCATGCTATATTAAATGGTGTCGTACCGCCAGATAGTACCAAAGAGATACGCGCGTCAGTAGAATCTGCACAAGTTGGATTCTGAAGAACTGCCTCGACTATGATAGGTGTGGCGTCAAATAATTCAACTGAATCTATTACCGTGCAAAGATTTGAATCGACAAGCGTGTAAGTATAAACGCCAGCTTGCAAATCGATGATATTGGCTTCGACGGAGCTAAAACCTGAGGGTCCTGTCCACGAAATACTGTACGGAGAAATACCGCCAAAAGCAACCGCATTGATCGAACCCAAACTTACCGGGTCAGAGCATCCAGGAGATACCCTGTCAATACTAACCCCGAGCGAATCGGGTTGGGTCAAGGCTATTACGCCTGCGATTGAGCAACCCGCGAAATCTGAAACGGTGTAAGAATAAGTCCCAGAAGGGAGATTCTCAAGCACTTCTTCTGCCGATTGGAAACCGCCCGGACCTACCCACTGCACGGCTAGTGGAGCTGTGCCACCGCTGGTAACGATGCTCAACTGACCGTTGTCGGTACCGAAGCAATTCAGATCGATACTGGAAATATTGGCTACAATTTCAGGGTTTTCGCCGAGTGAAACTATTTCCGAAAATTGACATCCGTTAGCGTCGACAACCACGAGAGTATATTCGCCAGGTGCCAAATTGGTGAGTACCAAGTTTTGACTTTGGAAGCCATTAGGGCCAGTCCAATTATGATCATAAGGGGCAACTCCTCCTAAGATAGCAGCATCAATAGACCCGGAATTTTGTCCGAAACAACTCGCTTCTACTTGTGTGTTGATGGTTATTGGCGTAATAGTTTGGAGCAGGTAGCTGCCAAAATATTCACAGTTATCTGCTCCGATAATCTGGTACGTATATTCGCCGGGAAGTAAGCCGCTGATATCTTCGGTATTGCTAGAAAAACCACTGGGCCCCGACCAAGAAATTGTGAACGGTTGCGCTACACCTAGAATAGTCAGGTCAATAAATCCATCGACAAATCCGGCGCAAGACTCGGTTAGAAAATCGGCGGCGATCGCAGCACCGGGATTTGATAAAGAAACTGCTTCTTGAATGGAGCAACCGTTGTTGTCAATAATCAGAATGGTATAAATACCCGGCAATAGGTTTTCGATAAGGGCATTACCACCGAATGAATTGCCACCTAAGTCGGTCCAGGAAATAAAATATCCGAGATCGGCTGTGCCTCCAAGTATCTGAGCGGTAATCGATCCGTTAGCTAGTCCGCATTCGGGCTGCACTGTTTGAAAGGTAACTTCTATAGAGTCAGGCGATAGGACTTCAAATATAAATATGGAAGTACAATTTCTGGAATCTTGGATGGTTACTTCGTAAATACCAGCCAACAAATTATCGATGCTTGCTAGATTGGAAGTAAATCCATTTGGACCATTCCAATCGAAAGTATAAGGGGCTGTTCCTCCCGATGTCACCAACACAATGGCTCCATTTTGGTCGCCTGCACAATTCAGATTAGCAATTGCGGCAGTTGTTTCGATATCTGGCGTATTTGTTAATTCCAAAGAATCGGTAAGAACACAGCCCGCCAAATCTAAAATGGTAAATACGTAAGTGCCTACCGCGAGATCTTCTATTTCTGTAGCATTGGAAGTAAAGCCACCGGGGCCTGCCCAATTAATTCCATAAGGATCAGTTCCACCAGAAATGAGCACTGAAATCGCTCCGTCGTTGGCTGTGCAGGATACCAGATCGACCGTAAAATCAGTTACCAAAGCGTCGGGAGCACCTAGCACCAGGGTGGTTCCATAAATACAGCCGTTGCTATCCGTAACAATTATTGAATATGTTCCCGTTGGTACATTGATTAGATTTTGGGCATTGGATATGACAACTCCCTGATTAAACCATTGAAATACAAAAGGAGGCGTGCCGTTAACGATTTCGGTAGAAATACTTCCATCGCTGGAATTAGCGCATAAAGGCTCTATCGAAGAAACCACAAGATCTTCCTGGCTATCGCTCAAAACGACCGGCTGAACTAAATTACACCCATTGGCATCTGTAACAGAGATGGTGTATATTCCAGCGCCGATATTGCCGATTGCGGCTGTATTGCCAACGGCCACGTTATTTTGATCTGTCCATTGAAACGAAAACCCGCCAGATCCGCCGGTTACGGAAGCAGTAAGAGCACCGTCGGTTTGAAGGCAATTTGATTGTTGAACGGCTATTGCAATAGCGATTGAATCGGATTGCAGGATTGTAACGTCAAAATTCTGAGCACAACCGAAGGCATCTGATAGCATCAAACTGTATAGACCCGCCGGTAAATTGTTGATAATGGCGGAGCTAGCAGCAAATCCGTTTGGACCCGTCCACGCAAAGGAAAAAGGTTGGGGGTTGCCAGTTGTAATATTGATCTGCGTCTCGATAATTCCAGTCGGTTGTTCCGCACAAGTCTCGCCCGAAGTAACGAAGGAGACAACATATTCCGGAGCTTTTTGGATGATGATGATGGTATCGTTGGAGCAGCCTTGCGTATCTGTAATAGAAACGAAGTACTGACCGGGACTCAACCCTGTATTGGAAAGCCCAGAACCGGAATATCCACTTGGACCAGTCCAAACTACATTGTACCCAGGTGCACCACCAGCGGGCTGCAGGGTGATGGTACCATCGGCTGCTGATCCGCACGATTCGCCCAATACTATTGGGTTGAAGACGATCGGTGGCTGAATCCCGATATCGTAGGTATAATTCTCTGTACAACCTGCATTATCAGTAACGGTGAGCGTGTAATTGCCTTGATTGAGATTTGAAATATTTTGCTGATTGGAACTGAAGCCATTTGGGCCACTCCAATCAAAGCCAAACGGTTGCTCTCCACCAGTGATTGTAAGGCTGATGTTACCGTCCATATTATTATCGCAAGAAACATCGCTTATTTCGGCTTGGACCAAGAAGGAATTCTGTTCTAAAAGAATGGTTTCTTCGATCGAGCAGCCATTGTCGTCGGAAACGATAAGGGTATAGCTGCCTAGACCTAAATTAGATAATGTGGCGCTTGTTCCCAATGTTGCGCCAAGAGCATCGGTCCAGGTGTAGGTATAGTCCACAGCAACCACGCCACCACTAACGGTGGCTTGAATGCTTCCGTCGTCTAAAACGCAACTGGGAATTTGAATCAGAAAGTCGATAACCAATACATCGGGAATTCCCACTGCCACGGTAGAATCGGCGGTGCATCCATTTTGATCAGTAACCAGTAATACATAGTCGCCGCCTTGCAAATTTGAGATATTTGCTGAAGCGGAAGAAAAACCATTTGGACCTGTCCAAGAAAAAAAGTAGTTCGGTGTTCCCCCAGATGCCATTACACCGAGATTTCCATCATCGATTCCGTTACAAGTTACGGGTGTATTGGTAACATCGAGCGATATAGGTAATGGTTCAATTATTTCATAATCTGCATTCAATTCACATCCATTCAAATCGATAGCCAGAAGGGAATATGTTCCAGCTCCCAAGCCTGCAATACTGGCCGCAGAAGCCGAAAAACCATTAGGACCTGTCCAAAAAAGATCGTACGGTGCCAAGCCGCCACTCATAATTACCGAAATTGCACCTGTTGTGAAATCGGAGCAAGAAACATTGGAGATGGTGGCTTGCGCCATTAAATCGAAGACGCCATCAATTGCATATATCCCGGTAAATGAACAGCCTTGATCATCGATTACCGTAAGTTCATAATTGCCTACTTGCAAAAGTCCGATCAAGGCCTGATCGGAAATAAAACCATTGGGGCCTACCCAACTTATTTGGTAAGGCGAGGTGCCTCCAGAAATGTCGATTGTGATACTTCCGTTTGAGTCGCTTGTGCAAACTGCATCATTTACCAAGGCATTTACCACCAATCCACTGGGCGCGATGAGCACAAAGGTTGTGTCGAGCGGGCAATTGGTAAAATCAGTAGCCGAAAGGGAGTATGTGCCTGCGGCCAGACCCGAAATATCGGTACTTGTCGAAGAAAAGCCATTGGGCCCAGACCATAAAACACTGTAAGGAGCTTGGCCCCCAACGAATGTTACCGCGACTTCTCCATCATTGCCATTGACACAGGAAGGAATTATCAATACAGCGTCAACCAAGATTTCATTGGGCTGGGTAAGATCGAAATTCGAAATTAACACACAGCTATTTTGATCGGTCACCGTGAGGTTGTAAAGCCCAGCTTGAAGACCGCTCAGGCTGGCAATTGTTGATGTGAATCCATTTGGACCAGCCCAACTTAAGGTGTAGTTTGGCGTTCCGCCGGAAACCACCACATCGATACTTCCATCGCTTGAGCCGAAACAGCCTGGAGCGGATGAACTGAATGAAACAGAAATAAGTAGTGGCTCAGCTATGGCATAAGTGGCGGTTTCGATACAGCCCAATTGGTCGGTAATTATTACCGTGTAATCGCCCACATCGAGACTCGTAATATCTTCAACCGATGAAGCAAATCCATTCGGCCCGCTCCAATCAAAATTATAAGGGCTCAGCCCTCCCATCACAGTTAAATTTATAGCTCCATCAGCATCGCCAGCACAAAACACAGGCGTCAAGCTAGCGGAAATATTATAAGCTATGGGGTTACCGAGCGAGGCTTGCGCGGAAAGCATACAGCCATTTGCATCAGTGATATTCAAGAAATAAGTTCCGACGCCAAGATTATCGATATCTTCCAGATTGGATGTAAAGCCATTTGGCCCGGTCCAAGCAAAATTATAGGGAACAGAACCTCCCAGCACACTTGCATCAATTGCACCGTTGTTGCCATTGTTGCAAGTAATTGGTGAAATGGAAAAGTCAACGACCAATTCTTCCGGCTCCAAAATTTCTATGCTATCGGTCACGGTGCAATTGCTAGCATCGGTAATGGAAACAATATACGTACCCACTGCCAAAGAAGAAAGAGACCCACCACTGTTAGAGAAACCATTTGGACCCGACCAGGAGAAAGTATAACCAGGCGATCCTCCGGTTGCACTGGCATTTGCGCTCCCTTGTGTGCCGCCAAAGCAACTTAAATCGATCTTGGTTAGCGTGGGAATAATTTCATCTGGCTCGCTAATGGCGTAAGAAACCAGGAGCACGCAGCCCGCAGCGTCGGTGAGCACCAAATCGTAATCGCCAGAAAAGAGATTTGCAATATTTGCCGAGGCACTTGTGAAACCGTTTGGCCCACTCCAATCGGTAGTATATGGAGGTAGCCCATCCGCTATTACTAATGATATAGACCCTGCGGCATCGCCAAAACAAGGATTTGAAACTACAGTTGGCACCACAGCAAGTTGCGGATTCTCGGTGATCGTATAGTTCGTATCAGCGATGCAATTATTTGCGTCTGTTACCTGAATGGTGTAAGTCCCTGGTGTTAAAGCCGAAATATCTTCCGTACTGGCCGTAAACCCAAGTGGGCCCGTCCATGCGAAGCTGAAACCGCCAACTCCACCCGAAATGGTGAGGTCAATGGCTGCGTCATTGCCGGCAAAACATAGAATGTTGGTAATTGCGGCATTGAATTGAATGGTATCCGGAGCGTTTGTAAAAACGAAGTTAGAGTCTAATTGGCAGCCAGCCTGGTCGGTAACTTGTAGCGAATAGTCAACGCAAAGAGCGGAAGCCGCCTGGGTAGTTTCCCCACTACTCCATAAATAGGTGTACAAACCGTTTCCGCCAATTACTATCGGTGATGCAGTACCATTGCAAACATCGGCGCAGAGCGGCGGCGAACTGGTTATGCTGAACACAGTGAGGGGCCCTGGCTCATTTACAAATACGTTGGTATTGCAAGGCAGGCCGCCTTGACCCAAGTCAATAACTATGATGGTGTATGTACCAGCGCCAACATTAAGCCATTGCCTGGTAGATGGTCCGCCGACCCACTGAAAAGTGTACGGCCCTACCCCGCCAGTAGGAGGTAATACAGAAGCGATACCATTATTAAAGTCGTTGCAAGTTGGGCCGGTAGGGTTTGGCGTTAAAGCGAAAAACGGACAAGGACCTGCTGATTTCGCGACCGCATTTCCGCCCTTAGATTGTCCCAAAATGGCTTTTATTTGGCCTTTTTGTGCAGCACCAGCGGCGTAAAATGGTGGAAACTGTTTTGAATTGGCTAATTGGGGTAAGACATTCTGCCATTCTACCTTTTCGGAAATAATGGTAAGCTGCTGCGAAATTTGAATCGTAGCCGCTTTGGATGCCCGAAATGAAACGCTCCCGCTGCCGGTAATCACCAAGGATCGAATAGAAACTTCGAAAGGAATTTCCAATACAATGTCTTCTTGCGAGTCTATCCAAACCACCGCTTCCTCATTTGGGGGAGTAAAGGATTCAACCCCTGAAACTGTCCAAGAAGAGCCCAAAGCCCAAGAACCAGAACCACCTTGCCATTGAAAAATTGAAGCGGCCGATTGAGCAGCTGCAACGGAAGCACCCATCAGGGCAAATATTACAAAGCAAACTGAAGAACAACGTAGAAGTAGCTTCAAAATAGTTAGTTATAAGCGGCGCACGGCACAAATCCAACGCGTTCATTGCGCGGACAAGCCGTAACTCCGAGAATTATTTCATGCGTATTTGCCGATCCATAGCGCACACGCGAGTAGGTGAAATCGTAGGCATAAGCCAAGGTGAAATAGTTTAAAAAATTGAATTTCATCATTCCCGATACAGCATCTTCCGATCTAAATCCGAGGCCCAAGGCCACACGATTGTCATAGTCTGCCCAGAAGTTTACGTCGAGCGCGGGCTTGGAGTTACCGACAAACTTAAAAAGGGCTGCAGGAATGTAACTCATCTTATCGCCACCCTTGTAAATCCTACCCATCATTAGATTAAAATTGGGCTTAATCTGCACGTCAGTGCCAATATCGTTCAGCGTGGGATTGGTCAAATGATCGCCTGCGAAGCCAACAAACCAATTCTTAGTGTAAAGCCACACTCCGGCCTGAATGTCGGGAAAGACAAATTCCGATTGCGACTGATTAATTACTGGATCGTTGGGGTTTGGGACAAATATCTGCGAGGCATCGAAGCGGTATTGGAAAGCTCCGAGCCCAAGACCGAATGCCAATCTCATTTTTCGCGAAAGCGGAAGGTGAATAGCATAAGCAAGCCCAAGCTTTGTTCGGCTGGTTGGCCCTGTGTTATCGGCTTCGATTACGATTCCAGCTCCATGTATTGCGCCGCGATCGCTACTTATGGCTTTAATACGCTGGTGGGCGGTAACGCTCACTGTGCGCGGATTGGCATCCATACCCACCCACTGCGTGCGGTATCCTAAGCGAGTATCAAGACATTCTTTCAAGCCGGCATTGGCTGGATTAAGGGCAAAAGCATTGAACAAAAAGTTGGTGTACTGGGCATTTTGCTGTGCGCGAAGGTGGACAGAAACCAAAAGCAGTAGAAGGATAAATAGCTTCTTCATCGCATTATAGTAACTGAACCCGTGTAGGGTTCAGCGTTAAAATCTATAGGGTTCAACTCAATGACGTAATAGTAAGTAGCCGCAGGGAGATCATCGCCACCCCATTCGTTTCCATAATTGGCAGCCTGGAAAACCTTCTGACCCCAACGCGAATAAACCCGCACTTGTGCGTCAGGCCATTCGGTAATATTGGCGATTTCCCAAGTATCGTTTATGCCGTCTCCGTTTGGGGTAAAAGCATTATAGGGCACTATAGCTGGGCGGATAGTAACCATAACCTGGTCGGTGAAAACGCAGCCGTTAATGGTGGTTTCGACGATGTAAGTAAAGGTGTTGTCTACCCCTTCTGGATTTGCAGTGACTTCCGAGCCATTAGTGGCGTTGAGTGCGGAGCCATTCCACATCAGATCAGGAAAGGCGGGATCGGCGGTCAGAACCAAAGTTTCACCATCGAAAAGTACTTTTGGAATGCGCGATTCATTATTCTGCGGAAACCAATCGGCATCCAAATCATAGGTCACTGCTGGACCCGAAACATTCAAATTGAACGTACACGAAGCAGGATCAGTTGAAGGTGGGCTTCCAAAAAGGCCGCTCACCATAACGTAATAAGTAGTTGAAGGCAACAAATTGCTCAATGAGATCAACTCATCGGCATCGATCAGCGCATTGCAGTAAACAGGTGCATCAAACGTTGAAATATCGCAGAGATCGGCAGCTGCAAAAACGGCCATGCTCAAGCCCTGCCCAAATTGAGGCTCAGTAGCGCAGCTGAGTCCACTCAAATTAATTTGGGCGGAAGGATCGTTGAAAGAAATTCCCGGAAAGCTCGATTGGTCTAACGTTTGAAATTCGAAATAGACCGCATTGCCCACCTCTTCAAAGCAAAAAGTAATTGGAACTTGGCTCGGAACACCATCGGCGGTGCTGCCTGGGAGCGGTGTAGTTTGGGGACAAATGAGTGCAGGCGTTGCACATTCCTGGGATTTCGAAAGGAGTGACGAAAGAAAAAAACATAGAAAAATTGGCACCACTGTGGGCGATCGGGAAGCCATAAGGGGATTAATGGATTTCATACTAAAGGTACGCAATACGGCATGGCAAGTGTTTCAGTGAAGAGCATTTTTCCACAGGCCAATGTGGGTAAGGACTTCGTTTTAATTCGATTAGAATACAGTTGCGACAACCAAAGCTAACAAGGCCGCCGTAAACGTTCCGGCCAGGTTTACCGCATTATTGGTGATCCACTCCTTTCCGCAATGGGGTTTTTCCATATTTGAAGAAGGAAAATCGGTAAGAGCTGAATCTTTCGATAAACGATATTTTGCTTGCAAATATTGCCCGAAAAGGCTGTCGCAGAGATTGCCCGCTATACCGCAAATGCAGACCAGAAAAGCCGCAAACCAAGCAGATGAAGGGAGCAGGTAAACTGATAAAATACCCATTAAAATGGAAGCCAAAACGCCTGCTGCCAGACCCACCTGCGACACTCCACCGCTCAAACCGACAGGTACCTCGCGGAAGCCAATGATGTAAAAGGTGCGTTTACCATAACGCTGCCCAAATTCTGAAGAGATAGTATCGCTCAAGGCAGCAGCGAAAGCAGCTATACCGGCAATGGCCCATGCTTCCGTGCGAGAAATGATAAAAATGGCTAAACATATTAGCCCCACGGCTCCATTAGCCCAAACCCTTGCCGAATCGCGGGTGGCGTCCGAGCGGATGGCCATTGACTTGGGCAGCCGAGATGCCAAACTTCCCAAAACCAAGAATACGAAAGGTGGCATAAGCCAAAGCAGGCCGTCGTGATCGGCGATCAACACCCAGGCCATGAGCAGCGCTGCTACGGCACCCGAAGCCGATAGCCACTTCATTCGAAATATAAATGCAAAAGCTGCCAAAATCGCGAGCCAGGAAAAAGCAAAATCAACGATTTGCACTTGCTTATCGAGCAGCAGGAAGTAGACTACTGCCACAGGCACCCAAATATTATCCGTACCGCGAAGTGAAATGGCCTCCAAAGCAGTTAAAAAGATTGCAATCAGAACTGCCAAACCTATTTCGAAAACGAGCAATTCTTGGGGCAGGAAAAATTTCGGAACCCAGTAAAGGCTCAAAAATGCCAAAATGAAGAAAGTGATAGAACCAGCCAATGTCTTTTGAATATCGGGAGCCAAAGGCATAGTAGGTCGAAACCGCTCGCCGACGATGGTGGCAAAGCCATCGGCCAGAGCCAATACCATCATGGCATAGAAAATTATGGCTGTCCTATCTTCAAAAACAAAGAGCAGCGCGAGATATATGCCCACGAAATAAACGATCCCCCAACTTCGGACACCGGTTTTAGGATCGGGTAAAAAACCGCGCCACACCAGAATCAAAACAATAGGAAAAGCTATCGAAACAATGATTTGAATCACTTCAATATCTGGAAAACGGAGCGGAGCAATAGCCGAAAGACCGATGGCGACAATGTGCAGTATCTTTCGACCAAAAGATGCGCTTACAGGATGATTGCGCTTACCGCGGATTGCAAAGCCTGCTACCAGAATAATAATCACCAGGTAAGCAATCAGTTCGATCATAGCGAGCCTTCAAACTTTCGTGAATTTGCGAAGAGCTCCGTATAGATGGCTATCAATTTATGGCTCTCTTCATTCCAATTCAACTTTTTTGCCGCATTTATGGCTCCTGCTCTGAGTTGAATGTAGAGTTCAGGTTCCGAGATCAACGTATTGACAATTTCAATCAATGCGCTGCGATCATAGCCCACCGAAATGCCGATACCGTATTGCGTTTGGAGCTTTTCATATTCTGGAAATGGCGATACCAGGCAAGGCACCCCGGCCATGGTATAATCAAAAAACTTATTTGCCAAGGAGAAATAATAACTCAACCCTCTATTTTCTAATACGTTGTACCCTAAAAAGGCCCTGTTGGTCCATTCCGCCAATTCAGCAGGTTTCAGACTTCCCAAAAAGGAGATTTTAGCAGTTGCTTTAGATTGGGCAGCCTGAGCACGCAGCGCATCGTACAAGTCTCCTTTGCCCGCTATTGCTATTAAGCAATTTAAATCTGGCGCCGCATCAATCAGCAATTCCAAACCGCGGCCTTGGTTGAGCGCTCCTTGGTAGAGCAGAATTTTCTGGGAGGAAATCGCCGATTTAGGTTTTTGGTAATAAGGCAGGTTGCGCACCACGCCAAATGGCCTTTTGTATCGCTTTTGAAAATACTCCGTCAATGATTCAGAGACGGTATAAGCTGCATCTGCTTTCGGAATCCCCCATGCCGCTAAACGCGACCATATCCACTTTGACACGGGTCGGCCTACCAACTCGGGCACTTCTTGAAAGAGTTCGTGCGCATCGTAGGTCCATTTCTTACGTTTTCTACTCGCAGCGAGTGAAACCGCGAGCATGGTATCTAGATCGACAGCACAAAGTGCATCAAACTGCTGGCTCATGAGGTAGCGAAACAATTTCATGTTGTACTCAATGTAGAAGAGCTTACCAGAATTGTGTTTACACACAATCCGATGATGATCGAATTCGGCTTCAAAAGCCAACGAGTCTGAGCGCCACCGGCCTACGAGTGTGACGGCAAAACCTTCGTCGTGAAGCGTTTTACAAATTCGCTGCATACGCTGATCAAACGATAGGTCATTGGTTACAGCAAGTATTATTCGTCGTTTGGGCATCGCCAATAGGAGCGGGTATTTGAACGGCGAATATAAGGAGAGGGAATGAAGGGCGGTTACTTCCCGGCCATTCGGGCATCGGATGAGGAATGTGACTTCGCAAAACACCCCGGTTAGCCGAAAATGCGAAATGGTGGTGAATCATTACAACCAGTGCCCTTACCAACCTTGCTTTTTGGTTCGGAAGAATTACCTTTGGCTCGTGATAAATACGTCTCAAACGCAAAATTTTTGGTGGCGCACCCATGTTTGGAGTGCAGCGCCGTCCGCGTCTATGATACCTTAGTGTTTATAAAAGATACAAGCATTTCAATAGGCCCGCTGCACAAGTAGCGGGCTTTTTTTATTCTAAATTTTTTCAAATTTCAAACATGATTACTTCAAAACACAAGTACATTCTCGACGAATCTGAACTTCCTAAAAGCTGGTATAACATAGTGGCCGATATGCCCAATAAACCCCTCCCGCCTTTACACCCGGCGACAAAACAACCCTTGGGCCCAGATGATTTAGCCCCTCTTTTCGCAATGGAGCTTATAAAACAAGAAGTGAGCTTCGAGCGGTATATCGATATACCGGAGCCTGTTCTGGAAATGTATAAACGCTATCGGCCCAGCCCCTTGTACCGTGCATTTGGCCTAGAAAAAGCGCTTAAAACGAGATCTAAAATTTTCTACAAATACGAAGGTGGGAGCTCCTCGGGATCGCACAAGCCCAATACGGCCATACCTCAAGCCTATTACAATATGCTACAGGGGGTAAAACGTATTACCACAGAGACGGGGGCTGGTCAATGGGGCTGCGCTTTGAGTTATGCTTGCCAGCATTTTGGGATCGACCTCGAAGTATATATGGTAAAATTGAGCTACGACCAGAAACCTTATCGCAAGATAATGATGAACACTTATGGGGCTAATGTGTACGCTTCACCGAGTAACCGCACGGCTGCCGGCTCGGAAATATTACGCAGGGATCCCCAAAGTTCTGGCAGTCTGGGTATAGCGATATCAGAAGCCGTGGAACTCGCTCTGAATGATCCGGAAACTAAATACGCCCTGGGCAGTGTGCTCAACCATGTGTTGCTTCACCAAACCATTATAGGACTTGAAGCAGAAAAACAAATGGAAATGGCTGGTACGATGCCCGATATGGTCATAGCCCCATTTGGAGGAGGCAGTAATTTTGCTGGAATAGCCTTTCCTTTTTTACGAAAGAATTTTCAGGAAGGAGGTCAAATTGACTGTATAGCGGTGGAGCCTACATCCTGCCCGAAACTTACAAAGGGCGAGTTCAAATATGACTTTGGCGATACCATTGGAATGACGCCCCTTTTACCAATGTATACGCTGGGCCACGATTTTGTGCCTGCCGATATACATGTGGGCGGCTTGCGCTACCACGGCGCGGGAGTCCTGGTAAGTCAATTGCTCAAAGATGGGTTGATATCGGCAAAAGCCAAACAGCAAAATGAATGCTTCGCAGCAGGTTTACTTTTTGCCCGCACGGAAGGAATTATTCCCGCACCAGAAGCTACCTATGCCATTGCCCAAGTAGCAGAGGAGGCCAAAAAAGCAGATGAAGCTGGGCTGGAGAAGACTATCTTGTTTAATCTCTGCGGCCATGGCCATTTTGACTTGTCGGCTTATGAGCAGTTTCTCGCTGGTAAATTGGTCGATCACGTATACGAACCAACTTCGATTGCGAAATAACAGGATAGTGACAAAGGTGAGCAGCGCAGTCATTACGACTTCCTGCTCACCTCTTTTTTAAAATTCCACATTGAAATTTCTTCTAATCAGAATCGCAAAAAACAGTGCTTCTCAATTTTTTCTGATCTATTGCGACCTGTCTGCTTAACTTTACGGAGTTAGTGATACGCCCACCATCTTTTCCACTTTTCAACCGCTTGCGCATACCAGAACTCGAAGACCAAGGTTGGTTTCCAGCTATCCTGCGAAATTATCAAACCGACTTTTTGGGTATTGTCGCCAAATTGATCAAAATCTATGAACCCTTGATACCCGTCTTGGGTCGAAACGCATCAGCCAAAAGTGCGATTTGCGATTTATGCTCGGGCAATGGAGCTGCGGCCATTTATGCAACAGCGGGAGCCAGAAAAGCCGGTGCGAAGCTCATATTGACCGACAAATTTCCAAACGCCAACTTTCAGGATTATGTCCAATTAAATTCGGTCGAATATTTGAAAATTTCTGTAGATATTCTCCACGATCGGCTACCGAAGGCGGAGACCTATACCATGTTCAACGGACTTCACCATTTTAACGAACGTCAGATCGAACAAGTGATTACCAAAATAAAAGCGCAAAATGGAGATGCGCTATTTATAGAACCTTTGCAGCCAAACTTTGCCGTATTACTCAAAGTAATGATTGCCACCACCCTGGGTGCTTTATTATTCATTCCATTCATTCGGCCATTTCGTTGGTATCACTTCGTATTCACCTACCTCATTCCGATAGGAATTATAGCCACCATGTGGGATGGGATTGCATCGGTAATCAACGCTTACAGCCAAGGGCAACTGCTGAAAATAGCTTCCGAATTGGAAAAAAAGGGAATCGAAGCCCGATTTGAAGTTTATCGGGGTAAATTTGCCACCCTATTTATACTTCGTTCTTGATATCTCCACTCGCCTTTTGGAAGTTTACTCGCCCGCACACCATACTCGGCACCGTAGTGAGCGTTTCAGCATTGTTTGCCATCGCTACCCATCAAATTGCCACCTGGCCGGAATTCTTTTGGTTTTCACTGCTTTCAGCCATAGGGTGTAATATTTTTATCACAGGTTATAACCAGCTTGTGGATGTGGAGCTCGACCGAATCAATAAACCTGATTTACCCTTGGCTTCTGGAGAGCTTTCAACAAAAAATGCGAAGGCTATTATTCTTGTTTCCCTGGCCATAGCATTGGCGGCAGCCGCAAGAGTTTCGATTTTGCTTCTCAGCTTAATAGCGATTATTGCCCTTATTGGTTTCCTATATTCTTGGAAAAATACGTACCTCAAGCGGAGCCATCCGCTGGCGGCGGCTGCCATCACTGTGGTTCGAGGTGTTTTGGTCAATATAGGTTTCTATTACGTATTCAGCCAAAGCAATTGGGGCGATGAAATTCCCCCGGAGATTTGGCTGCTGACCTTTTTTGTAGTTTGTTTTAGCCTGGGCATAGCCTGGTTTAAGGATATTCCTGACATAGGCGGCGATGCCAAAGCCGAAATTGCTAGTCTCGCATTGAAAGTCGGCGTTGCCAAGACCTTTCAAATTGGTTTTATAACGGTGTGCGCGGGATATTTGGTGTGCGCGGTAGCGCCCAACTTTATGAAATTCTACACCTTCAACGCTAGCCTATTGGCCACCGGAAGTGCGCTCACAGGGCTTGTTTTTATTTCCGTTAGCCGAAAGGTTCAGCCACTTTCAAGAACATCGATGACCCGATTTTATCGTCACTTCTGGGTGTTATTTGCGGTAGCTTACTTACTATTTGCAGCTGCAGCCGTTCCGATTTAGTCGCTGTTATTCCTGCTTTTTAGGAGCTGGGCCATTCGCGCAAAGCACTTGAAATCCTTCCTCATTGAGAAGTACCCGTTCTTTGTCGATTTTTCCGAAATGGCGATGCTTGTCGGAAATCCGAGCCATGATGGCGATGAGATCCATTTGCTCTGACCCCATCACTCTCAGTGTTTGGTCGGCATACCCAATGGCATGCTTCACTGCATCGACTTCCCGATACTCCCATTTCACATTTTGACTGGTGAGCCATTCCTTGGCTCGATCCATATTTCGAGCCGAATCGGGATCCAGCGGTTGGCCAGGTTGGATGATGACAAAAAGCAGGATTTTACCTTCCGGGGCTAGCACGCTAGCGGCAGCTTCTACCTTTAGATGGAAATCTGGATGAGGGGCGGCGGGGAGCATTATGTTCTTGAATCCGCCTTCCGAAACTTCCGCTGCTTCGTTGATCAGCAAAGTCGGAGCTTCTATCTGTTGCACCAGCTTATGAATTGCGGAACCAAAAATCCGGTGGTCGAGGCTTTTTACCCCATGGTTTGCTGCTACCACTAAGTCGGGCTTTAGCTCGGCGACAATGCGCTCCGCTTCAACAAAAAAATCACCTTCACCAAGCTTCGTAATTGGTTTGGTTATGTTGACACTCATTTCTGTAGCCATTGATGCTAACAAACTCGACGCTTCATCCTTACTGCGTTTACTCGATGCATGATAGACGTGGCATAACGTTAAAGCAGCATGCTCGCGCTGGGCGATAGAAGCAGCTTGATCGAGCGCTTTTCGCGAAGTTTCGGAGAAATCGATGAATACCAATATATCTTTCATGGGCACCTTTCTAAATTCTGGAAAATGGTCAAACTAAGAGGGCTATGAATGTAGAAGATTTAAAGTAAAGATTGTCAATTTGACACAAAGAAAAGTTTTTTGATGTTCAGATTCATTGAAGTCTAAAGTGCTCGATGGTTGTATATTAATTCATTCAGAAATTTAGAAGCTGGGCATTCCAAAATTAACGAACCACAAAAAAGCGTAGAACTAGCCATAAAAACATCGGAAGAGTCTGATATTTCTAAAAACCCCTTATTTTTGAAAATTAACTTTAGAACGTTTGGTGAACATTTATACTTTCCAATTCTTTACAACATTCTTTTCGGAGAAACCCTTTACCATTTAAATGTATTTTTTCAAGGATTATATCAAAATATTGCAAAAGAAGAATATTCCTTCCCCAAAAGTCGTTTTACCTTATCACAAACCTCAAAACCCAAATTGCATGC
>Ga0105045_10000705_pt1 | contig 25477 bp, 25 predicted proteins | sample MAT02_FD_78089 | JGI IMG/M metagenome (GOLD analysis project Ga0105045, IMG submission 78089) | Freshwater microbial communities from Lake Fryxell liftoff mats and glacier meltwater in Antarctica - MAT-02 (megahit assembly) | ecosystem: Environmental > Aquatic > Freshwater > Ice > Liftoff... | reverse complement strand
TACAGCGCGACGATGCCGACCAGGCTGTACGAGAACGCACCCAAGAACGTCGCGAGGACGTTCTGCGCGGTGGGATCCTCGGCCAGCAGGCGGGTTGCCCGCGGCGTCACCTGGCCGCTCGCCGAGGTCAACGCGGCGACCAGTGTGCTGACCGAGAAGATGGTGACCGCCAACATGCTGGTGGCGATGAGCTCTAGGATACTGTCGACCGAGTCGGCGCCGATGCTGACGGCGATGTCCTCGGGGATGAGGTCCTTGACGGCGATCGCGACCAGCGCGGTCGCGATCGCGAGTACCGACAGCAGGGCAGGGCGGAACCAGATCTTCCGCGTGACCTGCAGCAGCGTCCAGCGCAGGCGGGTGGTGTTCATGTCGGAGGGCTCGGCCGACCGGCGATGCCCGCCGGACCAGAGATGCCGCACCAACCTAGCCAATGGCGGGCCTCCGGCCACCCGTCCGGCACGCATTTCGTGGCCGCAGTGCCGATGGTCGCGCTGCTCGTCGTCGCCGCGGGCGATCGTCTGGCCCGCGGCGACGCGATGTGAGGTCCCCTACTTCAGGCTGTTGAGGTAGGCGTTCTCGACCGTCAGGCGCAGCGACGCGTCCTGGGCCCCGACGGGCGAGTTGACGAACACCACGATCTCGATGTCACCGGGCATGTAGTACGCGACCGATTGCTCGACGTCGCTGCCGCTGCCCCAGCCACCCTTGCGGAAGTACGCCTTGCCCAGCGGCGTGTCGGAGGACCCGTTGATGCCGAGGTAACCCTCGATCGCGGCCTTGGCGACGCTCTCGGGGACGATCTTGCCGCCGCGGCGGAAGGTGCCGAGCACCTTGGCGACGTCGTTGGGCGACAGGCGGTAGCCCACGCCGCCGAGCTGGGTGCTGACATCGCCGGAATTCCACCCCGCGTTGTCGGTACGGCTGCTGTACGCGAACGCGGAGTCGCCCGACGGGATCGGGCTCATCGCCGCCACGCCCGAGGGCGAGAGCACCTTGGCGTTGGTGCGCGAGAGGAGCCACTGGGTCGCGGCCAGATCCCACATCGCGTCGTTGATCTCGGCGTCCCACTCGGTGTCGGCCGGCACCCAACCCGACACGGTCGCCCCCAGCACGCGCAGCAGCGAGAAATTGACGTTCGCATAGTGGCTTCCGGGGTTCGGCGCCACGTTGCGCGCGACCTCGCGCTTCATCGCCGGGAACGAACCATCATGGTCGTCGGACGCGAAGCCCGAGCGGTGGCGCATCACGTCGCGGAAGGTGATGTCGGCGACGTTGTTGCCGACGCTCCAGTAGTCTGGCAGGTAAGGCCCGATCTTCGCGCTGAGGGAGATGCCCTGCTCGTCGAGCAGATCCACGAGCGTGATCGCAGTGAGCAGCTTGCTCACGCTCGCGACGTGCATGCGGGTGTCGATGGTCCAGCCCTTGTTGCCCTCCGTCGGGCTCTTCGCGTAGTCCCAGATCACGTGGGAGGCGAGCGAGGTGCCCTTGCGCACCGCCATCGAGTAGCCGCGGACGTTGTCCTTCAGCGCCGCGTGCAGCGTGTCGGTGAACAGGGCGATGTCGAGCTTGGGAATCTTGGCGAAGACCTTCGGCTGCTTCATGATCACGGGCGCGCCGCTGCCGTCGTCGACCTCGACCTTGCCGACGGTGTTGGCAGGGCGGAATTGGTGGGTGCGCGCCTTGGTGATCGAGACCGGCGCCTTTGCGGCACTGTAGGGACCGGCGACGGCCGCAGGACCCACCGAGGCGGCCGACGGCTGAACGCTCGGCTTCGGTGTGGGTCCGGCAAACGCGGTCGTGGCCAAGAGCGCCGTGCTGAGGGCGAGGCCGGCGATGGTGCGGAGCCTGGAGACGCGGGGAGCAGGGAGATCGCTGCGGGTCATGCTCGGCAGAGCAGCGCCGGCGGCGATGTGACCGCGTCCGCCGAACTCCGCGACGCCCCCAGCCCGCCCGGGCCCGCACGGAGGATCACACCCGCGGCGTTCCACCGATCAGGTGTTCGCTGGTGATCCGGTCGGGTCGGAAACGGTCCTCAAGCCCGCCTTGGGTCCGCCGATTCTCCATCGGTGCCGCACCCCGACGCAGCGCAGTGGGCGACCACGGTCGACCTCCGCCGCGGCCGGCGGAGCATCGCCGGTGTGCCGGTGTCTGTGCTCTCACAGCACTTCGCGCGTCTGCACCACACGATCGTCACCGCGAGCGCGATCGACGGGCAGGCTGTGCTGCGGGCGGCGGCCCGCGCTGCCTTCGCGCCGCTGCTCGCCCGAACCGTGACGACGCACTGCGCGACCGAGGCCCTGGCCGGCTGTGTCGATCTCTTCGCCACCTTGGGGCTCGGCCGCCTGCAGTCGACCACGTCCGGATTCGACGCGCCGAGCGCCCATGCGGCCCACGCCTGGGTCGCAGCCTTCGGCCCCGCCACGGTCCCCGTGTGCGCGCTGACCGAGGGCTTTCTCGAGGCGGTGCATGCCGCGATCGGCCGGCCGGGTGAGATCCGCGAGGTCGAGTGCATCGCCGCCGGCGCGCCGCGATGCAGGTTCGATATCATCGGTGCCGGCGCGCCCGAGGCCGGCGCCGATCGTGCGCCTCACGGCGATGGCCTGCACACCGCGTTCGGTCAGAGCGTCGCGACGCTGCCGGCGTCGCTGCTCGGTCTGCTCGGGCACGGCTTCCTGGCGGCGATGGACGCCAAGGGGCAGCTCGGCATAGCCTACGATCTACTCGCCTACGACAGCGAAGAAGCCGTCCTGTGCATGTTCGCCGGGGTGCTGCGGTCGCGCGAGTGGATCGACCGCTACGGCGAGCGGCGCGAGGGGGCAGCCGTGCTCGAGGCGCTGTTGGAGGTCGCGCGCGAGCTCGGCTGGGGGCCTTGGCGACTGGAATCCTTCGCCGCCTCACCGTGCGTGCGGCTGTCGGCACCGCCACCGCCGCCATCGCTCGGCGGTCGCCACGATCCGAGCGTCGCCCTCGCCCGTGGCGCAGCGGCTGGCCTCTGCGAGCTCGTGCTGTGCGAGGGCGCGCTCGACGAGCGCTTCGGTGCGCTGCAGGTCTCGGCCACGGTGGGCGAGGGCGCGATGGACATCGTGGTCGACGCCGATGAAGCCGGCTGGATCCCCGGTGGGCTCGCCGCATGACCGCGCCGCCGCCACGCTCGCGCCTGGGCATCGGGTGCATCCGGCTCGACACCGATCTGCGGATGGTCGACGCGACGCCCCATGCCCTGGTCGCGCTCGAGTGCGAGGCCGACGACATCGTGGGTCGCCACGTGTCGGAGGTGTTGAGCACCCGGCATCGCCGCGAGCGGGCGGCGTGGCTGCGGGCGCTCGCCCGCGGTGAGGCAGCCAACGACGACATGCCCGCGGCGCTGTCGATCGCCGGCACGGTCCGCTATGTGCGGCTGCGGGCGGCCCCGGCGATCGAGGGCGGCACCTTGCTCATGGTCGAGTCGCTGCGCAGCGACAGCCTCACCCGGCGGTTGCTGGTCGAGGCCATGCGCTGGCGCCGGATCGTCGAGGACGCCGAGCTCGGGGTGGTGGTGCTCGACGCCGAGGATCGCGTGCTCGATGCCAATCGTTGCGCCCACGGCCTGCTCGCGCTGCGCAGCGCTCACGGCGTGCCGATCGCCGAGGGCAGCGCCGCAGGTCTCGACTTCTACACGCTGCTCGATCTACCCGGCCTGCGCGCCGTCGAGCGGAGCTCGCACATCGAGACGATCATGCGGGACGGTCGCACTTTGCGGGTGCGGTGCTCGCCCGTCGTCGTCCCTGGCGAGGGCCGCATCGGCACCGTGATCGCGCTGGTGGATCTCACGCCCCAGCGTCAGCTGCAGGCCGAGCTCGAGCGTTCGCACGCGCTATCGGGGGAGCTGGCGCGGCGGCTCGAAGAGCTGCACTCGATGGAACTCGAGCTCCGCCAGGCGCAGAAACTCGAGGCGGTGGGGCGGCTCGCGTCGGGTGTCGCCCACGAGATCAACACGCCGATGCAGTACATCGGCGACAACCTGCATTTCCTGCGACGCGCGACCGAGAGCCTGCTCGGCCTCACCGCCGAACTCGAGCAGATCCTGACCGAGCCCGGCGTGCCGCCCGCCATGGCCGCGCGCCTAGCCGCTGCTGTCGCCCGCGCCAAGCTGCCGCGGCTGCGTGAGCGCCTGCCGATCGCCCTCGTTGGCGCCGAGGAGGGCGTGGCCGCGGTCACCGGCATCGTGCACGCCCTCAAGTCGTTCGCCCACCCCGGCAACACCCAGCGCGTACCCGTCGATCTCAACGGCGCGCTACAGAGCACGCTCATCGTCTCCCGCAACGAGTGGAAGTACGTCGCCCAGATCGAGACGCACCTCGATCCCGAGCTGCCCATGATCCCCGGTCTGCCCGGCGAGCTCAACCAGGTGTTCCTCAATCTGGTCATCAACGCCGCCCATGCGATCGTCGACGCCGGTCGCGGTGGTGAGGGCGAGTTGGGCCACATCCGCATCGAGACGGCGATCTGCGAAGGCGCCGCCGAAGTCCGGATCAGCGACGACGGCTGCGGCATGGACGAGGGCGTCGCCCTGCGGGCATTCGATCCGTTCTTCACGACCAAGGGCGTCGGCCGCGGCACCGGTCAGGGGCTTTCGATCGCGCGCAATATCGTGGTCGACAAGCACGGCGGCGAGCTGCGGTTCCACAGCACCCCGGGAGGCGGCACCACGTTCGTGGTGCGGCTGCCGATCGAGGAGCGTGCGGCGTGAACTCCGTGTTGTTCGTCGACGAGGAGCCGCGGGTGCTCGAGGGCCTCGAGAACCTGATGTTCGAGCACTCCGACCGCTGGGAGCTCCACTTCGCCGCGAGCGGAGCCGAGGCCCTCGCACGGCTGCGCGAGCGCGAGGAGATCGATGCGGTGGTCACCGAGATCGCGATGCGCAGGATGGACGGCGCCGTGCTCTTGCGTCAGCTCCAGGCCCAGCACCCGAGCGTGGCGAGGATCGTGTTGTCGGGCCACACCCAGACCGCCGTCTTGGTCCGCGCGATCCCCATCGCCCACGTGTTCTTGTCCAAGCCCTGCACCGCGTCGGTGCTCGTCGACACGCTCGAGCACGCGGTCTCGGTGCAGCGCCTGCTCACCAGCCCCACGTTGCGCGCGCGGCTCGGCCGGATCTCCGAGCTGCCGCGTCGGCCGCGACTCTTCGCGGAGATCTCGACGCTGATGGCGGCCCCCGAGGTCTCGGTCGCCCGCATCGCCAAAGTGGTGGTGCAAGACGTCGCGCTCGCCGCGCGGGTGGTGCAGCTCGCCAATAGCGCGCTGTTGGCCCGCGGCGCCCGGTGCACGCGGGTCGATCACGCGGTCGCCCGCCTCGGCGCCGAGCTGCTGCGGGCGATCGTCCTCGGCCACGCGCTCGCCGCGTCGATGGTCGGACTCGGCGCGCTCGTCGAAGAGGTCAACGCCAGGAGCATGCGCGTGGCCGCGTTGGCCGCGAGCATCTGTGGTCCGGAGCATGCCGACACCGCGAGGCTCGCTGGCATGCTGCACGAGATCGGCAAGCTGCTGCTCGCCCAGCTCTCCCAGGCCACCGAGGCGTTGCCCGATCACGCCAGCGCCGGCGCCTATCTGCTGGGCCTGTGGGGCATGGACTATGTTCTCATCGACGCGGTCGCGCGGCACTGCGATCCGCTGGGTCGACTGCCCGCCGTGCTCGACGGCGCCACCGCCGTCGGCGTCGCTTCGGCGATCGTCGGCGGTCGCCGGACCCACCCGGACCCGCGCTGGGCGACGTGGTGCCGCGCGGCCGACGGCGGGCGCGAGGAGGCGGCCTGATGGTGACCAATCGCCGCGTGCTGTTCGTCGACGACGAACTCCGCGTGCTCGAGGCTCTCGAGCACAACCTGTCGTTCGACTTCGACGTCGAGACCGCGCCGTCGGGTGCCGCCGCCCTGGCGCTCGTCGATCGGGCCCGTGCGGCAGACCGCGACTTCGCGGCCATCGTCTCCGACATGCGCATGCCGCAGATGAACGGCGCCGAGTTCCTCGCCCACGCCCGCGCGCGCGCGCCCGCCACCACCCGCGTGTTGCTCACCGGGCAGTCCGATCTCGACGCGGCGGCCGAGGCCGTCAATCGCGGCGGACTGTTTCGCTTCCTTTTCAAGCCGTGCCCGATCCCCGAGCTGACCCGTGTGCTCGAGGACGCGATCGAGCAGCACCGCGTGCTCGGGGCCGAGCGCGAGCTGCTCGAGCAGACGCTGCGCGGCGCAGTGGGTGCGCTGGTCGAGCTGCTCGGCCTCGCGTGTCCGGATGCGCTGGGGCGGGCCCAGGTGCTCGAGGCCTACGTGATGCACATGGCGGCGAAGCTCGGGCTCGGCCAGCAGTGGGAACTGCGGCTGGCCGCGCAGCTGTGCCTGGTCGGCTGCATCGCGGTGCCGCCCGACGCGTTGGCGCGGCACTTCGCCGGCGAGCGGCCGCGGCCGGAGATCCGCCGCATGCTGGCGTCGATCCCCCAGGTGGGCGCGAATCTCATCGCCCCGATCCCTCGGCTCGAGCGGGTGGCGGCGATGATCCGCCACCAGGACATGCCAGCGGGGGATTGCGAGCTCACGCTGCGCGGCGCCCAGCTGCTCAAGCTCGCGCGGGCGGCCGACGCCCTGGTGTCACGGGGCAACTCCGTCGCCGCGGCTGTCGAGCTGCTGCGGCGCACCGAGGGCTACGACGGCGCCCTCCTCGACGCGCTGGCGGACTTCCACGGTCAGACCGAGGGCTTCGAGATCCGCATGCTCAACGTCGGCGAGCTCGTCGCCGGCATGGTCCTCGATCAAGACGTGTCGTCGAGCGCGGGGCAGCTCCTGGTCGCCCGCGGGCGTGACCTCAGCCTGGCGATGCTCGAGCGCCTCAACAACTTCGCACGCACCGCCGGAATCGTGCAGCCGCTGCGGGTGCTGGTGCCGTGCACCAAGGCGATCGCGCGCGCGTGCTGACGCGTCGTCGTCGGCTGGTGGCCGCGGCCACCACCACGAGGAGCGCCCAGCCACCGGGGCGCGGTGACGCCATGCAGCCGCAGCCCTCGCCCTCGCCGTCGCTGGCCCCGGCGGTGCCATCGGTGCCGGCTGCATCCGTCGTCGAGCTCTCGGCCGCGTCGGGCACCGCGGTGGTGCTGGCGTCGTCGGCCGCGCCGCTGCTCGACTCGTCTGCACCCCCAGACGTCGTCGCCGGCGGCTCGTAGCCGACCTCGAGCACCACCGCCTCGGAGCTGCCGACGACGCCCCAGATATTGGTCGCGACCGCCACCAGCTCCCAGGTGCCGACGGGGAACTCGACGCTGGCGAACCCGAACGGGGGGATGTCGTCGATGAGCGGCTGGATCTCGCCGTTGATCGACAGCTCGACCCATGCCGTGTCGGCACTCGCGGTGATCTCCACCGCCGTCATCAGCGTGCTCGCCTCGGTTTGGGTGGGCATCGGGGTGACGATGCTGAGCACGGGCGGCGCGTCCATCGGCAGCAGCGCCGCGCCGATCGCCGCGGGCACCTGCGGCAGGGGGCCGATGTTGCCGCCGATGCCCTGCTGCGGCAGGCCCGTGCCGCGGAGTACGGCCCGCATCTGCGGCGAGGTCAGCGGCTCGCCGCCGCCCGCTTGCACCGCCTGCTGCACGATCGCCGCGGCTGCGGCCGCGAACGGTGTTGCCGAGCTGGTGCCGGCGAAGCCCGCCGTGTAGCGCTGGTTCACGTCGTCGCCATACGTCGCGTACTGACCATAGCCGGCCGTGAAGACCTCCACGCCCCAGCCCTGGAGATCGACACGGGCGCCGAACGTGCTGAACGACAACCATTCGCGCGTCATCGGAGCGCCGGCGCCCACGATGATGGCGCCGCTGTCGCCACGGTCGCGATAGTAGGCGAGCTCGGGCCTGTCGAGATCGAGGCTGCCGTTGCCGGCGGCGGCGGTGACGATGATGCCGGCGTCGGTGGCGACGCGCGTCGCCATCCACACCGACTCCTCGATCTCGCCGGGGCCGAGCGCGCCGACGACCGGCTCGGTGGTTTGAATCTCGAGGATCAGCACGTCGCCGGGGCTCGAGTCCGCCGCCGCGCTGAGGATCGCCTCGGCGCGCCGAGGCCCCGATTCCTCGGTGAACTCCGGGTAGACCCCGAGCTGGCTGCCGGGCGACATGCCGGTGATGCCATAGCCGTTGTCACCGCCGATGAGCTCGCCGGCGACCGCGGTGCCGTGATCCTCGAACGCGAGCGCACCGGCGTCGGGCGTCTGTCCCGGCTCGGCGATCATCTGCCCCTCGTTCCACTCCTCGTGCCCGAGGTGCCACGCGAACTCGATGTCGCTGATGCGGACGCCTGCACCGTCGAAGCCCATCGCCCATGCGCCCTGGGCATCGATGCCCGCATCGGGTCCGAGGTAGCCTTGGAGGTCCACCAAGCTCGGGGTCGGTGGCGCGATGTCGACGGGCGGCGGCACGCCAAGGCTCTCGTAGGCCGCGAATTCGACGTCGGACAGCGCATTGAGCTCGGCTGCGACGGCGCGCGACGGCACCGCGCCATCCGTGGTGGTGACGACGTAGAGCCCCGCGAGATCGGGTTGGGCGCGGCCGCTACGGGCCTCGGCGCGGGCGCGCACATCCTCGATGCGTTGCGGGTCCATCCCGAGCAGCGGCACGAAGTCGAGCCCGGCACCGGTGCGCACCGCGTGGATCGATCGCAGTTGGTGACCCGTCGCCGACCGCAGCGTGCCCCCCGCCTCGAGCCGGACCTGCAGCGCGTCGGCGAACTTCACCACCAGCCGATGGTCGCGCAAGGCGGGTGGGATCGGCGTGCGCTTGGGCAGCGGCGTGCGGGCGCGGAGGTCGGCCGAGCGCTCGGTGAAGTCGCCCGGCTCGGACTGCGGCGGCGCGCAGGCGAGCAGCAGCGCGAGGGTGGACGGCGCCGCGCGCATGGGGCGGACGGATCTTCGATGCGCGAATCGGCGACCGACGAGCATGTGCGGCAGGGAGGATTGCACGGCGGCGGGCGGCGGGGGGCTCGGTGGGACGGAAAACCGAAGGGAGGACGCCGTAGCTCGAAGGCCGACAAGCGCCCGTTCGATCGTCGCGGTCCCCGGCACACCCGTACGATCCGCGTGCACCGACGCGCGAGATGGCCCATGGGCCGGCGAACCCGGGATACACTGAAACCAATGGTCCGAGCCCCGTGCAGTTTCGCCCTCGCCGTATGCGTGTTCGTCGGCGGCTGCTTCGATCCCGAGCGTCCCAGCGGCACGGGAGGCGACGACGACGACGCCACCGCCGGCACGGGGACCACCGGTGGTGCCTGCGAGCCGGGCGCTGTCGAGCCGTGCGTCTGCGAGGACGGTGGCGAGGGCACACGCGGCTGTGCGGCCGATGGCAGTGGCTTCGGCATCTGCGCCTGCGAGACGGTCGACACGACGGACGACGCCACGGTCAGCTCCTCCGCCGCCCCTCCGGAGTGCGTGCTCGCCGACGATTGCACGGCGCTCGAGCCTTCGGATTGCGAAGCGGTGGCGTGTGACGATGGCGTCTGCGCGCTGGAGGCCCTCGACGCTGGGACCGCGTGCGGCGACGCCACCATGAGTGAGTGCTCGGGGGCCGATCAGTGCGACGGTGCGGGCACCTGCGCGAACAACGACGTGGCGGCGGGCCTCCGCTGCACCTCCTGCGAATCGGGCGCGTGCACATACGCGGCCGGGGCGTGCGGCGACTGCGACGAGTTCGCACCGACCAACAGTTTCACGACCGAGCGTGCGATCGAGGGCTGGACGCTGAGTGGCGATTGGGGGCTCTACCGCGCGGCGCCGCAGAATTTCTCCAGCGGGCAGGTCGCGTTCGCGTCGCAGGTGTTCGGCACCGATGGCAACCGCGCCGAACCATATCCGAGCTCCGAGGACGAGGAATCGACCGCGCGCACGGGGCCGACAGTGCTGCCGGCGAACCTCGAGTTCCTGTCGTGGAACCAGGACGAAGGCGCGAACGTCGACACCAAGCAGGTCCGGGTATCAGTCGACGGTGGCGCGACCTTCCTGACGCTCGTCGATTGCAACGTCGACGGCGGCATGACTCCATTCTGTGTCAACCGCAGCGATCGGGCCGCAGATGATTGGGACGCGATCTCGTTGGCGCTGCCGCCCGAACTCATCGGCGAGATCGGCGTGGTCGAATTCTACTACGACACCACTGACCCATGCTGTGACTTCGAGCGAGGATGGTTCATCGACGAACTCAACTTCGCTACCGAATGCGCCTGCGTAGACGACAGCACGTGCGCCGGGCTGGGCAGCGAATGCGGAGAGGCGCAGTGCACCGCCATGGGCGCGTGCGACCTCGACGCGGTGGTCGCCGGTACCACGTGCGGCGACACAACCGAGAACCAGTGCGACACGGCCGACGCGTGCGACGGCGTCGGCTTCTGCGCGTCGGGCCAGGCCGTCAACGGTCTCACCGACTGCTCCGACTGCCCTGGCGGAGTCGGCGAGTGCAACGCCTGCCAAGAGGGCGCCTGCGTCGACTGCGACGCGACGATCCCGCTCAACGACTTCAACTTCGGCAGCGAGCACGGTGGATGGTTGATCGAAGACCTGTCCGGGACCGGCGCCGACTGGCAGATTTTCTTCGGCGCGCCGCAGAGCGCAGTCGTCGGTTCGGTGGCGACCCCGCTGTCGTTCGCCCCGTCGTTCGGCACCGACGGCAATCGCCAGTCCCCATACCCGGGAGCAGAGCTCGAGCATTCTCGCGTCACCACGGCGCCGGACACGGTGCCCGCCGCGATCACCTTCTCATCGTGGAACGTCGACGAGGCCTTCGACAACAAGGTCGTCGAGATCTCGGTGGACGACGGTGAGAGCTGGGCGGTGTTGGTGGACTGCGATCAGCAGATCGGCACCCAGGTGTTCTGCAACGACCGCTTCGATCCGAGGTCAGGCGACGAGTGGGACGCGATCGTGCTCGACACCGCCGGGTTCGAAGGGATGGTGGGTCGGCTACGTTTCACCTACAATTCCAAGGACGGCTGCTGCGACCTCGAGCGCGGGTGGTTCATCGATAACCTCGACTTCGCGCAGTACTGCCAGGAATCACCGTTCGAGTAGCCCGGACACCGCTCAGTCGAACCTACGGCGCCGCAGCGAGATCAACCACCCCTCGATCGCAGCCACGTTCGGCGCCTCGTCCGGGAGCGCCGAGGTGGCAGCGCGTGGTCCAGCACCTCGAACACGCGTTCGACCTCGGCGATCCAGCGGGTCGCGACCTCGTCGGGAAGCGGCGTGCGCTCGCCGGCTCGCTTGATCTCGAGCAGCTCGCTCGCGTGGCCGAATCCGTGCTCGTCGATCAGGGCCGTGAGATCGGTGACGAGCTCGCCGCGCGCGAGCAATCGCGTGCCGGTGAGCGCCGTGCGCAGCACGTACAGCAGCCGCTTGGCGGTCGGTGCCGGGGACGCGATGGCCTCGCGGAGCTGGCCGCGGGCGAAGCCGCGGTAGTGCGCGTGCACGCGCTTGGACAGCGCACCGCGGACGAGGGCGGCGAGCTCTTCGTGCTCGGGCGACGCGCGCATGATCCAGGGCCCGAGGATGCGCTCGATGTAGCTGCCAAACCCCCGCAGGACGCCGGCCAGCACCTGACCGACCTCGTTCGACGCGTAGTCGAGCTCGACCCCCGAGACGATCTTCGCCTCGCTCGCGTGGTCCTCGTGACGCGACAACCCAACGAAGGCGCAGGTCGGCAACACGTGCACGCCCTTGAGATCGAGATCGCTGTCGGGCGAGGGGAACCCGTAGGCGTGCGCGCCAGTGAGCGCGATGACGATGTGCTCTCGCATCGCGTCCTGGCGATCGAGCTCGGCATCCGCGACGACACGCTGGTGTTCTGTCAGGGGCAGGTTCATGACTCTTCCCAGTCTATCTCGGGTGCGTCGGCGGCGTCCGTGCCCCATGCGCCGGGTAGGCCGAACACACTGCGCCTCGCCGCCTCGCCGCGGATGCGGCGAAGCAGCGCATCGGCCCGCTGCACGTCGGGCTTGCGGGGCAGTGTGGTGTCGCGCCGCGCGGCCTCGAGCTCGGGTGCCAGCGTCTCGGCATCGTCGAGGACGTCGCCGAGCGTGATCTCGCCGCGCTTGATCGCGAGCAGGCGCGTGCGCAGCGGCTCTTCCACGCGGAACGTGGGCACGCCGGATCGCAGCCACGCGATCGCCGTCGCGAGCAACCGAACCAGGTTGTACGCGTTCTTGGGCCGCAGCTCGCGGGCGGTCTCGGGTAGCGCGCCGCCGGCCTGCGCGAACGCGACGAGCCCAGCCAGATCGGCGGTCCCGAGCAGGCCGCGATCGTGCAGCGAGTGATAGAGCTGCTTGATGTACGTCTTGGCGACGAGCGTCGCGTCGGCGGCCGTGGGCGCCTCGACGCCCGCAGCGTCCACGAGGCGTGTCGATACGGAGTCGAGGGACTGCGAAGGATCGTCGCGCAGCCATCCCAGCACGATGTCCTGGTGCTCCGCGAGCCGCAGTGCCTTCCGCAGCTTGGTGATCTGCGACAGCGCGTAGCGGGCGAAGCTGCCGTAGATCGCCTGCGACACGAAGCACTCCCGCTCGTCGAGCAACCATCGGCCTATGTCGTCGGTAGGGGCAGCATCGTCGACGAACAGCGTCTCGAGCGTGTTCGGATCGGCACGCAGCGCCTGCGCCACCAGCTTGCCGATCTCCCAGTACGTCGACGAGCCACAGACGGACACCAACTCGCCCGGCGGCGGCGCGAGCCCAGTCGTCCACGACAGCGGCGCAACGAACACTCCGCGACGATCGGTGTCGGAGCCCGCATCGGCCAAGCCCCACGCGCGCGAGCCGACGACCGTGTCGAGCACCACGCACGGCTGCAGCGCAACCCACATCGCTTCGCGCCGCATCGCGAACCGGAGCTGGCCGGCGTTTCGCGGCGTCAGCTCGGCGCGGAGGTACGACGCCACACCCACACCGGCGATCGCGATCGCGAGCTGGTCACCGTCGCTGCCCGTGACGCGACCCGTGGCGCCCTGCGGCACGCGGCGGCCTCCGACGAGCCGATCGACGCGCGTCGTCACCTCGGTGCCCGCAGGCAATGGCACCACCTCGGGGTCGAGATGCTCGAGGCCGCGCACGCGCACCATCCGGTCAGGATGGGGCGGTACGCACGGGATGTACAGTCCGAGCCGACCAGGCCGTCGGCGTACAGGCCGTCCGCCGATCGCCGACCTGCTGTAGGCTCGCCGACCGGAGACCACCATGGACGAACTCGTACAACAGTTGGTGCAGAGGGTCGGACTCAGCGAGTCGCAAGCGCAGCAGGTCGTCGACTTCCTGAAGGCGAACGCCTCGAAGATCCCAGACCAGAGTGGATCGGCGGAAGCGAGGCGCTCGAGAGCCTGAAGGACAAGCTGCCGGGCGGCCTCGGGAAGCTGTTCTCGCCGTCGAGACTCGGGCCGCGGGGACAGCGACGGTGCCCGCGACCCGGGGCGCGCTCGCGCGCGGCGGTGTGCACGACGCCGCATACGCGGCGCAGGACAGCGAAGACGACGCGAAGTGCGTCCTGCACGCTTGGCAGAGCATCAAGGCGTAGCCGGCAGCGGGTCCAGGTACCCCGACAGGTAGCACCGCAGCATCCGCTTGGTCTCGTCCGCCAGCGCATCGGCCCGCGCCGCGTCGCCCTCGCGCACCAGCACCAACATCATCGTCGCGACGGTGTTCACCAGCATCGTCGCGACGACGCGGCAGCGATCCGCGACCAAGTGCGGCCCCCACACGTGCAGCAATGCGGCGGTCGCGTCGGCGAGCTCGCGGAGCAGCGCCTGGTCGTCCTCGGCGTACTCGCCGTACAGCTCGAGGTTGCGCCACACCGCCTGCATCGCGACGCTGCCGGCGTGCAGCCTGCGGAAGCCGTCGATGACGCGGGACAGCGTGCGATCCCAGGGATCGGCGAACGGATCGGCGCCGAGCAGGCTCGCGAAACCCAGCCGCGCCTCGCCGAGGCATCGCTGCGCCACCTCGCGGAAGACCGCCTGCTTGTTGGGGAAGAACTGGTACAGCGATCCGATCGAAGTGCCGGCCCGTGCCGCGATGCCCTCCATCGTGGTGTCCGCGAAGCCGAAGCGGGCGAATGACTCCGCGGCCGCCGAGACGATGGCCTCGAGGCGGCGTTGGCTGCGCACCTGGGTGGGGCGCCGCCGTCCCCCGTCTGGCAAAGCGGAAGATTCCTTTGCAGTCTCGATGGCTTGGGCGGTGCCCTTGGGCGGAGGCGTGCGCGGCACTTGCCAAAAAATGAGGCGCCCCTCAGATATTGTCAAACATGAGGACGACCTCACATTCGGCCGCTGTGCCGCTTCGTGCCCGCGATGGCCTGCCCCCGGGCCCCGGCGGAATCTCGGTGCTCAACATCCTGCGGTTGCTGCGTGACCCGCTGACCGCGCTCGGCGACGCGCACCGCGAGTTCGGCGACGCGACCACCTTCCGCGTTGGCTCGCTGCGCTTCGTGTCGGTGGCCGATCCCGCCTTCGCCCAGCACGTGCTGGTCCGCAACCATCGCAACTACATCAAGAGCCGCAGCTACCAGGGCCTGCGCCTGGTGCTCGGCAACGGCCTGGTCACGAGCGAAGGCGAGCACTGGAAGCGCCAGCGCAAGCTCGCCCAGCCGGCCTTCCACCGCGGGCGGCTCGCCAAGCTCGCGGACACGATCGCGCAGTGCGTCGAGGAGCGGACGACGCAATGGGAGCACCGCGCATCGTCCACGATCGACGTGCACGACGAGATGATGCAGCTGACCCTGCGCATCGTCGGCCGCGCGCTGTTCGGCACCGATCTCGGCGGCGGCGAAGGATCGGACTTGGGCGCGCTCGGGCCCGCCGTCACCACCTCGCTGCACAAGGCCAACGAGTACGCCGAGGCGCTCGTCCGTGTGCCGCTCTGGGTGCCGACGCCGTCCAACGTACGGTTCGCAAGGGCCAAGCGGCTGCTCGACGGGATCGTGCACGGCATCATCGAAGGCCGCCGCAGCAGCGGCGAGCAGCGCGACGACGTGCTCGGCACGCTGATGGCCGCGACCGACGAGAGCGGCACCGAGCGCATGGACGATCAGCAGCTTCGCGACGAGGTGATGACCCTGTTCATGGCCGGCCACGAGACCATCGCGACCGCGATGAGCTGGACGTTCTTGCTGCTGCACCAGCACCCCGAGGTCACCGCCCGGGTGCGCGACGATCTCGCGTCGGTGCTCGGCGGCCGCACGCCGGTCATCGACGACCTGGCGAAGTTGCCGTACCTCGGCCAAGTGATCGACGAATCGATGCGCCTGTATCCCCCGGCGTGGATCGTCGAGCGCCAGGCCCTGGACGACGATCAGCTGGGCCCATGGCGGATCCCCAAGGGCACCACCGTCGCGGTGTCGCCGTGGATCATGCATCGCCACCCGGCGCTGTGGCACGAGCCGCTGCGCTTCGATCCCGACCGCTTCGCCCCCGGGGCGATCGATCGCGACAAGCATGCGTACCTGCCGTTCGGCGCCGGTCCGCGGATCTGCATCGGCAACCACTTCGCGCTGATGGAGGCCAAGTTGATCTTGGCGATCGTGCTGCAGCGGTGGTCGATCGAGCTGCTCGATCCCGCTGCGGTCCGTCCCGATCCGCGGGTGACGCTGCGACCCGCAGGCGGGATGCCGGCCCGGCTGCACCGCACAGGCGCGCCTGTGCTCAGCTGAGCAGGCAGCCCTCGACCGTGGCTGGCGCGCCGGATCTCCGCAGGCTGCGCCACAGGATGTCGACTTGGTGTGATGCGGGCTCTCGTCCGGCCATCAGTGCGGCGCGGAGCTCGGGGAGGATCCGCGCGGTCTCCTGGATCGCGCCGGGTAGGCACACGTCGAGTAGCAGCATCAGCACGCCGGCGGGGCCGACGGGTCGTGATCGCTGCTCGCCGAACTCGCGGATCCGTGGCGGGATCGGGCGCACGAAGCCGGTCCCCGCGAGCACGAAGCTGATGGACGTCTGCGGAGGGTCCAAGGAGATCTCGGCGATGCTCGCCCGATCCTGGCCCACGGCGCGAAGGAACCGGACGAGTTCGCTCCGGTCGTCCAGCGTGATCACGTGTGCGGCAAACACACGGCACCTACGCCGCCGAGCCGGCCGAGATTCACACGAATTTCACCCGCGGCGGGCGACGGGACGTTCGCAGCGATCCCCTCGAGTGCGCCCGATTTCGCGACGCAAACGTCGCCTCGCCTCGCGTCGACGGCATCGTACGCGCGAGTGGGGGATGCTCACTCGACGCCCACACGCGCGCGGACCCCGGAAGCGCGAACGAGGTTGCGAGGCTCGGCGGCGCACGGTAAGGTGCCTGCGTCATGGCGCCGCGCAGCGCCAGAGAGGCCTAGACGCGATGGAAGCTACACGCCAAGAGGAGTTCGCATCGGCTCACTGGCGCGATCGAGTGCGCCTGCCCGCAGTCGACGGGCAGGTGCCCCAGCACGAAGAATCCTGCGAAGTCGTCGTCGACAACGGGTGGCGGCCGCTGCGGTTCCACGACTATCAGACCATCTATGGGCATCCCGGCCTGTATGAGCATCTGTTCTACGGCATGCCGCAGTGCGATTCGCCGCGGCGCGTCGTCGATCTGCTAGAGGACGTCCGGCGCGACCTCTCTGGCCCGCCCACGGCCGTCCAGGCGATCGATCTCGGTGCCGGCAATGGCATCGTCGGCCAGCAGCTGCGCTCCGCGGGCGCCAAGCATGTGGTCGGAATCGACATCATTCCCGAGGCTGCGGCTGCAGCGTCGCGCGATCGGCCGTCGGTCTACGACGATTACATCGTCGACAATCTGTGCGAGCCCACTGCGGACACGATGACACGATTGGGCAAGCTCACCCCCAACGTGCTGGCGTGCGTCGCCGCGCTCGGCTTCGGTGACATCCCTCCGCTCGCCTATTTCAACGCAATGACGTTCCTGCCCCGCGGTGGTCTCGTCGCGCTGAACATCAAAGAGGAGTTCCTCGACGAACGCTACGCCTTCGGCTTCTCCGAGCTGGTGCGGCGCATGGTCCGGGGCCAGGTGATCCGCGTCGAGGCGACGCGCCGCTATGTGCACCGCCTCTCGACCGCCGGCAAGCCGCTGCACTATCTCGCGCTCGTCGCCACCAAACTCGACGAAGTGCCGCGATCGATGCTGATCGATCCCTGAGGCCCGATGGCGGCCGATGAGGCCCCCACCGCCCAGTTCGCCGTGGCCATCGCCGCCTGTGGTGTGGTCGCGGCGATAGGTCTGCTCGCGCCCGACCTGCTCGCGCACACCGTGGTCGACGGCGTCGCCGCGGTGCTGGGCGCGATGGACTGGGCGTTCATGGCGGTGAGCTCCGCGCTGCTGGTGCTCGCTGGCTGGCTCGCGCTGGGCCGCCACGGCCGTCGCCGGCTCGCCCGCGACGACGAGCCGCCGGAGTTCTCCACGTTTTCCTGGCTGTCGATGCTGTTCGCGGCGGGGATGGGCAGCGGCCTGATGTTCTGGGGCGTTGCCGAGCCCGTCACGCACACCGCTGCGCCGCCGCTGGGCGAGGCGGGCACAGAGGCGGCGGCGCGACAGGCCCTGGCCCTCGCCGACTTCCACTGGGGCCTGCACGCCTGGGCGATCTACGGCGTCGCGGCGCTGGTGCTCGCCTACTTCCACTTCTGTCGCGGCACCGACTACCTGCCCGGCGCACCGATCCGCGCCGTCCTCTTCGGGCGTGGGGGCAGGGCAGTCGCCGCCGGTGCCGACCTCATCGGCGTGCTCGCGATCGCCTTCGGTGTCGCCGGCTCGGTGGGGATGGGCGCGCTGCAGATCCGCAGCGGCCTGTCCTCGGCCTTCGGTGTGCCCGGCGACTCGGTCGCGCTGTCGATCGGCATCCTGGTGCTGCTCATCGCTGCGTACACCGCCTCGGCGGTGACCAAGCTCGATCGCGGCATCAAGTGGCTGTCGACGATCAACATCGTGGTCGCGATCGCCTTCATGCTGCTGCTGCTGGCGTTGGGCGACACCGCCGCGCGGCTCGGCGAGCTCGCGCGATCGTTCGTCGACTATGCGCTGCTGCTGGTGCCGCTGTCGTCGATGACGGGGCCGTGGGCCGATGTCACGCCATGGGTGCACGAGTGGACGCTGGCGTATCTCATCTGGTGGATCGCCTGGGCGCCGTTTGTCGGGGTGTTCGTCGCCCGCATCAGCCGCGGCCGCACCATCCGCGAGTTCGTGGTCGCGGTGGTGCTGGTGCCCACCTTGTTCTCGATGCTCTGGTTCGCCGTGCTCGGCGGGACCGCGGGCGCCCTCGATGCCGACGGGACGATCGCCGCCACCGCGATCGCCGATCCGCCGCTGGCCCTGTTCGCGATGCTGCAGCGCCTGCCGTGGGCCGCGGTCTCTTCGGCGGCCGCGGTGGTGCTCGTGTTCCTGTTCCTCGTCACCAGCGTCGACTCGGCCGCCTACGTCCTGGGCGTCATCACCACCGGCGGCACGCCGAATCCGCCGGCCTCGCGCAAGCTGGCGTGGGGCGTGGTGTTGGGCTTGCTCGGCGCAGGCCCGGTCCTCAGCGGTCGCGTGGACGTGGTCCGCGCGGTGGCGCTCGTCGGCGCGATCCCGTTCACCGTGGTGCTGGTGCTGCAGACCGTCGCGTTCGTGGTCGTCATCCGCCGCGACCGCTAGCACGACGCCGGAGGCTCGTCGTCGCTGGGCGGCGCGCCCGTCCCGGTGTCCGGATCGTGCTCGCCGTCCTCCCTCTCATCGCCCGCGGCGCCGGGTTCCTCGTCACCCTCGTCGTCGTCCTCGCGATCGCCGACTCCCCCGACCGAGGCTTGGTACGCCGAGGTGGCGGGGCCGAGGCTGTCGGCGCCGGCACATGCGGCGAGCGCGGTCACGTAGACGAGGGCGATTCGCTCGATGCGCATGGGTTCCGGTGGCCGCGACGCGCGTCGCAACATCGGAGACGTTGCCCCGCGCGCGCCCGAGGTTCCCGGTGGCCCAGGATCTGGCCTTCGAGCAGGCCCGGGGATCAGGCCTCGGCGCCCGAGCGGGCCTCGGCTAGGCTCGCCGCCGCGATGTCGGCGTCCATCGACGCCACGAGCTCGTGGGGTCCGGCCTGGGTCACGATCGCACGCACGATTGCGCCGGGCATCGCGGTGCCGTCGGTGAGGATCACCTTGCCGTCGATGCCCGGGGCCTGGCCCTCGTGGCGGCCATCGAGCAGCAGTTCGCTCTCCTCGGACGTCCCGTCGACCATCACGCGGATCTCGGTGCCCACGAGCGCCGCATGCTTGCGCGCGCGGATGCCCTCTTGCAGCTCCATCAGCGCCGCCGCGCGCTCCTCGGCGCGGCGACCGAGCACGCGGCTGGGCAGCAGCGCCGATGACGTGCCCTCCTCGCGCGACCACGGGAACACCCCGAGGTGGTCGATCTGGCCCTCGGCGACGAAGTCATACAGGCGCTGGTAGGCCGCGTCCGTCTCGCCGGGGTGGCCCACGAGCATCGTCGTCCGCAGCCACACGTGGGCATCGCCGACCTTGGCCGGGTTGCGGAGATCCTCGACGAGCTCGCGGACGCGACGCTCGCCGTAGCCGCGGCGCATCTTCTTCAGCACGTCGGAGTCGATGTGCTGCATCGGCACGTCGAGGTACGTCGCGATGCGCGACTCGCCGGCGATCCGCCGCACCAGCCCCTCGGTCACCGCCGATGGGTAGGCGTAATGCAGCCGGATCCACTCGAGGCCGTCGATGCACACCAGCGCGTCGAGCAGCTGCTCGAGATTCGAGGGCAGCTCGAGATCGCTGCCGTACATCGTGAGATCCTGGGCCACCAGGCACACCTCGCGGGTACCCGCACCGACCAGGGCCGCGACCTCCTCGACGATCGAGTACACCGGTCGGCTGCGCTGGGCGCCGCGCAGCGTGGGAATGATGCAGAACCCGCATGGCCGATCGCAGCCCTCGGCGATCTTCACGTACGCGGTGTGCGTCGCACCGCTGAGTTGGCGCGGCGTCTGGTGATCGTAGATGTACGCGCGCTTGCCCAGGGCCGACACGCCCATCCGCGGCGCGGCGCCATCGAGGACGCGCGACAGCCCGAGCATGTCGGCCGATCCGAGGAAGTGATCGACCTCGGGCATCTCCTTGGCGAGCTCGGTCGGGTAGCGCTGGCTCAGGCAGCCGGCGACGACGAGCCGCTGGGCGCCCGCGGCCTTGACCCCGGCGAGCTCGAGGATCGTGTCGATCGACTCCTGCTTCGCCGCCTCGATGAAGCCGCACGTGTTGACGACCAGGGTGTCGGCGAGGTTGGGGTCGTCCACGAGCACGTGGCCCCCGTCGCGCACGATGCCGAGCATGACCTCGGTGTCGACCTGGTTCTTGGGACAGCCAAGCGAGACGAAATAGACCTTTTGCGATGACATGGGCTCCCCGGGGTGAAGCCGAGGCCAACTCGTCCCCGGGCGTGGTTGTGGCACGGGGACCCGCCGGCATGGGCGCCCCAGACGAACGCGGGGCGCACATCCCACGTGGCGTTTCTCACGGGGCACACGGCGCCGCATCGCCCTTGGGCCCGCGCGCAAGCTTGATCTCCGGCGGCCACGCGCTTAGCCTGCGCGCCCTTTCCGAGGTTCGAGATCGTTCCAATGGCTGTCAAGATCAGACTCGCCCGCACCGGCGCGAAGAAGCGTCCCTACTACCGCATCGTCGCGTCCGATGCCGATGCCCCACGCGACGGCCGGTTCCTCGAGCGACTCGGCACCTACGATCCTTCGGCGAATCCGTCGAAGGTCACCGTCGATCGTCCGCGCCTCGAGTACTGGCTCGGCGTCGGCGCCCTGCCGACCCAGACGGTCGCCCGTCTCATCAAGGCGCGTCCGGCCAGCTGATCCACCCCGCCCGCGGCGGTGCGCGGGCTCGGCGTGTTCGCCGGGACTCGCGCTGCACGCACGGCTGATTCCCCACCCCATCGGAGCCCGATCCGGCGCCGCCCACCGGCGGACGCCGCCGGCACGGGCTTTGCCGAGCGTGCTCGGCTGTGGGATGCTAGGCCCGAGGCTCTTCCTCCCGCTCTTCCTCGCACCTCTCGGAGCCCAGATGTCGTCGATTTCCCTCAAGGAACTCATCGAGTTCATTGCCCGCGCGCTCGTCGACAAGCCCGACGAGGTCCAAGTCGCCGAGATCTCCGGCGAGCAGACGGTCGTGCTCGAACTGCGTGTCGCCAAGGAGGACCTCGGCAAGGTCATCGGCAAGCAGGGGCGCACGGTCAAGGCCATGCGCGCCATCCTGAGTGCCGCCTCGTCGAAGGTCCGCAAACGCGCCGACCTCGAGATTCTGGAGTAATCCTCTGGGATTGGCGCCCGCCCGCGGTGGCGGTCACAGGACAAGATGGGCGCTTCGGACAGCTTCGAGGTCGGGGTCGTCGCTGCCGTACACGGGCTCGGCGGAGCGCTGCGCGTCCGCCTGTACGACCCGTCGTCGTCGGTGATCGATCCCGGCTGCACGGTGCGACTGCGGTCCGGTGAAGGCACGGTGTCCGATTTCGTCGTGCGCCGCAGCGCCGTGGTGCCGGGCAAGCCCGGGATGTTCCGTGTGGAGCTGGGCGGCGTGGCCGATCGCGACGCCGCCCTCGCGCTGGTCGGGCGCATCCTCGAGATCGATCGGGCCGCCGCCGCGCCCCCGTCCGACGACGAGTTCTTCCTCGCCGACGCCGTCGGCCTGCCGGTGCTGCGCGCGCGCACCGAGGGCGAGCCGCAGGCGCTGGGCACCATCATCGGCGTGACCAGTAACGGCGCGCAGGATCTCTTCGACGTCCGCTACCGCGCCGCCGATGGTCGCACGCGCACGTGGCTGCTGCCGGTGCTGCCCCATATTATCCGCGACGTCACCGAGACGGCGGTGTGGGTCGATCCGCCGCTGGGTCTGCTGCCCGACGAGTTCGACGGGGCCCACTCCGACGGGGCCCACTCCGACGGGGAGCCGCAGTGAGCGGCCCCAGGGTCACCTTCGAGGTCATGACACTGTTCCCCGCCGCGGTGCAAGCGTTCGCATCGGCCGGCCTGCTCGGTCGCGCGATCGAACGCGGCCACGTCGCCGTCGAGACCACGGACTTCCGCGACTTCACCGACGACCGCCATCGCACCGTCGACGACGCGCCGTTCGGCGGCGGCGCCGGCATGGTGATCAAGCCCGAGCCGGTGGTCGCTGCGCTCGATCACGTCACCGCGACGCGCGGCCCGATGCACCGCATCCTGCTCACCCCGTCGGCGCCCAAGTTCGATCAGCGCGTCGCCGAGCGCCTGGCGACGTTGCCCCGCATCGGGCTCCTGTGCGGCCGCTACGAGGGCATCGACGATCGCGTGCGCGAGCACTTCGTCGACGAGTGCCTGTCGCTCGGCGACTTCGTGCTCGGCGGTGGTGAGGTCGCAGCGCTCGTCGTGATCGAGGCGGTGTCGCGACTCGTCGACGGCGTCGTCGGCAACCCGGCCTCGATCGATGGCGACAGCTTCGCGGCCACCGATGCGGGCGCGCTGCTCGAGTTCCCGCAGTACACCCGGCCCGCGAGCTTCCGCGGCCACGCGGTGCCCGAGATCCTGCAAGGCGGCGACCATGCAGCGATCGCCCGGTGGCGTCTGTCTGCCTCGCTCACGCGCACGTGGGCGCTGCGCCCCGAGCTGCGGCCGCCGCAGCGCTGGCCCGACGCGCTGTCGATCTACGTGGCGCTCGGTCCCGTCCCCGATGAGGCCGAGGCTGCGCAGTGGCTCGCGGTGGCGCGGCGTCATGCGATCGCGGGCGCGGTGATCCTCGGCGGGGACGCCGACGTGGCCCTGGCGTGGACGCGCGCCCTCGAGGGTCGCGTCGCCGTCACCGCGTTCGCCGATCTGCGGGCGTTGCACCGGCGGTTCCGCGGCCGCGGCGCGCAGCCGTGGGTGGTCGCGCTCTCCTGCTCCGACGCGCCGGAGCCGGGCGTTGCGACCAGCGCGCAGGCGCTGCTCGACCGCCTGTGTACCTGCGCGGGCCCGATGCGCCCGGCGGTGCTGCTGATCCCCGGCGGGCCCGGGTCCGCTGCCGCAGCGGCCGACGACACCTTCGCGCCGGCACGTGTGACACAGCACGCGCATCCCCTTGCGCCCGCGCCCGTGATCGTCGACCCTTCGCCTCCCGCCGGGTTCGCCCTGGACGTCGATCGAGCGATCGCCGCCCTGCGCGGGACCCCTTAGAGCCATCCCCTGGGAGCCCCACGGGGCCGAGGTCCGCCGCCATGAGCAACAGCTGCCCCACCATCGAGGCCATCGAACGTAGCTACCGCCGCACCGATCTGCCGCTGTTCCGCAGCGGCGACACCATCCGGGTGCACGCCATGATCTCCGAGGGCGGCAAGGATCGCGTGCAGGTGTTCGAAGGCGTGTGCATCCATCGCAAAGGTGGAGGCGCCCGCGGATCGTTCACCGTTCGCAAGGTATCGCACGGCGTCGGTGTCGAGCGTGTGTGGCCCGAGAACTCGCCGCGCGTGGTGAAGATCGAGCTGGTGTCGCGCGGCCGCGTGCGCCGAGCCAAGCTCTACTACCTGCGCGATCTCAAGGGCAACGCGGCGCGCATCAAGGAGAGGCTCGGCGACTACGCGCAGGTGCTCGCCGCGCCCACGGCGTCCGCGTCCACGGCGTCCGAGGCTGCGGCGTCCGAGCCCGCCTCGTCCGAGGCTGCCGCGGCCGAGGCCGATGCGGAGTCCGCCGACGGGGCGGAGTCCGCCGACGGGGCGGAGTCCGCCGACGGGGCCGAGTCCGCCGACGGGGCCGAGTCCGCCGACAAGGCCGAGTGAGTGTCGCCGCCGGGGGCGGTGACGAGTCCACGCGCGCCCGAGGGCTGCGCGTGGAGGCGCGGGTCGCCGAGTTCCTCGCCGCCCGCGGCGTCCGCAAGCTCGCGAGTAACGTGACGATCGCCGGCGCCGAAATCGATCTCGTGGGCCGCATCGACGACACCGACGAGCCGACCATCGTGTTCGTGGAGGTCCGCAGCCGGGCCGACGACGCTCGCGGTCACCCCGTGGAGACGATCGGCGCCGACAAGCGTCGACGGATCATCCGTGCCGCCACCGCATGGCTGGTCGCGCACGATCTCTGGGAGCGGGTGGCCGTGCGCTTCGATGTGGTGACCGTGACGGGGGACGATCCCGACCGGGCGCCGATCGACTGGCTGCCCGCGGCGTTCGACACCCAGGGCGCGTGAACCAAAGCGAAAGCCCCCGGCGCGAGGCGCAGGGGGCTTGTCGGGGGGCCCGGAGGCGGGACGGCTACTCCTTGCCACAGGCCGGTGCCGGCACGTCGACGTCCGTGCAGCAGCCGGTCTGGGTGCTGTTCTGGCAGGCCAACTGGAGCTCGTTGGTGTCGGCGATGTTGAGATCGTCGCGGCACACGCACAGCTTCTCGCAGCAGAACTCACCGAGCTTCTGGATGCGGGCGCAGGCGAAGCCGGTCCCGCAACTGCTGTTCTCGACGACGGTCTTCTCGCCGATGCCGCCGTCCTTGCAGTCGTCGTCGCTGCCGCAGCGCTTCGAGCACATCGAGCGCTCGAGCACGTACTCGATGCGGAGCTCACAGCGGTTGGTGGTGGTGTCGCAGGTGAAGCGGTCCACCCCCGGCTCGACCACGTTGCACTCCGTCGCGGTGGTGCAGGGATCGCTGGGCGGCTCCGCCGAGTCGGCGTAGATGCACAGCAGTTCGTTGCAGCTGAGGGCGGGGAAGGTGACGATGTCGCTCTGCGGCGGCTCGACCTTGCCGTGGTTGCACGGCGCTCCGACGTCGCCCTTGGGACACGCGGACAGCAGGCCGATTAGCGCAGTGGCGCCGACCAGGCCCGCCGAGCGTCGCAGAGTTCCGGGGCGCACCAGCGCACGCAGAGTATCGAGCAGGGAGTGGGTCATCGTGTGGACTCGAGGGTGTGCGGCTAGGGCAACGGCATGGCGTCGCAGGACGCCGCGAGTTCGTTCTGGGAGGCCGTGGACTGGGGCCGGCCACAGTGCAGGGCAGTGGCAGGGCAGTGGCAGGGCAGTGGCAGGGCAGTGGCGGGTGCCGCGGCGACGCCAGGGCAACCCAGGCCGGCATCGTACACGGCTCGTCCTGGCGGTCAAGCTGGGCGTGTCCGGGTCGGCGATGCAGGGCGAGGCGCCGCGCCGCTCGGAGTGCTCGCGATCTCGTGGTGGGCTGCACTGTATCGCATGCTTCCGGGGGGCGAGTTGCGGATCACGCACCGGCGGCACTGCGGGTTCCCGACGATCACCCCCCGCAGATGACGCTGACACCGTGCGCGTGCCGACTCACGCGCCTGCGCATCGCGAGCCCGGAACCGCGGCACCTGTACGCCCGTGCAACGCTGCCGTGCCGGCTGCCCCCCCGCAACCCCCGAGCTCTCGACGGGGACCAGACCGTGACCCCGATGGCGATCGGGTCGGCGGGGTCGTCGGCCGCGGACCGCCGCCCGCGCCCGCGGCTCGCACACCCGCTGCGC